>Ga0209227_1000198_pt1 | contig 50636 bp, 35 predicted proteins | sample YNPBryantNP2012_FD_185815 | JGI IMG/M metagenome (GOLD analysis project Ga0209227, IMG submission 185815) | Anoxygenic and chlorotrophic microbial mat microbial communities from Yellowstone National Park, USA - YNP Bryant NP 2012 (SPAdes)... ...
CGTGGGCGGCCGGCAAGCGCGCCTGACAGCGAAGTATATCTTGTGATGGAAGTCTCCGCGGTGATCGACACGACGGACGTCGCTCGCGCCCGACGGCGTGCCGACCTGATGCGCAAGGCAGGGTTGGAGTGTCTGGCAGCAGTCGCAGGACAGGAACTCACCGAAGAAGCCCGGCTAGAAGCGCAACATTCGCGCGTCTTCTGCGTGCTCGACGGTAACATACTGGGATGGGACGACGCGCAAGCGACGCTGCCTTCCGAGCCTTAGCAAGCACCTGAAGGATTATCCGCGCCCTGTGAGAACCTCTTGTCGACACGGTGGGAAGGGAGGTCCTTTTTTCATGATGCGCTACAGTCTGCCCTGTCTGCTGCTCGTAACGGCGGCGGTGAATCCTGCCGCACAGGTAACCCTGGTACGCAATGGAAACCCTCAGGCGGTGATTGTCGTCCCTGCGACAACGCAAAGCGATGACCTGTCTTCCGCCATCCGCGACCTGCAGGTCTACATCCAGAAAATGTCCGGCGCGCAGCTGCCCGCAGTGTATGAGCTGCCCGCCAACCGTCCTGCTATCGTGCTGCGCTTGGGCGCAAAAGGGCTTTCAGAAGTGGGATACCGCCTGCGCACGGAGAGTAACCACCTTCTTATCGAAGGCGCGACCGAGGCAGGCGTGGTCAACGGTATCTACGGTCTGCTGGAAGACCACCTGGGTATCCACTGGTATATTCCCGGCGAGCTGGGCGAATATGTACCCTGGCGCAAGAACATCACGCTTGGCGCCATCGATGAAAAGCGTGAACCTGCAATCCCCAGCGTTACCGGTTTCGGAGGCTATCAGGCGGACCCTCCAAAGGGTGCAGAGTGGAGGCGGAGGAACCGTCTGGCGGGCTTTACCCCCTACGTGCATTACCACAACTGGGAAGGGCTTATCCCCAGCAGCGAACGGCAGAGCCATCCTGAATGGTTTGCGCTCATTGACGGCGAACGCAAATGGCAGCTTTGCACCACCCATCCGGACGTCATCCGCATTGCCACGCAGAGGGTGCTGGAATACTTCGAGAGGAATCCGCAGGCGAAAACCTTCTCCCTTTCACCAAATGACTACGGCAAGTTTTGCCAGTGCGAGCGTTGCCGGGCGCTGGACCGCAAACTTGGGGTAGACCCCTTCGCCCCCGGCGGGCAATTCACCGACCGACTGATGGTTTTCTTCAACCAGATTGCGAAACAGGTAGCACAACGGTATCCCGATAAGATACTTTGTTTCTACGCCTACCTGACGCATACGGAACCGCCGTTGAAGGTAAAGCCTCACCCCAATCTGATGCCGGTCATCTGTCACACTCCATGGGAGTTCTGCCATGCCCATGCCATTACCGCCGACTGCGCCTCCAGCAAACGGTATCGGCAAATCCTGTTGCGCTGGCGAGAACTGTGTCCGCACGTGGGCATCTACGACTACTACGGGCACTGGCAGTGGTTCGGGCAGTGGCCACTGGTGCACACACTGAAGATAGATATCCCCTTTTACGCGAAGGTAGGCATCGAGCACCTCCACAGCGAAACGCACGATGACTGGTGGACGCAGCCGTTGAATATCTTTGCCGCGGTCAAGCTCGCCTGGAATCCGAACACCGACACCGACGCGCTGATACGCGATTTCTGCAAGCATCTGTTCGCCGAATCTGCTGAGCCGGTGTACCGCTACTTCACCCTGTACGAAGACCTGATGGCAAACATGCCTCTGGAAGCGAAGAACCACGAGGACTGGTGGGTGTACCCATCGGCGGAGGCGATGGATAAAGGGCGCAAGCTGCTGGAAGAGGCATTCCGAAAGGCGCGCTCCGAAGCGGTCAAGCAGCGGGTACGCAAACTGCAGCTCGGTCACCACATCTACACCATTCAGTGGCAAGCGGCGACCGCGCGCCGTGCTTCGAACGCGATACAGGCATGGGAAGCAGACATCCGGCTCATTCAAGCGGTGCAGGAGTTGCAGAGCAGCGGACAGCGTGACATTATCGATATGTGGCTGGCTCTGCGTGAGTCGCAGGAGCGTGGCGCGGAGGCGCAGGCGTACGTGAATCTGCTGGGGAACGCAGGCTACACCACTACTGAGGAGCGCGAACGGGCACTGCGCGAGGCGGAAACGCGAGGGACGGACTTCGCACGCCAGCTGGGCTTCATCACAGAGTGGCAGGTGGTGGGACCGTTCCCCTGCCAGCCGGGGGAATTGAACCGCCCGGACATCCCGGTGGAGGCAGTGAATCCGTCACAACGCTTCCCCGCGCCGCAGGGCGAGGTAACGTGGCAAAAGGTACGCACCGACCATCCTTTCGGCGTGGTCAGCCTGCGAGAGGTGCTATCTGCAGGCAATGGTGTCAGCGCGTATGCGGCGTGCTGGGTGCAGATTCCGGCAGAGCCGGTAAGCCTGCGGATTGGGAGCAACGACGGCGCGGCGGTCTGGCTGGACGGCAGGATGGTTTTATCGGCGGATGTGCCCAGAGGTCTCCTGCTCGACGAGGACCGCGTATCGGTAGCGGGGGTCAGCGGAAAGTGGCATTTGTTGCTTGTAAAAGTGATAGACTACGGAGGGAAGCACTGGAACATGGCGGTACGCTTCACCGACCGGGCGGGGCGTCCGCTGTCGGTGCCCGTTCGGACAGAGCCGCCAGACGAAAACAGGAGATAGAGCGATGCTATCTGAAGACACCATCAATGCTTTTCTGAAAGCCCGTTCACTGGCGGTTTTCGGGGTGTCGCGTGATCCCGAAAAATACGGCTACAAGGTGTATAAGACCCTCAAGGAGAAGGGACTGCCGGTATTTGCTGTCAACCCGCGGGCGACAGAGGTGGACGGCGACCCCGTTTACCCCGGTCTGCAGGCGTTACCGGAGCTTCCGGAGGCGATAGTCACCGTTGTGCCGCCCGATGTGACGAAGGCAGTGGTCGAGCAGGCATTACAGGCAGGCATCCGCAAAATCTGGATGCAACCCGGCTCTGAACACGAAGAAGCCATTCGGCAGGCGCAGCAGCATGGCGCCACCGTTGTCTTCGGCGGTCCGTGCATCATGGTCGTTGCGAAGACACACCTGCGCTAAGGTGTTTTGGGAAGCATCCGCTCGCGAATGCGCTGTTCCGCCGCCTCATCCTTCAAACGACCGCTGTCGGTTAAAATGCGCGGGGTCACGAAGATGAGCAGCTCCGAGTTGATTCGGCTGGTCTTCGTGCCCTGGAACAGCGTGCCGAGTATCGGAATGTCGCCCAGAACGGGGATTTTGGTGCGCGTTTTATATTCCTGCTGCTGTGTCAGCCCACCAATGACAATGGTCTCTCCGTCCTTCACGCGCACGGTGGTTTGAGCCCGTCGAGTAGAAAGCACGGGCATCCCCGTCTCCCTGTCCAGCTCGCTGATATTGCTCACCTCCGGCTCGATGGTGAGCGTGATTTCGCCGTTGCCGCCAGTCCAGGGACGCACCGAGAGTTTCACACCCACGTCCACGCCTTGAATTCGCTCCTGCTTGCCTCCATAAGAGGTCACTTCTACCTTGATGAACTTCGTCTGCCCGATGAAGATGTCGGCATCCTGTCCGTTCACCGCCGCCATGCGCGGGTTGGCGCGTACGCGCGCTTTACCCTGTGCCTCCAGAGCGTTCAGCTTCACCTTGAAATCTTCCGGCAGGGTTCCGATGGTGCGATAGAGGAAATCGCCGGTGCCCGAATCCGAGGAGGCGGTAATCCAGCTATCGGTGAACGACAGCCCCAGTGAGGCGTCGACGTCTTCGGTGGAGGCAATCTCTACCGCCAGCGCTTCGATCATAATCTGCGGCGGCGGCAGGTCTATCTTCTGGAAGTCCGAACGGATTTTTTCCAGCATCTGCGTGGGAGCGGTCACCACCACCGCGTTCTGCGCTTCGTTCACGTGCAGGTAACTGTAAAGGAAGGTCGGCAACAAGCCGGATGCCACCTGCGCCTTGATGTATTTCATCCGGAAAGACTCCGTGCCGGACAACCGGTAGGGCGCAAGGTCGGTGGGCACGCCGTCGCTCACCATGTACACCCCGTTTACCTGCGAAAGAGCCAGCCCGTATGCGCTGGCGATGCCGCGTATCATCTCGTCCACAGGCAGGTTCTCCACCGACATCGAGACCTCGCGGTTGCGCACCGAGTCGTCTACGGCGATATTGACCCCCGTCTTGCGAGCGATTTCCGCCAGAAGCAGATACAGCCGCGTTTTGACGCTGTGTATCGACAGCAAGCCGTTCTCGTATTCCACCTGCAGCTGAGCGGTTGCTTCCGTGCGCGCGGTGTCGTTATTGGTCGTCTGCCTCCCCACGAGCGTGCGCTCGCTGCTGACGGTGATGATGACACTCTGCTGGTCGTTGCTGCGCTCGACGTTCACGCGAGATGGCTCGAACAGCGCGACCACCATCGACACGCCGATACCCTCCACCGCGTCCTGCGGCACCGAAAGCTGGATATAGCTCACGGGGAATTTGCTGACGTCGATGAAGTTCTTGCCGATTTGCGACTTGGCGTTGGTGAAGCGCAGGGCGATGCGGTTTCGCCGTCCCCAAAGTCCGCCTTCCGCCTGCCATTCCAGCACGCCGTCGGCGCGCACGGTAATCTGCACCCCGTTGCTCAGTTGGTCGGCGCGTATCTCGGTGATATTGCAGTATGCAGCCGTTTGTGCCAGCGATGGAAAAGCCAGAAACAGGCTCAGCAGGATAAAGAGCACGGTGCGTTTCATCGGATGCTGTTAACCTCCCTGTATGGCGATGTGACGATACGCGGCGTGAGGAAAATGGCTAACTCTGTGGAAGTGCGACGCTGTGTTCTCGCGCGGAACAGCCCACCGATCAGTGGCAAGTCGCCCAGCAGGGGCACTTTGCGGGTGACGGTATCCTGCTGTTGCAGCCTCAGTCCGCCGATGAATAGCGTCTCGCCGTCGCGCAGGAGCACGGTAGTTTCCGCCCGGCGTGTGGAGACAGTCGGCAAGCCGGTGACCACATCCAGTTCCGCCACAGCGGTTACCTGCGGGGTGACGGTTGCCAGAATGACCCCCTCTGCACCCACCCAGCAGTTCATCTCCAGACTGACCCCCACATCGACGGGGATGATGCGCGTGATGAACGCCTGCGACCATTCCTCGAAGTAGTCCGCCTTGATGTAGCGCTGTTGTCCGCTAAAGATGCGCGCACTTTGTCCGTTGAGGGCAACCGCAGTGGGAGTAGCCCGGATACGCACTTTACCTTCCGCCGCCAGCGCACGCAGTCTGGCTTCGATATCCGTTCTCGGTGTGCCAAATATCTGGTAAGTGATATCGCCCGTGCCTGCATTTATCCTCGCGGTGTTGTGTGCATCCTTTGCTACAAAGCGCAGCACGCTTTCGCTGTCTTCCATATCGGTCATCTCGACGATGAGGGCGTCTATTTGCACATGGGGCACGGGCTGGTCTATCTTGCAGATGTCCTCCCGCACCTTTTGCACGAGAGGCGGGGGACCGACTACCGTCAGCGAATTCTCACTGGCGTTGACGCGCAGATACTTGAGCAGGAACTCCGGCAGGCTGTTTCGGGCGGATGCCGCGCTGATATAGTTCAGAGGGATTTTCTCCAGCGAGCTCTCCAGGTAGGTATTCATGCTGCCGACAGCCCCTTCTCCCAGGAACCACGTACCGTTGATATGTCCCAGGTCCAGTCCATAGCCGGTCGCGATAGCCTGCAACGCTTCCGCGGGAGTGACCTCCTGCAAGCACAGGCTCACGGCTCGTTCCAGGTCGGGGTCTACCAGTACCACCTGACCGGTCTGGCGGGCGAACTCGCGCAGCAGTTCGCGCAGGTCGGCGTTGAGCGCGAAGATGCTCACGGTGTCGCCGTCAGCCTCTACCAACAGTTCGGAAGGGGTTGCCTCGCCAGGCTTACGACGCTGCACTGGAGGCAGAGTGCGTCTGTCGCTGGTGACCAGGATGATGAGCGAACGCTGGTCCGGGGTTTGTTGCACGCTAAAAGTGGGACCTGCGTACGGCAGTCCGCTGAGGTCCCACTCACTGTCTCCAATGCGCCCCGAGCGAATCACCCCCGGGCTGAAGAGCACAATCTTGACATCCACCCCCAGCCCATCAGGGGTATCCGAGGGCAAAGAGACCTCCACATGGCTGACGGGGTAAATCCCCACATCCACAAAGCTGCTCACCTGCGAGCGAGCGTTGGTCACGCGGAAGGGGATTTCCAGTACCGGCTTGCGCGGGTCGCCAACACCCCGCTGTGCACTGGCTTCATCCACATAGTGGGATGAATTAAACTCGAGGCGCATCAAGCCATCGGCGCGGATGGTCACCTGCACCGCGTTACCAATGCGCCGGCTTTCCACCGCCACGACGTTGCAGTAAGACATCCGCCGCTGCTGGGCTTGCGCAGCGACCGTCAGCGCGAATAACAAGGCGAGACACAACAGCCTACCGCGGCGCATCCTTCTCCTCTTGCAGGAAGCGTTTCTTCAGCGATTCTTCCTGCTCGGTGGGCAGGTGTCCGGTTTGCGACAGGATACGTGGCGTGATAAAGATTGCCATCTCTGTCACCGACTCCTTGGTGTCCTCCGAACGGAAAAACTGACCGAGCAGCGGAATGTCGCCGAGAACAGGCACTTTGGTCTTCGTGGACATCAGTTCACGCTGAACCAGCCCGCCGATGATGATGGTTTCGCCGTCGCGCACGCGCACAGTGGTGTTGGCTCGGCGGGTGCTTTTATCCGGCAAGCCGGTTTTGGGGTCGGGCGCGCTCAACACGCTGATTTCAGGCTGTACATCCACGATAATCTCACCCTCACCGCCTGTCCATGGGGTGATGTTGAGGCGGACGCCCGCATCGATAAAGTTGGTCTGGCGGAAGAAGTAGTCGCCTTCTCCCCTGCCCCCGCCGATGCTGACCGGCGTGCTGAGATAGCGTTGTTTGCCGATGAAGATGCTTGCGCGCTGTCCGCTGACGGTGGCGATGCGCGGGTTGGCGTGTACACGTGCCTTGCCCTGCGTAACCAGCGCACGCAAGCTGGTGAAGAACTCGGTGGGCAACGTGGTCACAGAGCGGAAGATGACCTGTCCCAGCGGCGAATCCACTGTGAGGCTGCGTCCATCGTTGCTCCAGCTCCATTGCGCCCGGAACTCTCGCGCGGCGGAATCGGTAAACTCCACCATCAGCACGTCGATCATAATCTGCGCCGCCGGGATGTCGAACTGCTTGATGTCCTCGCGGAACTTCTTCAGCACCTCCGGCGGGGCAGACAGGATGACCGCGTTCTGTTCGGCATTGGTCTTCACGTGGTCCTGCAGAAACACGGGTAGCAGCGACTTGGCGTTAGGTGCCAGCACGTACTGCGTGGTGATGGTGTCGATATCGCTGAGCAGGTAGGAGGAAGGACTTCTGGGAATGCCCTCGCTGAGCATGAATATCCCGTTGACTTCACGATAGGAAAGCCCATACGCCGCGGCGATAATCTCCAGAATGCGTGTCACGGGCATGTTGACCAGGTTGATGGTGACGGTACGCCGCACCGTATCATCCACGATGAGGCGGATACCCGTCTCTTTGGCGAGGCGGGTGAGCAACTCCTGCGCATCCACCCCAACCGCGAACACCGACACCCCCTGCGGTCCGGCAGTCACTTCCAGCGATGGTTGTGCTGCATTGTTCTCGGCGGGCGGGGCGGATGGCGAGGCAGGGACGGAGGGAGTTCCCCGACGTTGTACCACCTCTTGCGCGGACAGTGTCGTCAACAGACCGACCAGCAACAGCAAAGTGACGGCGAAAGTGCGACTCCGAGCCCACATATCCTACGGTACTCCTTCTGCAGACTGCAGGTTTATTTAGGCACGATGTTGCGGAAAGCCTGCTGTATATAATGACGTCAGCAGGCGGAGCCGGTTTCGCTCAGAATACCTTCTGTTCTATACCCAATCGCTCGCAGAGGCGGAGAATCTCCTCCGTGGTCAATCCTTCGCCCTGTTCGCCGCAGAGGAGGTTCAGATACTCATAGCGTGCGCCGGTTTCGGCGTACTCGATACGGTCTAGCGCGCGCTTCACGGAGGCATCGGAACGCGCCATCACGCCGTGTTTTGCCCACACCACCACGCGGTGGGTTCGCAGCTTTTCCATCGTCGCCTGCATCAATTCTTCGGAGCCGGGCAACAGGAACGGCACCAGCCCCACGCCTTCCGGCAGTTGCACGATGCTCTCCGGTTGCCAGCGCAGGATGTGCTGGTTCAGGTAGCGTTCGTCCTGATAGCGCGGGATATGGCTTAGATAGGTGAGGTGCAGGGGTTGCGCGTGGATGAGTGCATGGAAGTTGGTGCCGGTGCGCACCACCTGGTCGCGATGCACCGCCAGATGGGAGTTGAACTCGCTGGTGAGCCGTTCGAACAGGCGTTTCGGGGAGGTGTAGAGGGTCGCCGTACGCCCATCGGGGTTGACCCGCACTGCACCCAGGTTCGCCTCGGGGTCGGAGCCGATTTCGCGCAGTCGCCTGCCCGAGCCGGTGACCAGAAACAGTCCATCCGCCAGCTCGGGCACAGGAGTGGGTATCGAGATGGTTTCCTGTAGCGGGAACTGGCGGCGCGGGTCGATGCTCCAGCCGATGTATACCGAGATGTTTCCTGCCGCGCCTTCGCTGGCTTCGATCTCCGCGAGACGGTGTCCCGCCTCGCCGATTAAGCCCATCAGCTCGGTCAGGGTAGGAAATGGGGGTTCGACGGGCATTGCCTCAGTCTCCTATCCGTTTTACGAGGTCAAGTCGTTCTGCACACATGCGCTGGGCAAGCACCACGACACCTTTATCCATCGTTACCAGTGTTGCGCCATTGTGCTGGCATAAGCCCAGCAGATAGATGTCTGTAATCTGCCCATAGCCCTGTAGCATGCCCAGGTCGTATACGGTTTCGTTCAAAATGCTCAATGAGTCCTGCCAAAACACGTGCGAAGATGCGCTCGAGCGGACAAGAGCACGGAGAAGTTCCGCAGCTTGAGATACACTAATCCTTAGCCCAGGATACTGGGGGCGCGACAGCACCCGGATGGTTCCGTTTTCTGTAAGAGGACAAGTTGCCCAGCCTTTCTGTCTTGCCTCGCGAAACCAAGCCATTGCCTCGCGGTGGAACTGATGCTCCGCGTCGAGCAAAGCCACAATCACATTGACATCTGGCAAATCAATCATCATCTTCTTCCAGAAGTCTTTTGATGAGGTCCGGAGAGACAGGTTCTTTTAGGCCACGCTTGGGTAATGTGGGCACACCATTGTCCCAGACGATTTGGTCGAGTGAGCAAACCTGTTCCTCTTGCCCTGTGTCAAGAGCAGCGCTTTCGGCCTGCATTGCCTCGGGTACGATAAGTATCAGGGTTTGATTGTGGAGGTCCTTCCGCTCTTCCAGAAACGAGATGATCTCAGCGGCGGAACCTTGTTTGACGTGTATCATGTGACTCACCACCAGAAACATCCTTCACTTCCGATGAAATAGCGTCCCGCTGGATATGCTCGCCGCTTACGACGTCGTCCTCAACCGCTTCCGGAACGCAGCCTCCCAGCCCATCAGCCCTCCGTCCAGCGCGATAGCCACATCCAACTCCCGTGCGCTATCCTCTACCGCTGGCGCCATCTTTTCCCCGCCGACCACCGGGATGGAGGGAAACCCCGCGCGGCTGAGAAGGTCTGCCCGGCGGCTGGCGCGGGTGACGTCGTTCACGTCCAGCGTGGCGGACACCTCCATGACCAGGTAAACCTCTCGCTGGTCTGCGAAACGCAACTGCCCCTGCAGAATCAGGTCCGCCCGCGACAGGTCCTTGACTTCCGTAATCGAAAGCTTCTGGGTCGCCTTTTCGAAAATCTCTTCCATATCTGCGCGGCGGATTTTGCGCAGGTACGTGCCGAAGTAGGCGTAAGCGTGCTTGGCGTACTCTTCCTCGAGCCGCCAGCCTATCAGCTGCCCCAGACGGTCTTCGATTCGCTGGAAGCGTTGTTCTGCCAGCACCTGCCACTCTATGAGCCGCTCAACCGCTTTCGCCAGACCTTCCATTGTCTCGCGCAACTCGGCGACCGAAGCGCGCAACTCTTCTTGCCCGCGAATCAGACCGTTGACCGTCTCGCGCAACTCCGCTACCGAAGCGCGCAACTCTTCTTGCCCGCGAATCAGACCGTTGACCGTCTCACGCAACTCCTCCTGACCACGTATCAATCCGTTCACTGTCTCGCGCAACTCGGCTAATTCCTGCACAATGCCCTGTACCACGCCGACCAGTTGTGCGACGGTGTCCGCAAGCTGCTGCACGACTCGCTCCAGACGCTCGATGCGTTCGTTGTGCTCGGCAACGGTGCGCGCCACCTGCGCCACCTGAAACGGCAGTGCCAGAAACTCCTGAGGCAGCAGTGCCGCCAGCAAGCGTTGTCGTGCTTCCGGGTTGTTTTGCAGAGCCTGAATGAGCGCGTCGATGTCCAAAGATTGGTCCGCCATTGGGTGCTGCCTCTCCGAATTGTGCGAACGATGCCCAGCCGTATTATACCACTGGGACGGCTATTGCTCCACCAGCTCCCCGAGGAAGCCCCACAGGTGCCCCTCTACCGCGCGCACCCGCACGGTTTGACCGATAAGCTCGCGAGCACCTTCGAAGTTCATCGTCTTGTTCTGGCGGGTTAAGCCGGTGAGCTTCGATGGGTCTTTGGGGCTGGGGCCTTCCACCAGCACTTCATACACATTGCCCTCCTGCGAGCGGTTTATCTCGCAGGTGATGCGGTTTTGCAGTTCAATCAGCCGCTGCAAGCGCTCCATCTTCACCGCACGAGGGATCTGGTCTTCTCGCTCGGCGGCTTTGGTGCCCGGTCGCGGACTGTAGGCGAACATGAACGCGGAGTCGAAGCGAATACGCTCCACAAACTCCAGCGTGTGCTGGAACTGCTCTTCGGTCTCACCCGGGAAACCAATCATCAGGTCGGTAGTGATGGCGATGTCGGGCATGGCGGCGCGCAGCTTGTGCACGATGGCTTCGTATTGTTCCACCGTGTAACCGCGCTTCATCTCCCGCAGCAGGTCGTTATCGGCTACCTGAAGGGGCAGGTGCACATGCTCGCACACTTTGGGCAGCTCTGCCGTTGTCTCGATAAGCTCATCAGTGAAGTCGCGCGGATAGGGAGAGGTGAACCGGATGCGCTCGATGCCGAGGATATCGTTAATCAGGCGCAGCAACTTCGCGAAGGGCACCTTCCCCTCCAGCAGGTTCTTGCCGTAGGAGTTGACCGTCTGCCCCAGCAGGGTCACCTCTTTGGTGCCGTGTTCGGCAAGGTAGCGGATTTCCTCCAGAATATCTTCGGTTGGGCGACTGCGCTCGCGCCCGCGCGTGAGCGGAACCACGCAGAAGGTGCAGAACTTGTCACAGCCGTACATGATAGGCACAAAGGCGCGCAGTTTCGGCTTGCGCTGCGTAATGCGCTGGGGGATGTCGGTCACAATCGCCCCTTTGCGAGGCGGCAGCTTCAGCGCCGTCATCAGCTTCCGAGAGCGGCGTACCTCCTGCACCAACTCGGGGATGCGTGCGATGTTCGCGGTGCCCACGATGAAGTCGACATGTGGCGCCTCGCGCTTCAGCTCCTCCGCGCGCACTTGCACCATGCACCCGCACACGCCGAGGATGCCGTCAGGATGACGCTCCTTCCATTTGCGCAGTTCGCCCAGCAGGCTGAATACCTTGTCCTCCGGTTTGCGGCGCACCGAGCAGGTGTTGAGCAAAATGACCTCCGCCTCCTCTTCGTCCTGCACGGGGCGGTACCCGAGCCGCTCCAGATACAGCCCCATCTGCTCGGAGTCCTCTTCGTTCATCTGGCATCCCCAGGTGTATATCTTGTAGCCCGGTTTGGTCTTCTCCAGCACCTGCGACATCGCTTTCAACCTGTTTTTCTTTCTCTTGCAAAAATATTATAGCACAGGGGAACAAGAAAGGATATTTAGCGTGTATAATAATATCAAGGTCGCGTATTGCTCACAACACAACAACCGAACAGGGAGGCGAATCATGCACAAGCGTCTGATGGCAATGGTAGCGGTTCTGGCGCTGGGAATAGCTACCGTGCTCTGGGTGTCCGCGAACCCGCAGGACAAGGCGTCGGTAAAGCCCGCGGTGATGAAGTCGGCCAGCCCGTGTTGCGCGAAGGCAACCATGGGGGCGCAGACGGATAAGAGTCGGGTGAAGCCGGCCGCCGCGAAGGAAAGCAAGGGCGAGTGTCCTTACATGGCAGGCAAGGCTAACGTAGCAGCGTCCAACGGCAAGAAGGACTGCTCCAGCTGCCCCGAGGCGAAGGCAACCCTAGCTTTGAAGGAAGGAAGCAAAGATTGCAACGGCTGCCCCTATATGAAGTCAAACGGTAAGGCGTCTACCGCAAAGGCAAAGCCAGCCCCGAAGGCAACCCAGGCGAAGGCGACTTCCGCCAAGAAGACAGCGAACAGCCTGTAGAATCGTTCGGCAGGCATCCACGTTTCGGGATACGGGAGGGAAACGTCACCCCTCCCGTATCACTTTCCGCCGGTTTTGGGCTTCGTGGGCTGTGCAGGTGTAGCCGGTTTAGGGGTTTCCTCTTTTTTCTTCGCGCGTTCTGCCGCCAGTTCCGCCGCACGCCGACTTGCCTGCTCTACCAGAGGCTTCACCTGCTGCGCGGGAACGACAAAGACCCCTCCCGTACCGGAGCTACCGCCCCCCGAAAGCAGGCGCATCACCATGGTGAATCCCATCGTGTCGCCGCCCTCATCCTTCACCTCAGGGGCAATGGTGGTTAGCACACCGACCAGATCACCGTTCAGGGTGAACACCGGCAAGCCCAGCTGAGAGATGTCACCCAGCAACATCCACGCGCGGCGCGGCTTGACGATTTCACCACAAACCTGTCCCAGCGCAAAATAGGGTGCATAGTCATAGCCCTTGGTGAGGCGCGAAACCGTGATGACCTGCTGCCCCAGCTTCGCGTCTGTAGCACTGCCGAAGTCCACCGGTGTTAACTGCCTGTCGCCCAGCCCCTCCACCTTAATGAAGGCGAGGTCCAGCTTGGCATCGGTGGCAGCGAGGAAGGCATCGTACTCCTTGTCCTCGTTGCCGAAGATGACTTTAATGGAGGTCGGGGTCATCTTATAGTCCATGCCAGCAGGCATCGCCTCTCCAGCCAGCATCTCCATCATCCGTTTTGGCGAGAAAGGCGAGTTCGAGACCATAATCAACCCGTCAGGCGTGACCACCACGCCCTGCAGGCTCATTTTGGACTCCTCCTCCATGCTCTCTCCGCCCATCTTCATAGTGGTCTTCAGCACCACTTTGACGGTGGCAATGGAAGGAGCCACCTTCTCCACCACAGATTGCACGCTAACGCTCTCGTTCTGCGCAGCGGCGGTGACGACCACTAACAGGCTGATGGTCACAGCCCACAGCCCTTTGCCCATCGTGAAATCCTCCTTCGTGTCGTGTTCTGAAAACGCCATTGATGAACGGCTCGGCGGCGTCATGCCGTTCACCGAACACGCTGATTGCTATGGCAAAAGTTTTGCCCAGTCAGGCTCGATGAACACGAAATGGGTGCGTCCATCGCGCCGCAGGAAGATGCGGGTCACCTTCGGACGTTCCCGCACCACTCGCGCCATGACATCTTCGAAGGCACGCGTATCGGCGATGGGAACCCCGTTGATGCTGAGTATCAGGTCGTCCGCACGGAGCCCTGCCAGATTCGCCCAGCCACCCATCGTGCATTCCACAACCAGCACGCCCTTCTGGTCGCGATTCCAGCGGTTTTCCATGCGGTCCATCGGCGTGATGTCGCGCACCACAAACTCAAACTCCTTCTGGCGCACCCGTCGGGCGGTCTCGCCAGAGGCAGGTGTTTCTTCCAGCCTCACCGATACCTTTTGCACTTTTGCATCGCGCAGGATGGTCAGCTGCACCTGTTCGCCCACCGACAGGTCTTCGATAACCCGTCGCAGTTCGTCTGCGTCCTGCGGGCGCGAAGCTTCCAGGTCGGTGTCGTTCACGGCGAGTATGATGTCGCCGACACGCAACCCCGCTTTCCCCGCCTCGGTCCAGGGGTATACCTCGGTAACGCGGAAGCCCCGCGCTTCGGACACGTCCATCGCTTTTGCCAGCTCGGAGGTCATCACCTGCGTCTTGACCCCCAGCCAGGGTCTTGCCAGCTCGCCGCCGATCGTGTCTGGGGGCGGTGTCGTTAACCTTGCCACGGTGACCAGATGCTCCTCGCCGCGACGGAAGTGTACGACCACCTCTCCACCGCTCTTTGCCGCCGCGTTCAGCGATCGCCGCAGGGCGGACAGGTTGGGAGTAGCAACGCCGTTGACGGAGGTGATAATGTCGTTGCGCTTCAGGTTCGGGCGCGCGCTGTCAAACGGGTAGCCGGGGCGCACACCGGTTACCAGTACACCCTGTTGCGTTGCCAGCTTGCGCGCCACCATCATCGCGCGGGTAATGTTTTGCGCGGTAATGCCCGCCTCGCGGAACTCCTCCTCCTCGCCACGCGCACGTTCCCACCGCGCCGTCACAGCGGTTACAGTACGCTCCTTACCTCCGCGCAGCAGGCGGATTGTCACTTTCTTCCCAACCGGTAAAGAGGCAACCTTCTGATGGAACAGGGGTATCTCTTCAAAGAATCGAGCGTTTACAGGCGCCCCGTCTATGAATAGAATAATATCGCCCGGCTGGATGCCTGCTTTCTGCGCGGGCGAGCCGGGGAATACCGAGGAGACCAGCACGCCGGTTTTGCGACCCAGCTTTTCCACCGGCATAACCGTTACACCCAGCCAGCCGCGCTCGATCCGTCCTGTTTTCAGCGCCTGCTGCAGAACCTGCCGCGCCAGGTTAGAGGGGATGGCGAAGCCCATGCCGCTGCCGCCCAGTTCGTTGATGCCCACTACCTCGCCGTTGAGGTTCACCAGCGGCCCGCCCGAGTTGCCGGGCAGTATCAGCGCATCATGCTGGATCCAGCGTGTGAGTAAGCCGGTGGTCTCGCCCTCGTCCAGTTCCAGCTCCTCGATCTCCGTCTGCGTGAAGTCGGTGAACACGCGCCTCGTGTTGGAGACGATGCCCAGTGTCGCGGACGAAGAAAGCATCAGTGGATTGCCCATCGCGAGAACATACTCGCCTACCTTCAGCGCGTCCGAATCGCCCAGCGGTGCATAGGGAAACCGGCGTTTGGGGTCCGCACGCAGCTTCAGGATACTCAGGTCGGTCAATGGGTCATGCGCGACGACGGTGGCTTCCAGGGTTTCGCCGGTTGTTAAGGAACAAGTGATGCGTGTGGAGTTGCCCGCCACGTGATAGTTGGTCAACACGTGTCCCTGCGGCGTGACGATAACCCCACTGCCACCTGAGGGGGCACGTTGCGCCCGTCCTTCGCTGAAGTAGCGCGTCACCGCCAGAATGTTGACCACCGCCGGATAGACCCTGTCCCGGGCGCGCTCGATGTCGCGCCGGAGGGCATCCGGATATGCCCGCTGAGCGGTGGTCACAGTCTGCAGGCAACAGAAGCAGGTTAGCATAATGAGAACTAAAGCCGCACGACAGGCATTCGCAGACATACATCCCCTCCCTGTCCTAGCATCGGAGCTCTCTCCTTAGACCTCAGCTGTATTGCCAGTATTATTTTCCAGTACTCCGCGCGTTTCCTGCGCTTGCAAAGGATTCCACCGTGCAAGGGGCTAAGCCTGAAGAGTAGCAAACGACAACTGTGGGAGGTTGACATGGATTTCGACCTGTTGAAAAGGCTGTGTGAGACGCCGGGCGTTCCGGGCAAAGAGGACCCGATTCGGGAGGTAGTCAAAGACGCGCTGGTGCCGCTGGTAGATAGTATTGAAGTGGACGTGATGGGCAACGTGGTGGGCATCAAGCGCGGCAACGGCGCACGCAAAGTGATGCTGGCGGCGCACATGGACGAAATTGGGTTTATGGTACGGCATATCGACGACAAAGGTTTCGTGCGCTTGCAACCACTGGGTGGGTTTGATGCCCGTCAGTTGTTCGCGCAGCGCGTGCTGGTGCATACGCGAAAGGGCGAGGTGCTGCGAGGGGTGCTTGCCTACTCCACCAAACCTGCGCACATGCTCACCCCTGAGGAGATGAACAAAGCCCCGCAAATCGAGAGCTTCTTCGTCGATTTGGGCATGGTCGCCGAGCAGGTGAAGGAGAAAGTATCAGTTGGCGACATGGTGACGATGGACCGCACCACCGAATCCAGCGGCGACACCCTGTTCGGTAAGGCGATGGACGACCGTGTGGGCGTGTTTGTGATGATCGAAGCCCTGCGCCTGTTGAAGGACAAGCGCACGGAGGTGGACATCTACGCCGTCGCCACCGCGCAGGAGGAGGTGGGCTTGCGCGGCGCAACCACGGCGGCTTATGCGATAGACCCCGACATCGGCATTGCTCTGGACGTCACGCTGGCGAACGATTACCCCGGTCCCTCCGATACCGAAACGGTGACGAAGCTGGGGCAAGGGGTTGCCATCAAGATTATGGACGGCAGCCTCATCTGCCATCCGAAGCTGGTGGAGCATTTCCGCGAGATTGCCGAGCGGGAGCAAATCCCGCACCAGATGGAAATCCTGCCTCGTGGAGGCACCGATGCGGGCGCACTGCAGCGAAGCCGTGCGGGTACAGTGAGCATCACCATCAGCGTGCCCACTCGCTACGTGCATACGGTGAATGAGATGGTGCACCGCAAAGACATCGAAGCGGCAGCCACGCTGGTGGCACGCTATCTGGAGGAGGCACACACGCGAGACTACCGCTTCTAAGAGGACAGCGGATGAGTGGTCAATCCGCAGCCTCGCCGTCGTACATCAGCAGGCGGCGCTCCCCTTCCAGAGAGCGCGCTTCGGTGAGGTCCTGGGTTACCTCTAAGGTGCCCAGGTACTCGCCTTGCTCGTTCCGTACGGCATAGTAGCAGATATACACCAGCCTGCCGCGCAGGTTAATCCAGAACCGCGCCCGGTCCTGTCTGCCCGACTTAAAGTCGTTCAGTATCTGGTCGACGACGTGTACGCTCTTGGGCGGATGGCAGTATTGCACCTTGCGCCCGAGGATGGCTATGCTACGGCTGAAGACGCGCTCTTTGCCCGGAGTGAAATAGCGCACCGTGTCATCTTTGTCTACAAAGGTGAGGTCGAAAGGCAGGGTGCTCATGACCGCGATAAGCTCTTCCAGGGTAAAGCTGCCTGTTGGCATACGGATGCGCCCTCCCGAAGCCGCCGGCTGCCGAACTGGCATCTGGACACCGCCTTCGGGTACCCACTTGCTCTCCGGGGCAACCAAGCAGTAACCATACTTGTCGCTCTGCAGGTAGATTTCGTACCAGTCCTGCTCCGTCAGCAGGCTGAGAGCAACGGGGAACAGTATCTTCTCCTCCTTGTAAATCATCTCCTCGATGGCGTTTATCGCGGGCAGTACTGCCTGACGGATACAGTCCTTTGCCTGCGCCGCAGTGAAGGCAGGCTGACTCTGTAGCGAAGCGATTGCCTCGCGCAGGAGATAACGCACCTCATCATGCTTTCCCCACATGACGGTTGGCGGACCCATCAGTCTGTTCTTCTCGAAGAACGGGAAGAGCAGGTACTCCTTGCGCAAGTAGTGCTTGTGGACATCGGTCAGGTCATTGAGCCTCTGCTGGATGGCGCGCACGTACTCCGTGCCGTCCTGTCCATCGGTCAGCGCGTCTACCTGCTGCACCAGGGCGCGAACCTGGGCTATCACCTCGCTCAGCGCGCGGTTCTCCTGCAAGAAGGTATGCAGCGGGTGTCCAGGGGGCATCTCGAGCGCCTGCTGCCTGTCCAGCTGCGCCCGCAACACGCGCGTATGGGCATCGCACAGCTGCTGGATGCTCTGTGGGGGAATGCCCTCCTGAATCAGCTGCATCTCAGCAGTGAATACGTCGCTGTAATCCAGGTCGGGGAGCAGCTGCTCTATCTTTGTTTTCACCTCGGCCTCGTCTGCGCCCTGGTGTAGTTGTTGAATCAGCCCTTTCAGGGTGTCAATCAGATTCATTGCCCGTCGCTGCCTTCGCCAGTGCGTCCGCACGCTGGTTTTGGGCGCGGGGGATGTGGTGTATCGTCACGCTCTTGAACAGCCGTAACAGCGCACGGGCACGACGGTACAGCGGCTGCAAGTGCGGGGAGTGTACGCCGTATTGCCCGCTGAGCTGACGGGTTAGCAACTCGCTATCGGTATACACCTCGACGGTATCCGTGCCAAGCGCCCGCGCCTCCTCCAGCCCTCGTATCAGCGCACGGTATTCCGCCACGTTGTTGGTGGCGATGCCGACCGACTCGCTGATTTCCTTCACCGGTTCGCCCGTCTCATTGCACAACACCACGCCGATGCCCGCTTGACCAGGGTTGCCGCGCGACGCCCCGTCGATGTATAACTTCACAGCCCCAGCTCCCCCGCGATGGTGGACATGGCGTTGATAACGTGTTGCACGTGTTCTTCGAACGGCAAGCCAATCTCTTCCGCGCCCTTCAGCAGGTCCTCGCGGCTCACTGCCCGCGCGAACGCTTTGTCCTTCATCTTCTTGCGCACCGCCGCCACGTCCACCTCCGCCAGCTTCTTGTTCGGGCGCACCAGCGCCACCGCGGTCACGAAGCCGGTCAGCTCGTCGCAGGCGAAAAGGGTATGTTCCATGCGCGTCTGGCGGGGAATGCCTGTGTGGTCGGCGTGCGCCCCGACGGCACGAACCACCTCCTCCGGATAGCCGCGCTGCCGCAATATCTCCATGCCCACGAAGGGATGCTCCTCCAGGGATGGGTGCTGTTCGTAATCCATGTCGTGCAGTAGTCCGACGATACCCCACAGCTCCTCGCCCTCGCCCCAGAGACGGGCGTAGTAGCGCATACACGCTTCCACCGCCAGCGCGTGGCGGCGCAGGTTCTCGGTCTGTGTGTACTCGCAAAGCAGGTTCCAGGCGTCCTGTCGATTCATTCTATCCTGACCTCACCCCAGTGTGCCCAATCCCAGCCGTAGTCGCCCAGCGAGTCGCCCACCAGCCGCAGAAGCACCGCTTGCCCCCTCCATTGCTTCAGCGGCACTTCAAACGGTATCCACCCCTCGCCGGGCAGCACGGTTCGGTTCCACATCTCCCTGCCGTTTACCTCCACGCTGAAGCGCACGCCGTTGGATTTACCCTCTGCCCCGTCCCGGATGCCCGCAAATCCGCGCAAGACCGCCGGTTGCGAAGGCAGCCTCAACAGGAAGGCGACATACGACTTGCCGTGCGGTGGGGGATGGGCGGAGAAGCCGCGTTTGGCAACACCTGAACAGACGCCGGTGCCCACACTCGCCTGCAGGAACCCTGTGGGTGCCGCAACCGCGCCTTGTAACTCCAACCCACTCTGAAACGCCAGCTGCGTCAGGTCAGCAGGAACAGCCAGCGATTTGGGTTCGGCATAGAGTAAGGTTACAGCGCCTCCTTCGGGGGGTAGCAGGAAGCGGTAACGCCGCGCCGCGACCGACTGCCAGCGTGCCACCGCCCCGTTCAGGAACGCCAGACGCGGTTGTTGGGGAGAGTACACCTCCACCGGCATCTGTTGCGTCGGCAGTGCCGCCACGCGCGGGCGTGTCCAGTAACCCCAGTCGAAATCGGGGGAACCTTTGGGTCCCGGGTGCGCCCCCAGTCGCAGGCGGATGCGCTGTCCACGAAGTGCGCCCAGGTTCAACGTGAGTTCCTGCGGGGTGTTGCCGGTGACATGCCGCTTCGCCGACAGGTTGCCCCGCGCGCCAAAGGCGGTTACCGTGAACGTGATGCCATCGCTGCGTTGGGCGGCATCCGGCGAAGTGTAGCCCACTCCACTTCGGAACACACAGGTGCGGTCGGCGGGTAGAGTGAGCGTATACTCCAGCCAGACACTCTTCCCAACGTCACGACGGTACGGTGGGTGCATGAAGATGCCATCGCCATGGGGACGTGCGACCGCGCCCGTCTCGTGTTCCACGATGTAACCTTCACCCACCTTACCCGCAACTGCGTAGCGGATGTTCTCACGAAGGTCTTGTAAAACCGCAATCGCCTGTTCGCGAGGCTCGAAGGCAAAACGTGCCCACTCTGGCTGTTGAACCGTAGCGGCGGCAAGCATGAGATTCTCTGGCATCTCATGCACGTGCAGAGCGTTCAGGTCGGGTGCAGTACTCACCCACACGTAACTCGCATCCGGGTTCAAGCCCAACATTCCCCGCTCGTTGTAGGCAAGCCAGTGGGGGATAGAACCGCCCGCCTGCGCTCGCGTGACGCCCTCGATGCGCCGCGCGACAATGCGACGCATGCCACCCTTTTGCGCCTCCAGGCAGACGCCGGTCGGCTCGCGGCGGTAGCGGGCAGTGCCACCATCAGCGGTGCGGTACGCGAAGAGAGTATGGGCATCCCAGCGGGCGGGGGTGTAATCGGGCACAGGACGGTGCTGCTGGAACCACCGCGCCTCGCCCCAGAAGATTTGCATGACGGTATCGGGCTGAGTCGCCTGCTCACGCGATAGCCACCCGAAGGTGGGCAACACGCCGAACCGTTCGTATGCCGTGCGCCACGCCACATAAAGCTGCCACATCTGCGGGCTCACCATTCCGAGATAGCCATACAGGCGGGTGTGGGGCACCAGTAAGCTCGAGCTCACCGGGTGCGCCATACGGACGTAGCGCATGTCCGCTTTGGAGTCAGCCGCGTTGATGCCCCACGCGTGCCGTTGCGCGAACTGCTCATAGCGGAAAGAGACTTCGTTCAGCCCTTCACCGGACAGCGCCACGTCGGGCAGGGCGTCCCGCAGCTCGCGGTGCAACGCCATATTGCCCTGCATGGCGTTCATGCCGTCAATGATACCATTGCGGTCGTTGTAGATGCATAGCGTTTGGTCCAAATGTAGGGCGTCGGGTTTCAGCAGGCGGCACAGCTCCACCATGCGCTTCACGAACAGCTCTCGCCATGCCTTCGCTGCGGGGTTGATGTAGGCGAACTTGATGGGCGGGTCGGCGCGTTGCCAGTCCCAGTATAGCGGCTCGCCGCGGAACGGGTCGCGGAAGTGATAGGGTTTCATCTGTTCGTACACAGGGTTCTCGGGCGTGCAGCCGAAATAGTTGACGTGCAGCATTATCCGAAAGCCCAGCCGACGCGCCTGTTCCATCCGCTGCGGGAAATCCTCGCGCGGGGTGTAGTCGGGATAGTTGCGGTCGTAGCCGTCTCTGCGCCAGTCGGGGATGTATAGTAGCGTCTGACGCGGGTTTAGCCGCTCTGCCAGCGCCCGCATTTTGTCCATGTCGTCGCCGTTGTCGATGATGACCGTCTGGATGTCGTCCACCCAGCCGGGTTGCGTGCGCCGCAGTGCCGCCAGCCCGAAGGTCTCCTCTGCCCACTGCCGGTACATCGCCGCGCCATGAAGCCAGCTGCCCGAATAGGCACGGATGCGCCACCGTACCGACTCTGCCTGCTGGATTTTGTCGAAGGGGGCGGTACACCACGTCTCGAAGCCCACCCAAAACTGTCGGCTGCGGTGCTGCACAAAAAGCCGCTTGAAGCGTTCTGCGTTGTCTTCGGCATAAATCAGGAAACCGCCGCGTTTGCCCTGTATCAACACAAACTGCGCTTCCCACTCCATCGGGTAGTTGAACTGCATGGGCTGGAAGTCGCTGTCCGCGCTGAGGCGTAGCCCGCTGTAGCCGGGAACCAGCAGCTCGCAGCTATCGGGTATCACCAGCCCCCACTGCAGCCCTATCAGCCCGGGCAGGGTGCAGTCCGCCTTTTGCGTCACCAGCACGTCGCCCTCTGGCTGTGCGCGCAGGCGAGTCTGCAACAGGTTGCCCGTGCCCTGCTCGCGCCAGCGAAGCTCCACCAGCAGCTCCTGCCCATGCAGGCGATGTTCTACCTGCGGACGGTCGTTCCACACCTCTCCGCTTTTGAGATGACGGACACCCGTTAGCGGTGGCGTCGCTGGCACGGAGAAGGTTTCACCCGCTTTGCGGTTGACCAGCAGATGGATGACACCGCGCTCCACACCGATTTCCATATGCGGGGTGCGCAGGAGATAGATGGACATCATCCGCGTTCCTCTTGCCTATTCAGAGATAATCCTGCAGGAAGGATTTCGATAATTAGGGGGTGAGTATCCTCTCCACTGCACAAAACAGGAACTACTCCCCGCTCTCACGAATCACGGATGCCAGAAACGGCAGGAAGGAGCTTAGAGCGATGAACTGGCAGGCGAAATGGATATGGCATCCGGGCGAAGAAGCGCCGCGCAACTTTTTCTGGGCGGTGCGTAAAGCGTTTACGCTGCCACAGCGCTTTTCGAATGTTGTCTTGCATATTACCGCTGACTCGCGCTACTCGGTGTGGGTGAACGGCAGGTATCTCGGACACGGTCCCGTGCGGGCGTTCCCGCATCGCTGGCGCTACGATACTTATGACATCACGCCGTACGTCTGTGTGGGTGAGAACGTGGTGGCTGTGCTGGTGCACCACTTCGGACATTCCACCTTCCAGTACGTGCAGGCTCGTGGGGGCTTGCTGGCACAGGTGGAATGCGACGGCAAAGTGGTCGCCGCCACGGACGAGACATGGAAAGGCATGGAACATCCCGCTTACGAACGCCGAATGCCCCGCATGTCCTGCCAGCAGGCATGGGCGGAGATGTTCGATGCGCGGAAGGACCTGCCACACTGGACGCTGGCAGGTTACGACGACCGCGCATGGCAAAACGCCGTTGTCGTGGGCGAGGTGGGATGCGCGCCGTGGCGGGAGTTACTGCCTCGCGATATCCCCATCCTCACGCAGGAACCGGTGCAGCCCTCGCGAATCCTGCGCATCCAGACGGTGCGCCCCCCGAAGCAGGTGTGGACGTTCGACCTGAAGCCAAACTTCCTGCCGGGGGACCTTACCGCCAACCCGCGCGGTTTTGTGGGGCTGGTGGCAACGGTTTTGCACTGCTCCCAACCGATGACCGTCACGTTGCGGCCGGTGTTCAACGGTTTCCGTGCGGTGCGCATCGACGGCAAGGAGTACACCCCCCAGCAGGCGACAGTGGGAATGAGCCTTTCCGAGGGCGAACACCTGCTGGTAGCCGACGTTTCCTCGCCCTTCTACCATGAGTGGTTCTTCGGTTTCGTGTTCGACTATGAGCAGGGCGAGTTGAGCGTGCGTTCGCCGCTGGGTGACGCAGAGGCTTATCCCTTCGTGAGCATCGGCACGTTCCCGTCGCAGGAAGACGCAGGCTTTCAATCCGCCTGGCAGGCGAGCTCCGCGGCGCAAATCGCCAGTCGTCCAGCGGTGCAGCCCATTCAGTGGGCGCATACCGCTGCCGCGAACGTGTTCGCCGACACCGTGTTCGCCGTGCCGATGGACGCCCCCCTGCAGGTAGAACATCCCTACAGCCTGGTTTCCGCCAATCCCAGCGACACGGTAATACATCCATCGGCGAAAGGTGACGTGGAACTGCTGGTAGACTTCGGCAGAGAGCTGGTGGGCTTCTTCGAGATGGAGCTGTGCGCCCCCGAAGGCACAGTCATCGACCTGAACGCCTTCGAGTATATGGAGGACGGGCGTATCCAGTGGACATACGGACTGCACAACACCTTCCGCTACATCGCCCGCAAGGGCTGGCAGATCTGGCGGTCGGTGGTGCGGCGCGGTTTCCGCTATGCCACGCTCACCATCCGCTTCCCGCAGGGGGCGACGCAGGCGGTGCGCTTACGGGGATTGCGCTGTTACCTGAACACCTACCCGTATGCCTACCAGGCGCAGTTCCAGTGCAGTGATGCGCTGCTCAACGACATCTGGGAGATTTCGCGCCACACGGTGCGCCTGTGCAGCGAGGACACTTTTGTGGACTGCCCTTCCTATGAGCAGACCTTCTGGGTGGGAGATGCCCGCAACGAGAGTCTTTTCAGCTACACCGCATTCGGCGATACGCGCCTGGCGCGGCGTTGCCTGTTGCTGGCTGGCGAGTCGCTGTGGCGCTCCCCGCTGGTGGAAAGCCAGGTGCCCAGCGGCTGGGAGGACATCCTGACCGCGTGGAGCCTGCTGTGGACGATTGCCTGTGAGGAGTACTATCGCTACACGGACGACCGCGAGTTTCTGGAAGCGGTCTACCCTGCCGTGCGCCAGCAGAATCAGAACATCCACGAACGGTTCATCAACGGGCAGGGTCTGCTGGAGATAGAGGCATGGAACATGCTGGACTGGGCACCGATGGACACGCCGCGCACGGGTGTGGTCACTCACCAGAACATGTGGCTGGTGGAGGCATGGCGGCGCAGCGCGAAGATGGCACGCATTCTGGGCAACGACGCCGAAGCCGACCTTTACCTGCGCTGGGCGGACGAACTCAAAGCCGCCATCAACGCGCACCTGTGGGATGCGGAGAAGCGGGCATACATCGACTGCATCCACGCTGACGGCAGGCGCAGCCCCGTCATCAGTCTGCAAACGCAGACGGTGGCGTATCTGTGCGACATCGTGCCTGAAGACAAGCGCGCCCTGTTTGAAAAATACCTGACGGATGTGCCCGAAGGCTGGGTGCGTGTGGGTAGTCCCTTCATGATGGCGTTCACCATCGAGGCGCTGGAAAAGGCGGGCGACATCGGGCGCATCCTGCAGCTAATCCGCCGCTGGTGGGGCATGATGGTTCATGCGGGCGCGACCTCCTGCTGGGAGACGTTCCCCGGCTTTCTGGGACAGGAATGGCCCACCCGCAGCCATTGCCATGCGTGGAGCGCGGCGCCCGCGTTCGCGTTGCCGTCGTATGTGCTGGGGGTGCGCCCGCTGGATCCCGGTTTTGCGCGGTTCGAGGTGCGACCGTATCTGGGCGACCTGGAATGGGCGAAGGGTGTGGTGCCCACGCCGCACGGCGAGGTCAAAATCGCGTTGTTCCGTGAGGGCGAGCAGATACGTGCGCAGGTCACCGTGCCGCGTGGGACGGTCGCCGTCATCGCAGGGAAGGAGTATCGCGAAGGTCAGCATGAGGTGAGAATGTAACCATCATGAAAAACTGCTGGTTGTTTCTCATCATGGTCAGCCTGTCGCTTGGGGCGGGTGCGGCACCTACCATCGGCATCCTGCAGTTTGGACAGGGCAAACCAGCCCTGCAGAAAGCTGTTCGGCAAGCAGTGCCGCAGGCGCAGGTGGTTCTGGTCTCTGCGGAAGACTTCGCCGCGGGGCGTATGGCTGAAGGGGTTTCGGTGCTGGTGGTGCCCGAAGCGCACCGCCTGCCCGCTATCGTTGGAGAGCCGTTGCAGCGGTGGATACGCGCGCGCAAAGGCACGTTGTTCCTGAGCGACATGGTGCCGTTGCAAACATGGCTGTATTCGGCAAAAGGACGCTGGGTGGAACGCGAAGAAGCACTGAAAACCCTGTCTACGTGGCGTGCGCTGTGGCAGGCGTCACTGCCCCCCGAATCCGAATGGCGACGCAGCACCGACTCGCCCCAGATAAACACCTCCTGGTCGCTGGTAGATACCCCGCACGGCAAAGGCTGGCAAATCCGCGTGCCCAAACTGACTAGCTGGTGCACCTACGACATCCGCGTTGAGCAGCCTTTCCGCGACGGCGAGAGCCTGATGCGGTTCTGGGTGAAAGGCGACACAAAAACCCGTGCGCTCTCCATCGAGTGGCGTGAGCGCGACGGCTCCCGCTGGGTGGCAACCGTACCGCTCACGCCCCAGTGGCGCGAGGTGGTGCTTTCTTTAGAGCAGTTCGCCTACTGGCACGATAACCCCTCCAAAGGGCGAGGCGGTGCGGGCGACCGCCTGCAGCCGCAAAACGCCGTAGAAATCTCTATCGGACTGGCGCACAGCTTCGCCGCATACCCGGCAAACACGCCGCTGGAAGCGACCATCGCGGACATCCGTATCGGCAGGCTGACGCAATCGCTGCCTGCGCTGGTGGAGTTCAATTTAGAGGGTGTCGCCCCGTGGTATAAGTTCTACACCGACTCGCGCGGGCGATTATGCAGTGTGATGCGCTACCGCGCGGTGGGCATCGGCGGCGACGCGCCCGGCAGACGCATCGTGACACCGCTGGGCGAACGTTGCTGTCTGTTCGTCAGCACGCGAGGCGATACCGAAGGGGCAATATGGGCTTGGCTACCCACCCGAGAGGCAACTGCTTCGAACCTGGCTGCGGTGCTGCGTCCGATGCTTCAGGGCTGGCATCTGCTGCGGGCGGGCACAGAGCAGTTCGGATACTGGCAGGGCGAAGCGGTGCAGTATGGTGCAGAGGTGGCAAACTGGCGGGCACAACCCGTCTCCCTTCGCCTGAGCGCAGAGATAACCAGCAACGGCAAGCACCCGGTGCGCCAGCAGATGACGGTGCAACTGCAGCCGGGCGAACGCCGCAAGATACTCTTCCCAGCCAAGGAGCTGCCTGCGGGCGAGTGGCAGGTGCAGATAACCGCATCCGCGGAGGACGGAACGCGCGATACGCTAGCGCACGCTTTCCACGTGGTCGATAAACCCGCTTCGGTACCGCCGATTCAGGTGAAATCCGGCAGGTTCTATCGTGGCGAGGAACCCTTCTACGCGCACGGCATTAACTTCTGGCCGCTCTGGATTGCCGGACAGGACCCGGACCAGTACTGGGGGCACTGGCTTGCCCCATACCAGTACGACCCGGAGGAGGTCGAACGTGCGCTGAAGGTTGCCAAACAGGCAGGGTTTAATGTGCTGTCCATTCAGTACCTTCACCTGTCGCATGCACCGCAGCTGGTAGACTTTCTGGAACGCACGCGCCGACACGGAATGTATGTGAATGTGTTTGTGACCGCGGCACACCCGTTCGGCTTCGACCCGAAGATGCTACGCGAGTTGATCGAGGCGGCGCGCCTGGGGGAGTGGGACAACCTCTTCGCCTACGACATCGCGTGGGAACCTTCATGGGGACAACATGCCACGCGCAAAAGGTACGACGAAGCGTGGCGAGCCTGGATTATCGAGCAGTACGGCTCTATCGAAAACGCCGAACGAGATTGGGGCTACCCTCTGCCTCGCGAGGACGGCATGGTTACCAACCCCACCGACGAGCAAATCCTTAACGATGGCGAGTGGCGGCGCATGGTGGCGGCATACAGGCGGTTTTTGGATGACCACGTGAACCGTGCCTACTGGCGAGTGGTGCGCTTTATTCGCACACTGGACGACCGTCACCTGATTGGTGCGCGTACCGGCTACGGGGGCAACGGCAGCCCTTGGGCGGACCTCTGGATGCCCTACGACCTGCTGGCAGGTGCGCCGTTTCTGGATTTCGTATCGCCGGAGGGCTACTCGCTCACCGAAAACTGGGAGAACTTCCGCGCCGGAGGGTTCATCACCGCCTACGCACGCTGGGCGGGCAACGGTAAGCCGGTCTTCTGGGCGGAGTTCGGCACGAGCATCTATCCCGACACCACCGCCGAGCGCATCGCCTACCAGCGCAACGTGTACGAGTGGATGTACCGCATGATCGAGGAATCGCGCGCGGATGGCAGCGCAGGGTGGTGGTTCCCCGGCGGCTACCGCACCACCGAGAACAGTGACTACGGCATCATCCATCCCGACGGCACACTGCGCCCCGCCGCGCGAGTCGCGCAGCAATGGGCGAGCCGACTGGCACAACTGCCACGCCTTGCCGACACACGAGAGGTACACGTCATTACCATCGACCGTGACCTGCATCCGCGCGGTTTCTCGCAGGTATGGGCGCGCCACCGGCGGGAATACCTACAGGCGGTGGAAGCAGGCAAACAGGTTCAGGTGCGCACCGAAGGCACCGGCGCTACCAGCGAGGACGTACCCCTGATTGCCGTCGGAAATGTGCCGTGCAACGGCAGCAACCCGCCCAAGTACCTGAACGCGCAAATCCTGCAGGCGCAGGCGGTTCTGGCGGACGGCAGTGTACAGCAAGTGGACGCACAAAGCCCGCTTCCGTCCAACGCGCAACGCCTGCGCATCATCGTGATGAACACAGGAGACGCGGCGTGGTCGCCACCGGGCAAGCGACGGGTAGAGCTGTCCACCCCGTGGGGAACGCAGGTGGTGACACAAGCCGTGCCACGCTACGGAACGGTGGTGTTGGAAGTGGACACACCTGTCAGACGCGACGGAGAGCTGGTCTTGCGGATGCAGCTGATTACCGAGACGGGAGAAGTCTTTCCGTTTGGTGAGCGACGCACCTTGAAATAGGTATACAAAAAGTGATATAATTATTAGGGTTTACACCGCTGCGGTGAACCGCTGGTAGACCATGCTTTTTAGCGGTTTCCGAGACAATTTTCTGTATGGTGGTCGCCCGGTGAACAGGACTATTTCACCTTATTCAGGAGGAAGCACCAGAGATGGCTTTCAACGTCAAGCGGTACTTGATTAAGGTACAGGGAGGACGATACTACCTTCCCGTAGCGGCGCGGCTGGTCTGGTTCCGCGAGGAGCATCCCGAGTGGCGCATCGAGACCGAACCGCTGGAGATCGATGCAGAGCGTGGTATCGCTATCTTCCGTGCGCGGGTGCTGGACGAGCAGGGCAACGTGCTGGCTACCGGCACGAAGATGGAGACGCGCGAAGGCTTCGCGGACTTCATCGAGAAGGCAGAGACCGGCGCCATCGGTCGTGCGCTGGCGGTGGCGGGGTTCGGCACTCAGTTTGCGCCGGAGCTGTCGGAAGGTGGTGTGGTGCATCCGGTAGACGCTCCGGTGGCGGCTTTGCGCGAGCGAGAGGAACCACCCCGCGAGCTGCGCTGTTCGGACTGTGGCATCACCATCACCGAGGGCGTGTACAAGTTGTCCGAGAATCGCTACGGCCGCCCGCTGTGCGCCAACTGCCAGAAGAAGCATACCCCACTTGCGCAGCCGAGGGGATAGGACAGCAATGCGGCATGGACAGGGACGTCCGTGCCGAATTGCTTGTCGTGTGGTGATACTCAATCTGTATCTCTCGCCGCTTCAGTTCTCCCCCGCGAAAGCCAGAGCAGGGTGCCGTTTGCAAGGGCGTGGCTTCAGCCTCTGACGCCGGCTTACCCCAGCTGCTTCTTCAGCCACGCGAACGCGCTGGCCTGCATCTGCAGGTCGAACTTGTGGTCGCCGGGGTAGAACTCGCCCACGTAGTTTTTCGGTGCGCCCACGCGGCGGTAATGTGCCCGGATACGGCGGTCTGCCGCACGCATGCCCTCCTGCGTAAACAACCCATCGTCCAGGTCATACTGCACCATCAGGGGCGACGGTGCACGGCAGGCGGCGATGTCTGACCAGTCGCCGTAGCGTGCCCAGCCCCATGGCAGCACCATCCACGTGTGCGTCACCACATTGTGGTCGAGTGTCTGCTCGAAGGTGTTCATCATGCCTACCACCACCGCCGCGCGGATATGGTCGCACGTTGCCTGCAGCAACACGGAACGCGCTCCCCCACCCGAAAGCCCGATACAGCCGATAGCGTCCGCTCGCACGTCCTTGCGCGAGCGCAGGTAGTTCACTGCCACACGGTCTTCATAGCTGACCACCCCCGCCAGCGTGGTAGCCAGCAGGTGGCAGTATTTCTCAACGAGATGCTCGTGCTGCGCCGCAATGCTGTTGTAACGGACAATCATCTCTTCGGTTGGGTTCTGTTCATCCCAGCTCGCCAGCAACTCGCGAGCGTTGGCGTCGGTTTCGGCAATGGTCTCCAGTGGGAACTTGCGGCTGCCCCACAAGAAGGTATCGGGTACAAGCACCACGAAGCCTTCGTTCGCCAGCGCGTTGGCAAAGGTGCGCCCACCGTAGTACTGCTCGCGGAACGTGTTCAGCATGGGGTGGGAATCGTCGGGTCCGTCCGCGATTTTCTCCTTGCCGTAGAACTTGAAGCCGCCGTGGTCGTGTAGGGCAAGCACCCCAGGCAGTGGCTCTTTTGCCCCTTCGGGTTTCAGCACCCAAGCCACCGTGCGGGGACCATAGCCCACCGACCAGGAGACCTCCTCACCCAGCAGTCCATCGCGCTGCCAGCGGCGCTCCACCTTCACCGCGCGTGGTCGCTCGTCCTCGAAGTGAAAACCCAGCACCTCCCGCAGCTGCTCCTGCGTCGCTTTGCCCGGTGGGGGGACAGGATACAGCCGGTGTGCCTTGTTCGCCGCGTCTACCCAGTCACTGTATATACCCAGATGCTGATAGGTACGTGCCATGACCACCCTCCTGCGGTTTTTCACGTGCATTGGAACGCAGTTATATTCAGTGTTTCGGCTAACGTGGACAGTCGTCCTCCAGCGGAGCGTGAAGAGATAAACGTCTCAGCTGGGCGCTGCTTGACCCAGAGAATGGGTGACAACCTCTCCTTAACAATCGCACGCACCGAAAGTGGATTTTTGTGTGCCCTCTGAAGCGGGAGGTTATGATAAAATACTCCCGGACTAACTGTTCAGGAGGAAAGCGGTGCGCTGTTCGAGCAGAGCCTTTACTCTCATCGAGCTTCTCGTGGTTATCGCCATTATCGCCATTCTGGCGGCGATACTGTTCCCCGTCTTCTCGCAGGCGCGGGAGAAGGCACGGCAAGCCACGTGCCTCTCCAACATGCGCCAGCTGGGAATCGCGCTGACCATGTACATGGAGGATTCGGACGGGCTGAGTTTCTTCTTCGGGCACAACAGTCGGCTGAGCCGCTGCTACCCCGCCGCGCCGTTGGGCGCGACGCGCGAGAACCGCTGGTGGAACCAGATACTGCCCTACACGCGCATGGGCGGGGCGCTACTGGTGTGTCCTTCTGACGGAGGAAGGATACCGCATGTGCTGGAGAACGGGCAGGACGGTAAGCCCTACGTCCCGCGCTCCTATGTGGCAAACCGCGCCGGAGAATGCTTGCCTCTGGCAGCGGTCGACAACCCGGCGGACATCGTGATTGTGACCGAAAAGGGCGACCCCTTTGACGACTCGTGGTTCGAGCCGCCCAAGAACCTGTATGACAAGCCCGGCTACGGACAGCCGGTGCTGGCGATGCGCCGACACTCTGGCGGGTGCAACGCGATGTTCTTTGACGCTCATGCCAAGTGGCTGAGCCAGGGCACATGGCTGTCGAACCCGTGTGGCGAACCCTATTCGGGGGTGGAGCTGATTCGCCGTTATCCCATCCCGGGCGGGGACTTCTGGCATCCGAACTGCCCGCAGTAGCCGGTTCAGGGAGTCGTGCAGGTTGCCACGCCCGGTTATTGGAAACGTTGTGGTTGCCCCACGCAGCATGTGCGATGCCAAATACCACGTGGAAGGCGAGGCTCCTGTCGAGCCGTCAAACACCTCCTAGCCTGAGAGGATGTCCGCTCACCCCGAGGTTCGCCATCCACGCAATACACCAAACGCCTCCCTTTCTCTCTTTGAGTTTATCCCATCGCTGTGGTATAATCTGCGAGTGGTCAGCTTGCCGATAATCAGGGAGGGAGATTTGGGATGAAGCAAGGCATCCATCCAGAATACAAAATCGCAACGGTAACCTGCGCCTGCGGGAATACCTTCACGACCCGCTCGCTGAAAGAGGAGATTCACGTTGAAATCTGCTCGAAGTGCCACCCGTTCTTCACGGGCAAGCAGAAGATTGTGGACACCGGCGGGCGTGTGGAGCGGTTCCTGCGCAAATACGGGCTGCAGGGCTAGCGTGATGCCATTGCCCACAGGGAGGGCGCGATGAACCAGAATCTGCAATACGGCGGGCAAGCCGTCATCGAAGGAGTGATGATGCGCAGCCCGCGTTATTTTGCCGTGGCGTGCCGCCGCCCGAACGGCTACATCGTGGTGAAACTGGAAGACCTTGCCAATTCGTGGCTGGCACGGCTGAAATGGTTGAATCGCCCATTCCTGCGGGGGACGCTCGCCCTGCTGGATGCCATGGCGCTGGGCATCCGCGCCCTGCGTTTCTCCGCCGATGTCCAGCTCGAGGAGCAGACGCAAACCGTCCAGCAGAAACGCATTAACGACCTCGCCGTTGGCTCCACAATGGTGCTGGGAATCGCCATCGGGGTTGGGCTGTTCGTGGCGTTGCCGACCGCACTCACGCAGTTGCTGCCGTGGAAGAACCCCGTGTTGCTGAACATGCTGGACGGTATTATCCGCATCGCGCTGTTTCTCGGCTATGTGATGGCGGTGGGTAACCTGAAGGAGATTCGCCGGGTGTTTCAGTACCACGGCGCGGAGCACAAAGCCATTAACACTTTCGAAGCCGGACTGCCCCTCACGATGGAAAACGCCCGGCAACAGTCGCGCATCCATCCCCGCTGCGGCACCAGTTTCGTCATGGTGGTGTTGATTCTGGCGATATTCGTGTTTTCGCTCACCGGTCGTCCGCCGATATGGCTGCGCATCCCGTTACACATCGCGCTGCTGCCGGTGGTGGCGGGAATCGCCTATGAGGTCATCAAGTTTGCAGGCAGGCACAAAGAGTCACGGTTCACCCGCTGGTTACTGGCACCAGGGCTCTGGAGCCAGCGTATCACCACGCGCGAGCCCGAAGAGGCGCAAATCGAGGTAGCCCTGTGCGCACTGCAGGCGGTGGTGGAGCAGGAGCGGCGAGTGGACGAACCGATTGCGGTGGCGTAGGCTCACTCGCTAAAGGTCTGTACCCTGAAGACATACACCTCCACCGGTTCCCCCTCGTGGATACCCGCCTTTTGTCGTGCCATTGCCAGCATCCGACGTACCGTACGCCCCTCATGCGGAAGCACCACCGCGCTGCGCTCGCCGCTGCGTACCAGCACCCCATGCTCACGCGGGCGGATGCGCGTGGGGTCGGATGGTTCCGGAGGGCTATCCACGATGGTCAGGATGATTCTCAGATGGCGCACCTCGTCCGGGTGCAGAGGCGGGAAGCGGGTGTCGCGGGTGCATACACCCTGCGCCGCCGCCACAATCTCGTTCGCCAAGTTGCGGTGCTGAGGCTCCAGCGTGCCCCAGCAGGCACGCAGCTTGCCGTTGCGCACCAACGTGATGAATGCGCCTGCCCGTCGCGTGGTCAGTTCCGCAGGCAGGTCGCGAGGCAGGCTGTACGCTTTGCCGTGAGCAGAGGCTTCCAGAGCCCTGCGTGCCAGGCGCAGGGCAACTGCCCCGAACAGGATGCTCCTCAAGTTCCCCCCCCTGCAAAACCCGCATTTCTGCGATTTTTAGAAAAATTTCCGCCGCGGGGGCAAAAAATCCTTGACAAACACAGCGATCCTGTTTCCCGTGTTCGCACAAGCACGGGAAAACGCCCGCAAGGCGAAGAGTGTCAGCAACCTGAAACAGCTGGCTCTGGCGCATCAGATGTACGCGCAGGACTATGATGAGACCCTCTGCCCGACCATGGGAGGGGGACATCCGGATGGCGGTCTCTGGCACTGGCCCGAACTGGTGTATCCCTACACCAAGAATGGCGGTGAGAAACGGCGCAACCCGGATGGCAGCTGGTTTGACCCTTACGATCCTAAGAACTGGCGGGAATTCGCCAGCATCGTCGTCTCACCTGCTTGGAGCAAAACCGCTCCGTCGGTGGACGGCGCAGGGGTGCGTCTGTCCGACATCTGCGGTGGCGACCCGAACAACTGCAAGACAACCCCGCAGGCGCCTATCTTTTCCTATGCCATGAACAACTCCATCACACACGTCTTCTGGGCGTACGACTGGGGCTGTCCGCAGGGCTGGTACAAGTGCAGTGAGGACCTGGCGCAGCCGGGGCGCTTGGCAGGCTTCGCCGAACCGGCACAGCTGATTCTGCTCAACGAATCGTTCGACGAGGTCGCCAATACCACTGGCGAATTCGGTCCCAGCTTCGGCTGGCGCAAAGCGCAGGACCGTTACAACGGCACCACTGTCGTGGCACTGGTGGATGGGCATGTCAAGGTGGTCAAGGGTTCGAACCTGATGTACATCACCGAGACCTACCCGGGTGACAACGCCTGCTCCAACTCGTGGGGCAACGTGGTCTGGGAGATGCCCGGCTCGCCCATCGCCGGCTGCGTGAAGAACAAACCGAATGCTCAGATGTACTTCGCGCCGCGCAGTGGACGGTAATCCGTGACTCAGAGGGGGCAGGCGTATGCCTGCCCCCTTCTCGTTGGAGGCTCCAATGGACAGACAAAAACTGGCACTGCTGGTGCCTGGGGCAGTCGTGGTGCTGGCTGTGGTGGTGGCGGTGTGGAGTTTCCGCCAACAAGCAGGGGGTAAGGTTACTCCGGAGGCAGCGCGCGAGGCAACGGCGCTGGAACAGCAGATTGGCGCGGTACAAAGCAACCCGAACGTGCCGCCCCAGGTGAAGCAGTGGCTGGAGTACAACGCCCGCCAGCAGCAAGCTCCTGCAGCAAACTACGGACGTTAACACAGGGAAGAAACCCTTGCTGCTCTCGGCTGTGGTACGATAATATACAAACGGGAGGAGCCATGAGAACGGCTAAAAAATCGCCCACGATTCGACAGGTTGCCGAGGCGGCAGGGGTTTCCATCTCTACCGTCTCCAATGTGCTGTACGGCAAGCAGGGGTTCTATTCTCCGGAGACGGCGCAGCGCGTGTGGGCGGTCGTGGAGCAGCTGGGCTATCGTCCCAACCGTCTCGCGCGCAGCCTTGCCCGCCGGCGCACTTTCACCATCGGCGTCGTGGCGGAAAGACACCTCGGTTTCGTGTCCCATAACGCCTACTTCGGGTTAATACTGGACGGCATTCTGCACGAGGCAACCGAGCATGAGTACCAGGTGAAGATTGTTCGGGTACCCGCAGACAACCCCGAGAAGGCGATGGACTACATTGTGGATGGGTCGGTGGACGGGGTGGTTCTGGTCGCCCTTTTCGCAGACAATCCCGTCCTTCGGCTGATGGAGAAGAGCGACGTTCCCACCGTAGTGGCAGGGAGTATCCCTCCGACGGTGAAACTGCCCTGCGTGGACGTGGAAGATATCGCGGCGACCTATCGGGCGGTACGGTGGCTGATCGAGCTGGGGCACCGGCGCATCGGCATCATCACCGGCGACATGAGGCAGTGGAGCGCACGACGGCGCGAGCAGGGCTATCTGATGGCGCTGCGAGAAGCGGGCATTGAACCTAACCCGTCATGGCGATTTGAAGGCGACTACCGTATCGAGTCGGGGGAGGTGGGTATCGTGCAGCTGTTGCGTGCCGCCCCGCGCCCGACGGCGGTGGTGTGCGGCAACGACAAGATGGCGATTGGTGCCCTGCACGTGCTGCGCGAAATGGGTGTGCGGGTACCGGAGAACATCTCCATCATCGGCTTTGACGATTCCGAAGAGTCCGCCTTTATCTCTCCCGCGCTAACCACCTTTCGACAGCCCATGTTCGATATCGGCTTGAAGGCAGCGGAACTCCTGCTGCAGCAAATCGAGACGGGTACACGCCTTGAACACAACCTGCTGCTACCTGCGGAGCTGGTTGTACGCCAGACGGTTGCGCCACCGCCACACGACTAGCACCCTGTCTCCCTGAATGTGCCAATCCTCCGTGTGGTCCACCAAGAACCGTTAACGACCTTGCTTCGCACTCGGACGAGCAGTCTCCGCTAACAGCACCCAACCGCTCATCGCGGGCAGCTGCAAGAGCAGGGTTCCGTTGCGGTGCGTTACCCGCTGCCCAGCGTCTGCACGGTCGGAACGCAGCAGCAACCGGAACGCATGCACATGGTTGGGCAGCCTTAAACGCACCGACGCTGGCTTCTCGCCGTTATTGATGACCACCAGCACCTGCTGTTTGCCCTGCGTGCGCAGGTAGGCATACAGGTTCTGTTTGTCATCGGTGAGCAGGGTGTTCCACTCGCCGCGCCGCAGGGCGGGCAGCTGTTTGCGCAGGCGGATCAGAGCCGCGACGTAATCGCGCAATGCCCTGCCCTCGGCGGATGGGTTCCAGTCCATTGGGCGGCGGTTGTCGGGGATGTTTCCGCCTTCCATGCCCACCTCGTCGCCATAGTAGATGGCGGGAGCACCGGGCAAAGTCATCTGCAACAGGAACGCCAGTCGCACCCTGCGCCAGTCGCCGCCGCATACGGTGCGCAGGCGATGGGTATCGTGACTGCTGAGCATGTTGTACATGCCATAGGTGACGGCACGAGGATAGGTCATCGCCAGCAGGCGCAGTTTCTCATCCAACACCGATGGCGGAACGCGCCGGTATGCCACCCAGTCCAGCACCACCCCGCGCCAGGGATAGTTCATCACCGCGTCGAACATATCCCCGCGCAGCCAGTGAGTGGCGTCTCCCCAAATCTCACCGATGATGACAGCATCGGGACGCACCCGCTTGACCTCCCGCCGAAACACGCGCCAGAAGTGGTCGGGCACCTCGTTTGCCACGTCCAGCCGCCATCCATCAAAGGGGGCTCGTCGCATCCATCCGGTAATTATGTCCAGCAGATACCGGCGCACGGCGGGGTTCTCATGGTTCAACTTGGGCACATAGGGGATGTTCCACCATGCGGCATAGGGAGGTGGGTTCTCGATCTTCACCGGAAAGCGGTGCACCGTGAACCAGTCGCGATAGGCCGAAGCCTCCTGTTTCTCCAGCAGGTCGCGAAAGGCGAAGAAGAACACGCCCACATGATTGAACACGCCGTCCAGCACCAGGCGCATTCCCCGTTTTCTCAGCTCCCTTGAGAGAGCGAAGAATGCCTCATCCCCGCCGAGGTGGGGGTCTACCCGGGTGTAGTCGTCAGTGTCGTACTTGTGGTGGGTCACGGAGGTGAAGATAGGCGTGAGATACAGCGCGGTCACGCCCAGCGAATGCAGATAGTTCACCTTTTTCACGATTCCCCACAGGTCGCCGCCGAAGAACTGGTCGGTGCGTCCCGTTTCGTCCAGAGGTTGGGTGGGGTCGGGGTCGTTGGAAGGGTCGGCGTTCAGGAAGCGGTCGGGCACAATCTGGTAGAAGATGGCGTCTGCCGTCCATGCCGGCACCTGCACACGGGGCACGCGATCGGGCTGCAGTAGAAACCACCGGGCAGGCTTGCGGTCGGTCGTCCCTTCGGGAGACAGCCACACCTGTCGTGCGCCGTCCTGTACCTGAAAAAGATACTCTGCCGAGCGCAAAGGCGCGCTGAGCCGGTAATATTCGAACAGCGTATCTCGCGCCACGCGAGGCATTTGCCGGGTGACGAACCGCCTGCCTTCCCGCACTGTTATCTGTACCTTCTGCACGTCATTGCGCCGCGTGCGCAGGGTGATGACCGCCTCCGTGCTATCCGCGTGCAGGTAGAACAGCTCCGTCGGCTGATGCCGCAGGGCGGAGCGGGTGATAATGCCGTCTCCCACCCGCGCAGGCGGATTGACTACCCTGCCTTCGACGATAAGCAGGGAATTGATGTTGCCCATGCCGTCGTCCACATTTTGGGTGGCGTTGGGGTCGGTGCGCCAGTCGGTACCGTTCACCACGAATTTGTACTGGTAGACGCCGGGCATCAGGTGCAGAGTGAGCGTCCACACTTTGCCGTCGTCGCTACGCATGGGATTGCGCTGGAACTGCCAGTCGTTGAACGTGCCTGCCAGATACACGATTTGCGCCGGCTGTTCCAGCTGCAGGCGAAAGGTAACCGGGATGCCTTCCCGTGCCCATGCACAGCAAACAATCAGTAGCCAGAACAGGGTGGCGAGGAGGCGACATCCGCTCTTCATTCTACGTGGTTTGCCTTTCCACCAGATGACAGGGCACGATGTAGCGGCGTTGCGGCACTTCCCGTCCTTCTATGAGCTTGACCAGCACATCAGTCGCCATCTGCGCGAGGGTGCGGATGTCCACCGCCACCGAGCTGAGTGGGGGCTCCACGTACTGGCAGAAGGGCGAATCGTTAAAGCCGATGATTGCCAACTGATGCGGGATGCACACACCCCGTTCCTTCGCCGCCCGTAGCGCACCGATGGCGACCAGGTCATCTACTGCCACCACCGCCGTCGGAGGGTTGGGAAGGCTCAACAAGCGGCTCATGGCACGGTAGCCATGCTCCTCGGAAAAGTCGCCCCACGCCACGAGGTCGGAAGAGTACCCCAGCCCGGCTTCCTCCAGCGCACACCGGTATCCCGCGTGGCGGTCCTCACACACGAATATCCCGCGAGGTCCGCTGATGTGGGCAATCCGTCGGTGTCCTTTGCGGATGAAGTACTCGGTTGCCATCCGTCCCGCGCCCACGTTGTCGTTATCCACCGAGTAGACGGCGTCGGTGGGTTCATAGCGACCGATAAGCACGAAGGGAAAGCCCTCCTGCAACAGGCGGGGCATGCGTTCGTCCTGCGTTTGGGGTTCCACGAGGATAAGCCCGTCCACCCGTCGCGTCCGAAGCAGTTCCTCGTAAATGGCGCGTCGGGACTGAATGGCGCGGGCGGCATCGACGCAGAGATGATAGCCCGCTTTGCCAACGAACTCAATGATAGCGGCAATGAGCGCGCTGAAAAAGGGGTCGCTGGCAAGCCGTCGGGGCGAGCGGTGCACGACCAGCCCCAGAATGCCACTGCGCAGGGAGCGGAGCGACTGTGCGCGGGCGTCGGGAACGTAGCCGTGCTTCTCGATGACCGCCAGCACCCGCTGGCGCAATTCCTCGTTGACGCGCGGGTCTCCACGCAGCACCCGCGAGACGGTCGCCTGCGACACCCGCGAGAGCCTGGCTATCTGGTTTTGCGTCAGTTCTGGCATCTTTCTGGAGTGGAATACGTATTCTGTTAAAGAGTATATCCACGTTGGCACAGCATGTCAAGGTCTGGCGAGGGTGTTCGAAATTGGTGGTTGAATGCATAGATTACCTAACCCCCTTGCCCCCTTCCCTGCGAGGGAAGGGGGAACGCCCCTCTCCTTGTAGGAGAGGGGACGGGGGTGAGGTCAGACAACAGGTAGCAAGAACGCCTCTCTTCTTGCGCTACAACCAATCTCTCAGCAATTCTCGAACGCGCCCAGGCTTGCCAGCGGTTTTCCAAAATACACAGTATGTCGCCTGGAACATCGGTATAATATTGCTGTCAACAGCAGCGCGGAGGAACGGGTATGATCGAACGCTACACACGCCCTGAAATGGCGAAAATCTGGGATATCGAACACCGCACGCAGAAATGGCTGGAGGTAGAGCTGGCGGTCTGCGACGGACTGGCGGAGTACGGCTATATCCCCCGCGAGGCGGCGCAGACCATCCGCGAGCGTGCGCGATTTGACCTGCAGCGCATGGCGGAACTGGAAAAAGAGACCCGCCACGATGTGATGGCGTTTGTGCGCAATGTGGAAGAGAACGTGGGACCCGAAGGGCGTTACGTGCATTATGGTATCACCTCCTACGATGTGGTGGATACCGCGCTGGCGTTGCTGCTGCGCGACTCGTGCGACCAGCTGCTGGTACGCGCCCGCCGTCTGGCGGAGGTGATTGCCCGTCTCGCCAAAGAACACAAACATACCCCGATGATTGGACGCACGCACGGCATCCACGCGGAACCCATTACCTTCGGTTTCAAACTGGCGGGCTGGTATGATGAGATGCAGCGCAACCTGCAACGGCTGCAGTTCGCCCGCGAGATGGTGAGCGTGGGCAAGGTATCGGGAGCAGTGGGTATCCATGCCAATGTGGACCCACGCGTGGAGGAGTACGTCTGTGCAAAGCTGGGGCTGAAGCCGGCACCCGCCTCCACCCAGATTATCTCCCGCGATGTGCACGCTACCTATCTTAGCACGCTCAGCATCCTCGCCGCCTCGCTGGAACGGTTCGCTACCGAGCTGCGCAACCTGCAGCGCACCGAAATCCTGGAGGTGCAGGAGTACTTCGCGCCGGGGCAGACCGGCTCGTCCGCCATGCCGCACAAACGCAACCCGTGGAACTGCGAAACCGTGTCGGGGCTGGCGCGGGTGGTGCGCGGATATCTCATCCCCGCATTGGAGAACATCGCCACTTGGCATGAGCGCGACCTGTCCAACTCCAGCGTGGAGCGCATCATTCTGCCCGACGCCAGCATTCTGGTGGACTGGATGCTGTGGAAACTGACCGATATTCTGGAACACCTGGCAGTGTTTCCCGAGAACATGAAGCGCAACATGGAGAAGTTCGGCGGCCTGGTGTTCAGTGAGCATGTGATGCTGGCGCTGGTGAGCAAGGGACTGTCGCGGGAGCAGGCGTACAAACTGGTACAGCGCAACGCTGCGAAGGCATGGGAGGGGGCGGACTTCCAGCAGAGCCTGAAGCAGGACGAGGAGGTGCGCCGGGTGCTGAGCGAAGAGGAGATCGACCGTTGCTTTGACCTGCAGCACCACCTGCGTTATCTGGATGTCACATTCCAGCGTCTGGGGCTGGAATAGAGCGAGTGTTACGACGCGTAGCTGCTTTGCTCCTTCGCCGCAACAGGGTATCCTCGCTAAACGGAAAAGCCCCCTGACCATTTGGTCAGGGGGCTTCATTAGCTCCTGGCGACGTCCTACTCTCCCAGCGGGTTGCCCCGCCAGTACCATCGGCGCTGGAGGGCTTAACGGCCGTGTTCGGGATGGGAACGGGTGTTTCCCCTCCGCCATGGTCACCAGGAAACATCTGGTGTAAGCCACTTGAGAGCTGCACAGGGGTTGGCATTTCGGGCAAAGCGTGAATATGGTCAAGCCCTCGGACTATTAGTACCGCTAGGCTGAACACGTTACCGTGCTTACACCTGCGGCCTATCCACCCGGTTATCTTCCGGGGTCCTTACCGGGTTATCCCCGTGGGAGGTCTCATCTTGGGGCGTGCTTCGCACTTAGATGCTTTCAGCGCTTATCACGACCCGACATAGCTACCCAGCGTCTGCCCCTGGCGGGACAACTGGTACACCAGAGGTCGGTCCGTCCCGGTCCTCTCGTACTAGGGACAGCCCCCCTCAGACCTCCTGCGCCCACCGCGGATAGGGACCGAACTGTCTCACGACGTTCTGAACCCAGCTCGCGTACCGCTTTAATAGGCGAACAGCCTAACCCTTGGGACCTGCTCCAGCCCCAGGATGCGACGAGCCGACATCGAGGTGCCAAACCTTGCCGTCGCTGTGAGCGCTTGGGCAAGATCAGCCTGTTATCCCCGGGGTAGCTTTTATCCGGTGAACCCTGGCGCGTCCACACGCCACCAGAGGGTCATTAGGCCCGGCTTTCGCCCCTGCTCGACCAGTCGGTCTCACAGTCAGCCTCCCTTATGCCCTTACACTCGACGCGTGATTTCCGACCACGCTGAGGGAAGCTTTGGGCGCCTCCGTTACCTTTTGGGAGGCGACCGCCCCAGTCAAACTACCCGCCTGATACTGTCTCCTCGCCGGATAACGGCTCGGGTTAGCGTCCCAGAATAGTCAGGGTGGTGTTCCATTGGCGCCTTGCGGCTCCCACCTACGCTCTACAGACTACTCCAGAACGCAATACCAGGGTGTAGTAAAGCTCCACGGGGTCTTTCCGTCCTGCGGTGGGTAACCGGCATCTTCACCGGTGCTACAATTTCACCGAGCCTCCCGTTGAGACAGCGCCCAGATCGTTACACCATTCGTGCGGGTCGGAACTTCACCACATCCTCTGTTTCCAGAGGGGGTAGACTATCCCTTTTCCTCGCCGAGCACCCTTAGGAGATCTCGCTTGCTACGCTGACGCACGCCCGAACTGTTCATCGCATACGCGAGGTCGATAATCTCGCGCAGGTGTTCGCGATTCAGGTGAAGGTTTGCATGCACCTTTCTGCAGATACTGGCAAAGCGATCGAAGTCTTCTTTCTTCGCGCCTTGCAGCGGATACCGTTCAAAATGGGGTATCACTTTACGCATCAGGTCGCGAATAGACCGAACTTCGTATTTGTAAGTTCGGTCGGCCCGGCTATAGCGGATTCCGCCACAGCCGAAATACTTCTGAACACTCTGCAGAAGGTGCAGGTCGCGCTGGTTTAGCGACAGGCTGAAGGAAGGTCGGGTTTCAATGCCCACCTTCAATCTTTTGCGCAGGGTGAAGGAAACACAGAAGCATCCTTCGCCTTCGCACAGTCCTGTCACATACCAGCCATCGAGTTCAGGTATGTCTTGCGTCATCGCGAGTCTCCATAGGCCCCACTTCCTTGCCTTGGCAAGGGGCGAGGAACCGGCATTTTGCGCACCTGCGAGAGGCGCGCCTCCCCTTTCGGGTCAGTCGTTACGGGGTTCCCGTGCGGGAACTTCCCTCGGGATTACCCTGCCTGATTGGCGAGGGCTTCCCCGATATGAGCCGGTTTAGCGCTGCGCCTTGCGGCGTCAGCGGGGCAAGTCCAGGCTTACCCGACTAGGAATTTCGCTACCTTAGGACCGTTCGACCTGTTACGCCCCAAACTGGGGGGTGGGATTGGTTACCCACTCTGCCTGTCGCCAGGCAGTCCGGACTATATCATCCCCCGCCACCGGCGGGAGTCTGGCGTATAGTCTCTGAGGATTCTCTGGGCTGAAATCGCGCAAGGATTTCAGCATCGCTGTAACGTCGTTTACCGCCGTCGTTCATCTGCTGGCGTATCCGCAAGATTTCGCGGATACCTTCTTCCGTGCGATGCCGCCCCTCTTGCACCAGTTTGGCGATTTTCTTGAACTTCGCGAAGTCACGTTTCTTCTTTGCCGACAGGAAGCCGAACCTTTCAAAGAACGGGATGACGTGGTTCACGATGGCGTTAAGGTTGTTCACCTCGTAGTACCACACGCCGTCCGGTCGGCTTCGGAGTGTGCCGCACTTCAGGTGCCTTTTGAACAGAGCCAGTATCACTCTGTCTTTTTGCGACACGTTGAAGCACAGCGACACTTTCCACGGCTGGCTCGCGTCGTTGCGTGGGCGAAAGGAGACGTGGAAGCTTCCTTCGCCGTCCGCGAAGCCAGCCAGATAGTACCCGATGTGGGGCGGTATCTTCTTGACGTCCAGCATCCCAGAGCCTTTCCTGCTGATAGTCTGCACCGGACGCGTTGTCACTGTCCTGCTGATTGCGGGACAGTAGCGCCGGATACTCCAGACTTCCCAGCATATAGCCAGATTTTACAACTACAGGGTCCTGACCTATAGTTACGGCCGCCATTCACCCGGGCTTCGGTTTGGGGCTTTGGCTTGCGCCGAACCCCTCCCCTTAACCTACGGGCATTGGGCAGGTGTCACCCCCTATACGTCGCCTTTCGGCTTCGCAGAGAGCTGTGTTTTTGGTAAACAGTCGCCTGGGCCATTTCACTGCGGCCACCTTGCGGTGGCGCCCCTTCTCCCGAAGTTACGGGGCCATTTTGCCTAGTTCCTTAACGGGAGTTCTCTCGCGCGCCTGAGTATCCTCTACTCGCCTACCTGTGTCGGTTTGCGGTACGGGCAGGACAGGCACTCCTTAGAGGTTTTTCTCGTCCGGAGTCTGCCCCACTTCGCCTTGGCCGTAGCCGCGGCTCGTCCCTGGCCAGAGGCTAGCGTGTGGCGGATTTGCCTACCACACACCTCCAACCAGGGAACGCGGTCAACCAATCCCGCGCTTGGAGCTTTCCCCGGCGTCACCCCATCGTACAAACGCGCCTGCCTGGTCACGGAATATCAACCGTGTGTCCATCGCCTACGGCGTTCGCCCTCGGCTTAGGCCCGACTGACCTCAAGAGGACGAGCCTTCCTTGAGAACCCTTAGGCTTTCGGCGGACGGGATTCTCACCCGTCTTCTCGCTACTCATGCTGGCATTCGCACTTCTGCACGCTCCACCAGTGCTTCCGCTCTGGCTTCACTGCGTGCAGAACGCTCCCCTACCGCTCTCCGGTCACCCGGAGAGCCCGCCGCTTCGGTAGCACGCTTGAGCCCCCTTACATTATCGGCGCAGAGCCACGTCGACCAGTCAGCTGTTACGCACTGTTTAAAGGATGGCTGCTTCTAAGCCAACCTCCTGGTTGTCTATGTGGCTCCACATCCTTTCACACTTAGCGTGCATTTGGGGACCTTAGCGGGCGGTCTGGGCTGTTTCCCTCTCGACTACGAAGCTTATCCCCCGTAGTCTCACTGCTGCGCTTCATCTGCCGCCATTCGGAGTTTGGTTGGGTTTGGTAACCTGGTGAGGCCCCTAGCCCATCCAGTGCTCTACCTGCGGCAGAAAACACGCAACGCTGCACCTAAATGCATTTCGGGGAGAACCAGCTATCTCCGCGCTCGATTGGCATTTCACCACACTACCCACAGCTCATCCGAGCCGTCTTCAACCGACACCGGTTCGGGCCTCCACGAGGTCTTACCCCCGCTTCACCCTGGCCATGGGTAGATCGCGCGGTTTCGGGTCTACCGCACGCGACTAAACGCCCTATTCGGACTCGGTTTCCCTGCGGCTCCGGCACGGAGTGCCTTAACCTTGCCGCGTACGGTAACTCGCCAGCTCATTCTGCAAAAGGTACGCCGTCACCCTATGGATAGGGCTCCGACTGTTTGTAGGCACACGGTTTCAGGTTCTATTTCACTCCCCTCCCGGGGTGCTTTTCACCTTTCCCTCACGGTACTGGTGCGCTATCGGTGGCAAAGGGTATTTAGCCTTACGCCGTGGTCGGCGCAGATTCGCACAGAGTTCCTCGTGCTCCGTGCTACTTGGGATCCCCACCGGGAGATCGCTCCGTTTTCGCGTACGGGGCTGTCACCCTCTATGGCGTGCCGTTCCAGGCACTTCTGCTAACGGGCGATTTTGTAACTCCCTGCGGGACGGTGCCATCCCGCTGGTGGGTCCCGCTACCCCGATAGGGCAACGCTGCCCGCTTTGACACCCTATCGGTTTGGGCTGTTCCCCGTTCGCTCGCCGCTACTAAGGGAATCGCATCTGCTTTCTTTTCCTCCGGGTACTAAGATGTTTCAGTTCCCCGGGTGCCCTCCACACCGCCTATGGATTCAGCGGTGGGTGACCGTCCATTACGACGGCCGGGTTACCCCATTCGGAGACCCTCGGATCACAGCCTGTTTGCGGCTCCCCGAGGCGTTTCGCCGCTGACCGCGTCCTTCATCGGCCCTTTGCCCCAAGGCATCCACCGTGCGCCCTTTGTAGCTTGACCGGCATACTCAGACGCTTTGCCCGGTTTGATGCCGAACCCCTATGCAACTTTCAAGGTGCTCACACTTTGGGCGGGTTCACGCTGTCCCCCGCCTGCAGGCATCTATTATACCACAACAGGTGTTGCCTGTCAACGTTGTCGGTGTGGTGGAGGCTAGCGGATTCGAACCGCTGACCTTCTGCGTGCAAAGCAGACGCTCTCCCAGCTGAGCTAAGCCCCCGCGCGATGGTGGGCCTAGATGGACTCGAACCATCGACCTCACCCTTATCAGGGGTGCGCTCTAGCCACCTGAGCTATAGGCCCGCTTCGCGACAGAAAGGGGAGGCTGACGCCTCCCCTTGACGCCACACGCTTTGTCAAGGAGCTTCAGCCGCCACGAACGCTATGTTTCCACGTGCGCTTCATACAGGCGGATAGGCAACTCCTTCAAAACTAGGCAGAGAGAGCCTTGCGGTCTTGCCAGACGCTCGACCTAGAGACCGCGCCTCCGAGGAGGCGGGCGGGTCTCCTTAGAAAGGAGGTGATCCAGCCGCACCTTCCGGTACGGCTACCTTGTTACGACTTAGTCCCCCTTGCCCCCCGCACCCTCGGCCGCTCCCTCCCTTGCGGGTTGGGCCACGGACTTCAGGTGCAGACGACTCAGGTGACTTGACGGGCGGTGTGTACAAGGCCCGGGAACGTATTCACCGCAGCATAGCTGATCTGCGGTTACTAGCGATTCCGGCTTCACGCAGGCGAGTTGCAGCCTGCGATCTGAACTGAGGGCGTATTTTTGGGATTGCCTCCGCCTCGCGGCATCGGAACCCTTTGTTGCGCCCATTGTAGCATGTGTGAGGCCCCAGGCGTAAGCGCCATGCCGACTTGACGTCATCCGCTCCTTCCTCCCGGTTACCCGGGCAGTCCCCCAAGAGTGCCCGGCATGACCCGTTGGCAACATGGGGCGCGGGTTGCGCTCGTTGCGGGACTTAACCCAACACCTCACGGCACGAGCTGACGACAGCCATGCAACAGCTGTGCACACATCCAGGTTACCCTGGAGGGCCCTGTTTCCAGGGCTTGCGTGTGCATGTCAAGCCTGGGTAAGGTTCTTCGGTTAGTATCGAATTAATCCACATGCTCCACCGCTTGTGCGGGCCCCCGTCAATTCCTTTGAGTTTCAACCTTGCGGCCGTACTCCCCAGGCGGAGCGCTTAATGCGTTAGCTACGGCACTGGCGGGGTCGAGACCGCCAACACCTAGCGCTCATCGTTTACGGCGTGGACTACCGGGGTATCTAATCCCGTTCGCTCCCCACGCTTTCGCGCCTCAGCGTCAGTGGTAGGCCAGGGAGCCGCCTTCGCCACCGGTGTTCCTCCCGATATCAACGCATTTCACCGCTACACCGGGAATTCCACTCCCCTCTCCTACACTCAAGCCGCGCAGTTTGAGGAGCATTTCCTCGGTTGAGCCGAGGGCTTTAACTCCCCACTTACGCAGCCGCCTACGCGCGCTTTACGCCCAGTAAATCCGGGCAACGCTCGCCCCCTACGTTTTACCGCGGCTGCTGGCACGTAGTTAGCCGGGGCTTATTCGTCCGGTACCGTCAGAACTTCTTCCCGGACAAAAGCGGTTTACGTCCCGAAGGACTTCATCCCGCACGCGGCGTCGCTGCATCAGGGTTTCCCCCATTGTGCAAGACTCCCGACTGCTGCCTCCCGTAGGAGTCTGGGCCGTGTCTCAGTCCCAGTCCGGCTGGCCGTCCTCTCAGACCAGCTACCCGTCGCCGCCTTGGTAGGCCGTTACCCTACCAACTAGCTGATGGGCCGCAAGCCCCTCCCGAAGCCCCTTGCGGGTTTTACTCACGCAGAGATGCCTCTGCGTGGGCACATCCGGTATTAGCAGCCCTTTCGAGCTGTTATCCCGGTCTTCGGGGCAGGTTGCTTACGTGTTACTCGACCGTTCGCCGCTAGGTTCGGAGCCGAAGCTCCTCCCCCCGCTCGACTTGCATGTCGCAGGCACGCCGCTAGCGTTCGCCCTGAGCCAGGATCAAACTCTCCATCGAAAATCTATTCTCCATCGAAAATCTATACCACTACCCCACCGGGTAGGGATTTGCGATGGCGTAAAGTCTTCGCCTGGCGTCCGACCTCAAGGCTTCTGCCCTCTGCCTAGTTTTCAAGGAGCCACCGTTTTCTCTGTCGCGGATAACAATATACACCACACATCCGCGATTTGTCAACGGTTCCGGCGAGATTTTTGGGAAAAATTTTTCCCCTCGCGGAGGAGCTTTCCCCCGCGTCTCCCCAACCAGTATTATACCACAGTTTTCGCGCAATGCACGGGTTCGACAAAGATTTTTTTCTTCGACCGGTCTACGGCATCTCCACAATGTCGTCAAAGCCGATCCACGCGTAGGCGCTACCGTCTTCGGCATCTACCGCCTTGAAACGCACCACCCTCCCTTTGAAATCGGAAACATCCCACTCGTTCTTTACAAACACCCCCGTCCTGTTGGGTGCGGGCGCGCGACGCAACTCCTCGCCCGTCTGTGCATCTACCAGAGCAAAGTAGTTGCGCGCGCCGTGACCGTTGCTCAGGAAGATGAGCCGCGAGCCGCTAATCCGAAACGGCGGAGAGAGTATCTCACCCGTCGCCTGTTCGCCTCCCGCCATCGAGTTGGCGAAGTATCGGCTGGTTCCACGCCTGCCCCAGGGGTCGCCAACGGTATCCGCAATACCCCACGCGGTACCCTTTATCTCCCAGTTTTCCAGCGAAGGCGCGTCGAACACAAACAGCGTGCGAGGTTGCAGGGCAAGCACCTGTTGCGCGCTCTCCGGCAGTCGCCCCGTCGCGGACAGAGCCGGGCTACCCCAGACGCTGGCACCCACCACCGCCAGAGCGGGGTAACGCCCGATGGTCTCTACCATCACCGACAGCAGTCCACGCTCCGTGCCGAGGTCGAGGTCCACCACGTTCATCACACACGAGGGTGCCTCCCAGCTGAGCGGCGACTGCCATTCGCTGCCGTAAGTCGCAAAATCGCCAACGATGCGCCGCGGTGTCCACCAGCCGATGTCACCCGGAAAATGCAGGGTTCGGCTGAACAGCGTGCCATCCGCACACTGGACGCTTACCCTCGCTACCGGCGCGAACACATCGTGGTTGTCCAGCAGCGGAATCACCAGCAGATACACCTTGCGCCCTTTCCCGCTGAGAGGAAACGTCACCGACGGGCGACCGATGGTGGGCGAAACCACCACAGCCTTTCGCCCGGGGTTCAAGAACGAGACGCCCTGCACGCAGGGTGGTTCCAGCAGAGGCACATTCTCCAGCCCCTGCAGCGGCGGTTGCAAAACGTTCCAGGGCGGATGTCCGTATGCGAACCACACGCGCCACGTGCGCCATTCGGTATCGGGTGACATCATCTCTGCGGGCAGGGGAACGTGACGCACACACGCCCTCGCCAGCGCAAGCCAGTCCGCGCTATCGTATAGAGGTCGGGCATCAAACCGCAGGACAGTTTCGTTGCTCTCATGCCGCGTGGGAGGCAGCTTCAGGCTGTTGATGCCCGGCGTCAATCTGGCGAGCTCTGCCCGAGTCAGTGTGAGGGTGCTCTCTTTCCGCAAACTGTAGCGCAGTTTCCACAACTTACCATCTTTCACCATCTCCGCCGGCGTTGGTGCGTCCGGGTCGCGCACCTCAAAATCGACGGGCAGGAAAAACTCCTTCCCTTCTCCTTTTCCGAACGAACAGCCTACGAAAACCGTGCGACGGCTGAACAGTCTCCTGCCCACTTGCCCGTAGTCGTTCGGGCAGGGTGAAAGGGTTTCTCGCATCGGACTGTAGAATCCACTACCGCCAGATTCCCAGGACTCGCCCTGCAGGACGTGCAACGGGTCCAAAAGGCGTTTGAGCATCGCCACGTCCGAACCGCCATGGTAGGAAGCCTTCCTGACAGGCTTATAAAGCCGGAGATGGAACAGCCCGCCTGTAGGCACTGTGCTTCCACCGCTCACATCGACCGGCTGTGGTTCCCATCGAACCACCACATCGGCTCTCTTCGCCTTGGCGGCGGAGAAAGTGACCGTATGTCCCCGAATAGCGGGCTCTATGCGATATCCTGCTGCCCCCGTCACCCATACCCTTCGGCTCGGTGGAATGTGGATGCGGAAGCGCGCGACAAGAGGTTTCTCCTGCCTCAGGAGGATGCGGATGCTCGTGCTGTCCTGTTTCACCACAAGGTGAATGTCGGGCAGGTGCAGTTCCGCGTAATTCCAGTCCTTTGGCAGGCATGGGGCAACCTGAATCCACCGGCCGGGGATATCGCGCTTGAGACCAAATAGCCCTTCTATCACGCCCCACACAAACACTCCTGCGGGCGGGGTGAAATAGGCGGGTACCTCCTCGGCAACCTCGGCCCAGCTGCCCGAATTCGGCGACTGCATGACCCGACGCGCTATCCATTCCAGAGGGCGCACTGCACGATCGCCGTCGCCCAAATCCGCCCATGCCAGAGTCGCCCACGGCTGTTGCTGTCCGCCCGCCTGACTGCCCACCGTCGCCATGACGTGGTGAGGGAAGTTGTTACTGCAATACACCTGTCCCTCCTCTCCTGTGAGTGTATCCGCCAGATGACGCATCGAGGTGTACTTCTCCGTGACGGTGAGCGGACAATACAACACCGGCCAAATAAGGGTATGATACTGCCCCTCCAGATGAAGCACACCAAGGCTGTCTCGGTAGAAGGCGAATCTTCCCAGTTCGGGCATCCACAGGTGTTTTCTCAACGCCTGCCACATTCGCCGACGTTCGGCATAGCACGCTTCCGCCTCTCGCCTGCGCCCGGCAGCCAGCAACATCCGCCCCAGAATACGCTTCATCTCCATTCCAGCGATGGTAGGCGAAGTGCCATCCTCCGGAGTGGAGATGTAATCCTCCTGATTGCCAATCTGCTGACCGAAACCCAGCAAGCCGTTGCCGTCGGGGTCGTGCTCTTCAAAGGTCTGCTGCACCACCCGCTCGAGCGCGGGCAGGATACGCTGGAGGAAATCCCTGTCGCCCGTGTGTTGCCAGTAATGCTCCACGCCCCACACATAAAACTGGTTCCATCCTCCGAAGTCCAGCCGGGTTTGACCGTTGGGGTGCAGCTGCGGCACCTGCCCACCCGGCAGCAGATGCACCGCGTGAGTCAAAAGCATCTCACGGGAACGCGGTGCCTGCCCACTCCAGTCCGCCGCCATGTTGTGCTTCTGGGAGTAGAAAGTGCCCCAGTGGCGCAGTCCCTCAATCCATCCAAAAGGGCGTACCCATGCGTATTCCATGTGGATAATTGCCCAGTGGAAGGCATCATTGAGTTCGCGGGATGGCGTCTGTATCCACGCAGAGGCGCGCAGGTGGCGAAACCGTTGACGGCACTCCTGCTCCACATTGCCCGGATGTACGCGGACAAGTGCAATCGCCCCCTCCCTGCTCTCCGCGAAGGAGGCTACAAGAGCTGCTCGCGATCTCGGCGCATGATACTCCACCCGCATGAAAGCCCCGTCCTGGAAGAGCCGTGCAGACCTTTCTCTGTCTACGCTCACCGCTACAAACAGCGGTATCTCGCGTGTGCGGAGCACCGCCCCCCATGTCTGGATGTCCACCTCGTACGCTTCCGCCGGCGTGGGCAGGAAATCCGCCTGCGTGAGGTAGTCGACCCGCTGGGGCAATTGTGGACGGAACCATGAATGC
>Ga0209227_1000199_pt1 | contig 50582 bp, 35 predicted proteins | sample YNPBryantNP2012_FD_185815 | JGI IMG/M metagenome (GOLD analysis project Ga0209227, IMG submission 185815) | Anoxygenic and chlorotrophic microbial mat microbial communities from Yellowstone National Park, USA - YNP Bryant NP 2012 (SPAdes)... ...
CGTCGCCCAGGCCGTCGCCGTCGACGTCCTGCTGATTCGCATTGGACGTGTCGGGACAGTTGTCCTGCCGGTCCGAGACTCCGTCCCCATCGCGGTCGGCAATCGTGAAGTAGATCCGCGCGGTCTCCGTTCCGCTGACACCCGTGGCCGGGTTGCGGACCGTCAAACTGACGACGACGGGCGAGGTGGACGGGGGTGTCGGATACGTGTAGTCCACGATCGCGCCGCTGAGCGTCGGACTCGTCGGACTCTGCACGTCCAGACGCCACGTATACTCCAAATTCAGATTGATGTTCCCGTACTCGTCGCGCGTCTGCGACCCGTCCAAGTGAACCCGCAGCGGGATCTCGTTGTCCGGATTGAGCGCCTGGTCCGGGAACGACACGATAATTACGGGCGTGATGGCCGGTACGATCTGCCCGTGCAAGAAGTTCACCGGCTGGCTGTACGCCGTCAAACCGGTCGTCATGAACATGAAGCGGTCCGGTTTGCCTGGCCCGGCCACGAAGCTCCACACCCGGTATTCCACGGTGCCACTCAGGTTGGTCCCGGGATCCCGATCCAGGCGCAGTTTGTTCGGCCCTGGAACCGACAGAATCCGGTAGAACTGCCAGGGCGCGGAGGGGTTCAGGCGGATACGCACCATGTCCCCGGTCTTGAACTCGGTCGCCTCGAACAGCTTCGGCACCATCGGGCCCGACGGCCGCAGGTCCTCCAGGATGTAGTCGCCTTCGGGGCTCGTGTACGTCTTCGCGCCGAAGTTCGGGTGCTGCGTAATGACGATCGGATCGATTTGGAACTGCACCTCGTTCTGGTTGGCCAGCGTATAGAGCTGCCCAGTGATCGCATCGGCATGCCGTCCGGACAGGGAGCCTTCCACCTTCCACACTTCCGCGCCCGGAACTGAATCGTCGATGCACGTCAGCGTGAACCGCTCCAGCTTGGCCGTCGCCCAGTTGACGCTTACGGCCTGCACGCCGTTGTTCGGGTCCGCATCCAGGTCGGCAAACTCCCCGCGGCCGCGATTCGACAGATACGGCCGTGCCAGACCGTAATCTGCCTCCCAGCGCCCGTCTGCCCCCGGCCCGGGCGTGAGCTGCGCGTAAAAGTAGAACCGTCCGTCGCCGGGCAGACTTGTCAGCGGCACGGCGTACGTCTGCTCCACGACTTCGCCCGGCGTGAGCTTCGGGAACGCCGGTCCGACCGGCGTCCCGTCCCATCCGTTCGTATCCGTGTCCACGAAGAACTGGACCTGGGTCCCGCCGAAGAAGTCGAACATGCCGTAGTGCAACAGGAACGCCCCGTTGACCACCGCGTTGCCGGGCGGCTTGCGGATGTCCAGCGTGGGCACCACGCGCGGCTTCCAGAAGAAGGTGACGACCGAATGGTCCTCCGCCTGCACGATGTTGTGAATCTCCAACCCGCTGAGCACCTGGCTGTACCAGCGCGAGCTGGGATACGTGTTCTCGTTCCAAACCGACACATTCGCCGCCCCGGGGAACGGGTCGCCGCTGTCGCCGTAATTCTCCCCGTTTTCCAACTGGTACAGTCCGTCCGCCTGCACAATGGCATAGGTAAAGTGCGTGCCCACGCGTTGCTGAATCGGAATGCTCTCCAGATTCCCGTTCCAATTCAAATCTGCTGAGAAGTCGGTATGCATGATCAGCAGACCCTCGGCCGGCGCGTTGCGCGAGAAGTTGATCAGCGGCTGCGGCAGCACGCGATCCGTGATCCGCCAGAAGTAAAAGCGCTCGGCCGGGTAGATCGGATTCTGGAAGAAGTACACCGAACCCGCCCAATTGAACGCGTAGTCAGGGAACTCAATATTGGCCAGCGTGAGAGGTTCGAGTACCGCGCTGAGGTCCGTCGCCTCAATCCAGGGGTCGTGATCTGTTCCATAGAACGGATCGCCGGTTCCCAATTCTTTCAGCGGCGGCGCCGGATGCACCATGTTGCTCGTCGCCATGATGTCCCATGCAGCCACCGGCGTGTTCACATACCCACCCGTGTACTCGTCATAGTCGTACAGGTCCGGGTAGCCCTCCCACACGTGCAACCACTCGTGGACTGCGGTCGGCACCTGCCACAGCGCCGGGTTTGTAATTACGTTCGGATCCATCACCTGAGCTTCGCCGGTCGAGTCGATGGATGTCGCCCAGTCAGAAAAGTAGAGCGGCGACAGCGGAAGCATGTTGGGATCCGGGTACTCAAGCACCGTGATCGGCAGGTCCATCCCCGGCGCCGGCAATACCCATGCTCCACGCCCGCCCTTACCCATTCCTGCCGTGGGCAGCCCCGGCGCCACCAGCACGCAGCCGTGCACATAGTTACGCGGCACGATCGTCGGCGTGGGCGGCACCGTGCTCCAGTCCCACACCAGCGCCGTCCCCGGCATCACCAGCTGGTCCCAGTGCATCGTCAGATCGAGCGCTTCGATTGTGTCCTCCGTTAAGCGCCGCCGACTGAACGGATACTTCGTCTCGCCCCCACCATCGTTAGGCGTGCCCGGCTCCAGGTCGGTCGTGTAGTTCTCGGTGCCCCGATCGCGTACTTCGCCCTGGTCCAGCAGACCGTCCAGGTTGTAATCGCGCGGCAGAATATCGGGCAGAATCTCGATCGGCGGCCTCGCGACGTTGTACCAATCGTTCGGGTCGTCATGCAGCACCGCCCCGTTCGGATCGACTGCCTGCCGGCGACTGAGCTGCCCGAGCAGCGACGTGTCAAAGCCGTTCGTGAACCGCATCCACGTCAGAAACTCCAACGTGGCCATGTTGGCCCCGTCCATGCCGAAGCAACCTGCGTTGCCCCATGCGAGCGGGCCACCCGGGGCCACCAATCCCCCGTTGTCGTTGAACCCATAAGGCGAGTTGAGATCCTGCTTCCACGACGTGACCTCCCCGAACCGACCATCCCCGCCGTTCTCGCCCTCCATCGTCGAGAGCTCGGCATCCAGCCGGCTCAGCCCCGACGGATTGCCGCCGGCGTGGTAAATCGAGGACGGCAAGTCATCGAACTCCGCCGGCCCGTCGTAGTATCCGGTCGCATCGGGGTAAATCACGGGGTTGCCGCCGGAGAGATACTCCGGCGCGACGTACCCGTCGCCCGGACTGGCAACGTCGGTGTTCGGGTCGGGCACACAGGCCGGCAGATTCGGATCCCGGTCGCCCACCGGCGTGCAGGCGAGCCCGCTCCCGGCGGCCATCTTCTTGTGCGCCCGCGAACCACCCACGTTGGGCGTGAATGGCCGGCCGCCCTCAGCCTGGTAGTCGGACGCCGGCGGTGTGAAATCCTCGACGCGCGGCGTCAGGAAAGACCACGTTGGTGCCCGCACCATAAGCCCCGAGCGATTGGGATCAATCGGGGGAGCATTGGCGCCGTAGCGGCCTTGCCAATAGGTGGACCACTTCTCCTGCCAATACGCACCCCACCACGTCACGCCGTCCTGGGGAAACTGATCAACCGCGTAATCCCAGGGCGGGGAGGGTGATTGTGGGTCGTCCGGGGGGTACGAGGCATACCCGGACTGGTAGTCCAAGTGAACCAGCTTAGTGTTCCCCATCTCGACCCAACTGTCCGGGCCGTCGTACTTGAAGTTCCCAAAGCGGCCCAGGAAGCCGCTGCCACCTTGACCGTTGGGGTCGCAGAGGGTGCCGAGTCCCGCCTGATTTACCGGGTAGTTCCGATAAATGTAGGCCAGTGCCCACGCCCGGGACCCGGGTTGGTCCGCCGGCCCGTTGTTCGGGTTCTGGGGACTCGGGTCGAGACGCACCCACGGTCCCGCCGGCGGCGGTACACCCGGCACATACACGCGAAGGAAGTCTTCAAACGGCTCGGGGAAGTCCCATTGCCCGTCCTCGTCAACGTCGCAAACCTCCTGTCCGTCTATTTGTCCGTCGGCGGCACAGTTCGGGTCCGTCCAGCCGTCGAGATACCCCTCCAAGAGTGCGTCGTAACGACCGTTGCCGTTCAGGTCGAGGAAACGCTCGCCCGGGGTCCACCACCCGTCCGCCAAGCCGGGCGGATACGCTACCTCCTCAGGTGGATAGTTCGGGGTGCCGGTGCCAGGCAGGTCCCCGTTGTAGTCAATCGGGTACATCTGCTTGGATTCGTCGAACTCCTCGCCCACGAACTTGTCGTATAAACCGTTGCCATTCAGGTCCGTCCAAGTAACTGTGTCGCCCGGCGGGCGCACCGACCACGGGACCTCGGCCCAGCCCGCAACGTCTCCGGACACGTTCACGGTCCCGTACGAAATCTCCGCCCAGTATTCGGCGAACGACCAGGTGTTCGGGTCACTGCGATCAAAGTACGCTCGCCAGCCTTCAGCGGGATTCGGCAGCGCTACGCCGGGCCAGCCGGGCAGGTCGCGTGGCGGTGCCGCAAGCAGGACCACAAACTTCCTCGGCTGCTCGGCCTGTGCTGTCGCCACCAAGCCCAACAGGCCGGGAACCAAGGCTGACCAAAGCATTCTGGTGCGGAAGCGGCGGTCAATGCGCAACATACTCACATGCTCCGGGTTAAAAAAAGGCGGGCAGGTAGCGCGACACCTTCCGCGGACGCAACGCCTCCAATCCCTGGCCCACAACCGCAGTCAGGACAAACGGAGGGACATCCGGGAGCGGTCACGAGCGATCCCTATCTCAACCCCTCGTGGCATTCTAACGGGGCCGTCAACACGCGGGAGAGTCGCCCCAGTCGGTGCACTCGCTCGTTCTCCGCCATCCTGCGGACTCACGCAATGCCATCGTACTGCGCCCAGGCTGACAATGCGACCTGTCTTGAGGATTCCGCGTTGGGCGCTCCCTGAGACGGCCGGCACGCAGCTCTCTCGCAACGGCAACCCGGTCCTGGTGCCGCTAGGATAACGGACGGATCGCGCCGACCATCAGCCCAAGGCCGAGCCGCGGTTGACGAGAGAAGCGCAATTTCTCAAGAGGGCAGGATCATGTGCATGGAACGCTGGATTCGCCTGATCGCCGGAACATTCGTTATTGCAAGCGTGGCACTCGCGCACTACCACAGCCCGTACTGGCTGTTCTTCACGCTGTTCGTGGGGCTCAATCTCTTTCAGTCTGCGTTGACAAAGTGGTGCCTGATGGAGGACATCCTCCGCAAGCTCGGAGTGCCCCCGTGTCGGCACGACAGCCCGTCGTCCACGCCCTGAAGTGTGGCGGAACGATAACACGGATCACAGCGTAGTTCGTCCTGCGCGTGTTACTCGTTGGCGGGAGCAGCCGTGCGTGGCGCTTGCCGGGCGAAACGTTATGAGACCAGCCGCGATTTCTTTCTTGAAAGCATTGCGGCCGGCTCAGTAGACTGCAAGCGCGAGCGGCGTGAGGCACGAGCGGTGTGCATGCGCGCAGTGCGTGCGCTATGCCGAAAACCTCTGTAGTCATGGCGCGCCGCAATGCGCTGGAATGCTCGAAAGGACGGGCACGCTGGCGCGCCTGCCAGGCCCACCCTGCTGTGTTGAGGAACGAAGCCAACATGCAATCCTACCTGAGAACAACCGTGCTGATCCTGATCGTGAGCTGGTGCATGACGGGAACGGGGCTGCCTCGGACGTATGCGGACGACGCGCTGGCCGCCGCAAGTGCCGTCGTGCCGGTCGCGTCCCCCGATTTGGCGGCGGTCGAAACGGCGGTGGAGTCGGCCATTCTCGTGCCCAATTGCACCGGGCGTGGCCTTCTGTTGCCGGGCACACGCGTGGAGGCATTGCGCTGGGCCGGCAATGTGCTCGAGATCGATCTTGCCCTGCCGCCGTTGCCGGGTGACTGGTACCTCTCGCCCCTCGATCAGGAGGCGCTGGCCGCAATCCTGGCCGGTCCTTTCCACGAGGTGCCGGGCTTCGGCGGCACGCGCATTCGTGCACGGGTGGGGAGCAGTGATGTTTACGACTCGCTTGAGCAGTTTCTCCCCCAACGACCGGAACCGGCGCCGCCACCACCACCGCCTGACGAGGTTGCGTTGACGCTGGAGGAAGCGGAGCGTCTGGCGCCGCCGCTGGTGACCGAAACGCGGGGCCAGTTCGCGCAGGCGGCGCGACAGCCGCTCGGTGCGCTGACGGGCGTGACGGTATTTACTTCGGCCGGCCACGGCTGGACGGCGGGACAATCGAGCTGGTACTTGCAGCGCCCGGTCCTTTTGAACATGTGTGAGGACTACGGGAACATCGATCAAATGAATTACTTCGTCGCGTACGCGTTCAACGCGGGTGCGACGGTGGTTCCTTTCCGGCCGGTCGGCTGGCAGCCGATCGAGATCGTGCTGGATAACGACGACCCCGGCGTGACCTTCACCGGCACGTGGAATAATGGCAGCAGCAGCAAGTACTACGAGAACGGTGTGACGCTGTCCGGTATCGTGTACAAGTGGGCCTCCGCCAGCCCGACGGAGAACGCCGTCGCTCGGTACACGCCGAACATCACCGTTACCGATTTCTACCCCGTTTACTGTTTCACGATCGCGAGTTCGAACCGCGTGCGGCAGAAGTATCGCATCGCTCACAGCGGTGGGATCAGCGAGGTGACGGTAGACCATCGGCTGGTCGGGAACGGGTGGATCTGGCTGGGGGACTACTACCTGGTCGCGGGCGGCAACAACTACGTCGAAATCAGCAACCAGGCGACGGAGACGGGGGCGGTAATCGCCGATGCGATCCGTTGGGGCTGCGGGATGGGCGACATTGTCCGCCCTGGGCCCGGGACGATCAGCGGTTACCCGCGTGACGAGGAATGCTCTCGATACTGGGCGCAGAGCGAGCTGGGCAATCGTGCGGTTGGCTTCGATTCGGATATCTGGGACGTGGCCGATCTGGACGACGGCAGCGATAACGTGCGCACCGCGGCGAAGTGGGCGCGCGAGATGAACCAGGAACCGGCCGATCTTCAGGTGGACCGGTGGAAGCGCATCTACCTTGAGTTTCACAGCAACGCCACGAACGGTCAGGCGCGCGGGCAGATCTGTCTGATCACCGACCTCGGGGCCACGACGTACCAGACCCAGTTCGCCACGATGTTGTCCGACGAGGTCGACGGCGACATGCTCATCGTGGACGACGATTTCGAGTACACGTGGTACGATCGCAGCGCGCCGACGTACACGAGCTCCTACGGAGCCATCTGCACGCCCGCCAATGGCAACGAGTTTGACGCCACGATCATCGAGGTCGCGTTCCACGACAATGCGCAGGATGCAGCCCTGCTGCGCGATGACCGCGTCCGCGCCGCGCTGGCCCGCAGTTGCGTGCAGGGCATCATCCGCTTCCTGAACACGTTACCCGGCAGTCAGATTCCCCTCGCGTTCCCGCCCGACACGCCCCGGGACTTCCGCGCCCTGGACAACGGTGACGGAACCGTCACGCTTGCGTGGACCGCGCCGCTGGCCGATGCGGCCCGCGGCGACCCGGCTACCGGGTACGTGATCTACCAGTCGAGCAACGGGTACGGCTTCGGCAGCCCGATCGTACTCGGCAATGTCACCTCGACCACGATTTCCGATCTGCCGGCTGGGGAAACCCGGTATTTCCGCGTGGCGGCCACCAACGCGGGCGGCGAATCGATGCCCACCGAGGTTCTGGCCGTCCGGCGGCCGTCCACCGGTCGGGCCAACATCCTCATCGTCAACGGGTTTGACCGGCTGCGCCGTCAGCTCAACCCCGTTCAGACGTTTACGCAACCGCCGAACTATGCCGGTCAGTCTATCGAGCGACAGATCTGGCGTCGCAGCAACTCGGGCAACTACGTGGTTCAACACGCCGAGGCGCTGGCCGCCAACGGTTACTGTTTCTCGTCGTGCGCCAACGAGGTGGTGGCCGCCGGGCAGGTCAATCTGAGCGACTTCGACTTCGTGGTCTGGATCCTCGGCAACGAAAGCGGCGAGGACCTGACCCTCACGAGCACGGAGCAGACGCGGCTGTCGAACTACCTCAACGCCGGCGGCGGGCTGTTCATCACCGGCGCGGACCTCGCCTACGACCTGATCGGCCTGTCTCACGGCGCAAGCTTCTGTCAGAACACGCTCAAGGTTGGGTACTCCGCCGACGACGCGAACACGTACCAGGTAACCCCGGACCCGAACGGCATCTTTGCCGGTCTGGCGGCGTTCGACTTTTCGCCGGCCAACGGTGCCCCCTACGACGTTTTTGCACCGGACGTGCTCACGGCACGGACCGGCGCGCGGGCGTGTCTGTCGTATGTCGGCGGCAGCGGCGGAGTGGCTGCTGTCCAGTATTATGGCTGCGTTTACAACACCGTGACATTCGGCTTCCCGTTCGAGTGTATCAGCTCGCCGACCGTGCGGGCGCAGGTGATGGACCGCGTGATCCAGTTCCTGGCGACCGCGCAGGGGCCGTTGCCGTATGACTACAACGGTGATTGCCGCGTGGACTGGACGGATTTCGGATTGTTCCGCTTCTGCTTTAGCGGGCCGGACAACACTTACGCCAGCGGGCATATCTGCCTGAAGGAGGACGGCGACGCCGACGCGGACGTCGATCTGGCTGATTTTGCCGGCTTCCAACGGTACTACACCCGCTAGTCACCGAGCCGGAGGGAAGGAGCATACGTGCGGTTGGTCTTGGCAGCCCCCAGCCTGAGCAACGTGTACCTGCTGCCCATCGCAGTCGGCCTCGCTTTGACGGCGCAGGCCGCCCCGACGCCGTTTGCCGCCAGTGACGCAGGTACGACCTATGGCGGGCCCGTCGCCGGCGCCGACTGGGGCCGTCCGCTGGCCTGCGGCGACCTCGACGGCGACGGCTTCGAGGAGGTTCTGGTCGCGGCCTCGCAGTCGTACGGCGGGTTTCTCAGCCGCGTGTATGTGCTTCGCGGCGGCCCGCGCGCCCACGGCCGCGGTGAGGTTGACCTGAGCACGACGCCGCCGGACCAGGTCATTCTGGGCGCCGAACTTGACGATAATCTCGGCTCGTCCGTCGCCGCCGGCGACGTGAACGGCGACGGCGTAGACGACCTGCTTGTTTGCGCCTCCACGGCGGACTACGCAGGGATCGAAGACCGCGGGATCGCGTACCTGATCTATGGCGGTTCTGGCTTCTTTACCGCCGCGGTCCGCGATCTGGCCGACCCGAATCAGTGGAGCCTACGCATTCTCGGTCCTGTCGCCGGTGGCGACATGGGCGGCAGCAACCTGTTCGGCGGTCTCGATGCCCAAGCTGCCGGTATTGGCCGCCTGAACAATGACGTCTATGGGGACATCGCTCTTGGAGTGCATCTGGCCACGGGCGGAGGCTCGGCGTCAGGCCGCGTGTACGTCATTTTCGGCGGTCCGATCGCGCCCGGCTGGACGCTCAATCTCGCCGTCAGCGGCCAATACAACGTGCGCATCAACGGGCGGGCCGCCTACGATGAACTCGGCACCGTTGTCCTCACTGGCGATCTGACGGGCGACGGATTGGACGAACTCATTCTGCCCAACCAATACGCCAGTCGTGGACTGTTAACGTCCGAAGGGGCCGTGCATATCTTCCGTGGCCGAGCCACGTGGGCCAACACGTACAACCTGGCGTCGACCCCGGCCGACGTCACCTTGTGGGGAGCCCGTCGGCAGGATGAACTGGGCGCGTCGGCCGCGGTCGGGGATTTCAATGGCGATGGACGGACGGACCTCGCCGTCGGTGCGCCGGGCGCGGACGCAGGCGCCCTCAATACGCAACGCGGCGACGGCTTCGTCTACGGCCTGCTCGGCTCGCCGGCGTACCAGACCGGCATGTTCACGATCGACTACGCCACCGCCACACCGGATTTTCTGCTGGTCGGTGAAGGGGAGGAAAACCTCGGCACGCTGGTCAGCGCCGGCGACTTCAATGGCGATGGAGTCAGTGACATCGCGGCCGCGGAGTGGTTCGGCGGCCCGGAGACGAATGGCGTGGTTGAGGTTCTCTTCGGCCGTTCGTTCGCAGCGGGGGAGACATACACGGCCAACGTGGACACCGACCTGCACATTGTCGGGGCCGCGAACGACCGCATCAGTTTCTCCCTTGGTGCGGCTGACACGAACGGCGACGGCTTGAACGAGATCCTGTTTGGCACGCCTTTCAACAACGAGGACCGCGGGACGGTCTATGTGTTTACGTACGTCAGCGGGGACGCGGACCTGGACGGGGACCGGGACGTGGCAGACTTCGCGATCTGGCAGGCGTGCGTTATGGGACCCCCACAGCGCGGGCTTTCGCCGCCCTGCGTGCGGTTTGACTTCAACCTGGACGAAAACATCGATGGTGCGGATCTGGCGGCCTTCGCGGCGCGTCTCGGCGGCCCCGGCCCCTGAAACAGGCGGCGGTTTGCCTGTCACGCTCCGACGCCGCGCCATCAGCGGCGGTATCATTGGAATGGTGCGTGGCGTGCTGGTGCGGCGAGGCCAGGCCGCGCAAGGGTTGTGCGCTGGGATAGGGAAACGACGAATGTTCAGCAAGACTTTCTGTCGGCTTTCGGCTGGTGGACTCGTCGCCCTGACACTGGGGCTGGCTGCGCCGGGCCAGAACGAAGACGCGGTCTTCAGCGAGGAACGCGAGGTTACCGACGGCCGCCTGGTTTCCTTCCGCGCTTTCTGGGCGGACGCGTTCAGCTCGGGCTTCAAGAGCAGCTCGCAGATCAGCACGATGGTATCCCGCGCCGCGGCGGGTCGGTATAACGCGATCATCGCCGAGGTCCTCGCGTACCAGGACAACGCCGGTTCTGGTCACGGCGCGTACTGGAACTCGAGCATCGTGCCCAAGGCGACGGACATCAGCGGCGGAATCGATCCACTCGCGACGCTTGTCACGCAGGCGCACAACGCCGGTCTGGAGGTGCACGCATGGATCGTGCCCTTCCGCGTCTGCACATCATGGCCTCCCAGTGGCAATACACGGGTACAGGCGCGCTGGATCAGCGTCTTGTACTCGAACATGGGCGGCGGACCGTCGCGCGTGTCCGGCTCGTACAACCTGGACCCCGGTTCGCCTGAGGTACAGGAGTATCTGATCAGCATCGTCCGCGAACTGGTTACAAACTACGCCATCGACGGTATCAACCTCGACTACATCCGCTATCTGGACACCAACGCCGGTTACCCGGCGGATCCCAACTATGCCGGTTCCTCCTTGGCACGCTTTCAAAGACTGACCGGGTACGTCGGCACGCCCCCACCGAGCGGCGAAGCAAGCTGGGACGACTTTCGGCGACGAACAATCAACGAGTTCGTCCGGCGTTGCCGGGCCGAGATTCCGTCCATCACCTCCAACCCCCGGCAGCCGGTGCGGTTCACGGCCGATCTGATCGCCTGGGGCTACGCTCCGAGCAACTTTGCCAATTCCGACGCCTATCGCCTGTTCTGCGACTGGCGCACGTGGATGGAAAAGGGCTGGCTCGATGCGGGCATCCCCATGAACTACAAGCGCGAGCATGAGTCCGATGAAGCGGCGATGTACCGCAGTTGGGTCACCGCTGCCCTCGGCTGGCGCTATGCCCGGCACATGTTCTGTGGCCAAGGAAACTACCTGAATACCATGGCCAACAGCGTCACGCAGATGCAGTTCTGTCTGACCTCCGGCGCGGATGGGGTGGTGAACTACTCCTACTGGGATACCTGTGACCAGAACATGGACGGCACGCCGGAGAGCGACCCGAGCTGGTACACGTATGTCGCCAGCCAGGTATATACCGCTCCGGCTACGACGCCGACGATGCCTTGGCGTTACCCGGCGACTGCCACGGAGGGGACGCTGTGGGGGCGGTGCGCTGATCCGGTGACCGGCACGCCCATCGACGGAGCGACCGTCCGTGTCGGCACGCTCAGTCCGGTCGAAACCGATGGCAACGGGTATTACGTCGTGACGTTGATTCCCGCGGGCCCCGGCGGTACCGCATACACCGTCCAGGCGAGCAAGACCGGCTGCTCGACCGTCACCCTCACCGACGTCATGGTGCAGCGCGGTACCGTTGTTCGACAGGACATCAGCCTGTGCAGTTCCGTCCTGATTCCGGGTGACTTCAACGGCGACGGCCGGGTGAACCGCACGGACCTCAACTACATGCTGTTCTGTCTGAGCGGGCCGGGTCAGACCTACGCCGACGGTCACATGTGCATCAAGGGTGACGCCAACGGCGACCACGATGTAGATATGGAGGACTTTGCCAGTTTCCAGCGGCTGTTCAACCTCCCGTAAGACCCCGACCGTCGGGCGGCAAAGACCACTTGCGTGAGTGTTCAGGAAGCCCCACGTTCGCGTGCGGGGTTCGGAACGCGAACCCACACCTACCCCAAAGCCAGTCGCGGGCCGCAGTGTGTTAACCCCCGACGGAAGTCGGAAGCTAGCGCCGTCCGAAGCCCCGACGCCAGTCGGGGGCCAGCGCAGCGCAAACGCCGGAAGCGCGTCGCGGGTAGGCTCCGTGCGAGCCTAGGACGCAGCTCAACGGATAGCGCGACCTCCAGCCCGAGACGTCGGTTGCGGGCGACTCGGTCGCCAACATAACGCCGGACCGCTATCCTTTCGGCACTGACCGCACGGTCACGCAGAACCCAACCGGAGAACAGTATGAACTCACGTCGTGCATCGTCGTCGACAAGTCCTCGGCCGCCGACTTGCTTTCCATCTGCGACGCGGCCACGCGTCAGCGCCTCTTCACAGCAGGATGTGGCCACCGCGGGCGTCGTCGCGGCCCGACGTAGCCAGCTTCCAGTCACCCCACTCGCGGCGTTGGCACTGCTCGTGCTGGGCGGCTGCGCTACCACCCCGCGGTTCGGCCGGCCGGGCGAGCCACTGCCGCGCGCCGGCGACGAAATCGTCGTTTGCGGGCAGTTGGTCCACACGGGGGCGCCGGTCGTCCTGTGGTTCGACCCCGGCGGGTATGACGCGTACCGGGCCGAATGTCGCTTCATCCCGAATCAGGACAAGCCCACCCGACCGGTGAGCGATTCCGTACTCCGCTACGACACCTTTCGGCGGCATGTGCCGGAGGACGTCAGGGAGCAGATCCGCGAGCACGGCTGGACGCTGCCGCTGCTCCAGGAGTATGTGGACCTGTTCGTCATTCACTATGACGCTTGCGGCACATCGCGTCGCTGCTTCGAAGTCTTGCAGGACCTCCGCGGGCTGAGCGTTCACTTCATGCTGGACGTGGACGGGACCATTTACCAGACGCTGGACCTCAAGGAGCGGGCCTGGCACGCGGGCACCGCCAACGATCGCAGCGTCGGAATCGAGATCGCCAACATCGGCGCGTATTCGGACACGAAGACGCTCGAAGAGTGGTACGCGCTGGACTGCTGCTGCCGTCCTTACATCCGCTTTCCGGCCTCTGTGCGTCCGGACAGCATTCGCACCCCGGATTTCGTCGCGCGTCCCGCCCGTCCGGAGATCGTCTGCGGCGAGATCAACGGTCGCCAGTTGTATCAGTACGACTTGACCGAGGCGCAGTACCGGTCGCTGATCAAGCTGACCGCCGCCCTCTGTCGCGCGCTGCCGCGGATCCGCCCGGATTACCCCCGCGACGAGAACGGGGCGTTGCGTACGACCGTGCTCACGCCCGAAGAGCTGGCCGGCTTCAGCGGCCTGGTCGGTCACTTCCACATCACCGACCAGAAGGTGGACCCAGGACCCGCATTTCAATGGGATCGCCTGATCGCTGGCGTACGCCGCGAACTCCGCCGTTGAGCGCGGCGTCCCGGCACGCCCTCTACGAGGGATCGGGGGCTTCGGGAGGCCGGGCCGACCCGTCCTCTTCGAGCACGACTTCGCCCTTCCGCGGCTTCCGTCGTTTGACGGGCGGCCGGCGACCTGCGGCCACCTCCTCTTCGAAAGTACGCTTCCGCCGCAGAATGTGGTGATAGTGCTGCCCGAAGCGGTGGGCTTCGTCGCGGATCTGCTGGAGGAGGCGCAGCGCGGCGTCATTGCGACCGAGGCGCAGTGGCCGCGAACGGGCCTGTACGTAGACCAGTTCCTCGCGCTTCGCCAGCGACACCACCATCGCCGGCCGGACGGCCCGCTGGCCCTCCGGCTCCAGCGCGCGCTCCATCTGATCGAACGCGCTGAGCGCGGCGTGCAACTGTCCCAGTCCGCCGTCGATGAGAATGATGTCCGGGTACAGCTCCTCCGCGATGGCGGCATAGCGGTACCGGCGGGCGATGACCTCGCGGATCATGGCGTAGTCATCCATCCCTGCCACGGTACGGATGCGGAACCGCCGGTAGCCGTTCTTGAACGGTTTGCCGTCAATAAAGCACACCAGGGAGCCGACGGAATCCTCGCCCTGAAGGGTGGCGATGTCGATACCCTCGATAATTCGCGGCCGCTGAGGAAGCTGAAGAAGCTGCTGAAGCCGGTCGAGGCCTTCCGTGGGATCGACAAAGAAGGCCTCGGGCTGGACGTCCTCGTCCACACTCCCGCTCAGCGAAAGCGACTCGATCGCCACCAGCCGGTCGCGGACGACCGCCGCCTCCTCGTACCGCCGCTGAGCCGCCAGTTGTTCCATCTCCCGGCGCAATTGTCGCAGCAAGGCGCTGCGCTTCGAGTCCAGGAGTTTCCGCAGTCGGCGGATGTCCTCCGCATATGCCTCCCGGGAGATACGGTCCGCACACGGGGCGGAGCAACGGTCGATCGCGTGCAGCAGACACGGGCGGAAGAAGCGTCGCTTGTCATCGTCGGCCCGGATTTCCAGCTCGCAGGTCCGGAACTTGAACACGCGTTGGAGGGCGTTGACCGCATCCCGCAGGCCGGCCGGATTCAGAAACGGCCCGTACAGCTTGCTGCCCTTCGGCCGCGGTCGGCGCGTGACGTACACCCCCGGGAAATCGTCGCCCGTGCGAATCTCCAGGTACGGAAACGTCTTGTCGTCTTTGAGCTGCTCGTTGTAATGCGGTTGGATGTCCTTGATGAGGCGACTCTCTTTGAGCAGGGCGTCTACCTCGGACTCGCACTCGAGGAAGTCGATGTCCTCCACCTGTGCCACCATGCTGACGATGCGCGGCCCCCGCGTGCGGAGCAACTCGGCGGAGTCCTGGAAATAACTGGCGACCCGGCTGCGCAGATCCCGGGCCTTGCCGATGTACAGCACGACCCCGTCGCGGTCCTTCATCAGGTACACGCCGGGGGTCTTCGGGAACTGGGCGATCTTCTCCCGCAAACGTTGAATGCGAGCCTCGTCGTCGGTCGGCATGGTACCCATCATTGTAGGGCCGCCGAGGGCATCTTCGCCCCCAACCAGCGGGCATTACGCCGGCCGTCGATAGCCCCCCTTCTCCGCGCCGCTGTCGCGCACGGGCCGGGCGTCGGGCAGCGGCTTGCCGCGCTCGTCGTAGGCGTTGAAGTTGTACACGTACTCCCACCAGTTGTTCAGACGACCATCGTCGCTGTTGACACCCGGCGCTTTGGGCAGGTGCTTGAACCACCAGCAGAGGTAATTCCGGTGCCAGTACGGCTCGCCTTTCGCCGTCTTATACGGCCCCGCCCATTCTTCGCAGTTGAAGGTGCGTTTCCGCCCGGTCAGATTCGGGTAGTGCAGCCAGTCATCCGCCGTACTTTCGACAAAGCGCGGATTGGCCCAGTCGTAATCCTTCTCGCCATTGGGCGGGTAATGGCACGTGCCGACGGCGGCCGTGCCGGACTGTTTCTCGTTGGCGGCGAAGCGCGCCCAGGTCGTGTCCAGTTTGTCGACCTGCCAGCCGCCGTAGATGCGTGACAGCGTAGCCTCGGTCCGGTGGCACTGGTCTTCCAGCATCTCGGCCACGTTCCGCTCGACGTTGAAGCCCATGATGGCGAACCGACGCTTGCCGGGAACATCTTCGTAGGTTCCGCCGTTGATGAAAAAGGCGCCCGGTCCGGCCATCGCCGCCTCCCAACAGCCGGCGTAGGGCAGTCCCATCAGCCAGACTTCGTCAATCTCGCCCGCGTCGACCCGCCGGCACAGGTCGAACTCCGCAATCAGGTGCGGATAGTCCAGCCCGTCCGGTTTGTGCCACGCGTCCGCCTGAAGTGTCCCATGCTTGAGCGCCGCCAGGTAGGTCTCCGGCGTATAGCGGAAACCATCGACCTTCTTCTCGAACCGGCGAACGACAAGCCACTCGACGATTTCGAACTGGATGTAGCCCCCGCTGGCCTCATGCAGGTCCCGCATGTAACCCTCCGCCAGCGGCAGCGGATCGTTCCAGCCCGCCACCTCGCGCAGCCCCTTGGGTGGCGCATCGGGCTGATCGGGCGCATAAAGCCGGCCCGGGACAAGCGGGTTGAACTCCAGGACCAGTACTTTTACGCGCAAGGGAGTCTGGCCCCCAACGACCTCTTTCAAGAACGAAATCTTCGGCACGCGGTCCGGCGGCAGTCTCTCGATATCCTCCGCCCAGGCCATCGCACCGACCACAAACACCAATCCACAAGACAAGAAGCTGATCCCGCGCATCGGCTGCTCTCCCAAACCAAGAGCCACTAAAAAACGTTCCACCCATCAGAGCCGCGACCGTAAGGGAGCGGTGTTTGACGCTGAAACAACCGCTTCCTTACGGGCGCGGCTCGGTTTTGCTACGGCTTCCAAGCTCCATTTCCACACGCCTTCATGACGTACTATGGATCACTTTTCAACCCGTCGCCAGCGCCCGCGGCAGCGGCCGTGGTAGCCGGCATAGCCGTTCCATACAACCGCAACTCAGAGCCATCCGGTCCCGGCTGCACGTGGACGAGGCGGACACGCGCACCCACATCTGAATCCCGCCACAACCGATCAAGGAGCTCGCGATTGCCCGCACGCTCGGAACGCCGGCGTGGTGCCCCGGATGGGTCCAGCTCGATGGCGAAGTAGCCCGCTCCGCCGGACGTCAGCAACGCCCGGAGCGCGGCCACGTCGTTCGGGTCATCCGCCCAGCGTTCCCAGCGCATCTGCGCATAGAAGGCGATGCGCCGGACGCCGCTGCCGCCTATGAGGCGCCGGTCACCGAGGGACGGATCCCATTTCTGAAGCCAGCGCGTCGCGTCGAGCAGATAGCGGTCCTTCGAATTCGGCACACGCAGGCTGTACATGACGAGCGGGATCAGCCAAACCGCCGGCGTGAGGACCGCCAACGATGCTCGCTTGTGCTGGCGGGCCAGATGGATCAGGCGCCCCAGAAACATCGCCGCAAAGGGCAGCAGCAAAACGACAATCACGAGCGTGTGACGTGGATCGAGATAGCCATACCGCGACAGCAGGATCAGCAACAGTAGAAAGTGCCCCGCGATGCAGGTCGTCAGGCCAACCAGCCCCGGCTCCCACCACCGACGCCGCAGGTTCGTGAGCGGCAGGACCGCGAGCAGCGGAACAACGACCCGGCCCGCCCGCAGGACCTTATACAGTACGTGCGGGATCAGTTCGTACCACCGCAGATCGACCGTTACCAGTCGCGCAGCGCCGATCCCCGCTTTCGCCGGGTCTGCTCCGCCTGAATCGGAATTCACAAACCGGCGGCGCGCTCGATCAGAACCCGCCACGCCAGTGGCGGGACGGCCCCGCACCACTGTGCGGGTTTCGGATAGCGCGCCGTCGAATCGTGAGTCGTCATAGAGTCGGCACGCGTCGGCCAACCGCTGGTCTAAGCGAGCAATACTTGAGGAGCCACCGGCGTGTGGCGACGTTGATTCCGCGGTCTCGTTGCGCAGCCATTCGGCGGGGTCCTTCTTCGCCGACAACCGACCGACGGTGGCCCAGTAGGGCGCCGCGCAGATCAGAAAGCCGCACAGCAGCGCTGCTATCTGACCGCCGGTACGGGGCCACCCCTTCGCTTTACCCGACCGCAGCAGAACGATCACGCCCGCGACGGCCGGGAGGGCACCTTCCGGGCGGGTCAAGAAAGCCAGGCCGGCCAGCAAACCACAAGCGGCAGCTTGGCAACCGCTGTCGAGCGTGACGAGCAGGCATGCGGCGGCAAGATAGAAAGCGAGGTGAACCTGGTCGGACATCACGTCCGCGGACAGCCAGACATTGTGGTCCAGCACAGCCGCCAACAGCATAGCCAGCAAGACTGTCCCGCGTCGGTCCAGTGGCAACGACAGCCGCGTGACCAGCCGGCCCGCGAGTACGCCACAGAGCACGACGACCGTCATTCCCGCCAGCCAAGCCAAAGCCTGCCCGCTGCGTTGCCATGTAAGCGGCGTGTCGGCGGCCCCCAGGCCCCGGGCGACCCGCTGTGTGCCGAGAATCAGGAGGGGAAACAGCGGGTGCTGCCGCGCTTCCGGCGTGCGCAGGTACGCCACCCCCTGCTCACCCAGCGCGCGGGCGTAGTCGCAGAAAACAACCCCGTCGCGTGAAATGACCGGCAGCGCGACCGCCATCACGGCCCGCCACACGCCCGCCAGCGCGAGCACCCCGACGAGGGCCATCGCATAGAGCTGTCGGTGACGTTGCTCCGGTAGCCACACAAACGCACCTGCGGCGGCGACTGGACCGCGGCGCACAGCGGCCCACAGCGCGCATGGACGGGGCGGATTATATGCTGGCCGGACGCCACCGTGGGGCCACACCGACTACACGACGGCACACCGGCACCGCGTACCGTGCCCTCGGCACCGCGTACGACGGCGGCGTTTGCTCAGCGCCCGGCCTCGGCCGGGCACGTCACCGGGGCGGGCATCTTAGCGGGCATACAGGTGGACAGCAGCCAGGCACGCAGCGCATCGTCGTCGGCCGCCAGTCGGGCAAACGTGTCCATCGCCGAGCGTAATTGCTGACGGGTGATCTTCGCGTGTGAGGAATCCTCTTCGGCCCGGGCCAGCGTCAGACCGCCCCACGCGATCGGCAGTCCGCAAAACGTGCGCAGCTCGCGGGCCGCGGGCGGCAACGCCAGCACATAGCCGATGCCGCGTCGCAGGCACTCGCGCGCGTGGGTCAGCGCGATCTGATATACCGCGGCTTCCGAAGCCGCTGGGTCCTCCGCCGCCGGCAAGTATCGCCGCCCCTGGCGCGCATCCTTGCCCGCGTCTTTCAGAATGTTGACGAGTTGCAGGCCGATACCCAGCTCCATCGCCAGCATGCGCAACCGACGCAACGCCGGCAGATGCAGATGCGCGACCATCATGGTGCACAGCATCTCCCCGACGACGCCGGCCACGTAGAAGCAGTACTCGCGCAGCTCGTTCAAATCGACGATGGCGGGATACGGCCGGCCGCGCTCGGCACTGCGATCCAGCAGCAACCGCACACCCTGACTCATCAGGCACGCGCAGTCCTGCGCCGCGCTGCGGTACGGCTCGGGAAGCGATGCCACGCGGCGCAAAACCTCCGCTGCGTCCCGCATGAGCCGCCGCTCCGCCTCAAGCTCCCCGGCCACGGGGAGCGTGCACGTCGCGGCGTCCTGGTCGCCTTTCAAAACGCCCTCCAGTTGCCGCAACGCGGCCCGCCGGCCTGCCGGCGTCAGCCCGGGCGCATCTTCCAGCGTGTCCACGATACGCATCAGGAGGTAGGCGGTCCCCACTATTCCGTCGAGCGGAGGCGGCAACCAGGGGATAAGCAGGGCGTACGTGCGCGACACACCCCGCAGATGCTGAGCGACAAACGCGTCCATACTCGTCCGCCTGCACGCCTAGTCCGTGCGCCGCAGACGCTCCGATGGCGCCCGCTGCCGGCCGGCGTCCCCGCCCTGCTGTGCGAGGACGGCCCGGCGCACCGTCGCCGCGATGCTGACGACATCCAGACCCGCCTCGGCAAGCTGCGCGGCCCGCGACGCATGCGCATAAAAGCGGTCCGCCAAGCCGAGGCGAATGATGTTCTCAGTCGGCAGCCCGAGGCGATTGGCGGTCTCCAGCACCGCGCTCCCGAAGCCGCCGATCAGCGCGTGGTCTTCCACCGTGATGACGGGGCTATTGCGCGTGATGGCCGTCGTCACCATGTCTTCGTCGACGGGCTTCGCGAACCGCGCGTTGACCACCGCCACGTAGATGTCTTCTTCCTCCAGCCGGGCCGCGGCTTCGAGGGCCGGGACCACCATCGCTCCGTAGGCCAGAATCGTCGCATCCGGGCCTTCGCGCAGCACGCGGCTGCGGCCGAGCTGAAACGGAGGCGGGTCACCGAGCGGATCTGGCACACTGTCACGCGGATAGCGCACCGCCCACGGCCGATCGAGCTTGAGCCCGAACCTCAGGGCCGCCTCGAGCTCCGGCTCGTCAGCCGGAGCCATCAAGACCAGATCCGGCAAGCCGCGGAGATAGGCGATGTCGAGAAAACCGTGGTGCACCGCCCCGTCACCGCCCACCAGCCCCGCGCGATCGATGCACAGACCGACCGGCAGGCCCTGAAGGACAACTTCCTGGAACACCTGGTCGAATGCCCGTTGCAGGAACGTGGAGTAGATGCACGCCAGCGGCCGCAGCCCCGCCTTCGCCATCCCCGCCGCCACGTCCACCGTGCAGCTCTCAGCGATGCCGCAGTCGATGCAGCGGTCCGGCAGGGACTGGCGCACCTTGGCCAGACCGGTCCCGTCCGGCATCGCCGCGGTGAGCGCGTACACGCGCGCATCCTCGCGGGCGATGCGAATGAGGGCGTCGGCGAACGCGGTCGTCCAGCTCTTGCGTTCGCCCTTGATGACGCTGACGCTGTCCCCCTCGATCTTCAGACGCCCGGGGCTGTGATAGGCACACGGGTCCAGCGATGCCCACGAGCAGCCGCGACCCTTCTGCGTATGAACGTGCAGCAGCACCGGCTGCGACACGTCTTTCAGCAGTCGGAGCAGATCAATCAGGTGCTTCAGGTCGTGACCGTCCACGGGCCCCACGTACAGGAACCCCAATTGCTCGAAGATCTGGTGCGGCGAAACGGTCGCCTTGATGCCCTGCTTGATGTGTTCCAGCGCGTCAAACACGCTCTTGCCGACCACCGGCACCCGGGGCAACAGGCTGGCGACCTGCGCTTTGACCTCCTCATAGAGAGTGCTGACACGGAAGCGCGCCAGATACGTCGCCAGCGCCCCCTGCGTCTTGGCAATCCCCATCGAATTATCGTTGAGAATCACCAGGAACTGCCGCTTCAGGAGTCCGGCCTGATTCAGCCCCTCAAACGCCACCCCGTTCACGATGCTGGCGTCGCCCACCAGGGCCACGACCCGGCGATCGCGTCCCAGCACGCTATCGCCGCGCGCCAGCCCCACGGCCGTCGCGATCGCGGTCCCCGCGTGCCCGACCTTGAACAGGTCGTACTCGCTTTCGTCGGTACTCGGGAAGCCGCTGATGCCGCCGGCCTGGCGCAGCGTGTGAAACTGTGGCGCGCGACCGGTCACCAGCTTGTGCACGTAGCATTGATGGCCTACGTCCCACAGAAGCCGGTCCCGGCGGAAATCGAAGACGTAGTGCAGCGCGAGCGTCAGCTCGACCACGCCCAGATTGCTGGCCAGGTGCCCCCCGTTACTGCTGACCACTTCGATGATCCGCTGTCGGATCTCCTGCGCCAGCGCCTCCAGCTCTGCCATCGACAACCGTCGCAGGTCCTCCGGTGACGCCAGCCTCTCCAGAATCGCACTCATCCTGACAGCTCCGTACCGCTTTGCGCGAAAAACGGCGGCGGCCGGCTGACCTGCTGCGGCCGACCGCCCACGGCTACGACCGCCGCTGAATCACGTACCACGCCAGCTCACGCAGGCGATCCGCCCGACTGCCGAACGGCTCCAAGGCCGCCAGCGCCGCCTCCACTTCGCGGCGCGCCTGGACGGCACTCGACTCCAACCCGAAGGCCGCCGGATACGTCTGCTTGGCAGCGGCCGCGTCCTTTCGTGCGCGCTTACCCAGTTGCTCCGTCGAGCTGGTGACGTCCAGGAGGTCATCCATGATCTGGAATGCGAGGCCGAGATGCCGACCATAGCGGGCCATCGCCGCGGTCGGCTCCTCCGAAGCCCGGGCACACAAGGCCCCCAGCCGACAGCACGTCTCCAGCAAGGCGGCCGTCTTGTGCAGGTGGATGTACTGCACGACCGCCGCGTCGCTCGGACGCCGCTCGTTCTCGATATCGGCCGCCTGGCCCGCGATCATCCGCTCCGTACCCTCTGCCAGCACGCGTACCAGGCGCGGCACCAACTCAGGAGCGACCGGTGCCGCGGCCAGAACGGCGAAGGCATGGGTGACGAGCCAGTCGCCGGCCAGAATCGCAAGACCTTCGCCGAAGACCTTATGGTTCGTCGGCCGACCGCGCCGCAGGTCGTCATTGTCCATCGCCGGCAAATCGTCATGAATCAGCGAGAACGTATGCACCAGTTCTATCGCCACGGCGGCCGGCAAGGCATCCGTCGCCCGCCCGCCGCTGGCCCGGCAACTCTCCAGCACCAGCACCGGGCGCAGCCGCTTGCCGCCAACCTGGACGGAATACTGTACGGCGGCCGCGAGGCGGGAGTGCGACGCAAGCTGCGGGGCCAGGCCGCGAAAATGCTCGTCCAGGGCCGTGTCGACCTCGGCGCGCGTCCGTGCCAGCCATGCGTCGAAGTCCGGCCCGGGCCGGCGCAAGGTGCCCGTAGCAATGGGACTTGTACCTATGCTCGGGTCGGTCTGGACGTTCCGCACGCCGACAGGATAGATTCACCCCGCACGACGTGCCAGTGCTTTTTCTGCCGGTCGATGGGTTATGGACCCGACCCTGACCCCAGAAATCGTGTTACAGGGCTATTGCGCCGGCCTGTTCCCGATGGCCGATGAAACCGGGGCGATTCACTGGTTCAGTCCGAATCCGCGTTGCATTTTTCTGCTGGACCACTTCCACGTCCCGCGCTCCGTGCGCCAAACCATCCGCCGCGGGAAGTTCGAGGTCCGGGTGAACACCGCGTTTGATGAGGTCATCGCCGGGTGTGCCGATCGACCGGAAGGAACGTGGATTTCGCGCGAGATCATGCGGGTTTATCGGGCATTGCACCGCCAGGGGTACGCGCACAGCGTCGAAAGCTGGTACCAGGGGCAACTCGCCGGCGGGCTTTATGGTGTCGCGATCGGTGGCGCGTTCTTCGGCGAGTCCATGTTCACCCGCGTCACGGACGCCTCCAAAGTCGCCCTGGTAGCGCTCGTGGAGCGACTGCGGAACCGCGGGTTTACTCTGTTGGACACGCAGTGGCAGACGCCCCACCTGGCACGCTTCGGGGCAGTCAACATTCCACGCGCGGAATACCTGCGCCGCTTGCGCTCGGCCTTGGCACTGCGCGTCAGCTTCGTTTGAACGTCGCACTCCAGTCTCGTCCACGGCACGGCTTACAATGTGCTCATGGTCCCTCCGACTCGCCACTCCGCGCTGCGCGGCGCGGCCCGCGCAGGCCGCAACCCGCGACCAGAGCGGTCTCTTGAGTCAGCGCACGCGAATCCCACGATTCTCCGCCTGCTGATCCCGGCCGGGGTCGCCGCGCTCACGGCCACCGCCTTTCTGCCGGCGCTACGGAATGGCTTCGTCAACTGGGATGATGACAAAGTTGTTCTCGAAAATGAGCATGTGCACGGCCTCGGCTGGCCGAACCTGCACTGGATGTTCACGGCCTACCGGCTTGGGCACTACCACCCGCTGACTTGGCTGAGCCTCGCCATCGACGTGCGCATCTGGGGCCTGACCGAGCACAGCGCCTTCGGCTTTCACCTTACGAACGTCATTCTCCATGCGGTCAATGCGATCTGGGTGTATCTCCTCGCACGCCGGCTGCTCAGCCTGGTCGCGAACGACGACCCCCCTGCCGGCCACCGCCGCCTCCCGGTTGTGGCCGCCCTGACGGCGCTGCTGTTCGGCCTGCATCCTTTGCGCGTCGAGTCAGTCGCCTGGATCACGGAACGGCGCGACGTCCTGTCCGCGTTCTTCCTGCTGCCCTGCGTACTCGCCTATCTGCGATATGCCCACGGCGGCCGCTGGGGCTGGGTCTGGTACGGACTCTCAGTCCTGCTACTGGCACTTTCCCTGCTGTGCAAGGCCTGGGGCATCACACTGCCGGTGGTGCTGCTTCTGCTGGACTGGTACCCCCTGCGGCGCTGGAGCCGCGCCGCCGCGCTGCGGCTGACGCTCGAAAAGGTGCCCTTCGCAGCGCTGGCGGCGTGGGCAGGCTACCACGCCGTCCTCGCCCAGAGTTCCGCGGCCTACACCATGAAAACGCTCGCCGAATACGGCTGGCTCGCGCGCGTGGCGCAGGGGTTCTACGGTGTCGCCTTCTACCTGTGGAAAACCCTGATTCCCAGCGGGCTGATCCCCATTTATGAAATCCCCCGCGCAATGAACCCGCTGTCGCCGTGCTTCCTCGGAGCCGCGGCGGTTGTCAGCGCGATCACGCTGCTCGTACTGGCTTACCGCCGTCGCTGGCCCGCGGGACTGGCGTTGTGGGCCTGTTACGTTGTGATTGTCTCGCCTGTACTCGGCCTGACGCAAAGCGGCCCGCAGCTCGTGGCTGACCGCTATTCGTACCTCTCGTGTCTGCCCTGGGCCCTGCTCGTCGGCGCCGCGGTGCGGCGTTGGACCGTTCGCCCGATGTGGCGCATGCCCGCCACGCTTCTGGCGCTAGCGGCGCTCGCTGGACTGGGCACGCTCACGTGGCGTCAAACGCAGGTGTGGCGGGACTCCGTGACCTTGTGGGAACATACGCTGCGCATTGCCCCGCGCACGTACCTCGCGCACCACAATCTGGGCGTCGCTCGCCAGCAGCGCGGCGAGATGGCAAGGGCCGAGCAGCATTATCGCACTGCGCTCGAGATTAATCCGGACGGTGCCGACGCGCTGGCCAACCTCGGCGGCTTGCTATCCGACCGCGGCCAGTATGCCGAAGCCCTACCCCTTCTGGAGCGCGCCTTGGCGATCAATGCGCATCAGCCGCGTACCTGGCTGAACCTGGCGGTCACGCTTGAGCACCTCCAAAGGTACGCGGAAGCCGAACGGCATTACCGTCAGGGACTTCAAATGGAAGCGCCGGCCGCCCAACGCGCGCGGCTGTACGTCGGGCTCGGAGCCACACTCGCCAAACAGGGTCGGCTGGCCGAGGCGATCGAGTGCTTCCGAAAGGCCACTACGCTCGCGCTGCACGACGATCTGGCGCATTACAACCTGGGCCTGGCGCTCCAACAGGCCGGGCAACTCGACGGCGCTCGCGAGGCACTTCAGATCGCCGTTCAAATCGCAGAGAGCACCCTTCAGACCAAGCCGCATGCCTTGGTTCGCACGCGCGCCGTCGACGCTCTTCTCGCGCTCGCCCAAGTCCACGGCCGACGCGGTGAACTGGAGCCGGCGCGCTCCTGCTACCAACGCGTTCTGGAATTGGAACCGAGAGAGCCGCGCGCAACAGCCGCCCTGCGGCGGCTGATGGCGTCCGACACTCTGCCGACGAGCTACCCCGCTCCGTCCCCCGGGGCAGGCCTACCGTGAGTCCCCCGCCGCCTGCAATTCCGAGAACATCTTCAGGTAACTGTAGTAGCGCCGCTCGCTGATCGCGCCGCGCTCGACCGCCGCCACAACCGCACAGCCTTCCTCCTGACGGTGCGTGCAGCTTTTGAAGCGGCATTGTGGAACATGGGGGACGAATTCCTGAAAGTAGGCCTCAAGCTCGCCCGGCTGCACGGCCCACAACTCGAAGGCTCGGATGCCTGGCGTATCGACGACGTAACCGCCGAAGTCCAGTGGAATCAGTTCCGCCAGGGTGGTCGTGTGACGGCCTTTCTCGTTCTCGCGGCTCACCGGCCGGGTGGGAAGGTTCAACCCCGGTTGCAGCGCGTTCAGCAGCGTGCTCTTGCCCACGCCGCTTTGACCCGACAGCACCGTGGTATGGTCCCGCAGCACTTCACGCAGCTCGTCCAACCCCTGCCCCGTCACCGCACTCGTGCAGAGGCACCGGTAACCGAGGCGCTGGAATTCGGCGATTACGTCCATGGCCGTCATCCGAAGCGGACGGTCCTCGCGCGTCTCGATCACCGGCACGTCATCCAGCAAGTCCATCTTGTTGAAGCACAGCACCGGCCGCAATCCGCCCTTCAAGGCCGCCACGATGAACCGGTCCAGCAGGTGCGGCGTCAATCGCGGCTGGGCGACACTGACCAGCGCCAGCAACTGATCGGCGTTCGCGACGATGGTCTGTTCGCGGCAGCCGCGCACCTGTCGGCTGAGTCGCGACGTCCGCGGCTCGACCCGCTCAATTACGCCGACCGGCCGGCCCCCGACCTCCTCCGAGTGGTCAGAAAACCAGACGCGATCGCCGACCGTGACCGGCGTCCGAGTCTGGATCAGCAGCGTTCGCACGACGCGACGAACCGTGCACTCCCACGTCTGCCCAGCGGAATCGCGGACGTAGCAAAACAGCCCGTGCACCTTGGTCACCAGGCCTGGCCGCCAGAGGGCTTCATCCACGAGCGGGCGGTCCGCCTCATCGACCAGGATGGTCCGCCGACGCGACAGCTCACCCTTGGCCCGCACCGACTCCACCGCCTCGGTGTCGATCAGGTCGGGCTCCCCGGCGCGATAACGTTGCGTCCAGTCGTCCTGCCGGCGACGGACCTGCCGGTTCTGCCGGAAGTCAACGCGGACCTTCTTGGGGCGACGTCGCGGAGCCATCGCATCGATTCTACCCCGCATCGGCCGCCCGAGGAGCAGCGGGCCCAAAACAGCGTTCGTAATGGCACTTGCAGACCGGCGGGAAGGCGATCCTTCCGACCAGCGCCCGGCAATGGACGTAGACATCTTTTTTTGAATTTGAAACCGGACCGGTGCGATGCTATATTCAGGTGACGTCGGTGGAGGCGGTGTATGCTGACCCTGACTCGCAAGACCGAGTACGCGATGATCGCGATGTGTCACCTTGCCCGGGCCGGGCAGAAAGTGACCAGCGCGCGGGAGATTGCCCACGCCAACGGCATGCCCTTGCCGCTGCTGATGAACGTGCTCAAGCGGCTCAACCGCACCGGGCACGTTACGTCGGTACGCGGGGCGCGCGGCGGCTATCGGCTCGCCGTGCCACCGACCGAGTTTACGCTGGACGCCCTGATCGAGGCGGTAGAAGGACCGGTACATCTGGTGCGGTGCACAAACCCCGCCAAGAACGCGCGGCGGTGCACTCTGACCAAGCCCTGTCCGGTGCGCGGCTCAGTGCGGAAGGTGCACGACCGTTTGCGGAATTTTCTATCCGGGGTCACGATCGCGGACCTGGCTTTCGATCAGGACGCGGCCGAGGTCCCGAAGGTGGTCGCACAATGAGGGTGTATCTGGATAACAATGCGACGACGCCTGTAGACCCACAGGTACTCGAAGCGATGCTGCCGTACTTCCGCGAGAAGTTCGGCAACGCCGCCTCGCGCAGTCACCAGTTCGGCTGGGAAGCTGAACAGGCCGTCGAGCATGCCCGCCAGCAGGTGGCCGATGTGATCGGCGCCGAGGCCAAGGAGATCATCTGGACCAGCGGGGCCACCGAAAGCAACAACCTCGCGATCAAAGGTGTGGCGGCCATGTATCAGGAGAAGGGCCGGCACATCATCACGCAGGTGACCGAACACAAGGCGGTCCTCGATCCATGCAAGTACCTGGAACAGCACGGCTTCCGCGTGACCTTCCTGCCGGTGGACCGCTTCGGGCGCATTGACCTCGATCAGCTCGTGGACGCCATCCGCGACGACACGATCCTCGTGTCGATCATGCACGGTAACAACGAAATCGGCACGCTCCAGCCGATCGCCGAGATCGGCCGCATCTGCAAGGAGCGCGGGATCCTGTTCCACACGGACTGTTGCCAGACGTTCGGCAAGGTCCCAATCAACGTCGAACAGATGGGGATCGACCTGCTGTCGTGCAGCGGACACAAGATTCACGGCCCCAAGGGTGTCGGGGCCCTCTACGTCCGCCGCAAGCGGCCGCGTGTCCGTTGCGAGCCGATCATCCACGGCGGTGGACATGAGCGTGGGATGCGCTCGGGGACGCTGAACGTGCCGGGCATCGTGGGGATGGGCAAGGCGGCGGAGTTGTGCCGGCTGCACATGGACACGGAGCCGGCCCGGATCGCAGCCCTGCGCGACCGGCTGCGGGACGGCATCCTGTCGCAGCTCGACGAGGTGTTCCTCAACGGTCACCCGACCGAACGGACCCCAACGAATCTCAATCTCTCTTTTGCCTACGTCGAAGGCGAGAGTCTGATGATGGGCTTCAGCGAAATCGCCGTTTCCAGCGGTTCGGCGTGCACGAGTGCCTCGCTGGAACCCAGCTACGTGCTCAAGGCGCTGGGCGTCGGTGACGAACTCGCGCACAGCAGCATTCGGTTTTCGCTGGGCCGGTTCAATACGGTCGAGGAAATCGACTACACGGTGCAGCGTGTCGTGCAGACGGTTCGACGTCTGCGCGAGCTCAGCCCGCTGTATGAGCTGGCCAAGGAAGGCGTCGATCTGAAGTCCGTGTCGTGGACGAGTCATTAGGTCCGGCCGGGGTCCGCGACCCCGCCGTTGGCCATACGGAGTCGTAAGTATGCCGTACAGTGAGAAGATCCTGGACCACTACAACAATCCGCGGAACGTTGGCTCGCTGGACCGGGAGCACCCCAATGTTGGTACGGGAATCGTGGGCGCGCCCGAGTGTGGCGACGTCATGAAGCTCCAGATTCTCGTGGACGAGAACGACAATATCGTGGATGCGAAGTTCAAAACGTTCGGGTGCGGGTCGGCCATCGCGTCGAGCTCATTGGCCACCGAATGGATCAAGGGCCGCACGCTGGACGAGGCGCTCCAGATCAAGAACACGGATATCGTCCGGGAACTCGCGCTGCCACCGGTGAAGATTCATTGCAGCGTGCTGGCGGAGGATGCCGTCCGGGCCGCCATCGCGGATCTGAAGGCCAAGCGTGCCCGACAGAAAGCCGTCAACGAACCCCAGGCAGCCGGGGCCAAGTAAGCCAGCGGTCGCCGGCGGTCCCCGGGGCCGTGGCGGCGAGGAAAGACGAACATGAGCGAAATCCAACCTGCCGCTCCGACGAATAACAGCGAGCCATCCAGCCGTGCCGGACTGCGGGCCCGCGCGATTCAGCCCGCACCCGGTGAGGGCGTCCATCTCACCGAGCTGGCCGCCCGGCGTGTTCGCGAATACATGCAGCGCATGGAAAACCCGGACACCTGCTATCTCTACTTCGGCTGCAAAGGCGGCGGATGCAGCGGCTTGACCTACGTCCTCGACCTGCGCGACGAACGCAGCGCGCCCGTGGCGGACACGGACGAAGTCTTCGAGTCGCAGGGCATCATCATCGTCTGCGACTTCAAGAGCTACGAAGTCGGCAACCTGTCCGGCACGACCATCGACTTCCAGGAAGGCTTGATGGGCAAGGGCTTCACCTTCCATAACCCGAACGCGAAGCGTACCTGCGGCTGCGGCGCCAGCTACTCGGCGTGACGTCGGCGCTGATGGCAGGGTTGTTCGGAACGCGGGAGAGCTGCCGGCGCTGGCCCGGCCGCGGCACGGTGGACGTGAGTCAATCGCGATCGCGCCGCCCGCGGCACACGAAAGGAACACACCCCGTGACCACGACCGAGGCTGATACGCCCCGTCCCGCAACTCCCGTCAAATGCGCCCATTGCGATGGTCCCATGCAGTCCCCCCTGCTGTGCGACCATTGTCACCGCCTGTACCCTGCCGACGGCCTGAACTATTTCGACCTGCTCGGTCTTCCACCGAAGTACGACATTGATCTAACTGCGCTGCGCCAGCGCTACCTGCACGTATCCCGCGGCATCCATCCGGACTACCGCCCTGGCGAAGATTCCGCGTTGAGTCTGCGACTGAGCGCCCTGCTGAACGAAGCCTATCGCGTGCTGTCCGATCCCGTCCTGCGCGCGGAGTACCTGCTCGAGCTGCACGGCGGCAAGTCGGCCGCCCAGGACAAGAGCGTGCCGCCACAGGTACTGAGTTTCTCCCTGGAGCTGCGCGAACAGGCTCAGGATGCCAAGCTCTCGGGGGACAGCGCCGCCCGCGAACGCTGCGCAGCTCGGGCCCGTGTCGAATACGACCGCGCGCTGAGCGAAATCGCCGCGCTGGCGCGGCAGCTCCCTGGCGACGGGCGCATCCAGACCCGTCTCCGGACCACATTGAACGCGATGAAGTACTACCAGAAACTGCTGGCAGACCTCTAGCGAGATATGGCCGACGACGAACTCATTGTCGGAATCGACCTGGGGACCACCTTCTCCCTGGTCGCCTACGCCGACGAGAGCGGCCCGCACATCGTCCGTGACGAGCGCGGCGACGGTCGCGTACCGTCGGTCATCGCGGTGACCCCGGGCACGCCGCCGCAGGTTACGATCGGCTGGCAAGCACGCGAACACGCCGTCGAGCACGCCGACACGACGGTGTATTCGGTGAAGCGTCTGATCGGAAAGGGTCTGGAAGACATCCGCGCCGACCTGCCCTACCTGTCCTATGCGGTTCATGCGGGGCCGCGCGACACCGTACAGGTCGAGGTGGCCGGCAGCCGCTATACGCCGGAAGAGCTGTCCGCCTGGATCCTGCGGGAGCTGCGGGCGCGGGCGGAAAAGCACCTCGGCCGGCCGGTGCGCAAGGCGGTTATCACGGTGCCGGCGTACTTCGATGACGCCCAGCGGCAGGCCACCCGCGACGCGGGACAGGCCGCCGGCCTCGAAGTCGTGCGCATCATCAACGAACCGACGGCGGCGGCCTTGGCGTATGGAATCGGGCTGCGTGCCAAACCCCGTCGTGGCCCAAGCGAAGCCTTTGCCCTGCCCATGGCTCGCTGCACCAGCGCGAGCGGCAGTACAGACGGACAGGAGGTCCAGACCATCGCCGTTTACGACCTCGGCGGCGGGACGTTCGACATCTCCATTCTGCGACTCGAACAGGGCGTCTTCCAGGTCCTGAGCACGGCGGGCGACACGCACCTGGGCGGAGACGACTTCGACCGCGCCATGATCCACCTGATTCTGGAAGAGATTCGCGCTCGCTTCGGTGTCTCCATCAGCGCGTCGGCCACCAAACAGGCCCTGCGCTCGTTGGCAGAGGAAACCAAAATCCGCCTGAGCGACCGCGAGACCGCGGAATTCGAGCTGGACCTCGGTCGCGGCCGGCTGTATCGGCGTGTCATCCCGCGGGCCGAGTTCGAGAAGCTCGTCAGCCCGCTCGTCGAACGCACCATCGGTCTGTGCGAGTACGCGCTGAAAGACGCGGGGTTACGGCCCGAAGACATCCAGCAGGCGATTCTCGTGGGCGGCTCGTCCCGCATCCCGCTGGTCCGCCGTCGGGTGGCCGAGTTCTTCGGCCGTGCGCCATACACCGCGCTGAACCCGGACGAGGTCGTGGCGCTGGGAGCCGCCATCCAAGGTTCGATCCTGGCGGGGCGGCGAAGCGACATGCTGCTGCTGGACGTCACGCCCCTGTCGCTGGGCATCGAGACCATGGGGGGGGCAATGGGCAAGCTCATTCTGCGGAACACGACCATTCCCTGTCGCGCGACGGAGATGTTCACCACCTTTGTCGATGGGCAGACCGCGATCCAGTTCAATGTGCTCCAAGGCGAACGGGAGCTGGCGCGCGATTGCCGGCTGCTGGGGCAGTTCGAGCTCCGCGACATTCCGCCGATGCCGGCCGGCATGCCCAAGGTGGAGGTGGAATTCCTGATTGACGCCAACGGCATTCTCAACGTTTCGGCCCGGGAACTGCGCAGCGGTCGACAGGCCAGCATTCAGATTGTGCCCAATCACGGTCTGACGCGCGCCGAAGTGGAACGCATCACCCGCGAGAGCCTGGTCCACGCACGCGCGGACATCGAGGCCCACCGACGCATCGATCTCCTCAATCAGGTTGAGTTCGACACCCAGAAGGCCCGGCAGATGCTGGACCGCTACGGCCACCTCCTGGATCCAGCCGAGCGGCAACGGATCGAGCGCGACATCGAGGAACTGAAGCGGTTCGCCGCTGAGACCACCGACCTCGACGAGCTCTACCGCCGGTTGACTGCCTTCGGACACGGGACGGTCCGGCTGGCCGAACTGGGTATCCGAGAAGCGCTGCGGGCCGAAACCGCTTCCGAAAACAGGACTTCCAACAGGCAAGAGGTTCCCTGATGGGTGGCCAGAATCCCTACATCCAGAACACTGCCGTTCGTCCGCCCACTCGGAAGTACACCATCCGCTTCATCGACGCACAGAAGCGCGAGCACCAGGTCGAAGTCGACCCCCAGCGAATTCCTTACTCCGGCCACGGTCTGCCTGGCTCTATTCTGGACATCGCCCTGGGACATGGTGTCGATCTGGATCACGCCTGCGGCGGCGTGTGCGCGTGCAGCACCTGCCATGTCATAATCCGTCAGGGATCGGACTCCTGTAATGAACCCAGCGAGGAAGAAGAGGACCAGCTCGACGAGGCGTATGGACTGACGGCGAACTCTCGCTTGGGCTGTCAGTGCGTGCCCGACGGCACGAAGGACCTGGTTGTCGAAATCCCTCCCTGGAACCGCAACCTGGCCCGCGAGGGCGGCTCGTAACCCAAGCGCAAGCATGCCTCCCCCCGCAACCACTCGTCCTGCCGCAGCGTCCTCCGGACCAGGCGTCATTTGCGCTTGGTCCGGTTGCCAGCGATAGCTTACGATAAGAACCATACCGGGCAACGGTGAAGTCGCCGCACGACGGTCACAGCCAATGAACTTCTGCGGCGGCAGGGTCAAGGTGAGCTCTGTGAGGAGACAGGTCGTGAAACCGTTCATCCGCAGGGCCTTATGGATGACTGTCACCGCAGTTGCGGCCGCGGCACCGGCATCTGCCGCGCCGCCGACAACCTTGTTTCTGACCTTCACGCCCGCGCAGCCGGAGGTGGGTCAGAGCGTCGAGCTGCAATGGGTGGCGGGCGCCGGCCGGGAGGCTCAAGCCGCTCCGTGGCCGGACGAGGGAGTAGCATGGATGCTTATCCGCGCGGGCGGAGGCCAGCAGAACCGTCACGATGTCCGTCCTGCTCGCAATGGTGACCGCACGGTAGTGGTGGAGATTACGCAGCCGGGCGTGACCGTCATCGGCATCGACCAGCGGCCAGTCATCTCGGAAATGACCGGCGCGGAGCTGCGCGAGTATATCGAGCGCCACGTCGGCGACCCGGCTGTACGCGAAAAGGCTCGCGAGCTCGCAGCCGACCGCACGTACCGCGTGCAGCATGTGGCTTCGGCCAAGGTCCTTGTGCGGACCCGCTCCGCAGACAGCAACCCACGACCGGCCGCCCTCGCGATGAGCAAGACCGGGCAGGCGGCAGAGCTGCGCCCCGCTGCCGATCCGACCGCGCTGCGCGTTGGCAGCGACCTGCCGGTTACGGCATACATCGAAGGTGCGAAGAAGGAGAAGATCCGAATTCTCGCGACCAACGGCGCCACCGGACGTACGGCAACGTTTCAGGAGGTCAGCGGCGGCTCGGGGTACTTCCGCATCGGGGAGGCCGGCCCGTGGCGTGTCGAGTTCCACCACGCTGAACCAGTTTCGGACCACAAGGACGCGGAGTGGACGATCTACACCGCCACCTTATCATTCGACGTGGCCGCATCAGGAGGAACCCCGTGACTGGCACAGGACGGATGACCGCGGATCGGCGGCTGGGCGTGGTGCTTCTCGGCTTGACGGCTGCTCTTTCAGCCACCCCCGTGCTGGCCGGCATCGTTGAGGAACTGGGCCCGGCGCCGGTGAACGAAGCCGAGACCCCGTTCACCGGCCGCGTGTCGGCGATCGCATGCAGTCGCACCGATCCCAATCTGTACTACGTTGCGGGTGCGGATGGCGGGGTGTGGCGCACTACCGACGGGGGAACGACGTGGACACCGCTCACTGATCACATGCCCACGTCTGCCATCGGCGCGCTGGCCCTGGACCCGCGTGACGAGAACGTCCTTTACGCCGGCACCGGCGAAGCCAACTACGCGAATCACAGTCGCTACGGACTGGGGCTATACAAATCGACCGACGGCGGCAATACGTGGACGCTGTTGGCTGCGGACACGTTTGCCGGCCGGACCTTCGCCCGGATCATCGTGCACCCGCTCAACTCGCAGCGGCTATATGCCGCTATCGGCCGGGCGGGCGGTTTTCCTGCCCTGGCCGCCGCGAAAGGTCACCCCGGGCGGAACGGCCCCGTGGGGATTTTCCGCTCCGACGATGGCGGCGTAACCTGGACGCAGCTTACCAATGGACTGCCTGACGAGGTGGCGACCGACCTGGCCATCAATCCGGCGAATCCCGACATCCTGTACGCCGCGATCGGCAACATCTTCGGATCCAATGGCAACGGGCTTTACAAGACGACGGACGGTGGTGATAGCTGGACGCGCCTCAGCGGCGGCGTGTTGAGCTACCCCACATACCTCGGGCGAATGAGCGTGGCCGTGGCTCCGTCGCAGCCGGACCGGTTGTACGTGCTCATTACCCGTCCGGCCAACGCGGCCGGCGACGGCGCATCGGTGCGGGCTGCCTATCGCTCCGACAACGGCGGCACAACCTGGTCCAACGTCCTGGTGCCGAGCATTCAGGCGACTTACGGCTGGTATCTGTCCGTGGTCACGGTCCATCCGTCGGACCCGAACATTGTGTTCATGGGCGGGGTGACGCTGGTGCGCTCCGTGGATGCCGGCCTCAACTTCGCCACCGTCACGCCGCCCCACGTGGACATGCACGCCGCCGAGTGGGATGCCGCCGGCCGGCTGGTTGTGGGCGACGATGGCGGGGTGCATCGCTCTGCGGACCTCGGCGACACTTGGACGTCGCACAACCAGGGCCTCGGCCTGATTCAGTTTTACGCCGGCCTCTCCACGCACCCGAGCGACAGCCACTTCATCCTTGGTGGCATGCAGGACAACGGCTCTGCGTATCGACAACCGAACTCAACCACGTGGACGCAGGTTTTCGGCGGCGACGGTGGCTGGACCCAGCTCGACCTTTTCAACCCGCTGCGCTACTTCGTCGAGTACCAGGGTTCGGGGAATCTCTATCGCACGGAGGACGGCGGCGCAACCATCAATTTCAGCGGCTCCGGGATCGGCACCGGCGATCGGAACTGCTTCCTGCCCCCCTACCTCATCCGTCCCGGCGACTCCACTCGTATGCTGTACGCGACACACCGTTTGTACCGGAGCACCAACGGCGGCGCGAGCTGGTCCGTGCTCACCGGCGACCTCACCGGCGGGGGCAGCGCTGCGATCCGCTGTCTGGCCATCGCCCCGTCCGATCCAAACGTCGTCTACGTCGTGACGAACGACGGACGCCTCCAGCGCTCCGGCGACGGCGGCAACAGCTTCACGCTCATGGCCACCGGCATTCCCGGCTGGCCGCGCATCACCCGCGAACTGTTCATCCACCCCGGCGACCCCAACACGATCTACCACGGCGTCGGTTACTACGGCGAGAACCAGGTGCGGCGTTCGACCGACGGCGGACTCACGTGGCAGACGCTGGACAGCAACCTCCCCGACGTGCCCGTCAATACTGTCGCCGTGGATGTGCGCTCGCCACGCCCGGTGATCTATGCCGGTGCGGACGACGGCGTGTATCGGTCCATCGACGGCGGTGCGGGCTGGCACCGGTTCGCGGCGGGGCTGCCCAAGGCAGCCGTCATCGACCTGCGCCTGGAGCCGGAGCGTCATCGCCTGATTATCGGGACGCAGGGCCGCGGGGCCTGGAGCGCACCGATCGGCGTTCCGGGCGACTGCAACTGTGACGGGGAGGTGTCGTTCGCCGACATCGACTACTTCGTCGTCGCCATCGGGGACGCCGAGCAGGCTTGGCGTGATTTGTACGCGAGCCAGCATAGCGGGGCGTCGCCGCCTTGCACCTTCTGGAACGCCGACCTGACCGGCGACGGCCACGTCACCTTCGCGGACATCGACGGCTTTGTGGACGTATTGGCGGCCACCCGCTGATGGGCGCTGCGGGGTCGGCGCCCCCGGTGGCGCCTACGGGGACAAGAACTCGCTCAGGCGCGCGGCTTCGTAGACAGCGATCATGGGCACTGGCTCACCCCGATAAGCCGACACGTCAAGCGGGAACAGGGGACTGCCGTCCAGAGAGACTACCGCCCCGCCCATCTCCGTGATCAGCAGCGCCCCGGCGGCCAAATCCCACAGACGGGGGTTGTCCGCGAGCATGGCGTCCAGCTTGCCGACCGCCACCCACGCCATCTGCAACGCCGTGCAGCCCAGGCTGCGACACACGTAGCGTTCGAGCCAGGCGTGCGCGATACGCCGTGTGAACTTGCCGGGCGTGGACGGAACCGTGACGACGGGCTTCGGGTGAATGCCCGAGCGCCGGCGGCAGCCGGCGTAGGCCGCGCGCGGCTCGTCGTCGACGAGCACCCCGCGCCCCAGTGCCCCGGAGTACAGCGTGTCGCGCACCGGATCATAGATGGCTGCGGCCACGGGAGCGCCCGCATACATCGCAGCCACCGAGCAGACATACAGGGGAATATTCCGCACGAAGTTCCGCGTGCCATCGAGCGGATCGACCACCCAGCAGACGCGGGCGTCGTCCGGTGACGGCGCCGGCGGTGACAGCAGTATCTCCTCCTCGGTCAAAAACGCATCGTGCGGGCGGTGGCTTCGTAGTACGTCCACAACCACCGACTGGGCGGCGTGGTCGGCCTCACTGACCTCACTGTCGTCGTCTTTGAACTGGATGGTCAGTTCCCGGCCGAAGTACCGTCGTGCCGTTTCGCCTCCCGCGCGGGCGGCTTGCTCGGCCAGCACGCGTAGCGCTTCCGGGTCAGGCAACCCCCGTGGCTCCGCGGCGGCTGCGGCCATCACGGTCTCCTCTTATCCCTCTTGCGGCTCTCGTCCAGCTTGCTGAGTTCGTCCGCCTTGCGTTGGAGCTCCTCCGCCTGCGCAGCGATTCGCTTCAGGAAGCTACTGACCAGCCCTGGGCGCTTCGGTGGCCGTGGTCCTTCGAGGGCACGCTTCTTCTTTTCTTCCTCGATCTGCCGGCGGATGATCAGCGATTCGCAAATCCCCACCACGTTCGTGGCCATCCAGTACAGATTCAGGCCGGACGGCATCTTGTAGAACATGAGCGGGAACAGGATGGCCATCACGTAGCCCATGATCATCTGTTGACGAAGCTGATCCTCCGGCGAGGGACCGCCGGGCTTTTTGCCCTCCGCGGCGTGCTTGCGGGCCGCCTCCAGGCGCGCCTGCATGGCCGGTTTCGGCATGTAACGCTGCTGGAGCCACATGCTCACGCCCATCAGGATCGGGAGCAGATTGAGCGAGCTGATGTTCGTAAAGACGCTGCCCAGCAGCGGGATGGCGCTCAAGATCGGCACAGTCAGCGGCGGCTCGAACGTCAGCAGCGCATCGGGCGCCGACAGGTCCCGGATCCACCAGCCGTCGAACGGCGCGTGTCGCAGGTTCACGTCGGTATTTAGCGCGGTCCACAGCGCCACCAGAATCGGCATCTGAATAAACAGCGGAATGAACGAGACGAAGTTCGCCGCCGGGTTCACACCCTCCTCGCTAAACAGCCGCATCATCTCCTGGTTTTGCCGCACCCGGTCGTTGGCGTACTTCTCTTTGATCTCGTTCAGTTTGGGCTGGAGACGGGCCATCACCTCCTGCATGCGGAACATGGACTTCTGCTGCCACACCGACAGCGGGTGCAGGAGCCCGCGTACGATCAGCACCAGAACCATGATCGCCACACCGTAGTTCCGCACCAGCCGGTGAATCGTCTCCAGGAGCCACACCATCAGGTCCTGAAGCCAGCCGAACGTGCAGGCGCACCGCTGGTCTGCATAATGCGCCAACTGGTAGTACGCCTTGGTCCGATCCACGTAGTCCGGGTTCACTTTCGCCAGGTATCCGGCATCCTTCGGTCCGGCGTAAACCTCGAACGGAAAGCGCACCGCGGACGCCGGCCCCAAAGTCGTCGCCGTCGTCGTGATCCGCGCCAGCATGTCGCCGCCGTCCTCTGTGCGGGTCGGAGCCGACACCAGGCCGGTTACCCCGGCTACGAAACCTTTCGGCGCGTCCGGCGAGAGGACGGGCCGGGTGAATACACCAAAGTACTTGTTGGCCAGCGCCGTCCACGCGAACCGCCCCTTTTCCGGCACCAGCAGCGGAATCGGTTCGCCGCGCCGCGTCGCCTCCAGGAGCTTCGGGTGCTCATAAGCGCGGTTGAGTTCGACCGTGCCCTTGTGCTCTTGCGCCACAAGGAGCCGACGGTTCTCGTAATACTGCCCCTCCGCCGGCACGTTCAGCGGGCCGTCCTGATCCACCCAAACGGTCAGCGGAGCTGTCCCGACGTTCTCCACCGCCAATTCGAGATCGAACACCGGTTGTCCCGCCCGCAACCGGTAGGTCTTCGTCAACCGCAGCGCTTCGCCACCGCCCACGCTGTCGGTCAGCACCGTCGTAAAGACCGCGTGCTCGCTGCTTTTTTCCACGCACTTCCAGGGGAGCGAGTCGAGCGGCCAGCTCTGGGGTCCGTACTCCTTGATCCAAACCCGACACGTGGCGAAGGAATGATGAAGCCTCTCCCCGTCGTCGATCGGTGAAAGCAGCGCGTAAGGCTCGTCGACGTCCGGACGCTGGCGGTGGACAAAACGGCCCTTCTCTGTCCGCCGGAAAAGTTCCAGGCGTGCTACCGAAGCACCCCGCGGATCCAGCTCCAGGCGCAGCGCATCGCCGTCGCGTCCGCCCAACGTCACCGGCGCAACCGCTTCCGCCGAGACGAGCGATAGCGTCCGCATCGTGGCGGGTGCGGTGGGCGTGGTCGCTGTCGTCGCCGGTGCCGGCTCGGTCGCGCCCGGCGCCAGCCACGGGCCCGTCGGCTGGGGCGCCGATTCCACCGTGCCTGCGGGCATCGGCGGCGGCGGGAAAAACTTCAGCACCAGCATCCGATAGAGGAAGAACACCGCCAGCGAGGCGACGATCGCAGTCATCATCCGGCGAAGCTCAGGATTCATGGCGGCGTATGGCTTCCTTCGCGGTCCGGCCCGAGCGCTCACGACCCGCGGCGGCCGTCGAATGGCGACATTCTAGGGCGGCACGCGACCTTCGCAACGCGCCCGCCGCTGCGCCCCGCGAACGGGTGCCACGCAGTCCGGCCGAACGCCTCCTGTTTGCGTGCCGACGGCCCGCGGCGCAGAATGCCCACTCTTACGGCCTGACGGAGACCCGCACAATGCACTGGCGAAAGTACTTCATTCCCACCACCAAGGAAACGCCGCGCGACGCCACGGCGGCCTCCCACGTTCTCATGCTCCGGGCGGGATTGATCCGGCAACTGGCGGCCGGCGTCTACACGTATTTGCCGCTGGGCTTCCGGGCGTTGAGAAAGGTGGAGCAGATCGTCCGGGAGGAGATGGATCGCGCCGGCGCGATCGAGCTGCGGATGCCGTGTTTGACGCCGCTGACACTCTGGGAGGAGACCGGCCGCACGACGACCATGAAGGATGTACTGCTGCGTCTGGACGGCTCGGTGTGGGACTGGGCTGCGGGGCTCGTCCTGGGCCCCACGCATGAGGAGATCATCACAGAGATCGCCCGCGCTTACCTGCGCAGTTACAAGCAGCTTCCGATCAACCTGTATCAAATCCAGCTCAAGTTCCGCGGCGAGGCCCGCCCCAAGAGCGGCGTACTGCGCACGCGTGAGTTTCTTATGAAGGACGCCTACTCCTTTCACGACAGCAAGGCCGACCTCGACCGGGAATACGAGAACATGTACGCCGCCTACTGTCGTATCTTCGCCCGCGCCGGCCTGCCCTACTTGGCGGTGGAGGCCGACACGGGCGCCATGGGGGGCGACGTATCGCACGAATTCATGGTCCTGACCGACGCCGGTGAGGACATGGTCGCGCTGAGCGAGAACGGGGACTATGCCGCCAATCTGGAGCGTGCCTCGGCGGCACCGCCTGAGCCCGCCTCGGATCCCGTCGACGTTTTGCCCCTTCGTGAGGTCCATACACCGAACGCTGGCCGCATCGACGAGGTCTGTCCGGTGCTTGGAACCCAGCCGCACCAGATGATTAAGACGCTTGTGTACGTGGGGCCCGCCCCGGGTCCATCGACGCACCGGCCACGCATTGTGGCTCTGGTGCGCGGTGACCACGAAGTCAACGACGTGAAGCTTCGCCGGGCGGCCGGTATGGAGCTGGAACTGGCCGACCCGCAGACGATCGAGACGGTAACCGGCGCGAAGGTCGGTTTTGCCGGCCCGCAGGGGCTGATCGACCGGATCGACCGGCTGATCGTCGACCGCCACGTGGCCGTCATGCGCAACGCCGCCACCGGCGCCAACAAGACGGATTACCACGTGGTCGGCGTGCAGCCCGGACGCGACTTCCCGTTGACCGGCGACAAGGTAGTGGTGGCCGACATTCGCATGGTCGTGGACGGGGACCGTTCACCGACGGGTAGCGGCAGCCCGCTGCGGCTGCGAAAAGCCATTGAGGTGGGCCATGTCTTCAAGCTGGGCACGAAGTACAGTGACGCCATGCACGCCAGCTATCTCGATCCCCAGGGGCGTGAGCAGCCGTTCATCATGGGTTGCTACGGCATCGGCCTGAATCGCATACTGGCAGCGGCGATCGAGGCGCACCACGACGCCGACGGCATCATCTGGCCCATTTCCATCGCTCCGTTCGAAGTCCTCATCCTCGCGCTGGACCCGCGCGACAACGAGGTCATGAGCACCGCCACGCAGCTACACGATCGGCTGACGGCCGCCGGGATCGACGTTCTCTTCGATGATCGCGACGAACGGGCCGGCTTCAAGTTCAAGGACGCCGACCTCATCGGCATCCCACTGCGGATCGTCGTGGGGCGAAAAAGCCTTGACGGCGGCGGGGTGGAATTCAGCGAACGGCGTGCTCCGGCGGCCAAGCAACTGTTGCCGGTCGCCGACGCCGTCGAGCACATAGTCGGCCGGGTGCGGGCCGAGCACGCGGCCCTCGCTCGCAGTGCCGGATTGGCATAAGGTTCTGACCGGAGCGCGTCCGGCCCGCCGATCCGAGGTTGACCATCAGGCGCTTTGCGGAGTGCAGCGTGGCCCAGTTTCTCAGCTCCACGTTCCTGACGCTGTTTGGGGTCGTGGCGGTCGGTACAGCCCTGGGGGCGGTACGCGTGTGCCGGCTGTCACTGGGCGCCGCGGGGGTCTTCTTCGTCGCGTTGGGACTGAGCATTCTGATCACGCTGCGCGGCACGACCTGGTCGCTGCCGCACGAATTGACGGAACTCGGACTGGTGCTCTTCGTGTACGCGGTCGGGCTTCAGGCCGGGCCGCGGTTCATCGCGACGCTGCGGAAACGCGGGCTGGCCTTTCTGACCGCCGGCGCCGGGACCGCCGCGGCCGGTGCGTTGGCGACCGTCCTGCTCGCCCGCTGGTTCGGCCTGTCGAGCGACCTGGCAGCCGGGCTGTACTGCGGCGCTACCACCTGCACGCCCGCCTTGGCAGCCGCCCTGGAGGCCGTCCGTCGCGTCCTGCCCGAGGCCGTCGCGAACGACGCCGCCAAAATCACGTCCGTGGGCTACGGAGCCGCCTACCCGTTCAGCGTCGTGGCGGTTGTTCTCATCGTGCAACTGTTGCCACGCCTGCTGCGAACCCCAGCAGCCGCGGCCGCGGCTCGTTATCGCGAGCAGGAGGCAGCGAAGTATCCCCCGCTCGAAGAATGCGCCTTCCGCATCACGAACCCGAACTGCGCCGGCCGGACCATCGACGAAATCCAGGCCCTGCACGTGTCGCACGCCGTTATCTGCCGGGTCAAGCACGAAGGCCGCATCACGCCGGCGTATCCGGCCACGACGCTTCACCTGGGCGACGTCGTCCTCGCTGTCGGCACACCCCAGGAACTCGCCAAACTGGAAGCCCTCTTGGGCGATGTCGTCGTCGAACCCATGTACGATCCCAGCGGCAACGTCGCCAGCGAGCAGGTCGTCGTGTCCCGCCGGACCGTCCTGGGCAAGTCGCTCCGCGAGATCGGCATCTGGGAACGCTATGGCGTCGTCGTGACCCGGGTCCGGCGGGATGAGGTGGAGTTCACGCCGCGCGGCGACCTGCGTCTGGAGCTCGGCGACGTACTGCGGCTCGTGGGTTCACGACAGGGGCTGGACGCGGTGGCGAACGCCGTCGGACGCGAGGAACGTCGGTTGTACGAGACCAGTCTGGTCCCGTTTGCCGCCGGGATCGCGCTGGGCGCGCTGGTGGGCATGATTCCAATCGCGCTGCCCGGTGGCTTGGAGCTTCAGCTTGGTGCGGGCGGCGGCACGTTCCTGGTCGGGCTGCTCCTTGGGCACTGGGGCAACAGCGGTCCCGTGCGGGTTTACGTTCCGCACGCGGTCAAGCAGTTCGCGCGGGAGCTCGGACTGGTCATCTTCCTGGCTGGCGCGGGGGCAGGTGCAGGCCAGAAATTCGTACCGGTTCTGCGTGAGGCCGGCGTCCAATTGCTGTTGACCGGAGCGCTCATCACGCTCGTCACGGTGGTCGCGGGGCTGCTCGTCATGTTCGCGCTGCTGCGCTGGAACATGCTGTTCGGGGCGGGCGCGCTCTCGGCCTGCATGACAAACCCGCCCGGGCTGGCAGCCGCCAGCCAATTGGCCGACTGTGATGCCGCTGCGGTCGGGTTTGCGAGCGTCTATCCGGTGGCGCTGATCTCGAAGATTGTGCTGGCCCCGCTGATATTCCTCGTGCTCCGCATGCTGAGCTGACGCCCTCTCCGTTGCTGCGCGCCGCCCACCAAGTGGAACGCATGCTCCAACCCCCGCCGCGACCGGGCATCGCAGAACTCTGCCGGGCTAAGGTTCCTCGCGTTCCCAACCTGTACCACTACCCCGGCGCCAAACGCGCGGGTGGCTCCCATCGCCAGTCGTATGAACTGATTGAGGCTTTGCAGCCCGAGTATAATGACTATGCCAACTCACCCCGGCGGAGGACCGTTTGTGTCAGCGGGAGCCATTGGTATCGGTCGCGCCGGCCCGTCACCGTGCCAGGCGTCCGTCCTGCTCGGCTGGCTGGCGGCCGTCCTGATGATCGGCTCTCACGCCCGCGCGGACGTCTTTTATCTTCGCAACGGCGGGACAGTGGAAGGGCGCCTGGAGTCGATCGAAGCCGGGGTGTACCGCGTACGTACGACCGTCGGGCTGGTCGGCTTGCCGATCGATGCCGTCGAACGCGTCGTCACCGCCCTCACAATCATGGACGAGTATGATCTGCGGGTCCGCGACACGCCGGACACCGCGGCGGACCAGGCTCTGTTGGGCCTGTGGTGTGCTGAGCAGGGTTTGCGAAACGAGAGTCGCCGCCACCTGCTCCGCGCGATCGAGCTGGACCCAGATCACGAGGCAGCCCGCCGTGCCCTCGGATATGTCCGGGCCGGCGACTTCTGGGTTGACGCCCGGGCCTCTGGTCCGCGTCGCGCACCTGCGACCCAGCGGCGTGAGACCGAGGCGGAGCGTCTGGCGCGCGCGATTCGCAACCAGTGGTACCCCCGCATAGCAGCCATCCAGTCGGCCCGCCTTCATAGCACACGCCCGGAGTGGGTGGCGGAAGGGCGGGATCTCATTCTGGCGATCCGCGACCCGCTCGCCATTCATCCGCTGGCCCAGGTGCTCGGGCGCGGCTCGGTCGGCGACCGCCTGCTGCTCGTCGAAGCCCTGGCGGCCTTCCCGGAAGACGAAGCCACGATGAACCTGGCCGCCTTAGCGTTGGCAGACGACGACGCAGAGGTCCGTCGGGCGGCCGTCGCGCAGCTCGCCCATCGCCGCGACCCCCGCATCATCGAGCAGTTCCGTCGTGCGCTGCGCGTCCCGAGCGACACGCTGGTGCGCCGGGCCGCCGCCGCGCTCGGGGAGCTTCGGGCAGACGAAGCGGTCAGCGACCTGATCGCGTGCCTGACGGTACAGCGGTATCAATGGGTCGAGGTGCCCGTCCGCCAATGGTGGTTGCGATTCAACCGCGTGTTCACCGGCGCGACGGTCGTCGTGCTCGGGGGCGGGTATCAGGCCGCTTTGGAGCCGGAGTGCGGCATCTACATGCCCGCCAGTTTCGTGCACAACGAATGGCAGTATCGCCGCGTCACCGTGTATCGTACGGAGGTGCTCGAAGCCCTGCGGCGAATCACCGGACGCGATTTCGGCTTCGACCGGGAAGATTGGCAAAAGTGGTACGAGAAGCAGGCCGGATCGACTCCCGGCGCGGGCTGACGGCGACTGACCCATGCTCACCGAATGTCCACGCTGTCGAAAGAGCAATCCTGACGTGGCCCGGTATTGCGGCCAGTGCGGGCTGAGCCTGACAGTTGTGAATGGAGCCGTGCTCGGACCCGGCCACGCCCCGCACCCGGCCCCGCTACCGGCACCGGAGGGCATGGCGGCCGTGGATGGGGCTGTCCACCTGCACTACCGCTGGCAGGTCGTCGGGGGCGGCCGGCCGCTGATTGGAACGGAACCACTGGAGCTGTTCTTCTTCAACGGCGGATACAGCCTCCAGAACGTGCAGTTGCAGGTACGTGGCGCGGACAGCGCGGGGCAGTCCGTGCTCGCGGTCGAGCGCGAAATTGAGACGCTCCCCCGTGGTCAGACTGCGCAGGTGGAAATCCCCTCCTACGAGCTGCGCGGCCCCGTGCACGTACTGCGGGCAGCGTTGATCCGTGCGGAGTTCGGTTTAGAACAGTAGCCGTCGTCCATTCAGCCGAGAGGGAGGTCAACATGTCGGGCAGCGTGATTTGTTTAGCCGTCGGCGCTCTGATCCTGCTGCTGATCCTGGCCAGCGGTATCTTCACGGTGCAACAGCAGACGCGGGTCATCGTCGAGCGATTCGGGCGCTTTCACAAGATCGCCGGCCCCGGACTCAATTTGATGATCCCGATCATCGACCGGCGGGCCGGCTCCGTCACCCATCGGGTGCGGGAACTGGAGATCAAGGTCGAATCGAAGACCAAAGATGACGTGTTTGTTGACCTGCTGATCGCCGTGCAGTTCTATGTCCCTGAAACGGAGGAAGCGGTACGGGCGGCGTTCTACCGGCTGACCAATCCGCAGCAACAGATCAGCTCGTACGTGTTCGACACGGTGCGGGCCCTGGTGCCGGACATGCCGGTCGACCACGTGTTCTCGGAAAAGGACAAGATCGCCCTGGCCGTGAAAGAGCGACTTCAGGATACGATGACGCAGTTCGGGTACACGATCATCCAGACGCTGGTCAACGACATTCAGCCCGATCCGATGGTCAAGGAAGCCATGAACAAGGTCAACGCCAGCGCCCGGCTCAAGGAGGCGGCCAAGAACGAGGCCGAGGCCCAGAAGATCCGCGTCATTGCCCAGGCGGAAGCGGAAGCGCGTGCCAAGGAACTCCAGGGCGTCGGCATCGCGCGGCAGCGACTGGCGATCGCCAACGGCCTGAAGGAATCGGTCCAGGCGTGCGCCGAGGCCGGGATCTCGCCGGAGGAGGCCACGAAGATGGTGCTGTTGACGCAGCACTACGACACCGTGACGGCCGTCGGCGCCCACAGCAAGTCGATCGTCATGATGGTCCCGTACAGCCCGCAAGGCATGTCCCAGGTCGCCGAGCAGATTACGGCCGCCCTGCTGACAGGGGCCGAAGCCCAGCGGCTGGCCGGTCAGCATGCCGGCCCGACGCCCCCCGCCGGCCCGCCCCAGGCTCGCAAGGTTTGACGCCGGCGCCTGGGCGTGCAAAAAGCAGCTACCGCGCGCCATGCCGGCCGCCGACGCGGAAGAAACCAGCGCGCCAGCGTCGGTCGCGCCTGGAACCGGCGCGCTGCCAACCCCATAATTCCTGCGATGCACGTCTGCCATGTGATCACGCGGCTCATCATCGGCGGTGCGCAGGAGAACACCCTGCTCACCTGTGAGGGCCTGCACCAGCGTGGCTACCGCGTCACGCTGATCAGTGGCCCCACCCGCGGCCCAGAGGGCAGTCTCGTGGAGCGTGCCCGCCGCGGCGGCTACGAATTCCTGGAGCTGCGCGAGCTGATCCGGGCGGTCAATCCCTGGATGGACACGCGCGCTCAGCGGCTGCTCGAAATGGAGTTCCGCCGCCTCCGCCCGGACATCGTCCATACGCACAGCAGCAAGGCCGGCATCCTCGGCCGTTCCGCGGCCTGCCGCGCCCGCGTGCCGCACATCGTCCACACAATCCATGGGATGAGCTTCAACCGCACACAGCCCTGGCTAGTCCGTAAGGCATACGCGTGGCTGGAGCGGCGCGCGGCCCGCCGGACCCACGCCTTGGTGGCCGTCGCCGACGCGATGATCGCCCAGTGCGTCGCCGGACGCATCGGCCGGCGTGAGCAGATGGTCACGATCTATTCCGGCATGGAGGTCGAACGTTTCACACCGCAGCCAGCGCTGCGTGCCGCGACGCGTCGCGCCTGGGGGGTAGCGGACGACGAGATTGTCGTCGGCACCGTGGCCCGGCTGTTCCGGCGCAAGGGATACGAACAACTCATCCCCATCATGGCCGAAGCCGCCCGACGCGAGCCGCGGCTGCGATTCGTCTGGATCGGCGACGGCGCCCAGCGGGCTGAGTACGAGGCGGAACTGGAGCGGCGCGGTCTGCGCAGCCGGACGAGACTGCTCGGTCTCGTCCCGCCGGAGGACGTGCCGCGCCTGCTGGCGGGCTTCGACCTGCTCGCACACACGTCGCAGTGGGAAGGTCTGCCGCGTGCGGTAGTCCAGGCCTTGCTCATGCAGGTACCGGCCGTCGCTTTCGACATCGACGGTACGCCGGAGGTGGTCTTGGACGGCCAGACGGGACGCCTTGTCCGTTTCAACGACCTGTCGGGCTTTGCGGATGCACTGTGCGAGCTGGCGGCAGACGCCGAGCGACGCCGCGCGCTGGGCCGTGCCGGCCGCGAGCTATGTCTGGAACGTTTCGATTGGCGACGGATGGTCGACCAGATCGAGACCTTGTACGCCCGGCTGATGAACCCGTGACGTCACTCTTCCGAACGGCACCGGAAGGATGACCGCGCGCGGGATCGTGTCAGCGCTGGGCGTCGCGGTACTCTTCAAGCCAGGCCATCTGGATGGCCTCCAGCTTCTGTTCGTTACTCGCCCGGGGGTCGTCGCCAAACTCGGGCAACTCGCACACCCAGCGGTGCAGATCGGTAAAACGAACGCTCAGAGGATCGAGGTCGGGGAACCGGGCGTGCAGCGCCAGGGCAATGTCTTCCGAATCGAGCCACGTCAGCTTGCGAGGCATCAACTGCTCCTTTAACGCCCGCCGGCTCGCAGGCACGGTATGACACAGGCCACCTGAAAGGTCGTAGGCGCCAGAGCCGCACCGGTCAAGCCATGGCCGAGCCCAATTCCCGTCGGCGAACGACTCGGCTATAATGCCAGACGTTCGAGCCGTGCCCCATGTTCGAAGGAGTCTCCGGATGCCGCACTATATCACCGAAGCGTGCATCGGCGTAAAAGATACGAGCTGCGTCGACGTCTGCCCCGTGGACTGCATTCACCCGCGCAAGGACGAACCGGACTTCGAGCGCGTCGAAATGCTGTACATCAATCCGGATACCTGCATCGACTGCGGGCTGTGCGTCGATGAGTGCCCGGTCAACGCCATCTTTTCCGAAGACGACCTCCCCGAGCACCTGCGCTCCTACGTCGAGAAGAACGCCGCCTACTACCGTAAGTGACGGTTGGCAGACCCCACCCGGCACGCCCGGCCCCCTCGATGTCGAACTCAGCCAACTGCCGCGCTGAATCGCAATTAGCAAACCGGCAGCGCCCTGGGTCGAAAGCCGCCACGCGAGTGGCGGGACGGCCCTGCACTGGCGTGCGGGGTTAAGACAGCCCGCCGTCGAGTCGCGAGTAGTCACACAGTCCGCGCGCCGCAGACTCGCCCATGCCATGCCCCACAGAATGCGACGCGCAGCGTCCTCCGACCTGCGTCGCCTTGCGCGTGAGGCGCCGAGCTTTTTCCAAAGCGCACGAGCTTGCGCGCCATCGACAGCGGCAAATCCAGCACCATCCGATCAACCAGCAACTCGTCAGGCCGCCTCCCCCTGTACCCGCCGGGCGGCCCCGTCGGCGTGCGCCTACTCCGCGAGCTGCACCGTCACCATCGCCCGCTCGAAGGCGGTCGCGCTGAGGAGCGCCTGCGGCCGCAGCCGGCCGAACCATGCGACCAGCGCATCGGGGAACGTCTGGAGCCGCGTGTTGTAGAACGTCGCGCTGGCGTTGAAGTAGTCGCGGGCCAGCGCGATCCGCTGCTCGGTAGCAACCAACTCCGCGTGCAACCGCATGAACGCCGCATCCGACCGCAGCACCGGGTACCGCTCGACCACCGCGCGCAGCGCCGGTGCACAGCCGGCCGGGTCAGGCCCAGGCTGGCCGGGGGGCGTGGCCGCAAGCTGAGTGCGCAGGGCCGCGACGGCGGTCTGCACAACGCGTTCGTGATCGCGCAGGCCGGCGATAACCCGCACGAGATTGGGAATAAGGTCCGCCCGCCGCTTGAGCTGCACGTCGATGTTGGCCCAGGCCTGCTGCACGCGCTGCCGCAGATCCACAAGGCTGTTGTACGCCATCCAAAACCACAGCAGCGCGGCCACGCCCGAGTATGCCGCGCCCAGTTTGACCGACAACCAGACCGTCTCCGCGCGCCGCGGTGGCCCCCGCAGGCGCGGACCCGCGTCCAACTCGCCCCGCAGAAACCATGCTCCCACCCAGACCAACAAGCCGAGGATGAGGAGGACCCAGAACTGCGCGGCGTAACCGCGGCGCACCTGCTGCTCGCTCCGCGTGGAGATCAGAAAGAGTGGTGCGTCCGGCGACTTGGCGATCTCAACCGCCACAACGTCCGTTCGCTCCCGGGCGACCCCCACCACGTACACTGGGGCGTGCAAGAGGATCGCGGACTCGGTGAACCGCCGGCGATGGTCGGAGTCCGGGATGTCTTCGGGCGGCCCCTTGCCATAATAGAGCGGGTTGCGGCGGCCGCACGTTTCATCGAACACTTTGGTCGGCTCGACGTGCGCGCCGTCCGGCACGACCCGGATGACGCCTTCCTCGTCCTTCAGGTAGAAGGGCTGGGAATCGCCACCATGGGCAACCGTCTTCCAGCCGCTTTCGCGTCGGGTCCGGGTCTGGGTCTTGCCGTCCTTGTCGGTGTACCTCTCCGTGACCGTGCGGGACCAGTGCTCGGACACCTCCCAGGCGTAGTACACACAGGGCCGCTCCGTCAGATAGCTGACCAGCGGCCTCTCCGACTCAGCCGTGCCCTTCAGCTCGACCAGACCGATGAACACGCCCGTCGTCTTGCACGTCGGCAGGTCGTCGATCAGCCGTTGGCGGCGCGCGGCCCGCAACGCCCCCCACAGACACAGCAGCGCCAGCAGCGCACCCGACAGCGGCACCCACGTCCCGGCCGGCATAAGGCCATTATAAGCCGTCGCGCAAACCGGCCAACGCGGGCAGCTCCGCCGACGGGGCGGTGCCGCGAGCCAGGCTGCGAAGGGCAGGTTGCGACGGTGCACCGCGACAGGCTTGGACAGGTAGCAGCGCGCCAACACTTCGCCCGGCCGGAGCGAGCGGGTCCTGCGGGCGTCGTTGTCCAGGGCGACGCTCACGAGCGTGGTCGGGTTGCCTGGTACCGGTTGATCAGCGCGCCGGGCGGTACGCGCCGCGCAACTCCTGCGCCCGCGCCGCGCCGATTCAAAAAAAACGCAGCGAAATTCGGCACGGCGTCCTGATTTGGTCAAGTCGGACGCCGGCGACGACGATAGCAAGGGTTGTCTGGAAGCGTTTGACTCTTCGTCCTTAGCCATATGTGGAGTGCTGGACGCGAGGCGGTCCCGAGGCCCCCAGCAGGCGCAACAGATCGGGCACGGGTATAAGCCTGGAGGACCTGAGTTCGGTGCGTGGGAGTCACTATATCTTCGCAACACATTCTTGAGGCAGCGCGAATTCTAACAACAAAAATCATCAGGAGGCAACGATGAGCAACACAACGAATCCGACGTGGAATGCTGCGTCCCAGTACAACAACACTGGCACCGGCGTGGGCAGCACGTGCCCGTTTGAGGCCATCAGCACGCCCGGCGCGTATATCTGCAACTGGAGCGGGCACCTGCTCCGCGTGCCCGAGGACGGCGTGGCGCCGGGCCGCTCGCCGATCGTGAGCATCGTCGGCTGCGAGCCGTTGACTGTCACCAAGATCAGCGACAACCCGTATATCACGCTGACCAAGGCCAAGCTGGTCGCATCGAACTTTGACCTCAACGTCAACTTCTAGATCGGCTTACCCACCGGTCGACCATACCCCGCACACCGAACCAATGGCAGGCGGAGCCATCGGCTCCGCCTGCCCTTTTGCAGGCGTCTGGCCACCACACCCTTCATTCGGGTAGCCGGGTCGCGCACTATGCCTTCATGAACACGCTGAGCTTTCGCTACGGCGCGGAAGACGAGAGAAGACACCAAGAAGGCGTTCGGACGGCAAGTCGTGCAGGAGCAGTTCCGCGGTAACCCATTTGTCCGTGCCCGGGGTCGGCGGTGCAACGGGCGGGAGTCAATGGTCGGGCGGCGACGGGGCGGCGCGCGGGGTGCGGAGCTATGCGAGGGCGGGTTTTAGACGCGCCAGCCGCGGCCGGTTGCACGCGGCGCCGGTGATCGCGGCTGGCAGCCCGATCCGCCAGCGACCAACGAAGCGGGTGCGGGCCAGCCCGCCGATCGTCTGGCACCAGCCGATGATC
>Ga0209227_1000200_pt1 | contig 50558 bp, 41 predicted proteins | sample YNPBryantNP2012_FD_185815 | JGI IMG/M metagenome (GOLD analysis project Ga0209227, IMG submission 185815) | Anoxygenic and chlorotrophic microbial mat microbial communities from Yellowstone National Park, USA - YNP Bryant NP 2012 (SPAdes)... ...
AAGCTAAAACCAGATATCAAGGAGGATAGCAAAAAGATGAGTGGCAAAAAGGTACGTGTGGCAATCGTTGGTGTTGGTAACTGTGCTGCAGCACTGGTCCAGGGTGTCCACTTTTACAAGGATGCCCCGGAGGACACGTTTATCCCTGGATTGATGCACGTTAACCTGGGCGGCTACCATGTGGGTGACATCGAGTTCACCGCTGCCTTCGATGTAGACAGGAACAAGGTTGGGCTTGATCTGGCAGAAGCGATCTGGCAACCGCCTAACAACACAATTAAGTTTGCCGACGTGCCTCCCCTGGGCGTGAAAGTCAGCCGGGGTATGACCCATGACGGACTTGGTAAGTATCTCTCCCGGGTGATCACCAAAGCTTCCGGCCCTACCGATGACATCGTGCGGATTCTCAAAGACACCGGCACCGATGTGGTGGTGAATTTCCTCCCTGTTGGCAGCGAGATGGCAACCAAGTGGTACGTGGAGCAGGTGCTTGATGCAGGCTGTGGTTTCGTGAATTGCATCCCCGTCTTCATCGCCCGCGAGGGGTACTGGCAAAAGCGTTTCGAGGAGCGCGGGCTTCCCGTTATTGGGGACGACATCAAAAGCCAGGTCGGCGCCACCATCACTCATCGTGTCCTGACCCATCTCTTCCGCGAGCGAGGCGTCCGACTCGACCGCACATATCAGCTCAATTTCGGTGGCAATATGGACTTCTACAACATGCTGGAGCGAGAGCGACTGGAGTCCAAGAAAATCTCCAAGACGAATGCGGTTACCAGCCAGCTTGACTATGAGTTGCCACCTGAGAATGTGCATGTCGGCCCCTCCGATTATATCCCCTGGCTGACCGACCGTAAGTTCTGTTATATCCAGATGGAGGGCACGACTTTCGGCGAGGTACCTCTGAGACTGGAGCTGAAGTTGGAGGTATGGGACAGTCCTAACTCGGCCGGTGTGGTGATAGACGCCGTGCGCTGCTGTAAGCTGGCACTCGACCACAAGCTGAGTGGGGCAATCGTCGAACCTTCAGCGTACTTCATGAAATCGCCACCGGTCCAGTTCACCGACGATGAGGCAAAAAGGAGGCTTGAAGCTTTCATCAGCAGGTATGGTAGCGATGAGTAGTACTCAGGGAGTGGAACTGAAAAGGGAGCTCAAGAGAAAGCCACAGCACCCGCAATGGGAATCATTCACCGACTGGGCGCGCGAGCGGGCCAGCGTGATCACTACCCCCATCGCCGGCGCGATCGGACGGCTGGGCATCCATCCCAACACGGTTACTTTGATCGGGCTGGTTTTGCAACTCGGCGTCGCCGTCGTGTTCGGCCTGGGCTACGTTGTGCCTGGCGGGTGGTTGCTGCTGGCCGTTGCCCCGGTTGATGCTCTGGATGGCGCGCTGGCGCGGCTTCAGGGCCGCCAGAGCCGTTTCGGTGCCTTTCTGGACTCCACACTGGATCGGATCGCCGACGCCAGCCTGATTATGGGGCTGATCGCTCACTTCCTGCGCCTGGGGGCCTATACCGAGGTGGCTCTACTGCTGGTAGCGCAGGTCGCGGTGCTGATGGTCAGCTATACACGGGCGCGGGCAGAGGCGCTGGGCTTTCAGTGCAAGACCGGCCTGCTCACACGCATGGAGCGTATCCTCCTGATAGGCATCTTCTGTGCGCTCGGCCTGCCGGCCATTATGACCTGGCTTCTGACAACCCTGTCGGTGTTTACTGTGGTACAGCGTGTGCTGTACGTCTACGCCCTCTCAAGGCAGGTGGAGAGTAATTAGTTCTGGTGAAGCGGCGGCGCCTGTGCTCCAGAGCTGGCATGGCGCCGCCGTCCCTGCTTTCCACTTCCCCAACCGGCGGAGGAATGCAATGGAAAAGATCCGTGCTTTCATTGCCGTACCTGTGCCAGCTCCGGTACTGGCAAAACTCTCGTCCTTGCAACAGCAACTGGAGAGGCAAATGCCACCCGGCTCCGTGCGTTGGGTACGCACGGAGGGCATTCACCTGACGCTCAAGTTCCTGGGGGATACCCCCAGGGAGAGGTTACCCGACATCGGGTGGGCACTGACGAGCGTCGCCCGGGAATTCCCCCGCCACACTTTCGCCGTCGAGGGGATAGGATGTTTTCCCAATCCGCATCGTCCCCGGGTCGTCTGGGTCGGCGTGCGCGATGTCGAAGGACAACTGGAAGCCCTTCAAGAGGCGGTAGAGCAGGCAATGATCCCTTTCGGCTTTGCACCGGAGGGGCGCGCCTTCACCCCTCATCTGACGTTGGGGCGGGTGAACGAGCGGGCATCCCGCAGGGATGTGGCGCGTATAGGGGAGATCGTTGCCGCAACCGACGTGGGGTTGCTCGGCGAGGTGACCGCCGATCATTTTGCGCTTATCCGTAGCGAGCTTAAACCAACCGGAGCAGAATATACCGTGCTGGAAGAGTTTCCGTTGCGTGGAAAGTGAACGCCATGTCACATGAACAGCCTGCACCGGGCCTGTTGATTGCTGTTATAGGAGGGTCAACGGCCACACCGGATGAGGAGATGGCCGCCGAAAGGGTGGGGCAGGCGCTGGCCCATGCCGGCGCAGTGCTCGTATGCGGTGGCCGGGGAGGTGTGATGGAAGCTGCCTGTCGGGGCGCCAAATCCGCCGGTGGCCTGACCATTGGTATCCTCCCCGGCACGACGAGAGAGCAGGCCAATCCATATGTGGACATCCCCATAGTCACCGGTATGGGAGAGGCACGTAATGCCATCATCGTCCGCAGTGCCCGGGCTGTTATCGCTATCGGGGGAGGCTACGGCACGCTGAGCGAGATCGCGCTGGCACTGGCATTCGGCGTTCCGGTGATCGGGCTGGATACATGGCAGATAGGACGGGAGGGACATCCCAGGCCTCCTGTCGTGTATGCTGCCACGCCGGAGGAGGCGGTGGAACAGGCTCTAGCGGCAGCCGGACGTGTCAACTGAGAACAGTTTTCACTTTCGATTTGAACTCTGCGCTACCGATGGCCGTGCCCGTGCCGGCCTCTTCTATACTCCTCACGGGGTTGTGCCGACACCCGTGTTTATGCCCGTCGGCACCCAGGCCACCGTCAAGGCGGTTTCTCCTCGTGACCTGCACGAGCTGGGCGTGACGATGGTCCTTGCCAACACCTATCACCTCTACCTGCGCCCTGGCGATGAGCGCATCGCAAGACTCGGTGGGCTGCACAGGTTCATGGCCTGGAGTGGCCCCATCCTCACCGATTCGGGTGGATTCCAGGTGTTCAGCCTGGCCACCAGGCGCAAGGTGGATGCTGATGGTGTGACTTTCCGCTCCCACCTCGACGGCTCCGAACACCGCTTCACGCCGGAGAAAGTGATCGCCATTCAGGAGAACCTGGGAGCCGATGTGATTGTGTGCCTTGATGAGTGTACTGCTCCCTACGATTACGAGTATAACCGTCAGGCTCTGGCCCGTACTCATAGCTGGGCGGAAAGGTGTAAGGCGGCCAGAACGCGCCGGGACCAGGCCCTGTTCGGTATTGTGCAGGGAGGGGTCTTCACCGACCTGCGGGAAGCGTCGGCCCGTTTCCTGACCGCCCTCGGTTTCGACGGCTACGCTATCGGTGGGCTGAGCGTTGGCGAGACCAAGGAGGAGATGCATGCGGTACTGGAGGTGCTCGACGCGCTTTTGCCCCCTGACCGACCGCGTTACCTGATGGGAGTCGGCACGCCGTGGGATATTGTCGAATGTGTGGCGCGGGGGGTTGATATGTTCGACTGCGTGCTTCCCACACGCACGGCTCGTAACGGGAGCGCGCTCACCCGCACCGGTCGCATTAATCTGCGCAATGCCCGTTTCGCGGACGATCCGGCGCCCCTGGAAGCCGATTGCTCCTGCTACACCTGTGCCAATTTCAGCCGTGCCTATCTCCGCCATCTGACGCTGGCCAACGAAATCCTCGGCCATCACCTGCTCACCATCCACAATCTTCACCTGATGCTTACCATCGCCCGTGAGATGCGCACGGCGATCCTGGAGGGACGGTTTGAGGAGTACCGGGCAGGTATAACACTCACGGGAGAGGATTGACGATGAACGCTTTCGCATCTTTGCATCCGGTAGTGCAGGCGCTGTGTGCCACGCTGTTCACATGGTCTCTGACCGCTCTGGGAGCGGGACTGGTCTTTTTCTTCAAGAGCATTCAGCGGCGGATTCTGGACGGTATGTTGGGTTTTGCCGCCGGCGTGATGATCGCGGCCAGTTTCTGGTCACTGCTGGAGCCGGCGATTGAACTGGCGCGCGAGGCGGGCAGCATACCTGCCTGGCTTCAGGCTGCGACGGGGTTTCTGCTCGGAGGTGGATTCCTCTGGCTGATAGACAGATTACTTCCGCATCTGCACATGGGTCTTCCGGTGGAGGACGCGGAAGGGATCAAAACATCCTGGCGCAGAAGCATCCTGCTGGTGCTGGCGATCACCATGCACAACATTCCGGAAGGGCTGGCAGTTGGTGTCGCCTTCGGTGCTTTGAGCGCCGGTGTACCCTCGGCCACACTGGCCGGCGCGGTGGCGCTTGCGCTGGGCATCGGCATCCAAAACTTTCCCGAGGGGACCGCTGTCTCCGTGCCCCTGCGTCGCGAAGGCTTCTCCCGTCTGAAGAGCTTCTGGTACGGGCAGCTCTCAGGCATTGTTGAGCCGCTGGCCGGCGTTTTGGGCGCGGCAGCCGCGATGGCAACGCGCCCAATCCTCCCCTACGCGCTGGCCTTTGCCGCCGGCGCTATGATCTACGTCGTGGTTGAGGAACTGATACCGGAGTCACAATTGAATCGAGAAACGGACGTTGCGACCATCGGCGCGCTGGCAGGATTTGTGGTCATGATGATGTTAGACGTGGCCCTGGGATAGGAGGGGAAATGGAGCTTTTGCTTTCAGCGATCTCATCCGGTGGACTGGCAGGCATGGCAAATCAGTATATGTGCCTGCTCATTCTGGCGGTGGCCGCCAGGCTCGATCTCATCAGGCTCGCAGCGCCGGTGGAGTTTATGGAGTCATGGTGGTTCATCGCTATCGTAGCCCTGTTCTGGATCGTGACCGTGCTGCCGGCCTACAGCTCGCTGCTCAGCCCGGGGGTGATGAATGTGGTCAACGCCATCACCAACTTTCTCAGCGGATTCGTGGTGCCGATCTCCGGTGCGTTGTTGACGCTCGCTTCGGTTGGCGTCATCGCTGAGATGCATCCAGAGCTTTACCACATCCTCGAGACTTTACGCATATTCAGCCCGGACGGCAAAGCGGTCGGAGCTGTCGGCTGGATGATGGCCGGAGGGGGTGCGTTAACCGCTACAGCGCTTACCGGCGCCAGATTCCTGGCCAAACCCGCGATCAGCGCCACCACGGGAAGCACCGCTTCCGTTTCCGCGCCGGCATATGCCACTGTGGAAAATGTGGCGGCCATGATCCTGATGACGCTGGCCTACTTTCTGATGCAGGTCAATCCCTGGCTGCTGGTGGGGTTGCTGGCAGTGATGACGCTGGCGGTCCTGGCCTTCCTGGCATGGGCGGTCTACCAGTTGTGGAAGCTCGGCAAGGGTATCGGGCGGCTGGTCCGCCTGATCGAGTCACATCCCCGCGCCGGGCTTGCGGTGGTGGCGGAATTCCTGGTCTGGGGATCGGGAAGGCTTGTTTGGGGATACGTGGCGCCCGGGCTGGTGCGGCTTGTTATGTGGGCCTTGTGGCTGACAATGCTGCTGTTCGTCCTGCCGGCGCTGGGAGCGGGCCTGGCGGCTGCGCTGGCACCGGTACCACCACTGGCTTTTATCGTCTCAATGCTGATGGTGGCGCTGATCACAATGGGCGTTGTGATGGGGCTTTATGTCGGCCTCAGGTGCGCTGGCTCGCTTATGGCGCAGCTACAGGAGCGGATGGCAGCGGTCTCGCACGCGGCCACCGTCTAACGCCTGCGCTTCTGCTTCGGCTGTCCGCCACGGTATGGCGAGGCGATGATGGCAAAAAGGGTGCAGCGGCTCACGTCCAGCATCCGCGTCGCCAGGCGCTGGTCGAGTTCCTCAACGGGTATCGCGGTGGTGATGACGGTGGGCAGGCAGGCATTGTAGCGATAGTCAAAGATTTGATATAGCTTCTCCCGCGCCCAGGGAGTGGCTGATTCAGTGCCCAGGTCGTCGAGGACGAGCAGAGGAGCGCGGCGCACTTCCTCGAAGCGTTGATCGAACGTCACCGTGCTCTGAGGGGTAAACGTGGCCCGCAGATGATCGAGCAGGTCGGGGACAACGACAAACAAAGCCGGCCGCCCCTGTTCAGTGCAATAGTTGGCGATGGCCGCTGCCAGGTGAGTCTTGCCCACGCCATATGGTCCGGTGAACGCCAGCCATCCCCGAGGGTTGGCAGCGAAATTGCGTGCCAGTTTGACGGCACGGGCCAGGTTTTCCTCCTCTTCAGGTGGAAGTTCCCCTTTACGCAGCTCAAAGGTCTCGAAGGTTTGGTGGGTGTGCAGGCGCAGGCTGCTCAGGTCAGACTGGTCATGTGCTACCCCTGCCCGCCGGTAATCCGGAGCGATGATGGAGACAATGCGGGTCAGGTCGGGATCGCCCAGCCTGGAGCGCAGGCGTAGCGGTATTTCGTCCAGTTCGCTGTTGGTGGTGATGATGGTTGGCAGACGGGCGTTGTAGCGATAGTTGAAGATTTGGAACAGCTTTTCCTGCGCCCAGGGGGTACCGCTCTCAGTGCCCAGGTCGTCGAGGATCAGGATCGGTGCGGTGCGTATTTCCTCAAAGCGGGTGCTGTAGCGCACCGGGCTGGTGGGCGCGAACGTGGCACGCAGGTAATCCAGAAGATCGGGGACGGTGACGAAGAGCACCGGCCGCCCCTGTTCCACACAGTAGTTGGCGATGGCGGCCGCCAGATGGGTTTTTCCGCATCCATACCCGCCTCTCAACACCAGCCATCCCTCCGGCCGCAGGGCGAACTCCCTCGCCTCCTCGTAGGCCCAGCGCAGGTTGGCGCGCTGCTCAGGGGTCAGCCCCCGTCCCTCCGGGACGAAGGTGTCGAAAGTCATGTGGGAAAGGGCATCCAACTGGCTCATCGAGCGGAGCGTTTCTACGCGCCGCTGTGTCAGCTCGCTCAGCCGGCAGGAACAGGGGAACAACTTGCCAAAGTCGGGATGATCAACCGGCACGTCGGCTCTGAGATAGCCAAGCCCTTTGCATAACGGGCATTCTGCCACGTCCTGCTCTCTTGTGCTCTCTTCCCTGGTGCGCTCCCGGCTTTTCGGCCCCAGATCAGTGCTCGATATATTCGCCGTACTTTCCTTCAATATATCTTCTCCGATCCGCGTCACGAGTTCGTCGAGCCGCTTCATCATCCCTCCCCTCAGCGCTCCAGCGCTCCAGGATAGCGCGTACATAGCTCCACTTGCGCACGTTCTGAGCTACAGCCTCGTGGAAGGCGTCCTCTATCCACCCGGCCGGATATTCCTGCTCTGCCTGGCGCAGTTCATCCGCAATGAGCGGTGTGAGCAGGCCAATATTTTGTTCGTAGAGTGTAAATATGTTTGGCTGTTCAGGGACCTCCAGGTCGGCAGGCCACTCACCGCGCCGGATCATCTCGACCGCGGCGCGCCCACGGGGTGTATTGGCAAAATACAGTTCCTCGGACAATCCGCCCATTGCAGCCTCGACCCGCAGCAGCGTCCCACGCGCGACAGCCCGCTCCAACGCCTGTGTCAGCGTCTCCAGTGGCGATGGGCCGAGATTGCTCAGGGATGCAGTGAGGACGCTATCCGCCATCAGCTCGGTACGGCGAAGATAACGCACCTTACCGGGGTGTCTCTCCAGGCGCCAGAGTACATGGAGCGTCAGTTTGAGTTCGGCCAGATCGTCAATGAGGGGGATAAGCTCGGTGAACAAAGGCTCCGGAAGGCTGATGTGGCGTACCCTGCCGGACGGGAAACCGCTGAACACCCTCATCGTACTCTCACAGGATCAGAACTGAACCGGCTGTTGACGCGTCTCGGCATCGAGGAACTGAGCCAGCCGGTTGCGGAAGAAGAGCTGCACGGTGCCTGTGGGGCCGTTCCGGTGTTTGGCGACGATGATGTCGGCAATGTGCTGCCGTTCGGTCTCCGGGTGGTATAGTTCGTCGCGATAGATGAACATAACCACATCGGCATCCTGCTCCAGGCTGTTGTGAACGACGAGGCCTCCGGCCACGAAGTTATGGTGGCCCGGCACCTCCAGATCGAAAACCTCTTTTATGCCCGCAGGCTCTATGCTCTCGATGTGCTCCCAGCACACCTGGCTTCGGCACGAATCCGAAGGCCTGGCAATAAGCATCCCCGGCACCAGCCGGTCGAGCCGCAGCCACCCGGCGGGAGTGCGGAATTTGTGGTTGGCCGTGGCCTCGATCTCCAGGCCCTGGCGGGTGCGCAGCAGGAGCACCGGCGCCACACCCGTCTGCCAGACCCTGCGGACATCTGCAGTTTCAAGCGCCCAGGTTGTCTCATTCAAAGCCTGCACCTGGAGGGGGCGCGTCCGTCCGGTCAGCTCACGAATTGGTATCTGCTGCCCACCGGACAGGTGCACCGGTGTGTCGCCTGCGAGACAGCCGCTCTCCCTCAGATCGGCCAGTACCGGCTTTTTATCGGTGCGCTGCTCGACGGCCCGGGAGAGCTGTGAGGCGGCTACCACAGGCACGTCTAACTCCCGCGCGACGGCTTTGAGCGAGCGGGAGATGTAGGATACCTCCTGCACGCGGTTCTCGGCGCGGATGTCGCCGCTCATAAGCTGGAGATAGTCCACTATGATCAGGTCCAGCCCATGCTCGGCATGGAGACGGCGGGCTTTGGTGCGCAGTTGGAGAGCTGAGATCGAGGGGGTATCGTCAATGAAGATGGGCAGGTCGGCCAGTCTCCCGATCGCCTGGACGAAGAGTGGCCACTCCTCTTCTTTGAGGTTTCCCAGGCGCAGGCGTTGGGCGTCAATACCGGTCTCCGCTGAGACCAGGCGTTGTACTATTTGCTCGGCCGACATCTCCAGGCTGAAGATGGCGACGTGCTGGCCATGTCGGGCAGCGTTGCGGGCAAATGAGAGGCACAGGCTGGTCTTTCCCACCGACGGCCTGGCCGCAACGATGATGAAGTCGGAGCGCTGCATCCCTCCCAGCAGCCGGTCCAGGTCAATGAAACCGGTGGGGACGCCCAGCGGCTCCCCCTGGTGGGCGTAGAGGTACTCGATCCGGTCGTAGTATCTGCGGATGACTTCCTGGATGGGGGCAAGCTCGCGGGTGATACGCCGCTGAGAGACGCTGAACAGGGCCTGCTCAGCCTGGTCAATGGTCTGGTCTATATCCTCGCTTTCCTGGTAGGCCAGTTGCGCGATCTGAGTGGCTGCACCTATCAGGCGGCGGCGGATGGCTGCCTGTTCGACGATGCGGCCGTAGGCTTCAGCGTGAATGGCGCTGGGGACGGCGTTGATGAGGCTGGTGATGTAAGCAGCGCCGCCCACTTCCTCCAGTTGTCCCCGACGTTCAAGCTCGTCACACAACGTGACGAAGTCAACCGGCTCGCGCCGCTCATGCAGGGAGAGGATGGCCTGGTAAATCCAGCCGTTTTTCTGCACATAGAAGTCCTCTGCTGCGAGAAATGGCGCAACGCGAAACAGAGCCTCCGGGTCAATCAGGAGGGAGCCAAGCACTGCCTCCTCAGCCTCGACGTTCTGGGGGATCATTTTGTCGGGGACTGGCATTGCCGCAAGCCCAGATCAGGCGAACAGGTTGCTCGGGAGGACGGGCGCTCTATTGCAGGGGTAGATCGTCCAGATCGAGACTGTTGATGAAATTGCGGAAGGCCGAGAGGTCATCGTCCTCCTCTTCGATTTGCTCGCTCACATCCGGCTCAGGCAGCACCCCTGCCTGTGCCATGACGCTCTCTTCAACGTAGATGTTGACATTGGCGCGTACCGCCAGGGCGATGGCATCGGATGGACGCGAGTCTATCTCCACCTGCCGCCCGTTCAGATTTACTGCAATGTACGCGTAGAACGTGTCATCCCGCAGGTCGTTGACTGTGACATGCGAAACCTGGCCCCCCATCTCGAGGATGGTGTTGTAGAGCAGATCGTGAGTTAATGGACGAGGAACCTCGATCTCTTGCAGACGGATGGCAATGGCCTCGGCCTCATAGCGCCCGATCCAGATGGGCAGGAAACGATCAGAATTAACCTCTTTGAGGATGATGACGCGATGTTCTGACATCAGGCTCGCTCGAATGCTATCAATTTTTACCTCGATCATAACTGGCTCCTGATTTTTCTTTTGACACTCGTCGGCAGATCATCAGGCTGATGTTTCCTGGTGACTTAAGGCTCCGTCAGGTTGTGGGAGGTGTGTCCCAATTTTGTCGGACCTGGCCGCTTTGCAGTTGTCCTGCGACTTTGGGACACACCTGTTTCAGGCTTCACAGGACACGGACGAGCCTGGGACTCATACCTCTGCTCGCCGTGTCAGGTCCTTAATGACATTATACTCCACCTGTGAGATAAAGCAAATGCGGCGGTGTCACTCATAACCGCAGGCCGCAGCCAGGTCGGGGTGCAAAGCCCGCCACACCCGCTCCGGCGTGAAAGGCAGCTCACGTATCCAAACCCCCGTTGCGTCGTGGATGGCATCGGCGAGAGCCGGAGCAATGCCGTCCAGCGGCAGCTCGGCCATAGATTTGGCGCCAAACGGACCGGTTGGCTCCTCTGTCTGCACGAAGATGACCTGGATGGCGGGCATTTCGTTAGCTTTGTATATATGGTACGGGCCAAAGCGAGGATTAAGAAGACGGCCCAGCTCGTCATAGACCATCTCCTCGCAATGGGCAAAGCCGAGTGCCTGCTGGATGCCGCCTTCGACCTGGCCGGAAGCGGTGATGGGGTTGATGACACGGCCCGCATCCGCCACCATAAGCACGCGCTCCACGGTGACCTGTCCGGTCCCGGTATCCACTACGACCTCGATGAATTGTGCTCCGAATGGTGGGGGACATTCGTAGCTCATGTGCGAGGCACTGGCGATGATCTGATGCTGGTGGTGCTGATGGAGGCTGCTCAGCGCTACCTGTTCCAGCGTCAGCGCCGTCCCGTCCGGGGCGATGACCTGCCGATTGTGTAAATGCAGACCCTCGCTGCTTTCCAGTCCTAACATGGTGGCCGCATGCGCTTTAATCTGCTCAGCCACCTGCATTGCCGCTTTGTAGACGGCGCCACCACTGATATAGGTTGTGCTGGACGCATATGCTCCCTTGTCGAAAGGCGTGAAGTCGGTATCTGATGAGTAGACAATAATGTCTTCAACGGGAACTCCCAGCACCTCTGCAGCTATCTGAGCCAGGATGGTATCAGAACCGGTGCCCAGATCGGTCGCGCCGACCAGCAGGTTGAATGAGCCGTCATCGTTCATCTTGATCGTCGCCGCACCCATATCCAGCCCGGCGATGCCACTGCCGTGCAACATCACCGACATGCCTATACCACGCCTCTTTGTTCCATCGCCGACTCGCCTCCACTCCTCGTTGCCCCGCTTTTCATACCAGCGCACTGCCTCCACCCCTACCTGCACACACTGTTCCAGGCCGCTGGAACGGATTACCTGCTCGAACCCCTCCCGTCCCTCGCCCAGCGCTTTAGACAAGAGCATCTCTTCCCCCACCCTGATCCAGTTCTTGCGCTTGAACTCGATCACATCCCAGCCCATCCGGTCGGCTATTTCGGACATCAATGTCTCGATGCCAAAATGACATTGTGTGGAACCGTAGCCCCGAAAAGCGCCCGGGGTGGGTTTGTTGGTGTATACAACATCGCATACGAACCTGGAGTGGGGCGCGTTATAGAGTGTCAACCCTTTCTGACCACCTACCATCTGAACCGTCAGCCCGTGCGTGCCGTAGGCTCCTGTATCTCCGATCAGGCGCAACTCCGTGGCAACTACTTTCATGTCGTTGGTGACGCCTATTTTGTAGCGCATGATTTGAGGGTGACGGCTGCGGGAACTGACGAATTCCTGATGTCTGGTGTACATCATGCGCACCGGCCGGCCCGTGGCAATGGTCAGATGAGCACAGAGGTCCTCAAGGATCAGTTCCTGTTTGTTGCCGAACCCCCCACCGATGCGCGGTTTGATCACGCGAATTCTCTTGACCGGCAGACCAACGAGTGGAGCGAGTATGCGCCGGATGTGGAAGGGCACCTGCGTGCTGGTGCGGACTACCAGTCGCCCATCCTCATCCCAGAAAGTGATACACACGTGCGGTTCCAGGTGCGCATGTTGCTGCTGTGAAGTGCGGTACTCCCCCTCGAAAATGTGATCTGCCATTGCCCATGCCTGGGCGGCGGGGATCCCTCCTTCCGCCTCGATGTGGTGGACGATGTTGTGAGCCGCATCGTAGATCCCCCAGGTGTCAGGTTCGTCATGGATGATGGGGGCGCCGTCTTTCATCGCTTCGAGGGGATCGAGGACGTGAGGCAACACCTCGTATTCGACCTCAATCAATCGCAGGGCCTGCTGAGCCAGCTCCGGTGTCTCCGCGGCGACAATTGCCACCCGATCGCCCACGTGGCGCACTTTATCGTCCAGGCTCACCTGGTCGTAAGGCGGCGGCTGGGGATAGCTCTGTCCACCGGAGGCGTACTTGACGCGCGGGATATCCTTAAAGGTCAGGACGGCGTGCACACCGGGCAACGCCCGCGCCCGGCTGGTGTCAATCCTCTTAATGCGCGCATGTGCGTGAGGGCTGGTGAGCAATGCGCCGTAAAGCATCCCCTCAAGTCTGAAATCGTCGGCGAAGACCGGACGGCCGGTGGCCAGTTTAACGCCATCCACCTTAGCCTGCGGCGTGCCGACGATGCGCAGGGGTGGCATATCAGGCGGAGAGATGACCAGCGGGGGCAGGGGGGAGCCATTCTCAGCCACGCGGTAATAACGCCCCAACAACTCTGCGGGTGATTGACCGGAGGACAATACCGCGGTGACCGGCGTAAACGGTTTTACCTGCTCGCCACGCAGCACCGCCGCTGCCCGCTGGATGGCCTGGACGATCTTGACATAGCCTGTACAGCGACATAACACTCCGGAGATGGCCTGACGGATCTCCTCTTCGCTCGGGCAGGGGTTACGGTCTAAGAGTGCTTTGGCCACCAGGAGCTGTGCCGGGGTGCAGTAGCCGCATTGGATGGCCCCGGCCTCGATGAAAGCCTGTTGGAGGGGATGAAGGGATTCACGGGATGCCAGCGCCTCGACGGTGGTCACAGCGTGGCCAATAACATCGGAGGTGCGGACCTGGCAACTGCGTACCGGCTGGCCATCGAGGAGGACGGTGCAGACTCCACAATCTCCGTTACCACAACCGAATTTGACGCTGAAAAAGGAGGCACGTCGCAGCGTGTCCAGCAACCTCTCCGAACGGCGCACAGTCAGAGTCCGCAACTCGCCGTTGATGTTCAACACAGCGGTAAGAGTGTCCTGTTCATCCATTGCTCACCTGTCCACGACAAAAGGTTTTGCAGCATTGTGGCAAAAGCCGCATGTGGAACAGCCTTTCCAGGCTGCTGGCAGATTAGAAAGCCTGCCCCGTGTCACTTTTGCCCATGCGTTTTGCATTGTTCAAGGGCACGGCGCGTCAGCACACCGGCCATAGCCCTGCGGTAGCCCGCACTTCCCAGAAAATCCCCGTGTGGTGTGACCTCTGACTCCACAGCCCGGGCGGTTGCACGGATGCTCTCCCCGTCCAGAGCGTGACCTGACAACCCGGCAGCGGCACGGGCAAGGCGCACCGGCTCCGACCAGACACCCGCCAGCGCGATACGGGCCTGTCGCACAATACCGTCCTCCAGCTCTGCTGTGGCCGCCACCGCAACGATAGGGTTATCGGCAGGAGTACGTGCCACACAGGCTTCGCCCCAGCTCAACCCGGCGGCAGCAATGTGGAGGGCGGTGATATTGCCGGGCTTTCTGCTTTGGAGCAACAGTTCCAGCGGCATTTCATTCTCCTCCCCCTCTACGGTCACAGTAGCACCAAGCGCCAGGAGGGCAGCCATCCAACGAGGCGCCATATGTGGAGAGCGCAGGGCTTTCTGTACTGGGGTCTCGTTGCGCATCTGCCAGGAGAATGTTTCGCACATCAGGCGACGGAGGAATGGCGGGCACTGGTGATCATCCACCATAGTCTGGAGCGAGAGAGTGGCATCTATGCGCCACACGTGATTTTCTGCATCATCCATCTTACAATCCTCCAGTGTCCACTATCAGGGGCGTATGTCACGCCAACCGCTGTCGGTCCAGGGCCTCGATTGCGAGGGCTTGCGGGCAGGATGGTCCTCTCGGGCCATCCACGCGGGTTGGAAGGTCTGCCTCACAGGCCGGGCGGTCAATTGGGGCTGCATCCACTTTGCGAACAGGAGGAGATGCTCCTGGCAGGTCAGTCCTCACTGCCACGATGAAAGAGGATGTAAGGCCCAAGACGTTCTCAAGGCGACAGCGTACGATGGTAACCACTGCTCAGACCGATTGGGATCACCCTCCCCGGGCACTTCGTGTCGGGTGTCGGCCTCCGCCGACATTCCGCCCGTGGCCCGGTCGGGGGCTGGCCGCAACAGCCCGGTATACAAGTTTACGATGCCTGTGACCATCTTACCACAAATTCAGAGGTGGAGCAAGCAGCCGGGTTTACAGTTCGCAGTCATGACTTGTGCAATTAAAGCACACGATGGTATAATCCATACAGAATATACGCACGTCCACTCTGGCAGGTTCGTCCAGGCTGTTCAGTCATCCCCTGTGGAAGGAGGAGCCATGTCTGGTCACAGCAAATGGTCAACTATAAAACATAAAAAGGCAGCGACAGATGCCAGGCGTGGTCAACTGTTCACGCGCCTGGCCAGAGAGATCACCATTGCCGCCCGCGATGGCGGCGGCAACCCTGAAGCCAACTTCAGCCTGCGCCTGGCCATAGATAAGGCCAGGGCTGCCAATATGCCAAAGGAAAACATCGAACGGGCTATCAAGCGCGGCACCGGCGAATTGAAGGGCGAAGAGCTGTTCGAGGTGATGTACGAGGGATATGCTCCTAACGGGGTAGCCCTGCTGATCCACGCTTTGACCGACAACAAGAACCGCACTATTGCCGAAATCCGCCGCGTGCTCACCCGTATGGGCGGCACCCTGGCAGATGCGGGTGCCGTTGCCTGGCAATTTGAACGCAAAGGTTATATCGCCATCGTGCCCGATGGGGCGGATCCGGACCGTGTTTTCGAGATTGCCGTGGAAGCCGGCGCCGATGATGTGATCATCAGCGACAACCTGATCGAGGTCTACGCTTCACTGGAAAACTTCCAGAATGTGCGCCAGGCACTGGAAAAAGCGGGGGTTCAGTTCGAAACCGCCGAACTGGCCATGGTGCCCAAGACCACAGTCCAACTGGGAGAAAAAGAGACCCTCCAGGTGATGGGAGTGATTGATGCACTGGAGGAGCTCGACGACACGCAACAGGTCTATTCCAACCTCGAGATCAGCGACGAGATCATGTCAAAGTACGAGGGCGCAGCATAGTTTGCCATGCGTGTACTCGGCATTGACCCCGGTACCGCCATCACGGGTTACGGCGTGGTGGAGGAAGAGACGGGTAACGTGAGAGCACTGACGTTCGGAGCGATCAGGACGCCATCCGATCGGCCACTTGCAGTGCGTTTGCAGCTTATCTACCGGGGGGTGCGACAACTGACAAGGGAATGGCAACCCAATGTCGCTGCAGTCGAAGAGCTTTTCTTCGGCAGCAACGTGCGCACGGCTTTGAGCGTGGGACAGGCTCGCGGAGTGGTGCTTCTGGCACTTGCCGACGCAGGCCTGGAGGTGATCGAATACACCCCTCTGGTGGTCAAGCAAGCGATCACCGGATATGGGGGCGCCGACAAAGCACAGATGCAGGAAATGGTGCGCCTGCTGTTAGGGCTGGCAGAACCCCCATACCCGGACGATGCCGCCGATGCACTGGCGGTGGCCATCTGCCACCTGCACTCGTCTCGCCTGGCTGCGCTCTCAGGAACGACCTTGATATAGGGGGCGGCCGGGTCGTCGGCCGACTCCAGGAAAGCCCAGATGATCGCCAGACTGAGCGGCACAGTATGGAATATCGGTGAGGACTACCTGGTTGTGCGCACCGATGGTATTGGATTCCAGGTGCGGGTGCCTGCCACAGTACTGGCCCGGGTGAGCGGCATCGGACAGCCCGTGGAATTGTTCACCTTCCTGTACGTGCGCGAGAACGAGCTGGCCCTCTTTGGATTCCTCACCGAGGAAGAACTCTCGCTCTTCAGACTGCTGCTGACGGTCTCCGGCGTGGGGCCCAAAGTGGCGCTGGCGCTTCTTAACACCGTCTCCCCGGATACCCTGCGCCAGGCGGTAATCAAAGATGAACCAGCGCTGCTATCCCGGGTGCCCGGCATAGGCCCTAAGACCGCCAAAGCCATCATTTTCCACCTGAAGGACAAGATGCTGCCGGCGGGCGCGGAGGCCCTGGTTCTGCCGACGGAGAGCGATGCTGAGGTCATTGCCGCACTGACCAGCCTGGGATTCAGTCTGATTGAAGCACAGCGGGCGCTCCAAAGCCTTCCCCGCGATGATAGCCTGCCCATCGAGGAACGGATACGCCTGGCCCTGGCCTGCCTGGCTACCCGATAGGAGCAGAGAGAACCATGGTACGGGAGAAATTTGCGGAGAGTTCACGACAGTGGCTCAGACGGATAAACCGTTTCTTCTCGGCAAGCATCCGCAACAAAATCATTATGCCCTACCTGGTGCTTACCTTCATTGTCGCCCTCGTCGGTATCTATGTGGTGACCAGGCTGGTAGTCACGTCCGTTGACGAGCGTCTGACCAACCAGTTGCTGGAAGCAGGGCGGGTGGTATCGGATCTCTTAGCGCGCAAAGAGATAGAGCACATTCAGAAAGCACGGACCATCGGCTATGCCAGAGGAGTGGCTGAAGCACTGGTGGAGGCCCGCTACGAAGAGTTGCTCAACCTGGTCACCGTGGAGGCATACAATCAGGGTGTGGAGTGTCTGATCATTACCGACACGGAGGGTCAGGTTGCAGCTCACCTGATGCGGCAGATAGACGGCTCCTATACGCCGATCAAGGAACCTCTGGACCTGTCACAACTCCAGATAGTGAACGCCCTGCTTGAGGCAAAGGACCTGACCATCCCCTCCAGGCGCGGGCTGGTGCAGCACCCCGTGGACCGGCGCTATTACTATTTCACAGCCATTCCCCTGGGGCTGAACAGAGAACTTGTCGGTGTGGTACTCGTTGGCACCTCGCTCGAGGCTTTGTTGCGCCACTTTAAGGACACGGCTCTGGCCGACGTGATCATCTATCTGGACGGGGGCCGTGCTGTGGACACCACGTTTGCTTTCGCCGAGCCGGCTGAAGCAATCCCATCCCTGCTGGACACGCTGTCACTTCCCCAGACTCTTTATGAAAGCGCTCTACACAGGCGCGGTAACACCGAGATAAGCAGTGTCACCGTGCGAGGCCGGCACTACCGCACCGCCAATGGCCCTTTGAGTGTTGGTGATGACACGTTGGGTGTATTCGCTGTGGCCCTTCCCCTGAATTTCATTATCGAGACCAACGTGGCGACCCGCAATACCTACGCATTGATCTTCACCTTGGGCATGGGCAGCGTGATCCTGATCGGATACTGGATTTCCCAGCGCATCACCCGCCCCATCAGGAAGCTTGTGCAGACCTCGCAGGCTGTGGCGGAAGGAGACCTTCGCCAGCGCACCGGCGTGATGAGTGAGGACGAGGTGGGCATCCTGGCCGAGTCCTTCGATAAGATGACCGAACGGCTGGCCGAACGCACCTATAAGCTTGAGGAAACGCTGGGACGTATGCAGGCCATCCTGTCCAGCATGAACGACGGCGTTATCCTGGAAGACGTGGAAGGCAACCTTCTGCCGTTAAACGCCACCGCCAGCCAGATGTTGGAGGAGATGGCAGGCAATTTTATGCTCGGCCCCTTACGCGAACTCTCGGCCAGCAGCGGGGAGGAGAGCAGCCCGTTCCTGGCAAGGCGACGTTTTGAAGTGGGCAACAAAGTGATCAGCGTCCACTCCACAGCAGTGCGCACAGAAGAAGGCAAACACCTGGGGACTGTGCTCGTCCTGCGGGACGTCACTTACGAGGTTGAGGCCGAGCGGTTAAAAGATAAATTCATCACCCACGTCTCGCATGAGCTGCGCACCCCTCTTACTGCAATCAAGGGTTATAGTGACCTGCTCCTTGCCGGGGTCGAGGGAGAGGTAGACAAAACGCTGCGCGATTTCCTGGAAGTCATCGGCCGTAATGCCGATGATCTGATCGCAATGGTCAACGAACTGCTCGATTTCTCCGAGATGGAAGCGAGCGGACATCTGGGTATGCTGAAGCGTCCTATGGATATGCGCGCCGTGGTCGAAGATGTGGCCGAGGAATGGCGCCCACGTATGGAGGAAAAGCATCTCACCTTCCGGGTCGAGCTACCCACGGAGCTGCCTCTGCTTAACGGTGATGCCAGACGGCTGCGCTGGGCAGTGCTGCACCTGGTCCGCAACGCGCTCCAGTACACTCCGGCAGGTGGGACGGTCACAGTGCGCCTGAGTGAACAAGACGGGCACATCGTGCTGGATGTGGCGGATACAGGTATCGGCATTTCTGCAAAAGACCAGGAACAGCTCTTCACGCGCTTCTATCGGGTGACAAACATGCCGCCTGAGGATGTGCGTGGACTGGGCGTGGGTTTATATCTGACCAGAGCCATCGTTGAGGCCCACGGAGGCGAAATCCGTGTCGCCAGCGAAGTTGGGGCTGGCAGCACCTTCAGCATTATCCTGCCCGTTCTGCACGACTGAACAGGCTGCTGCGGGAACCCTGTAATGACCGACACACCACCCCCGAACAGACACAACAGGAGACCAGGGCGGCGTGACCTCCTGCTCTTCCTGCTGCTATTACTCCTTGGCTTCGCCTGCCTTCTGTGTACGGCCAGCTTCTCGTTTAACCCGATGCGTTACTGGCTGGTACAGGCCGATATGTCTTCTTCGGTTAAACTGGACCAGGAGCTGGAGCGACTGGGAGAAGCGGGCGAGGTCCGCCATGAACCACTGCGACCAGAAGTATTGGAACTCCCACCTGCGGACCTGACTATCCTGACCCCTGTTGGCACGCCGGTCATCGTACCGCCCGCCACGCTTGCTCCGTTGTCTTTGCCCACACCCACTCTGCAGGTACTGGCAGAGGTTTTCCCATCCCCGCCTCCCACGCCCGTACCCAGGGGAGGGGAGGAGACGCCTGCCCCTGCGCAAACCCAGACGGCCTCTGCCACACCTGCTGAAACATTGACACCCACCTCAACACCAACTGGCACGTCCACTCCCACCCGAACGCCAACCGGTACACCGACTCCAACACCGAGTGGCACGCCGACCCCAACGCCAACCAGAACATCTACGCCCACTGCCACGCCAACCCGCACGCCACCACCTCCCATTGCGACCAATACTCCTATCCCTACCTGGCCGCCCACATCAACTCCATGGCCTACCGACACCCCGACGGCTGTGCCGCCTACATCCGCCCCGCCGCCCACCGATACACCGGGGTATACACCCACCCCAACTGAAACATTGTCACCGACACCGTCTCCCACCGACACGCCCATGCCCTCGCCGACACTGCCACCGCCGCCGGTTGTCCTCAGTATCACTCCCAATTGGGGGCTGAATACCGCGCCGGTGGGTGTACTGATCACGGGAAACTATTTCATCCCCTCGCCATTTCCAACGGCCAGATTGGGGTCAAATATCTTCATCAACATTTCCGCAGCCTCGACAACTGCGCTGACAGGCACCGTGCCACAGGGAATAATCCCCGGCATATATGCGCTCACCGTGATGAACCCGCTGCCGGACGGCCGCTCCGCCACACTCGCGCGGGCTTACACGGCACTCGCTCCTGCCAGCCCCGACACAACACTGGGAGCAGGTTATCTATCTACCTTCGGCGCGCAGGCCTCAGGTGCGGCGGGTGATGATGATCACGTGCAGCTCATCTTCTTTGAGATACCCGCCGACTACACAGGTCTCCTCTATTTCCGCGTCTTCGACGCTGATACCGGCGGCATGCTGGATGAGGCAACGGTCGGGGCGACGACGATGAGGTACGCCGTTTATGGTGGTGTCGGCGCCTATACCCATCCCGACGCCCGTTCACCTCACCCGACCACCGGTGTTGGCTCGGGGACACTGCTCGCCGAGATCACCATCGGGAACGAACCGGCCTGGGACGGGAATTGGAATCTTGTCTTCGGCCCCTACGCGGCTGGAGCTGGAGAACCGGTCGGCGCCAAAAGCATCTTCAAGTTTGTCGTGGAAGGAAAGGAGGGATGGGAGGGGAATCTCTACAATGTGACGCTCAGCACTGACTCGGGGGCAAACTCCCCACTCCCGGGTGGCCGTGTCTTCGCCTATGCCTGGACGCTGCCACTCCCTGGCAGCACCAATCCTGTAAGCCGGGTGCCCCTGTATCCCTATGTGCCGCCGGGTGTCAGCCTGTTCGGGCAGTACAACTGGGACCTGGATTATGGCGGGCTGCCCGATGAGACTGTGCTGACCCTCTATACGCCGGTCCGCGAGATCAAGGTTCCCGGCAGCGCGGCCTCAGGAGACAACAGCCTGGGTTACTCGCTGTCACCGGTGGGAGATGGAGAAGACGGTGTGACCTGGAGCGTAACAACAGGCTTTGCCAGCCCTTACTATTGGAACGATTTCACCTTTTGGGCCACCGGCGACGGCACCGCTCTGCCCATCTTCAACTGCCCGACGCTTTTGCCTCCGCCATAGCCCCTGCCACAAAGAGCACAAACCCTGCCGTACAGGTTACCAGTCCCCATCCCGGTACTATGGTCCTGCCCCCGCTCCCGTATAACGCGGCAATATGTGCACGAAGAGGGACAAAGCGCCACAGGGCCGGAATAATCCCACCCAGGCCCAGCAATGCGCTCAGCGCTCCTCTCACGTAAGGCGGCAGGCGGGTGCCTCTGGGGGCTATCAACATAAGCATTGCTGTCACGATGAGGAGGGTCACCTGTCCCCTGTACTCCGGCGTTATGACCGGTGGCATACGTGCAGCCAGGCTACGGAGCAGGCTTTCCAGGACGGTGTAGGGGAGCAGTAAAGTCAGCAGCACAAATATAAGGGCGAGTGGAACGCCGATACGGATTGAAGGACAGGTGGAGCGGCCGGCCTGAACAGTGAGAAGCAGGAATACAGCGATGAGCGGCAAATAGAGCAACTCCCGTCCTTCCGGTTTGGGGAAGAAGCGGGCCCATTCCGCAAGCTCAGCACCGGTGATGGTCAGGGCCGCCGTTTTATGGGGAATCCAGGCGCCGAAATACCCCACCAACGCCAGCATCAGGCCTGCCGCCTGGATCAGTCTGCTCTTATGCCTGATACCGGCCATTGCGGAGATAACCGGACCTCAGCACTGAGTTGCGCGCGTCCTGTCAGTGTAGAATTGTCGCAACAGCGGTTGCAGGCTCTATCCGGCTGGTGTGGCGTCTAAACCAGAATGCTTTGCAGCCGCATGGCCAGTGACATATCACCGGATATCTTGAGCTTACCCTGCATAAACGCGGCCATCGGGTTCAGAGCGCCGTTGGACATGGCCACAAAGTCCTGCGCACTCATCGAGATGGTCATGTGAGGCGGCAAGGTCTCGCCCTCGCTCAGCTCTACCTGGCCATTCTCGAACTTCAGCGTCCATTTACCGCCGCCTTCACCCGTGAGGTTAAAGAGGATCACCGCGTTCAGCCCCTGAATTTTGGCAGCATCCACGTTGGCAATCCCTTGGAGCGCCTCCAGAGCAGTTGTAATAGCCATTTCTCCCTCCAGGATACTATTGTCAGCATCAGCGCACTGGCGCACCCGGTGCGCAGGTCATTATATCCATAAATAAACAGTTGTCAATCACAGCAGTTGTCCTGCGACATTTGCGTAACATCCCCTCTCATGGTATGATGAATCGTCTGGAAATCCTCTCGTGAGCACCAATATGAACCTGGCGTATGAACACGACCCCACCTGGCAACCGACAGGGATCACCATCCTGGGCCTGGGACCAGGCCATCCCCGCTACCTGACACGAGAAGCGTGGACAATCCTTGAAAATGCCACAGAAGTGTGGCTGCGCACAGCTTACCATCCGGTGGTGCCCGGATTGCCTTCCTCGCTGGAACTCCATTCCTTCGACAGGTTGTATGAAGAGGCAGGGAGTTTCGGAGAACTCTACGAAATTATCGCTGGGGAGGTGCTGAAATTGGGCCACCGTCCGCAGGGCGTCATCTACGCGGTGCCGGGCCATCCCCTGGTGGGAGAGGCGACGGTGAAACATCTGCTGCTCCGTGCACAGGAAGAGGGGCTGCCGGTGCGTATCGTGGAAGGGCTTAGTTTCATCGAACCGGTGCTCACCGCACTGCACCTGGACGCCCTGCCCGGCCTGCAAATCTGCGATGCTCTGGAGATAGCAGCCCGCCACCACCCGCCGCTGAACCCCGATCTGCCGGCATTGGTGGCGCAAATGTATGACCGCCTGCTGGCCGGTGACGTGAAGTTGACGCTGATGAACCAGTATCCAGACGACCATGAGGTGGTTTTGGTGCAGGCGGCTGGCACGGCGGAGGAGTCCCTCGTTCACCTGCCCCTCTACGAGCTTGACCGTCAGGATGTGCATCATCTGACGACGCTCTACGTACCTCCACTCCCTCATCCCGGTGGCTTTGAGAGCTTTCAGGAGACGGTCGCGCGCCTGCGCGCTCCGGACGGATGTCCCTGGGATCGCGAACAGACCCATGAGAGCCTGCGGGGAGGGTTGCTGGAAGAGGCTTATGAGACGCTGGCCGCGATTGATGCAGGCGACATGCAGGCTCTGCAGGAAGAACTGGGCGACCTGTTGTTGCAGGTGCTCATCCAAACCCAGATCGCCACCGAAGCGGGCGAGTTCAAAATGGTGGATGTCATCGCCGGGATTGACGCCAAATTGAAGTACCGTCACCCTCACGTGTGGGGAGAGCGGCGGGTCAAGAATGCACAAGAGGTATTGCAGCATTGGGAGGAGCTAAAACGGGCGGAAAAAGGCGGAGAGAGGTCGGTGCTGGATGGCATACCGGTTGCTCTGCCGGCGCTTCAGCAGGCCGATGCCTGCAGCCGCAGGGCGGCACGCGTCGGCTTTGACTGGAGCAACCCGGCCGGAGTGGCCGACAAGGTGCGCGAGGAAATGGACGAGCTGGAGAAAGCCACCAGCCCTGAGGAACGGGAGGCTGAGTTAGGCGATCTGCTGTTTGCGGTGGTCAATTGGGCGCGCTGGCTGGGTGTGGATGCGGAGACGGCACTGCGCAAGGCAAATGCCCGCTTCGCTCGCCGCTTTCGTGCTATGGAAAGGATGGCCCGTGAGCAGGGGCTGGAGATAAGTGCTCTGGCCATAGAGGAACTGGAGTCATTGTGGCAGAGGGCAAAGGAAGATGACGTCTAGGCGACCGCTGGTGTTGTTCTTTCTTGCCGGAGTCGGCGCCCTGATCTATGAAATCTGCTGGGTGAGACAGGCCACGCTGACCTTCGGCGTCAGCGTCTACGCCTACAGCGCTGTGTTGACGGCTTACATGGGCGGGATGGCGACTGGTGGGTATCTGGCCGGCAGGCGAGCCGATCGTTCTCCCAGTCCTTTCCGCCTTTTCGCCGTGCTGCAGATCGTGCTCGCTCTCCTCGGTATGGCAGTACCGTTCGCGTTGCAAGGCCTGACCAGCATCTACGCCACAGTGGCCCGCAGCCTGACCCCGGCACCGCCCATCCTTAACGCACTGCGGCTGGCCCTTTCGCTGCTGGTGTTGACCCCGCCAGCGATGTGCATCGGCGCAACTTTCCCGGTGATGAGCCGGGCCTGTGCACGGTATGACGGACGGGTGGGCGGAGAAGTGGGCAGGTTGTACGTGGTGAACACGCTTGGCTCCGTGGTGGGTTGTCTGCTTGCAGCTCTCTTCCTGATCCGACTTCTGGGTACACGGGCCACCACGCTGCTGGCCTCGCTGATCAACCTGGGCGTTGCCGGCGTGGCATGGCGGTTGCCCGTTGCCGCGCTCCAGTCAAAACGCGCTCCTGCCACCCCCAGCCCGGGCGTCGTTGGTGCCAGCGGACAGCGCTTTGTACTGTGGGCATACGCCGTCTCGGGCTTCGCTGCCCTGGGATATGAAGTGGTCTGGGCACGGATGCTTGCGCTGTACACCCTCGGCACGGTATACTCGTTCTCCATTATGCTGTCTGTGTTCCTCAGCGGCCTGGTTGTGGGTGGACTGGCCGGTACCCGCTGGTTGCGCAGGCGACAAAGCGTGGCGCGGGCAGTCCACTGTGGCCACTTCGGCCTGCTGGAGATAGGGGTCGGAATGCTCGCCCTGCTGGCCCTCCCCATCTTCGGTCGCCTGCACAGCCTGCGACTTGAGCACTTCTTTCCCCGCTACTCGGTGGCAGCGGAGATGGCGTTCGAGGGCTTGCTCTCCTTCATTACTCTGTTCCCGGCCACGACGCTTATAGGGGCCATCTTCCCGGTCGTCAGCAGCTTATACACCGCCGAGCAGACAGGCCAGATAGGCTCAAAAATGGGTCGTCTCACTGCACTGAACACAGGCGGCTCTGTACTGGGCTCTCTATTGACCGGCTTTTTCATCATCCCCCTGCTGGGCCTGCAGCGTTCCACACTGGCCCTGTCCTTCCTGAGTATGGGAATTGGTTGCCTGGCCTTGTTGTTCTTTGCCCCGGCCACAAAGTATCATCGGGTGACAGGCCTGGCCGTCTCCGCAGGAGCACTGATGGTTGCTCTGGCGTTTCCTCCGCCCCGCTACCTGGGGTACTGGCAGGAGCTGGAGGATCGGTTGTTGTTCTACGAGGAAGGAGTGGAGACCACCGTCGCCGTCTTCGAGCCAGGCCCGCAGAACCCCAAGTTCTCCACCGTTAACGGGCGTATTGAGGTGCCCACCGATCTCCTCAGTATGCGCGCCTTCTACCTGCTGGGTCATCTGCCACCGCTGCTTAACCGTGAGGCACAGAGCGCCTTGATGCTCAGCTTCGGGAATGGCATCGCCACCGGGGCCATTTCCACACATCACATCCCTCTGATCGAGGTGGTGGAACTTTCGCCTGAGATGATTCAGGCGGCTCAGCTCTATGCGCTGGAGAATCGCGACATCCTCTCATACCCCGGTCTGCGTGTGCACATTGAGGATGCCCGTAACTTTCTGCTGCAGACAGAGCAGCAGTATGACATTATCACCACCGATGCCACGCACCCTTCAAATACTTGCAGTTGGGCACTGTTTACTGTAGAATTCTACCGCCAGGTTGCCCGCCACCTGGCCCCTGGCGGCGTGTTCATCCAGTGGGTGCCATTACACAGTATGGCGATAGCCGATTACCTGTCCATCCTGCGCACGTTCCAGAGCGTTTTCCCCGAGGCAACGCTGTGGTATACCGGCGGGACTCATACCTTGCTCCTTGCCACGCCACAACCGCTTACCGGCGAATATCTTGAGCGTGCGCTTAACCCGCCGCATCCTGATGCGGTAGCAGACCTTGGCACAGCGCAGATCGCGCGGTATTGGATTATGGATTCCGCCCGGTTACGCGAGTTCGCGGGCGAGGGGCCCCTTGTATACGACGACAGTGCCTTCTTTCTACCCGTTAACGCGGAGATGGACCGCCTGATTCAGCTCATTCAACTGGCAGCCGTACGTAAGAGCATTTCTCAGTAACCAGGAGGAGCAATGTTGACCTTTGCAAGACCGGACAAGTGCTACTTTCGAGAGGCCGGGAGTCAGGAATGGCTGCCGGCACAGGTGCCTGGCTCCGTCCACACCGACCTGATGAAGCTGGGGCTGCTCCCCGACCCGTTTGTGGCTGATAACGAATTGCGCGTGCAATGGGTGGCCGAACGCGACTGGGAGTACCGCCTGAACTTCCAGCCTCCACCCGAATTACTGGCCCAGGAGCACATTTTTCTGGTATGCGATGGCCTTGATACGCTCGCAGACTTATATTTCAACAACACATTCCTGGGACAGACCGGGAACATGTTCCGCACATATCACCGGGACATAACAGGGCTGCTGAACAGTGGTGAACAGGAACTGCGTATCCTCTTCCGCTCGCCGGTTGCTTATATACGTGCAAAGCAGACTGCTGAGCCGCTGGTCAGCCCCTCCCATTCCATCCCCGGTGGGCCGTACCTGCGCAAAGCCCCGTGTCAGTTCGGATGGGATTGGGGACCCAAGTTGCCCACTATCGGAATCTGGAAGGATGTGCGGCTGGAAGGGTATTCACTCGCCCGCCTGACCGATGTCCACCTGCGTCAACACCATAGTGGGGATGGGAGGGTGACCATAAGTGCTGAGGCGCGTGTTGAGCGGTGGCAGGAAACTGAACTTGAGATACGGTTGCGCGTGACTGCTCCTGACGGCACGGTATGGGAGGAAGCCGTCCCCCTGCCGCGAAAGGCGGAGATAAGCCTGCACAACCCACAATTGTGGTGGCCCAACGGCTACGGCCCTCAGCCGCTCTACGATGTCGAAGTAACGCTTTGGGGGGAGGCAAAGCTATGTGACCGACGCACTTTCAGGCTGGGCTTGCGCTCACTTGAGCTGCGGCAGGAACCAGACGAGTTCGGCACATCTTTCACCTTTGTTGTGAACGGTGTCCCCATCTTTGCTAAGGGCGCAGACTGGATCCCGGCCGATTCTTTCCCCACCCGCATCAGTGACGCTCATCTGGAGCACCTCATCCGCAGTGCAGCAGAGGCCCACATGAATATGCTGCGCGTATGGGGAGGGGGGTTCTACGAAGAGGAGCGCTTCTACGATCTGTGCGATCGCTACGGCATACTCGTCTGGCAGGACTTTATTTTCTCCTGCAGCATCTACCCGGACGACGAGTCCTTCTTTGAGAACGTCAGGGCCGAAGTGGTGGAGAACATCCGTCGCCTGCGCCATCGCGCCAGCCTGGCCTTGTGGTGCGGTAACAATGAGATGGAATGGGGCTGGGACGCCTGGGGCTGGAACGGCCCGGGCAGAAGGGAACAGCTCAAAAAAGCCTATGACCGGATGTTTCACCACATGCTCCCCGAAATATGCGCCGCCGAAGACCCGGACCGCCCCTACTGGCCCAGCTCCCCTTCATCGAACAGGCGGTTCGTGGACCCCAACGGTGTATGGGCCGGAGATACACATAACTGGGAGGTGTGGCACGGTAACCGTCCTTTCTGGGCCTACCGCGAGCACCGTTCTCGCTTCGTGAGTGAATTTGGCTTCCAGTCACTCCCGCCCCTGGAGACGATCCGGACCTACGCCGAAGAGCGGGACTGGAACATGACCTCGTACATTATGGAGCATCACCAGCGCAATGAGGCAGGCAATAGCAAAATTATCACGTACATGACCGATCACTTCCGTATGCCACGGGACTTCGAATCGCTGGTCTATCTCACCCAGGTCCTCCAGGCCGAGTGCGTGCGTACCGGCGTCGAATTCTGGAGGCGTAACCGCCGCTGTACCTCGGGTACGCTCTACTGGCAGTTAAACGATTGCTGGCCGGTGGCCTCGTGGTCCAGCCTGGACTACTTTGGCCGCTGGAAGGCGCTTCACTACGCGGCACGGCGCTTCTATGCCCCGTTGTTGCTCACCGCCGAGGAGTGGTGGCCCGGGCTTGACAAACCGGAAGAAGTCGCTATTTCGGAAGATGAGCCGCGACGCATTCATTGGTCCATGGAAACACTGGATGGTAAGCCGCTCGGGTCCGGCGAGCTTACCATGAGCAGCAGGATGATCATGCGTCTGTTAGGCGTGGGAGAGCAACACCTTGGTGGGGAGTGGAAACCCATGGCTTCCCTCTACCTCATCAACGACCTGACCACCGAATGGCAGGGGACTGTCCGCTGGTCGCTGGAGACAATGGACGGGACGCAGTTGGAGAGTGGGGGCAGGGATGTCACAGTCCCCGCGTTGAGCGCGCTTCCAGTGGACCGGCTGGATTTTTCCGGGCGACTGACCCGGGATGATAGTCGCCGGGCGGTGCTGGTATACGAGCTATGGCATAACGGCACACGCCTCAGTATAGGGGTGCTCCCCTTCGTTCCCAACAAACACCTGGAGCTTGAGGAGCCCGGCCTGCGCTACTCCATCACAGAGAAGACTCATGAGTTCGAGCTGGAGCTGGTGGCGGAGAAGCTGGCCCGCTTTATCTGGCTCGCTCTGGAAGGGGCTGACGTCGTCTTCAGCGATAATTACTTTGACCTGCCGGCAGGGCGCCAGGTGCGGGTGACTTTCCCCAGGCCGGCCGGATGGTCTGGTGATGACGTGCGTCGTGCATTGCGCGTGCGCAGCCTGGTGGATTCGTTCTGACTTAAAAATATCGAAGGCGCGGAGCAGGCACGGCTCCTGCGCCTTCGGTTTCCTGATAACTTCTGTCTTTAGGGATGGGTGTATGGACATATTGGTCGTGGGTTCAGGTGGGCGGGAACACGCCCTGGCCTGGAAACTGGCCCAGTCGCCGCACGTAGATCGGCTTTTTGTAGCCCCGGGCAACGGTGGCACTGCTGCCATTGCCCACAATGTACCCATCGCTGCCACCGACATTCCGGCCCTGCTCTCATTTGCCGCCCGTGAGCGTATCGGGTTGACCGTGGTCGGGCCGGAGGCTCCGCTCGTGAGCGGTCTGGTGGATGCCTTCGCGGCGTCCGGCCTGCGCGCTTTCGGTCCCTCTGCTGCTGCAGCGCAAATCGAGGGCTCGAAGGCTTTTGCCAAGCGCTTTATGATCGAAGAGGGAATACCCACAGGCGTGGGAGCCATCTTCGACGACTATGAGGCGGCCCGCGCTTACCTCCGCCGACAGGAAGTGCCCATCGTCGTCAAAGCCAGTGGTCTGGCGGCAGGCAAGGGGGTCGCTGTGTGTCGGAATCTGGAGGAAGCGGAGGCTGCGCTTTACCGGACGATGGTCGAGCGGGTGTTTGGAGCGGCCGGCGAGCTTGTGCTCATCGAGAGCTGTCTCAGTGGCGAGGAGGCTTCACTTCTGGCTTTCTCCGACGGCATGACCGTCAAACCGATGATCCCCGCCAGAGATTACAAGCGCGTCGGTGATGGCGACACCGGACCCAACACAGGTGGGATGGGTGGGTATGCCCCCTCACCTCATCTTCCAACACAAATGGTGGACGAGATACACAGGCGTATCCTCCAGCCCGCTGTGGAGGGGCTGAGGCGCCGGGGTACCCCTTATGTGGGTGTGCTTTATGCCGGCCTGATGCTGACCCCGTCCGGTCCGCGCGTCCTGGAATTTAATTGCCGCTTCGGCGATCCGGAAACGCAGGTGCTGCTTCCACTCCTGGAAAACGACTTGCTGGAGGTCCTCCTGGCCTGTGTCGAAGGCCGGCTTGAGCAGGTCACATTGCGCTGGAAGCCTGCTTACGCCGTCTGTGTGGTTATGGCCGCGCGCGGATACCCCGATGAGTACGAAAAAGGCAAGGAGATCGAGGGTGTTGCCGGGGCGGCTGCCATTCCCGGTGTTGTGGTTTTCCATGCCGGCACTGCACTGGTCAACGCGGGCGGCAAAGGGGAGCGGCTTGTCACGGCTGGAGGACGGGTGTTGTCGGTGGTTGCCACGGCTGTCAGCCCGGCAGAGGCCCGCAGACGTGCGTATGAGGCGGTGGAGCGCATCCACTTCGATGGTGCTCACTACCGGCGTGATATATTCAGGCTCACTTCGTCGGATTCACTGGAGGAGCTTTTATGACGCGCATCGCTGTTCTCATCTCCGGCTTTGGTTCCAATTTGGAGGCTATTCTGGAAGCCACAGAGGCAGGTCAGCTCCCCGGCGTTGAGGTCACGCTGGTAGTTTCCAACCGGGCCGAGGCCTACGGTATCAGGCGGGCCATACGTCATGGGGTCCCCGTGATATACTTTCCGCTGGCGCCCTACACTAAGGCCGGACGCTCCCGTCGGGAGTACGATGCACAACTGGCTGCCATCCTCCATGCCTTCGGTGTGGAGTGGGTGGTGCAGGCAGGATGGATGCACCTGTTCAGTTCTGCTTTCCTGGATCATTTCCCCTCGCGGGTAGTCAACCTCCACCCGGCCCTGCCCGGTCAGTTCCCTGGCACCCACGCGATCGAGCGGGCGTACCGGGCCTATCAACAGGGAGAGATCACCCATACAGGGGTGATGGTACACCTGGTACCGGACGAGGCCGTGGATGCCGGACCGGTCGTGGCTCAGGAGATTGTGCCGATCTACCCGTCGGACAGCCTGGAGGAACTGGAAGCCCGCATCCACGCGGTCGAGCACCGGCTGCTGGTCCAGGCCCTGTACGATCTGTGTTGCAGAGGTGCGTCCGGTTAGCGCGCAGCACCTGGTATCCGAACAACCGTACAAGCGGCATCTCTATGCCGCTTATGCATCCCTATGCCGCTTATACCGACGCATAGGGATACGTCGGTTGCGTTTTTCGGATGGGCCCAGAGTTGCCGGTAGGAGCTTCAACCGGATTTGCCGCCTGAAAACTCACTCCCCGAGCGTTGTTTTATTGCCCCTGTTATATATTCAGGCGGCTACCGTACGGGCGAGGCATCCCTCGCCCGTACGGCTTTTCAGGCCTGCGACCGGCCTTCGTCTCCCCACCGGTCGCCGCATCAGGAGCGGTACTGGCGCACGACGCTCAAAGAGAGCGGTTCCTTTGCGCGCAGTGACGACAAGCCCCCGAAAGCCCTTCCAGGTAGTGCCCGTCTCTAAGCGTATTCTCAGCGTGTGCTCAGGTTACTTTCAACTGCAGCCAGTATAATGGGTGTTGCGAGGTTGAGAAAGGCCAACCAGACTGCGCAAGAAAGGAGGTGAGTTGGATGAGCAAGAAAGCCATTTTGCTTGGCGGCAGCGTGTTGGCAGTGTTGCTGCTCGCGGGTCTGATAGCCGGTGCAGTTTTCGTATCCGCGCAAGGAGCCACACCAACCCCCACGCCCAGGCCCGGGACCGCCCGCCCTGGTAAGGGGCCCGGCGGGCCAGGCCTGTGGGGATGCCTGGGTGGGCCAGGTGACCATTGGAAGACCTTTGACGCAGTGGCCAAAGCGCTGGGCCTGACCCCCGAAGCACTCTTCTCCGAACTGCACGCCGGCAAGACGTTAGAGGAGATCGCCGCGGCGCAGGGAGTGGATATAGAGGCCGTCAAGGATGCGATCAAGGCTGCCCAGGTCGAGGCCAGGAAGAAGGCGATTGAGCAGGCGGTCGAAGACGGCAAAATGACCCGTGAGCAGGCCGACTGGTTGCTAGAAGGCATTGAGAAGGGCTATATGCCGCCGGGGCGCGGCCTGGGGCCAATGGGACGTGGCTTCGGCTTCGGTGGCCGCGGATGGGGATGGGGCAAATAGCCTGGCGGTGACTGCCCGGAAAGGAGGTGGGCTGGCAGACATTAAGCAGGAGGGGCGCCGAGGCGCTCCTCCTGCTTTGTGGAGCACTATGCTCGATTCTCAGCACTTTCTCAGCATTCGTTCAGGGCATTCTCAGCTCACCGCGTACAATAGATGGCAGTTTGGAGGCAAAGGAACAGATGAAAAAGAATACATTGAACTATTGGATGGATATGGGGATTGGGTGCGCTTTTGTGCTGAGCGCGCTAAGCGGGCTTGTCTTCCTGCTGCCGGCTGGCCTGGCCGGTTCCACCGTCCTGGGCCTCGACTACGCGACCTGGGATCAGTTGCATACCTGGAGCAGCCTGGGCCTGATTGCGGGCGTTTTGGTCCATCTGGCACTGCACTGGAAATGGATCGCGAGCATGACCCGGAAGATGACGGGGCAGACTTTCCAGTCCGCCGTTGACGCACGGGCTGGAAAGCCTGTGCCGCGTCTCTCGCGGCGCCGATTCCTGGCGCTCGGCCTGACCACAGTGGTGACCGGCATCCTCGCTGCAGGTGGCGCACTGATCGCCGGCACTCCCTCATCCGACCAGGCAACGGAGAAGGTGGACAGCGGCGCGACAGGAGCTGAATCGAAGCAGCCTGCGCTGGAAGGCGTCGCTTGCCCGCGCGGACTGGTCAACGACCCTTACCCCGGCCATTGCAGACGCTATACAGACAGGGACGGCGATGGCATCTGTGATTATTCTGTGCCCGGTTCCGGGTACAACTAGACGGTCTCCGGTGGGGGGTGTATGAAGAAGCGCAAATTCCGGATTATCCTGCTCCTGGTGTTGCTCCTGTTGGGAGGGAGCGGCTACGCGGCCTATACGCGCTACTTTGTACAGGTCGAAGAGCCGGCAGGACCGACGCTGCAAACGGCGACGGTGACACAAGGGGACATCGTCGTCACGGTGGACGGCAGCGGCGAACTGGTGCCCGCAGTCGAGCTGGGCGTGGGGTTCCGTGTCGGCGGCACATTGAGCGAGGTGCTGGTGCAAACAGGCGACCACGTGAAGAAAGGCGATCTGCTGGCCCGGCTGGACACAGAGGACCTGGAGCGGGCACTGGCTGAGGCTGATGTGCAGGTACAACTCGCTCAACTTGAGTTAGCCGATGTCCAGGCCGGACCGAGCGAAGCGGAGCTGGCTGATGCCCGTGCCGCGGTGCGTAACGCCCAGGCCGAGTTGAAACTGGCACAGGATGCCTGCGAAAAAACCTCTAATTCCAGCCTGGATGCTGAAGTGCAGAAACAGAGGACTCTGTACGATTGGTACAAGGGATACTATTACAACAAGAAGCTTGAGTATGAAGCAGGACATCTCAGCCAGAGCGATCACGACCATGCGATGAACGCGCTTATCTCAGCCCAGGGACGGTGGGAGGAGGCCGTGAACAAAGCTATCATTGAAGAGTTGCAGGCGAAAAACCGCGTAGAACAGGCGCGATTTGCACTCTACCAGGCCCAGGAAAACCTGCGGCTGCTGGAAAGCGAACCGCTGACGGAGACCCTGATGCGGGCGACGCTGGCCGTTGACCAGGCGTTGCTGGCGCGCGAGAAAGCGGCGGCCAATCTGAAAGCGGCCCAACTCTACGCCCCTTTCGACGGCGTGGTGATGGAGGTTGTGGCGACGGTTGGCGAGCAGGTGAGCGCCAATATGCCTGTCCTCACGCTGGGCAATCTGCAGGAGCCGTTGGTGCGTTTCTGGGTGGAGGAAGCGGACCTCTCGGCAGTTGTGGTGGGCAATCCGGTGAACGTTGTCTTCGAAGCTCTCCCCGACAGGACGTTCACCGGGACGATCATCCGCGTGAACCCGGTGCTCACGACGGTGGGCAACACGCCTGCTGCCCAGGCCTGGGCCCGGCTGGACGCCGGCGCTGAAGACATCGGCCTTCTCTCCGGCATGACGGCGAGCGTCGAGGTCATTGCAGCGCAGGCCAGGGGCGTCCGGCTTGTGCCGCTCGAGGCGCTGCGCGAGACTGCGCCGGGGCAGTTCACCGTCATCGTCATCAGGCCGGATGGTACCCAGGAAACGCGTGCCGTCCGCGTCGGGCTGACGGACGGCGTCAATGCTGAAATCCTTGAGGGGCTGGAACCGGGGGAGGTTGTGAGCATCGAATAGTGGGACAGACTTTCAGCCTGTTGTGGAACAGGCTTTCAGCCTCTCGTGGGACAGGCTTTCCAGCCTGTTGTGGAACAGGCTTTCCAGCCTGTCCGGACGGTATAGAACCGCCTGCGGTGGAGGTATGATGCGCAAAAGAACTCTCTGGATCAGTTTGCTCATTCTGCTCGTGCTGGCGGCTGCTGGCGGCTATGCGTATTATCGCCTGACCCGCCTGCCGCGTCAGGCGCAGACCCAACCGACACTGGCGACGGCACAGGTCCGTCGCGGCAATGTGGTCCTCTCGGTCAGTGGCTCCGGCACGTTGGTCCCGGCGGTCGAGAGCGACCTGGGCTTCGAGACCGGCGGTTATGTGGCCGAGGTGCTGGTGAACATGGGGGATCGGGTCAGAAAGGGCCAGGTGTTGGCCCGGTTGGAGACTGACACCCTGAAACTGGCCGTTGATGAAGCGGACATCAATCTGCGTCTGGCACAACTCGACCTGGCCGACGCTACAGAAGGGCCGACGGAAGCCAAACTGGCTGCTGCCCGGGCCAATGTGCAGGATGCCAGAACTGCATTGCTTGTCGCGCAGTACAATTACAGCACCACTCTCAACTCCTCGCTTGACTCCGCCGTGCGTGCCCGCCAGATCGAGTTCTTGTGGTACGTTGATCACTACTGGAAACTTAAGGATGGCGGGGCCAATCAAAAGGACCTGGAGGCCGCATGGAACGATTGGTCCATGGCGGAGTACAGGTTTAATCAGGCCGTGCAACAGGCAAAAATGGAGGAACTCAACGCCCTTAACCAGCTTGATCAGGCTCGCAATCAGCTCTATCAGGCACAGGAAAAGTTGAGGCTGCTGCAAAGCGGCCCCGACACAGTTACAGTTATGCGGGCTCAACAAAAAGTAGAGCAGGCGGAACTGGCACTGGAAGACGCGCGTGCGAATCTGGAGGCTGCCGAGTTGCGCGCACCATTCGATGGTACGGTGGTCGCCGTGTCGGCCATCCCTGGCCAGTATGTGGGAATTGCCCCAATCATCACGCTGGCCGACCTCTCACAACCGCTCCTCAAATTCTGGGTGGAGGAATCGGATATGAGCGGGGTGGCGGTGGGTTACCGCGTCGAGGTCACCTTTGAGGCTTTCCCCGATGAGACGTTCACCGGCACGGTCACACGCGTGGAGCCGGCGCTGGTTACTGTGGGCAACACGCTGGCGGTGCAGGCCTGGGCCACCATAGAGATCTCTTCCGGGCGGACGCTGTTTGGCGGCATGAACGCCGAGGTCGAGGTCATCTCCGCCGAAGCCAGGGACGTTCTGCTTGTGCCGCTTACGGCGTTGCGCGAGTTGGGCGCCGGTCAATACGCCGTCTTTGTGGTGCAGCCAGACGGCACGCTGCTGTTGCGCCCGGTCGAAGTGGGGCTGAAAGACCTGGTCAACGCCGAGATCCGCTCCGGCCTGGCAGAAGGCGAGGTCGTCAGCCTGGGGGAGCAGGAGAGCACAAGGACGACCGTCCCAGAAGGGCAGATGATGCCGCCTGGCGGAGGCCCCGTCTTTGGACCTCCTGGCGGAGGCCCTGTTATAATTGGGCCACCATAAGATGGTGTCTCGAGGCGTAGCGATGGCAGAGCACATAATCGAGATTCGCGATCTGACCAGGGTCTACGGCACGGGCGAGACGGCCGTGCATGCCCTGCGCGGCATCAATCTGACCGTCGAAAAGGGCGAGTTCGTTGCCGTGATGGGGCCTTCCGGTTCGGGCAAATCCACGCTGATGAACATCCTGGGCTGCCTGGACCGCCCGACGAGCGGGACCTATGTGCTGGATGGCGAAGACGTCAGCCGGCTGGGCAGGAATCAACTGGCGGGCGTCCGTAACCGCAAGATCGGGTTCGTCTTCCAGTCGTACAACCTGTTGCCACGGCTGACGGCGGCCAGGAACGTGATGCTGCCCCTGCTGTATAACAGCCACCAGCGGCTGAGCGACGAGGAATGCTACAGGCGCGCCGTCGCAGTTCTCGAGTTAGTGGGGCTGGGCGACCGGATCCATCACAAGCCCAATCAACTCTCCGGTGGGCAGCAACAGCGGGTCGCCATCGCCAGGGCGCTGGTCAACAATCCCTCTATCATCCTGGCCGACGAGCCGACGGGCAATCTGGATACCAAATCCAGTCACGAAATCATGGCCTTGCTCCAGCAATTGCACCAACAGGGCGCGACCATCGTGATGGTAACGCACGAGCCGGACATCGGCGATTATGCGGAGCGCGTGCTCCATCTTCTGGACGGGCAGATCGCTTCTGACAGGCTGAATGGGGCGAGGAGGCGAGCGATATGAGCCTGTGGCGGACGTTCAAGGTGGCCTGGGAGGGCCTGACGCTCAACAAAGTGCGCTCGTTCCTGACGACGCTGGGCGTCATTATCGGCGTGGCGGCGGTGATCGTGATGATGGCCGTCAGCGCGGGGGCCGAAGCCGAGATCGCCGACCAGATCAACGCGCTGGGCGCCAATCTGATTATGGTGATGCCCTCGTTCAGCCGGGCCGGCTTTGGGCGCGGCATGAGCATGGGCCCGGGCCGGATGCCCGGCCTCACCTACGACGACATTGGTGTCATCGCCCAGAACGTGACCGGCATCAACGGCGTCTCGGCCGAACGGGTCACGAACCAGACTATCAAGGCCGGTAACACGACGCTGGAGGACGTGCCCGTCGTCGGCACGACTTCTGGTTTTCCCCAGGTGCGCGAGTACAGACTGGCGGTGGGCCGTTTCCTGACCGACGAGGACAACGACCGCGCCCGTAAGATCGCCGTGCTGGGGTACGACCTGGCGCAGGAACTCTTTGGCGATTCAAGCGCCGCTATCGGCCAGGCCATCAAGATCGGCTCGGTCAAGTTCACCGTCGTCGGCGTGATGGCGCCGAAGGGTGTGGTCGGCAATACCGACTACGACGGTCGCGTATACATCCCGATCACCGTCGTGTTCAAGAAATTCACCCCGGCGCGCTTTGGCGGTAATAACGTCGGCATAATTTACGTCTCCGCCGAGAGCAAGGAGGTGATGAAGGATGTGATGGAGCAGGTGACGAAGGTGTTGGTGCAGGCGCACGACGTGGACCCCTCGTCGCCTGACTTTAGCCTGATGACGCAGGATAGCATCATCGAGGCGCGGGCCTCGACGACGGCGACGTTCCGCAATCTTTTGGCCTGGGTCGCGGGTGTGTCGCTTATCGTGGGTGGCATCGGCATTATGAACATCATGCTCGTCAGCGTCACCGAGCGGACGCGGGAGATCGGCCTGCGGCAGGCGTTGGGCGCGCGTCCCCGCGATTTGCAACTCCAGTTCCTGCTGGAGGCGGTGATGCTGAGCCTGGCCGGCGGGCTGGTAGGGGTTCTGGCCGGCGTGGGTGGTTCCTACGTGTTCAACGCGCTGGGCACGATGCGCACGGCGCTGGTGCCGGCGTCTATCCCGCTGGCCTTTGGGGCCGCTGCGCTGGTGGGCATCTTTTTCGGCTATTATCCGGCGACCCGGGCGGCACGGCTGGATCCGATCGAGGCGCTGCGGCGGGAATAGAAAGTCAGCGAGAGATAGGAGGAAGGGAGAATGAGATATTTGTGCATGGCTTTGGCAGTGGCTCTCGTGATGGGAGTGTTAGTGGGATGCGGAGGAAGACAGGCGACGCAGGCGGGCGAGAATGCCGGCGAAACTTATCCCAGTGAGGTCCTACGGACCGATTATGAGGGCGCGCTGGATGCGGGCACTCAGCTTGCGCTGGGGACGCTCAAACTGGAGGAGACGGAGGATGCGGTGACCCCTGAACAGGCCAGGACATTGCTCCCCCTGTGGCAGGCACTGCGGGGTGGCGTGACGGCTCAGGCCGAGGTGAACGCCGTGCTCAAACAGATCGAGGGCGCGATGACCCCGCAGCAATTGCAGGCCATCGCCGGGATGCGCCTGACGCGGGATGACCTGCAGGCCTGGATGCAGGAGCAAGGCATCCGGCCGGGCGGCGTCTTTACCGGGACGCTGGGGACACCTGGCCCAGGGGGCATGCCGCCGGCAGGGTTCGGTGGTGGGCCGCCGGGAGGCGGGACGATGCCGCCCGAGATGGCGACGCGCCGGGCCCAGTTCGAGAACATGAGCGAGGAGGAGCGCCAGGCCCTGCGGGCGACGCTGGAGGCCGGTGGCGGCTGGCCGGGCGGGCCCGGCGGCACGCCTGTCCCCGGAGGCTGGCGTGGCAGAGCCCGGTTTATGTTGCTGCTCAATCCGCTGATCGAACTTCTGGAGACGCGGGCCCGGGAATGAAGGGCCCGCTTTTTTGACATTGCGCCGTAGATGATTATAATTGGCGTGCAGCTGCTCGTAGAGTGTCGGCTTTGCGCCTGCGTGTGGCGCGAAGTGCCCCGTGAGGGCGATTTCAATCGGCCTGAGTTGGTAGAAGCTTGAGCCAACACCTTCCGTCCGACAGCTCGCTCAGAATTACCTCGACACTATAGCCCTGATGTATACCGCAGGCGTAGACATAGGCGCGATCACAGCCAAGGCTGCCGTCCTCAAAGATGGCGAACTGCTCGCCACGGCCATCATTCCGGCCGGCTACGACCGGGCGCAGGCTGCCAGTAGAGTGCTCGACCAGACTGTGGCACAGGTGGGCATCTCCCGGGCGCAGATCGCCCGGCTGGTCGGCACCGGCTACGGCCGCGTACAGGTACACGGCGCCGACCGCACTGTCACCGAGATCACCTGTCATGCCAGAGGAGCGCACTATCTCTGCCCGGAGGTGCGCACCGTGATCGACATCGGCGGACAGGATAGCAAAGCCATCTCCGTAGGGGCCGATGGCCGGGTGCTCGAGTTCGTGATGAACGATAAGTGTGCTGCCGGCACAGGCCGTTTCCTCGAGGTCATGGCCCAGGCTCTGGAGGAGGACCTGCTTAATTTCGGTATGTTGGCCCTCTCTTCCCCCCGTCGTGCCACGATCTCCAGTACCTGTACCGTCTTCGCTGAATCCGAGGTGGTCACCCTCATGGCCGCAGGCATAGACAAGGCCGAGATTATTGCCGGCATCCATGAAGCCATCGCCACGCGCCTGGCCACACTGGCCGGGCGTATACCGGTGCGGGACGTGGTGATGCTTACCGGTGGCGTGGCCTTGAACGCAGGGGTGGCACATATGCTCGGGGAGAAGTTGGGACACAGCATCGTGGTGCCCAGGCATGCTCAACTGGCCGGGGCCATTGGGGCAGCACTTATAGCATATGCTGATTTGACCGGCGGCCGCACGGCGGAGTAAACATGGGTCACCAACGGGCACTAATCGGTTTCCTTACCGCCTGCGTCCCAGAGGAACTGCTCCACGCCGCAGGGTTTGACCCGGTGTTCATCTTCCCCAGGCCGGATGAGTGCGGAAGGGGACGTGTGCACCTGCCGGGCTTCGTGTGCTGGATCGTGACTTCTGCGCTGGACCAGGCGCTGGGTGGCGAACTGGACCAGCTCGCCGGTCTGGTCCTGGCCAAGACCTGCGATGCAACCCAGGGACTGGCCGATCTGTGGCGGCGCAATGTGCCTCATATACCGCTGTTTCACTTCGGGATGCCATCGCGCCTGGATGGCCCCGCCGTAAAATCTTACCTGGCGGCAGAGCTGCGCGACTTGCGCAAGCGTATCCAGGCGCACACAGGCCATCCCATTACCGATGACGAACTACGGGAGAGCATCTCCTGGTGCAACCGGCAGCGCGCTCTGGTGCGTGAGGCTTACACGCACATCGCCACCTGCTCTCCTCCCGACTTCTACGCCACGCTGCGCACCATGTTCAAATCACGCCGCCTGATCCTCCCCCAGCCCTCCCCTCTGCCAGATGCTCCTCGCCTCATTCTCGTTGGCTCTGCCCTGGGTGACGTGGTGCTGTTCGAGATACTGGAACAGGTCGGGGCCCGCGTCGTCGGGGATCTGTTTGACCTGGGAGAACGGTATTTCGAGGCCGACGCCGCTGAGGATGGTGACCCGCTCGAGGCGATAGCACAAAGGCTGTGCACACTGCTCCCCACGCCGACAAAATACCACTCCACAAAAAGCCGGGTACAGCGGCTTCTGGAACTGGTGCGTACGCGTCAGGCCGCCGGGGTCATCTTCGCCAGGCAGAAGTTCTGCGAGCCGCACGGCTTCGATTATGTGCGGTTGGCCCGTGCGCTGAGCCAGGTCGGAGTGCCACACCTGTTGCTGGAGCTGGAACAGACTTCCCAGGCAGGCCAGTTGCGCACCAGAGTTGAAGCCTTTATGGAAGTGATCGGCCGTGTCTAAGTACCCCCGCCTCGCATCGCTCAAAGCGATAAGCCAGGTGATGACGCGCTATTATGCACAGCGCAGCGTGATGGCCCGCTTCAGGCCGGTAGCATACGTCACCAGCGGTGCACCGGTCGAGATCATGGAGGCGATGGGCATCCTGACCCTCTATCCGGAGAACTACGGGGCGCTCTGCGGGGCCCAGCGGGCCGCCGTCGCATTATGCGAGATCGCCGAAAGCACAGGTTACCCTGCCGACCTGTGTTCCTACGCTCGCAGTCACCTTGGCGCAGTACTGCAGCCGAAGCGGGCGCCGCTCCGGGGGCTGCCCCGCCCCGACCTGCTTGTCTGTTGCACCAACATCTGTGGCACCGTGCTCAAGTGGTATGAGGCGCTGGCCGATTTCTATGGGGTGCCTCTCTTCGTGCTCGATGTCCCTTTTCAGCGCGCTACCCCGCCCGAGCCTCATATCGTTGCCTATGTGGCCGACCAGTTGCGTGAGCTTACGGCCTGGCTTCAGGCACACACGGGACGCCGTCTCAAGCCGGAGCGGTTACAGAAGACGTTGCAGTACGCCCGGGAAGCGGTTTCGTTGTGGCAGGAGATTCTGGCCTTCGGACAGCACCGGCCTTCTCCGATCAACGCCCCCGATCTCTTCGTTGCCATGGCCCCGGTCGTTACCCTGCGAGGCACGCGCAGGGCTGTGGAGTGTTACCGCCGCCTGAAAGCGGAATTAGAGGCGCGGGTCGCGCAGGGCATCGGCGCGGTGCCCGGTGAACGCTATCGCCTGCTGTGGGACAACATCGCCATCTGGTACCGCCTTTACCGCTTCTTCCGGCCTTTTATGGATGCCGGAGCCTGTTTCGTCGCCGATACTTACACGAACGCCTGGACTGTCGCGCTTGACGTAGACGAACCTTTCACAGGCATGGCCCTGGCCTACACGGGCGTCTTTATTAACCTTGACCTTGCCACCCGGCTGCGCATCATCGCCGACCTGGCCAGACGTTTCCAGGTTGACGGTGTGGTGATGCATGCCAACCGTTCCTGCAAGCCATTTTCCATCACCCAATATGAGATACGGGACGCGCTGCGGGAAGAGTTGGGACTTCCTGTGCTCATTATAGAAGCCGACATGACCGACGCGCGCCTCTACAACGAGGGCGCGGTCCAGGAGCGTGTGGCTGCGTTCCTGGAATCGCTCGGGTGACAAATATATCCAGTCTGAGGAGTGGTGCGATGTACTTTCGCGAGCAGCACGTCATTATCACCGGCGGCTCCAGTGGTATCGGCCGGGCGGTGGCCCGCCTGCTGACCGCACGGGGAGCACATGTTTCCATTATAGCACGTCGTCAGCACCTGCTGGACGAAACGCTGGCCGAGCTGGAAACATTGCGCCAGAGACCATCTCAACGGCTGAAGGCTTACGCCGCCGACCTGTCCGACCGGGGGCAGGCAGAACAGGCAATTGCGGCCCTCACAAACGGTGGCTATCCACCTGATGTGCTCATCAACTCAGCCGGTATTACTCACCCTGGTTACTTCGAGAAACTGCCCCCGGAGATCTTCCGCACCATTATGGATGTGGACTATTTCGGCACCCTGTACCCGATCCGTGCAGTTGTGCCGCTGATGATAGAGCGACGCCGGGGGCATATTGTCAACATCTCTTCTGTTGCCGGCTTTCTGGGGGTCTTTGGCTACAGCGCCTATTGCGCAGCCAAGTTCGCTGTGCGCGGACTCTCGGATGTGCTACGCCAGGAGCTGAAGCCCTACGGGATACACGTCTCTGTTGTTTTCCCCCCCGATACCGACACCCCTCAGCTCCATTACGAGGAGCCACTGAAACCACCTGAGACACGCCGTATCTCCGGCACGGCCAGGACGCTGACCGGCGAGCAGGTGGCGCGGGCCATTGTGCGCGGTATCGAGAAGCGACAGGTCTACATCCTGCCCAATTTCGAGACGCGCCTTTACTTTCTGCTTGCGAACGGCTTCTCTGGCCTCTTCCGCTGGTACTTCGACCGCGCCATCGCCCAGGTCAGAAAGTCTGATTCCCGCCACAGCGCGCGTTGACCGGCCGGAAGACGCCGGACTCCGGACTCTAACACTGGTCAGAGCTGTGTTTCCATGCTATAGTTATATCCGCGCGTGAGCCTTCAGGCGGAAAATCCGGCTGAAGCATCTACTCCGGCACCTTACGGGATTTTGGACTCCGGACCCGTCTGCCTTGAGCGACATTCTGCCCACAGTTCAGAAAACGATAGAGCGATACGGCTTACTGACCGGCGGTGACGTGATAGTCGTGGGGGTCTCCGGCGGGGCGGATTCACTCGCGCTGCTCCACGTTCTGATACGTCTGAGCGAGCCGTACCAGCTCCGCCTTCACGTGGCCCACCTCCATCACGGTGCGCGCGGCGCCGACGCTGACGCCGATGCTGCTTATGTCGCCGACCTGGCCGCTGCCTGGGGGTTGCCATGCACTATCGAGCGACAGGATGTGCCAGCGCTGGCCCGCGCTCACAGGCTGGCCTTCGAGGAGGCGGCGCGACGTGTCCGCTATGCTTTCCTGAGCCGGGTAGCTTGTGAGAGCGGTGCCGGCAAGATAGCTGTGGGTCACAACGCCGATGACCAGGCCGAGACGGTGTTGATGCACTTCCTGCGGGGGGCCGGGCTGGCGGGCCTGCGCGGTATGCTCCCCCTGACCCCTATCACTGACTACCGCCTGCTCGAACCTTTTGCCGCGGGACCTCTGTCTGCCGTACCGTCCATCATCCGCCCACTGCTCGAAGTGCCCCGCGCTGCAATCCTGGCCTATTGTGCGGCGCAGGGCCTTACTCCCCGCTTCGATTATTCCAATCTGGACACAACCTACTTCCGCAACCGCCTCCGGCACGAGTTGCTCCCGTTACTGGAGAAGTACGTCCCCAACGTCCGCAGGCGGCTTTGCCATACCGCTGCCGTCGTCGCCGCCGACTACGAGGTGCTGACCCAACTACAGCGGCAAAGTTGGAACCTGATAGTGCGGGCAGAGGAAGAGCAGACAATCGTATTTGACCGGGCAGCCTGGCAGGCACTGCCGGTGTCCATGCAACGCGCCACGCTGCGCCATGCTGCCTGTCGGCTGCGCCCCACTCTCCGCGATGTGGACTTCGTGCACGTGGAGCAGGCACGCCAGGTAGGGCTGCGGGGCACAAGCGGCGCGCAGGCCACCCTGCCGGCGGGGCTGGTGCTGCTTGTGGGCTACGATACCCTGACCATCGGCGACCGGCAGGCACTTCCTGTCCCATCAGGCGAACATATGCCACTGCTCTGGAGCGACGAGCCTGTACCTGTACAGATACCGGGAGCCACCCGACTTCCCCGCTCACAGTGGATGTTAGAGGCCACTATCCTGGAGACATGGGACGTGACCGGGATCGCCTCAAACACAGACCCCTGGACCGCGTATCTGGATATGGCTGCCATCGTCGGCCCGCTTATGCTGCGGCCGCGCCGCCCCGGGGATCGCTTCCGCCCGCAGGGTATGGGTGGGCACAGCGTCAAGCTGAGCGCTTTCCTGATCAACCTCAAGGAACCGCGCTCCGTGCGTGATCGCCTGCCACTGCTCGTGGACGCGGAGAAGATCGTGTGGGTGTGCGGTCGGCGCATTGCCGAAGAGGTTGCCGTCGGACCGCGGACCAGGAATGTGTTGAGATTAAAATTCATTCCATCGCAGGTGAACTGATCATGCCACTCTTTTATCCCTCCTTCGATGCCTTAGACCTGGCTGATCAGGTCTTCAAAGCGATCGGCAAACGTACGTCTGGATACGAGGGACGGGTAGGGGCAGCCTGGTACTGGCGCCTTCCGGCAGGTATACTTGTCGTGGCCAAACTTGATTACACGGTAACTCCGGAGCGATGGGATGTGATCCGCGCTCAGGCCAGCACCCCGCGGGCCGGCATCTTCAGCACAGCCGATTTCCCATTCGCTGCCTACGCCACCTCCGCTGCCTCGCCCCCGTTCATTCACGATATGCAGGGCAAGGCCGAGTGGTCGAACCGGCTTTATTTTCAGATGGGACATCTGATTGATGATGCAGTCCACTGGCTGGGTATGCTCCACGCCGTCGCCATCTCCCCAGCAGTCAGCCCACCGGCCACCATCCCGGCCATCAACCCGCTCGAGCGCAGACTGGTGCGCTACGCTATGGAAAAATTGGGTGGATACTTCACCATAAAGGAACTGCACAAAGCATTTCGCCAGGAGATTTCCTATGCCCGTCTGAGCGCGCTGGCGACGGCATGGGAAGCCCAGGAACTTTTGACCGGCCGCCCCCGCCGCGTCACATACGCACTTCAGGCCTTGGTCGCAGAACAGGAAGAGTATGCGGGTGAGCCTGAACAGGTTTCAGCGTCAGGAGAAGTGAGATGAAAAGTATCAACGTCGGTCCACAGCCGGGCGAGCTATGGCGCGGTCTCCATATATTGCTCAACGACGATGAAGAGGTTGCCGCTTTAACCGGAGAGGTGTCGGCTCTGGCAAAAACAGGGATCAACGTCATCGTCGCTGAGATTGATTACCACTACGCATACTCAACACATCCTGAGCTGCGTGAAGAGCACCATGTGGGCAGGGAAGCAGCGCGTACTCTCGTGCGTGCCTGCACCGACCATGCAGTCCGTCTGATTCCCCAATTCCAGTGTCTGGGGCACCAGTCTTGGGGCAACACCACCCATCCCCTTCTGGTCCGCTACCCTGAATTCGACGAGACGCCCGGGATGTACCCGGGTAACGAGGGAATCTATTGTCGAAGCTGGTGCCCCCAGCACCCGCAGGTCAACCCCATCATTTTCGCCCTGTTTGACGAACTGCTCGAGGTGTTCCAGGCCGACGGTCTGCACGTTGGCATGGACGAGGTCTTCCTCATCGCTTCGGACTGCTGCCCGCGCTGCAAAGGACATGACCCGGCCCGGCTCTTTGCCGGCGCGGTCAACGATTACCATGCTCGCCTGGTGGATGAGCGTGGTGTGGAAATGCTGATGTGGGGAGACCGCCTGCTTGACAGTCAAACCACAGGCTACGGTGAGTGGGAGGCTGCCGCAAACGGTACCCATCTGGCAGTTTACCTCATTCCCCGCGACATCGTGATCTGCGACTGGCACTACACCCCGCGTGACCACTACCCATCCATTCCCTTCTTCCTGAGGCAGGGATTCCGCGTCTGGCCGGCCGGATGGAAGGATGTCGAGGCAGTAGAGGCCCTCATCAGGTACGCTCTCGAATATCGGGACGGGGGTATGCTGGGTTATCTCTGCACCACCTGGGGAGCGGTCAGGCCAGGCGAGCTGGCCCACTGGCCGCCACTCCAGAAAGCGATGGCCATGCTGTGCTGAGGGGGGAACGATGATACCACCAGATTATGAGGAACGCGTTTACGCTGGCGTTTTGGGCAAAATCATCGGCGTCTACCTGGGACGCCCCTTCGAGGGTTGGAGCTACGAACGCATCACGAGGGAGCTGGGCGAAATATGGTACTATGTGCACGAGAAATTGGGCAAACCACTCATCGTAACGGATGACGATATCTCCGGCACTTTCACTTTCCTGCGTGCCCTGGAAGACTATGGCTACCCGCGCGAGATTACCCCTGCCCAGATCGGGCGGACCTGGCTGAACTATCTGATCGAGCATCGGACCGTCCTGTGGTGGGGTGGGCTGGGAAACTCAACCGAGCACACCGCTTACCTGCGTCTGAAGAGCGGGATCGAGGCCCCCTATAGTGGCTCTATCGCACTCAACGGCGAGACGGTGGCCGGACAGATCGGTGCACAAATCTTTATTGACGGCTGGGCTATGGTCGCGCCGGGGGATCCGGAACTGGCGGCAGAGCTGGCACGCCGGGCTGCAAGCGTCAGTCACGACGGTGAGGCCATCTACGGGGCGCAGGTCCTGGCGGCTATGGAAGCGCTGGCCTTTGTCGAACCGGACATACATAGGCTGATCGAGACGGCGGTCGCGCTCATCCCCAGGGATTCCATCATCTACCGCATGATCGGCGATGTGCGCGAGTGGCGCGAGCAAGAGCCCGACTGGCGCAGGGCGTTCGGGAGGCTCGCCGCAAACTATGGCTACGACAGGTACGGCGGTAACTGCCACATCGTGCCCAACCACGGGCTGATCATCCTCAGCCTTCTGTACGGTGACGATGACTTCCAGAAGACGTTGATGATCGTCAATACCTGCGGATGGGATACCGACTGCAACTCCGGCAATGTCGGGTGCCTGATGGGCATCAAGAACGGCCTGGCCGGCATCGAAGCCGGCCCTGACTGGCGCGGCCCGGTTGCCGACCGGCTTTATATCCCCACTGCTGACGGCGGTGGAGCTGTCACCGACGCTGTGAGTGTGGCTTACCGTATCGTCAACACCGGCCGCGCACTGGCCGGGTTGCCGCCGCGCCTGCCCAAGAACGGCGCGCGTTTTCATTTTGAACTGCCCGGCGCGGTCCAGGGGTTCAGGGCTGATGAAAGCGTCGAATCCAGAGGCCTGGTCACACTGGAGAACGTCACAGGACATAGCAGGGACGGGACGCGCAGCCTGGCACTGCGCTACACCCATCTGGCGCCCGGGCGCATGGCCCGGGTCTGCCTGGCTACTTTCATCCCACCCGAAGCGGTCCAGGACGCGGGTTACGGCCTGGTAGCCTCGCCGACCCTCTACCCGGGCCAGACATTACGGGCACGTCTGGAGAGTGACGGGCAGAACAGAGAGCCGCCGCTCTGCCGCCTGTACCTGCGCGCCTATGGCCCAGACGATACCCTCTATCGTCTCTATGGGCCAGAAGCCTCCTTACCCGCCGGCACGGAGCACGAGTTTGTCTGGCAGATCCCTGACACCGGCGGCGATCCGATCGCCGAAATAGGGATCGAAATCAGAAGTCTGAGGCGGGCGGATGGCTGCCTCTACCTGGACTATCTCACCTGGGATGGGCCACCCCGGGTAACGTGGACGCGTCCGGCGCACAACGGCACCATGTGGCGCCGGGCCTGGGTCAACGGCGTTGATGATTTCCTGTCCTGGAGCGAACCCTACCGCCTGATCCAGAATCACGGGGTGGGGCTGCTTATCCAGGGCACGCGTGAGTGGAGTGATTACCGCGTCACCGCCGACGTAACCCCGCACCTGGCTCGTGCAGCCGGCATCGCCGCCCGGGTGCAGGGTATGCGCCGCTACTATGCGTTGCTTCTGTGCGATGACGGTAAAATCCGCCTGGTCAAAGCGCTCGATGGAGACACGGTGTTGGCCGAGGCCGACTGGCCGTGGACCTGGGGCGAGACCCATAAGCTGGGCCTGGAGGTGGCAGGCAACCGCCTGCGCGCATGGGTGGACGGCGAGCATCTTTTCACCCTCGACGACACCTTCCAGCCCCTGGACAGGGGCGCGGTAGCTCTGGTCATCCACGAGGGCCGCACGGCCACGCACGAAGTGCGGGTGGAAGCGGTCACGAATCTGCGGGGGCAGCCTGAAGTGTAAACCAATTTCGAGGAGAGGATGAACCATCCCGAGACTTTCATCGGAAAATTGCCCGGAGGCAGCATCAAATGAACTCCAGCATCGAAGTAAGCCATTTACGCACCGAGTACATGACCAATCCATTGGGCATAGATGTGGCCCGCCCGCGTCTGAGCTGGCAACTGCATTCCGACCGGCGCGGAGCCCGTCAGACAGCCTACCGGATTCTGGCGGCGGCCACTGAGGACTCCCTTGTCGAGACGGGGCAAGATGTGTTGTGGGACAGCGGCAAAGTGCCCTCCGATCAGTCCGCCCATATTGAATACGCAGGCCCGCCCCTCCGTTCTGCTCAGCGCGTCTGGTGGAAGGTGCGCGTGTGGGATGAGTATGATCAGCCTTCCCCCTGGAGCGCTCCCGCGTGGTGGGAGATGGGGCTGCTGGAGCGCGCGGAGTGGCAGGGGAAATGGATCGGCGGTCCGCTTGTCGGGGGCCCACATACCTCGAGTCCGTGCCCCTTCCTGCGCAAATCCTTCACCCTGACACAGCCCGTGGTCTCAGCACGTCTGTATGTGACTGCCCTGGGCCTGTACGAGTGCTATCTGAACGGCCGGCGTGTCGGAGAAGACCTGTTCACACCAGGCTGGACCGATTACAAAAAGCGGGTGCAATACAAAGTCTACGACGTGACGAACATGCTTGCGCCGGGCGAGAACGCGCTTGGCGCCATTCTGGGCGATGGATGGTACTGTGGGAACGTCGCCTGGTATGGACGTCAACAGTACGGTGACCGCCCCAGACTGCTGGCGCAACTATGCCTGACCCTGGCCGACAGCTCCGCAATAACCGTTGCCACAGATGAAAGCTGGAAGGTCTCCTACGGTCCTATCCTGGAGTCCGACATTCTGATGGGCGAGAGCTATGATGCCCGCCTGGAAATGCCGGGTTGGGATGCGCCGGGTTTCGATGATGCGAGCTGGCTGCCGGCCATTGTGTTCGACGATCCCGCTATCAGGCTTGTAGCGACGAATGGCCCGACCGTGCGTCGTATGCAAGAGCTGTGCCCGGTGAAGGAGCCGCTCAGGATTGGGAGCTGGCCGCGTCCGAAGTGGATCTACGACCTGGGGCAGAATATGGTGGGCAGGGTCAGGCTCAAGGTCTCCGGACCGCGCGGCACGACCATAACCATACGCCATGGCGAGATGCTTAATCCGGACGGCTCGCTCTATACCGAAAACCTGCGCTCAGCGCGCGCCACGGACCATTACACATTGAAGGGAGAGGGTATCGAAATTTACGAACCGCGTTTCACCTTCCACGGCTTCCGCTACGTGGAGATCAGCGGGTTTCCCGGGCGCCCGCCGCGCGACCTGGTTACAGGCGTCGTCATCCATTCTGACACACCGCCCGCCGGCACCTTCGAGTGCTCAAACCCGCTGGTCAATCGCCTTCAGCATAACATCGTTTGGGGGCAGAAAGGTAACTTTGTGGACATCCCCACCGATTGTCCTCAACGTGATGAGCGCCTGGGCTGGACGGGTGATGCGCAGGTGTTCATCCGTACGGCGACGTTCAATATGGATGTCGCGGCCTTTTTCACCAGGTGGCAACATGACCTGGCGGACGCCCAATACCCCTCAGGTGCCATCCCGCCGGTCGCTCCCAATGTCCTCTCCTCCGACCACAAGGAGGAATTCCCCGGCGGTCCGGCGTGGGAGGACGCCTTCATTATCTGCCCGTGGACCATCTACCTGTGCTATGGTGATAAGCGTTTGCTTGAAGTCCACTACCAGGCACTGACCCGCTTCGTTGACTACCTGGTCAGACGTCACAAAACCCTCGCCTCAGATGCGCAGAGTGAGTACCCGGCCGAACTCGGCTTCGGTGACTGGCTGGCCCAAGACGGGAGCACCGACAGGAGAGGTGCCACGCCGAGAGAGTTGATCGGCACGGCATTTCTCGCCCACAGCACACGGCTGATGGCACGTATCGCCGCAATATTGGGCCGGACCGGGGATGCTGAAAAGTACACCCGTCTGTATCAGGAGGCACGTCGGACTTTCATCCACCGCTATGTCACACCCGCGGGGCTGGTGATCGGCCAGACACAAACGGCTTATGTGCTGGCACTCCACTTCGACCTCCTGCCGGATGAGCTGCGCCCGGCCGTTGTCGAAGCATTGGTGCGCGACATAGAGAAACGCGATATGCACCTGTCCACAGGTTTCGTCGGCACCCCGTATCTTCCCCACGTGCTTACCAACGCGGGGCGTCCAGAGATCGCCTATGCGCTGTTGATGCAAAAAACCTGTCCCTCATGGCTCTACCCTGTGCTGCAAGGAGCCACAACGATCTGGGAGCGGTGGGATGGCTGGACACGCGAAAAGGGCTTCCAGAACCCGGGTATGAACTCGTTCAACCACTATGCCTACGGTTCAATTGGCGCGTGGCTCTATACCACCGTGGCAGGCATTGACGCTGATCCGGAACAACCCGGCTACAAACACATCATCATGCGGCCCCGGCCGGGCGGTGGCCTCACGTACGCCCGGGCCGAATACGAGTCCCTCTACGGGCGAATCGTCAGCGAGTGGCATATAGATCGGCAGCGCTTTGACTGGCTGGTTGTCATTCCGCCGAATACAACTGCCACGCTGTATATACCGGCCGGCGCTCTGGCCCGCATCACCGAGGGAGACCGGCCTGCCCATCAGGCCGAGGGAGTGAGGGAGCTGCGTCGGGAAAGCGATATAAGCGTATACACCGTCTCTTCGGGAAGCTACCACTTCGTGGCTGAACCGGTCAACGTGGCTGTATACAGGCGCAGGCGCAGGGTAGCCGACCGGTGAGAACGGCAGGCCCGGCCTCTCCAGCCCGTGCCCTTTTCGGGCCTGCGGCTACCGGTTGGCCTTCGCCGACTCCCTGTTTTTGTAACCGCCACGTTGCGCGAGGCGCCCAGGGAGGGCGATCCAAATCGGCCGACAATGCCACGGTGGGGAGAGGCGACGCAACCCGGCCAGATAACCGCCGGATTGAGTGGCCCGGGGGCGATTCTAATCGGACTGGTAACTATTCAGCCGATTGAAATCGCCCTCTTCAGGCGCTATTCAGCCGATTGAAATCGCCCTCTTCAGGCGCT
>Ga0209227_1000201_pt1 | contig 50366 bp, 47 predicted proteins | sample YNPBryantNP2012_FD_185815 | JGI IMG/M metagenome (GOLD analysis project Ga0209227, IMG submission 185815) | Anoxygenic and chlorotrophic microbial mat microbial communities from Yellowstone National Park, USA - YNP Bryant NP 2012 (SPAdes)... ...
GCCATGCTCGCGCTCGGCGAGCAAACAACCAGTGAGTTCGAGCATGGACGTCTCGAGCGCGTCTTTGTCGAAGGTACGGATGGGTACACCATCATTATGAGCGCGAGTCCCGAAGCCGTCCTCAGCGCCGTCGCGCGCAAGGACGCCAAGATGGGCCTCGTCTTCCTGCAAATGGAACGCACCGCTGAGGCGATCCGCAAAGCGATGAGTTAACTGTGTGTTTTCCCAGCGCTGTACTCCTTCAGCCACCCGACTCAACAACAGCCCCGGATCGCCGACTCGTACAAGACTCGCCGTACCGCGCGGTCAAGGCGGAAGGGGAGCAGGGGTTGGAATCTGGGAGGAGCATATGCCCCGGTTTCCATCTGAGGAGTGGATCAAAGCGTTTGCTGATGAACTGAACAACAGTCCCGAGTACGCCGAAGCCAACAAGGATTGGGAAGGGGATGTCTGCTACGTCGTGTTGCCCGATGGTCCGATCAAAGAGCCAGTGTATTTCTACGTAGACGTGTGGCACGGTCACGTCCGTGACGCATACATGTCACGCGAACCCATCAAAACTGCTTTCGTTATATCCGCACCGTTTAGCGTGTGGCGCAAACTCATCGAGGGCAAACTTCATCCGATTCCTGCGATGGCAAAACAGCAAATCAAAGTGGAAGGGAATCTCATCAAACTCATGCGGATATCCAAAGGCGTACAGGCAACCTTTGAGTGTGTGATCCGTGTGCCAACCGAGTTTCCAGAATAGTCGAAGAGAGAGCCTTCCTTTCAATCTCGATACATAACTCAGCCCACTGGTGTCTGCTCAGCTCCCTGTCATTGCGAGCGTCTTTTACGAAGCAATCCCCAAATTGGCGCTGTGGAGATTGCTTCGTCGCAAAAACCGCTCCTTGCAATGACAGGGTGAGTAGTCATACTCTGAAACAGGAATAGATGCTATGTCAAAAGTCACCGAACCATCGGCGTTTGAAAAGATTTTACAAGAAATGAACAAAGAGGGCGCGTTTACTGCCTCCGTTCTGGCAAGCGAAGATGGCTTGCCGGTGGCAGCCGCGCCCACGCCCTCACCGTACGACGCGGAGACGATTGCGGCGATGGTCACACTCGTCAAGGATTTCATCACTCAAGCCCAAGCCCGCATCGGGCTTGCTGAAGTGGACGAGGTATCCATCACCGTCGGAGATCGTTCGCGGTTGATTTGCCGGTACTTTACCGCCGGGACACAGCCGTTCGTTCTGACGGTGCTGGCACCACCCTACCAGAGTTATCGGCGGTTGACCACGCGCGCGGTGCGCAAGATTTGTGAACTGTGGACTTCCAGCGAGCACTAAAAAGACTTCCAGAGTGTTCAAACTCTGGAAGTCTTTTTTTGCACTACACCAACGCCATACCGCGTCGAATCGCCTGTTTGTTTAGTGGCAATTTGTCGCGATGCCGCGCGCTGATGTGCTCTTCCAGGACCTGATCCAGCGTCTCCAGCTTGAGCATCCCTGTCGCCGCAATGAGTACTCCCACCATCACCACGTTGGCTAACTGCACCGCTCCCAGTTCCGCTGCAATGTCGTTGGCAGGCGCATAAACCACTCGAATATCCGTGCGCTGAGATTTTGTCGGGACAAGTGACGAATTGACGATGAGCAGTCCCTCTTTTTTCACCAGCGGCTCAAAACGATCGAACGAGGGAGGATTCAACACGATGGCTTCCGTTGGATGGCGTGTGAGGGGAGAGCCGATTTCCTCATCGGAGATGATGACGGTGCAATTCGCCGTGCCCCCGCGCATTTCGGGGCCATACGACGGAATCCATGTCACATAGCGCCCTTCTGCCAGCGCGCCGTACGCGAGCAATTGTCCTGCAAAGAGCGCACCCTGTCCACCAAAACCAGAGATGATGATTTCGTGATGCATAGTATCCTCTACAATGAGCCAATTGTCCAATGAGCCAATGAGCCGAATCAAATGTGCCAAATGAGCCAAATGTGCCAAACCATTTGTTCATTTGTCATTTGCTCATTTGTCATTTGTCATTTGCTCATTTGTCATTTGCTCATTTGCTCATTGAACGATTGTTTTTATCGCGTCCGCGACTTTGTAATCGCCGAGGGGGTAGTACGGAATCATCCGCTCTTTGACAAACTGCAGCGCGGCTTCCGGAGTCAGTCCCCAATTCGTGGGACACGACGACAACACCTCGACGAGTGAAAAGCCGGCATGATGGAGTTGCACCTGAAACGCGTTCTTGATGGCTTTTTTGGTTTTGTTAATGTTGCCGGGGTCGTGCACCGAACGCCGCACGATGTACGACGCGCCGGAGAGTTGCGCCAACACCTCCGACATACGAATCGGGTACCCCTGCAACTCCACATCGCGCCCCGAAGGCGACGAGGTGGTTTGCATTCCCGGCAACGTCGTCGGCGCCATTTGTCCGCCGGTCATTCCGTAGATGGCATTGTTGACAAAGATGACGGTGATGTTCTCGCCGCGCGCCGCCGCGTGAATGATCTCAGCAGTGCCAATCGCCGCCAGATCGCCATCGCCTTGATACGTGAACACCACGCGATCGGGCAAGACGCGTTTGATGCCGGTGGCCATCGCAGGCGCGCGCCCATGCGCGGCTTCGGCAAAATCCACGTTAAAATAGTTGTACATAAAGACCGAACAACCGACCGGCGCCACACCAATCGTCCGTTCGCGAATACCCAGCTCGTCAATCACCTCAGCGATCAAGCGATGAATGATGCCGTGCGTACAGCCCGGACAATATGTCATCGTCGCGTCGGTGAGCGAATCGGGATAATCGAAAACTACCTGCATATGTTCGTTCATCATACGCTCTTCTCCAGTTCGCGTACCTCGTCCAACACCTCTTCGGGGAAAGGCACCAGGCCGCCCATCCGCCCAAAGAAACGAATCGGCACGCGCTCCGCTACCGCGAGGCGCACATCTTCGAGCATTTGCCCCGCGTTCATTTCGACAACAAGAATCGCGCGCACACGTCGGGACAGTTCGGCAAGGCGCGCATAGGGATAGGGATAGAGACTGATGGGGCGGAACAAACCGACGCGCAAGCCGTCCTGACGCGCCAGACGTACCGCCGATTGCGCGGCGCGCGCCGCCGAACCAAAAGCGACAATCGCATACTCGGCATCGTCCAGCATAAACTCGCTGTAGCGCACTTCATTCTTTTCGATTTCGCGATGCTTGGCTTGCAGATGCACGTTGTAATTGTGCAGCACCTGAGGATCGAGGTAAATCGAGGTGATGATGCGATGCGGTCTGCCTTTCGCGCCGGTGAGTTCCCAGCCGCGATCGCGTTTTTCGATGACACGGGGAGGAGGCAGTTCTACCGGCTCCATCATTTGCCCGATGTTTCCATCGGCGAGGATACCCACGATGTGCCGGTATTTTTCGGCGAGATCGAACGCGCCATAGACGAGGTTGACTGCTTCCTGAACAGAAGCCGGGGCAAGTACGATGGGGTGATAATCGCCGTGTCCGCCGCCTTTGGTCATTTGAAAATAGTCGCCCTGTGAGGGGGCAATGTTGCCCAGACCGGGACCGCCGCGCATCATATTCATAAACACCACAGGGACTTCGGAGCCGGCGATGTACGACAAGCCCTCTTGCATCAAGGAGATGCCGGGACTGCTGGAGGAGGTCATCACGCGCGCGCCGGCGCACGCTGCGCCATAGACCATGTTGATGGCTGCCACCTCGCTTTCCGCTTGCACAAAGGCGCGCCCCATTGCCGGTAATTTCCTGGACAAGTATTCAAGCACTTCGTTCTGGGGCGTGATGGGATAGCCAAAGTACGCTTCCAATCCAGCGCGCAAGGCGGCTTCGGGGATGGCTTCATTGCCCTTCCACAATTCTTTCATCTTTTTCTCCTGCGTCATTGCAAGTATTGAGCATAATGCGTGAAACGTGATACGTAAAATCGCGCCTCGCGCATCACGTTCCACGTCTATGCCGGTAGGGGTGTTGTGTTGGTTAGTTTGGGTTTGACCTCCCGATAAACCGTGATGGCAATATCCGGACAAATCGTTGCACACAACAAGCAACCGGTGCATTGTTCGTTCGGATCCACCAGCGTCGCGGGGCGATACCCGCGCGCGCTAAAATGCGATGCTATCTGAATCAGATGTTTGGGGCACACCGTCGTACACAGTGCACATCCCTTGCATCGCAATTCGTCTATCTTAATGGTGCCTTTTGCCATATGTCCTCCTTCGAAAATATCCGCGATTGAAATCGCTGCGTGCGAGCCCGTGCAGGGGCGCAATTAATTGCGCACCTGCTGAAGGTCACCTGCCTGCGCAGGCGAAGACGCGCGTCCGCACAGATCGGCAAATTTTCATCCGTCGTGACGGACGGGTGCGATTTGCAATTCGCTAGTAAATAAACTCTCGAAGATCATAATAACTCACTTTGGGTGCAGCGTCAACATTCGTAAATCGAAAGCCTGCACGCATCAACGTAATTTGATGCTCAATTTCACCAATCGTCAGGGGACGAATGTCAGCTTCATGCAACAACGCCGAGTACTCGGAACGCGGATAATCCACCAACTCGGAAAAATAGATCATATCCTCGCGTTCAAGGGGCAAAGCGTTAATCAAATTGACCGTGTGGCGCACGTGTTGCTCAGCATACCTGGCGCCACCGGCACCCGCGAGAATAATCACGCCAACCGCCACGCCGCCGGCTTTGACATCATTCACCAGACGCATCACGTCTTCGGGCGTGTGAGGTTTGCCAAGAAAGTGCAACAGGTCGGTATCGCCACTTTCTAGTCCCACATAGACGCGCCGCAAGCCGCGCGCCGCCAGCTCGGCGAAATCACGCGCGATCTTACGCCGCGTGCTGAACGCGTCAATGAACGAGTAAATGCCTTGAAAATGAATGGGGTGCTGCGCTTGCCACTCTTTGAGCGCGTCCCCCTGACACTGCGGCGGTTGAATTGCAAACTCGGCATTGATGATGTCAAAGAACGCGACCAGTTGCTTTTGAGGAATGATGAGCGCGTTCGCATCGCCCAGAAAAATACTTTTGCGCAAGCCGATGCCACCGCCAAAAAAGGCGCGCACATCGCGAATGTGATGGCGGAATTCGTCCAGACTTTTGACGTGAAATTTACGATCGCGATAAAAGCCGCAAAAGACGCACTGATTGTAGGAACAGCCCTCCGTCGCCTGTAAAACCAGAGCCAGGTATTGATCGGGCGGCAGGATGCTGACGGGTTTGTAGATGATGTTAAAGATGGTTCGTTCGCGTTCCAGCCGCGCCACATTCCACGCCAGCGCGCGCTCTAACACTGTGCGCGCACTCTGCACCTCTTCGGGAGACGAGGCGCTGAGCACGCGCGTCTCGGGGGCATTGATGGCAGCATGGTACTCGACCGCGCGCGCGTACGCCATCGCCAAAAATTGACGCACCTCCTCGGGCGTCAACTCGCGGCGTACGCGATAGGCAAGACCGGGACGCGGTCCCTCCTGTTTTTCCAGAATGCGATTGTCCATCCCGCGCCGATAGTTGCGCCCTTCGATCCACGCGCTGTACAGGCGCCCCTCGCCGTCATAATTCAACGTCAATGTTTCATCCACAAAGACGGAGAACGAGTCGCGCCGCACGTTAATCAAAATGCGCTGACCGCTGGCGGTCTGGAATTCGACAATCGGCATAGGGTTACCCGCAACGTCACTACTGACCATGTCATTTCGAGGTGCGCTGTCTGTACCGAGAAATCTCGTTCAAACGCGGCGAGATTGCTCGCTTTGCTCGAAATGACACGGTGGGAGTAGTTACCCCGCAACTTATTTTCGCCCTGGCAGGTATGGATTTCGGTTACAGCGCGGTCAAAATGGGGTCAAGAGACAAACTCCAGACAGGTAGCATGTAGACAGGTGTGTGTAGCCAGGATTCAACCCGCTACCTGCTACCTGTCTACCCCTTACTTTTTCTTCGTTGTCTTCTTCGCCGGTTTCTTTGCCGTCTTTTTTGCCGGCTTTTTCTTTGCTACCGTTTTCTTCGCCGCTGGTCTGGCAACGGGTGTCTCTACTTTCACCACCGGCACGTACAGTTCCACACGCAGTTCTTCGCCGGGCTGGCTGAGGTACACTTCGTACGCGGGACCGTTGTCGCGATACCCCTGCGCGCGCAACCAATCGTACAATTCGTTGTACGCGCGCGTGATGTTCGCTTCGCCCTCGTACACCAGCGACGCTGCTTCAAACTCGGCAATCTCTTTTACCTGCACCTCGCCCGAACCCTGCACCTCAGGCGCAACAGGAACGCACAACTCGCTGCGCAATTGGTCGGCGGGTACGCGAGCGGGATCGTCGTAAAAGATTCCCAGCGATAGTCCCTGCGGTTGCACATTCTGCGCACGCAGCCACGCGAACAAACGATCGAAACCGCGCGGAATCGCTTCTTTGAACGGTCCCACTTCGGCGACGCATGCCACACGTGTCGCTGGAAAACGCTTGAACTCTGGCATTTTGTCCTCCTTTGATTGAGATGTTCGATCGAGATATAGCAACGCAAGTGCCATAATCGCTTGCCAGGCAACTACTTTGAACTCGCCGCGCGCGAGCGCGTCTTCCACCTGCGCGCGCGTGAGGAGCAACAACTCTTGTTCTTCCAGATCGTCCGCCGCGCGCGCCTGAACGCGCTGCGCGCCGCGCGCGAGAAAGAAATTGCCGATGGCAATACCGCGATTCGGGTCTACCCAGAACGCGCCCAGGTCAATCCACTCAGTCGCGATGCAACCGGTCTCTTCGAGTAACTCGCGCTGCGCGCACGCGAGCGGCGTTTCGCCTGGCTCGATGTAACCGCCGATGGGCGCAAGGGTCGTACCCGCGATCGCGTACTTGGTCTGGCGAAAAACGAGAAACCGATTCTCTGGCGTGATTGCCACGACGTTGATGTAATCGGGTGTGATGACCCAGGGCCAGTTGGGAATCACACGTCCATCAGGTAATTCTACAACGTGTTCTTCCACGCGCAAAAATCGGCTATAATCGAGAATCGTGCGCCGCGATAGAGTTTTCCAGTTCTTCACTTTTGACTGGCTATCCGAATCAGCCGATCCACCAGCGCGCGCCCCACACTCGCCAGCACATCGGTTGGCAAATAGTGACTGGACGACGCATCGAACAAAACGTTCGCGGTCGCCGGAAAATCCTCATCCCCCAGATAGTAAACCGCTGCCACTCGCACGCGCGGGAGCGCATCGAACGCGTACGCTGCGTCACCGAGCGCGAGTTTCATCCCACCCAGTTTTTGCGCCGCGCACTCGAACACCTCCAGCCGATCGCCGATGGCGCGCACCAGACGATCGCCGCTGTATCCCTGATACGCCTGATGATAGAACGTGCCATCGGGTAAATCGCGAAAGGCAACCCACTTGCCACTAGGTGGCGTACCATCGGCGGTATGCAAGTAGTACAAAAACATCGCCGTATAGTACGGATTGCAAACGGTATGCGATGTTTCAGCAATCACTTCGAGGTCAGGAAAGGTGATGCGATACGGCTCGCCGTAAAACTTGAAACGAAACACCCCCGCGTCAAATTCCACGCCCGCACAAAAGGCAATGTCGCGCGGCTCGCGCGTGCGCAACGAAGCGCGCAACGTGTTCACCTGGGCAAGCAATTCGTCTTGCGGCGACTGCTCTTTCGTCTTTCGTCCTTCGTCCTTCGTCATTTGCTCATTTGTCATTTGTCATTTGCTCATTTGTCATTCGTCATTTGCTCATTTGTCATTCGTCATTTGTCATTCACCGAGGATGTCCCACCGGAATAAGGTACAACGGCTGATGCTCGCGCGGCAAGGCGAGCACGTTTTGCACTTGCTCGTCGAAAAACGCGCCGATGGGTACTGCCCCCAGATCGAGGGCAACCGCCTGAAGCAACACATTTTGCGCTGCGTGACCGACTTCCAGCGCGACGTAACGCGGCGTGCGTTCTTCGCCGTACTTTTTTGATGTGCGTGCATAGACGGCGGTAATGACGATGGTCACTGGCGCCTGACGAATCGCATCCTGCATCAGCGCGACAGTGTACAACGGCACGCGCAAATCGCCGCGCGCGTGGACAACCAACTGATGCGCGTGCGGATCGTAGTGATACGTTGCCTCGCGCGTGACAGCATACACTTCGAGCGGATAGAGTGCACCCGCTGAAGGCGCGGTGCGTAGTCCGGCAGGATGAGTGATACCCTGCGCCGCCCACAACAACTGCCCCAGTTCATCCAGGGTCAATGGCGTGTCCTTGAATTCGCGCACCGAACGACGCTGCGCCAGCGTCTCTTCGAGTGTCCGCGTGCCGCGCGTGCGCGGCGCAGGTAGCGCGATCGTCGAAAACACAGGAATTCGTGTGGGTTCAGGAGGAGGTGTCATTGTAATTGTCACAGGATTCGCGGTTGCACAGGAAACTACAAAGACCAGTGCAACCCAACTCATCAAACTTGCTTTCATCTGGTTATTCGTACACTTTCTCTCCCTCTGCCTCCGCGTTCACGGCATCCATCTCCACATCGCGCGCGGACGAGGGCGCACCCAGCAATTCTTTGTAGTATTCGTGCTGAATCACCAGATTCATAATCTCGTTGGTGCCAGTCCAGATCATCATCAGGCGCGCGTCGCGCAACAGTCGCTCGATGGGATAGACGTTGGTGTAAGCGATGCCCCCCATCACTTGCATCGCCGCGTTCACGACGTTCCATGCCATTTGCGTCGCCACTTTTTTCGATTCGGAAACCAATCGTCGCACGCGACCCGGCGCATCGCCCGCGTCAATCGCGCGCGCGGTGTAATGCACGAGGGCGCGCGCTGCATCAAGTTGCGCAAGGCTATCGGCAATTTGAAAACTCACACCCTCAAACTCGCGAATCTTTTGCCCAAAGGCGCGACGCCGATCGGTATAGCGCGTGGCAATTTCGAGTGCCGCGCGTGCGAGTCCCAGCGCGCCCGCCGCGCTCGTCATTCGTTCGGGAATCATCATTTGATTGAAAATATCGCCGCCACCGTTCTCGCGCCCGATGAGATTTTCGACCGGCACGCGCACATCGCGAAAATAGACGCGTCCCGTGCCCCCGCCGCGCGTGCCCATCAAACCGTACACGTGTTGCACCTCCAGTTGCGGACTGCGTTCGACGATGAACGCGCTCAACGCGCGCGGCGCATCGCCGGTGCGCGCATACACAAAGAAAATGTCTGCGCCTTCCGCACCGACGATAAAACGTTTTTGTCCGTTGAGGATGTACACATCGCCTTCACGACGTGCGCGCGTGGTCGCGCCGAAAAAGTCGGAACCACCGCGCGGCTCGGTGAGGGCTTCGGCAACCGTGAGTTTGCCTTCCAGCATCGGACGCAACCAGCGCTCTTTTTGCTCGCGTGTGCCAAAGACGTTGAGCGCTTCACCGACAATCGAGGGAAGCGAGAACAAACACGCGAGCGATGCGCCCAGCACACCAATCTCTTCGAGCGCGAGAACTTCGTGCTCCCAGTTCAAGCCGCGTCCCCCAAATTCTCTGGGAAAGCGCACACCCAACAAGTTGCACTCAGCAAGTTTCTCGACATAGTCACGCGGATAGCGCACCCTGTCCGCGTCCATATCGAGCAAAAGCTGGCGCGGCACCTGACGCGCAAACGCGCGCGCCTCATCGCGCAGGGCGCGTTGCTCCGGGGTCAAAAGAATGTCCAGCATCATTGCTCCTCCTGAAAAGACGACGCCGATTGCTCATTTTCGATTGCCAATTGCCGATTTTTGATTAGCGGTTGCAGATTGCAGATTCCACTCTAATCGGAAATCGAAAATCAACCATCATTTGTCATTTGTCATTTGCTCATTTGTCATTCATCAAATAATCACCGGCTCTTTGTACTCTCCCCACACGCGCCGCAACACATCCATAATTTCGCCGAGGGTAGCGTACGCCTTGACCGCCTCGATGAACAGCGGCATCAGATTGACGTTCTCGCGCTGCGCGGCGTCACGAATCGCGTCCAAACACGCGCCCACCTTCACGTTATCGCGCTCACGCCGAATGCGTTGCAAGCGCGCGATCTGCCGTTGTGCGCCGGCTTCGTCCACGCGCAAGAGCGGCACCTTTAACTCTTCTTCGACGACGTAATCGTTCACGCCAACGATGATGCGCTCTTTCTTTTCGATTTCGGCTTGATAGCGCGCCGCGCTTTCGGCAATCTCGCGTTGAAAGAATCCTTTTTCGATTGCCGGCAACACGCCCCCCAGTTGTTCGATTTTGTCGAAATACGCGTACGCCTCGCGTTCCAGCCGATTGGTGAGCGCCTCGACAAAGTACGAACCGCCCAGCGGGTCCACCGTGTTCGTCACACCCGATTCGTGCGCAATGATTTGTTGCGTGCGCAGCGCGATCGTCACCGCCGATTCGCTGGGGAGCGCCCACGCTTCGTCGAGCGAATTGGTGTGGAGTGATTGCGTGCCACCCAGCACTGCCGCGAGGGCTTGGATCGCCACGCGAATCACGTTGTTCATCGGTTGTTGCGCGGTGAGCGAGACACCAGCGGTCTGGGTGTGGAAACGCATCAGCCACGAGCGCGGATTTTGCGCGCCCATCGTCTCGCGCATCCAGCGCGCCCAGATGCGACGCGCGGCGCGATACTTGGCAATCTCTTCAAAGAAATCGTTGTGCGCGTTGAAAAAGAACGAGAGGCGCGGCGCAAAATCGTCAATCTTCATTCCGCGCGCCAAGCCCCAGCGCACATACTCCATTCCATCGGCAAGCGTGAAGGCGAGTTCCTGTGCAGCGGTCGCGCCGGCTTCGCGAATGTGATAACCCGAAATCGAGAGGGTGTTCCAGAGTGGCATTTCGCGCGCGCCAAACTCCATCGTGTCCACGACGAGACGCATCGAAGGTTTGGGCGGAAAGATAAATTCTTTCTGCGCGATGTACTCTTTGAGAATGTCATTCTGAATCGTGCCGCCGAGTTTGGCACGCGGGATGCCACGCTTTTCGGCAGCAGCGATGTACATCGCCCAGATGATCGCGGCGGGCGAGTTGATGGTCATCGAGGTCGTGATCTGGTCTACGGGGATGCCATCAAACAGGATTTCCATATCCGCGAGCGAAGAGACCGCCACGCCGCACTTGCCAAACTCGCCGATGGCGCGCGGGTCGTCTGTATCGAGTCCATAGAGTGTCGGCATATCGAACGCGGTGGAAAGCCCGGTCTCGCCGTGTTCGAGCAAGTACTTGAAGCGCGCGTTCGTTTCTTCGGCGGTGCCAAAGCCAGCGAACATACGCATTGTCCAGAGTTTGCCGCGATACATTGTCGAATGGATACCGCGCGTGAAGGGATACTCGCCGGGCATTCCCAGGTCGCGCGTGTAATCCATCGCGGCAATGTCGAGTGGGGTGTAGAGTCGCTCGATTTCCTCGGATGACGTGGTGATGAATTTTGCGCGGCGTTCGGGTGAACGCGCGAGAGTTTGCTGGAGTGTCGTTTCTTCCCAGCGTTCTTTTGCCTGCTGGATGGCGTCGAGTGCGTTTTGATCGAACATCCTTGTCCCTCCTAAAGATACGACCGCCGACGGCTGACTACCGACCGATGTCAGATGACATACGCTTGTCGGTCAACGGTCGTCTGTCGCCGGTCGTTGATACAATTCAATCAAGACCCCGTGCGCGCTTTTGGGATGGATGAAGGCATAACGCATCCCTGCCGCATTCGTGCGCGGCGTCTCGTCAATCAATTGCGCGCCGTGTGCCTTCAAGCGCGCGAGCGCGGCGTCAATGTCGTCCACCTCAAAACAAATGTGGTGGATGCCCTCACCGCGCTTTGCCAGAAATTTTGCCAGCCCGCTTTCATCGTCCTGCGGTTCGACGAGTTCAACCTCCGATGAGCCGACGGGCATAAACGCGACGCGCGTCCGTCCCCCCTCTTCGAGCGCGACGTGATCAAGTTCGAGACCGAGCGCGTCCTGAAAAAATCTGAGCGCGTCGTTGATGTTTTGAACGGCCATGCCGATGTGGTCAATCCGAGTAAGCATATTTTCGATTTCCGATTTTGGATTTTCGATTTCAACCCATTGACCCTCTGGCAATGGGCTACAATTCACTGTACGCTCGTTGACGATCCTTGCGCCGCGCTAACTCACTCGCGTACTTGACACCGAGCGTTTCCGCGTGATCGCGCGCCCAGTCCGTCAGTTTCGTTTGACCCGCAGGCGGTGCGTCCACGTAGAGCAGTCCGCGCATCAACCCTTCGATTTCCTCGCGCGTGATGAACACATCGCCTTGCATTCGACTAATGAGCGAACCAACCGCGTACCCGAACCACGGCGGCACACTCACAATCCATCGGCGTACACCGATGAGGTCGGCAATCGTTCGCACCAACTCGCGGTACGTGAACGTTTCGGGACCGATGGCATCAATGATGCAATTCTCGCGCGATTTGCCTTGTGTAACCACAAGCGCAGCCAGATCGTCCACGTAAATCGGTTGCAGACGATAGTTGCCATCACCAAAGATACCGAACACGGGCAAGCGGCGCAGCGTCCACGCGATATTGTTGATGAGCACGTCTTCCCTACCAAAGATCACCGTTGGGCGCAGGATCGCGTACGACAAACCCGATTCCATCAGCGCGCGTTCCAGGCGCGCTTTGCCGGCAAAGTAGGCCAGGTCGGAATCTTCGGAGGGATTGGTAATGCTAATGTGAACCACGCGTTCGACGCCGGCTTGTTTTGCCGCTGCAATCAGCGTGAGAGTATTTTGAACCGCTTTGGAATGGTCGAAATCTTTGTAATTGAAGCGCACCCAGTAATTGTTGTAGAGCACGGTCGCGCCGCGCAGCGATTCGACCAATTTTTCGGGCGCGTCAAAGTTGAACGGATGCGCCTCGATTGCTCCTCCGAAGGGATTGGCACGGTTGAGTGAATTGGTCAGGGTGCGCACGCGCGCGCCTTCCTTCAACAAGCGCGCGGTGATGTATTTGCCGGTATAACCGAATGCGCCGGTAACGATATGGAGTTGTTGGGTCATATTCTTTTCACCGCAGAGTTCACCGAGAACACAGAGAAAAATCAAAACAACAATGTAACCCGCATTGCGGGTTTGCCGCTTGTTTCAAGCGATGAAAGGGCTATTTGGTAGTACGCATTATAATTGGCAGGAAATATTTGGGCACTTGGTAATGCACGGTCACTGGTGCATGAGGGGGTGAAGTCCAACCGGAAATACCATAAGCCACATCATTCAGCCGATCGCCATTCAAATCGGCGATTACAACTTCACCGGGGATAACATTCGCGGGAACAACCTGAAGTGTGGCAATGCGGCCACTAAAACTCCACATAACAAGATGATAGGATTGCTGATCAGTTGCAACTAATTCAAAAAACTGATCATCGTTGATATCTCCAATAGCAACATCTTTCAGGTTGCCTACTCCACTCAACGTTGTTGTGGTGAATACCCCACCCCAGGTGATTGCAACTTGATTAGTTCCTCCACCCGGGATCGCGATATCTGCTATTCCATCACGATCCAAATCGCCTACGGCGACATTTTCAGCAACATTGTTTGGAGCACCCATCGTTCGCAGTATCATATTCGGAGATTCCCAAATATGTAATTGATTGCTATATCCATCCACGACAATCAGATCTGCTCGTCCATCGCCATTCACGTCCCCAACCACCGGTTGTGACAGTATCCCGTATGGGATAGAAGGCACGGAGAAAACCGCTGGCGTGGTAAATCCATTGGGGATTTGATATGCTACGTATACGTTCTGTCCTTCTGTCCAAATCAAATCAGCCAATCCATCATTATTTAAATCTCCCACTCCGCCACGATTGTAGCTCATACCCGTGCTCACTTGAGTGCGTACAAATACTCCATACTCATTGGTTTGCTGAAAAATTGCAACTAATCCATTCAAGACATCGAAAACAACAATATCTTTGAGAGAATCGGCATTCATATCCTCGATAAACACATCACGGGTTCCATTTGTACTACCTCCTTGTGTGACGTCCCACAAAGCGACAAGTTCAAGCCGATGGGTTGTCACTGACTGATGTAGAATAGCAATATAACCATCATAATAGGAAGAAGAAACCACATCCTTGAAGCCGTCAGTCTCCAAATCGCCTACGGCGATATAACTTGCCTGAGTCAGAAGCGTATCATATGTGGTGTATGAACCTGGGATCACTCCTGCGTGGGAAAGAGGATGCTCCCAGTTCGGAGTAGATCGTTCTGCCTCTCGAATAATCGGATATAGATAGTATTTTACCTTGTCTGCCGATGAAGACCTGTCATAAAAAATATCGTATTGATTATACCGAAAGATTTTTTTCATCGGTTGAGTATTGCTTCCGACTGGTCCTTGCGCTGATAACAAAAAAGCCGAACGCCATAAACACAACAACAACAAAAAGAATCCAAGCGCGCGAGTTTTCATTTTTACGGTCCTTTCTGATCTGGTCCCAAACTATTCCTTTCTACCTAGAATAGCAAATTTGGCTCGAAAGAACCTATCTCGTCAGACTGAAGAGACTAACTGCCGTATCGGTTCGTTGCTTATCCGCAGATTTTTCCTCTTCAGCTTCTTGGTAATCTCCTTGAGCACTCAAGAAAAATCTAAAATCATAAATTGCAAATCTGGGATCAAAACATTCCGCCGCCGCGATACTCGCCAAACTCGGCACGCAGCGTATCGCAAATCTCGCCAACCGTCGCGTACGCCTCGACGCACGCGAGAATCGCCGGCATCAAATTCGCTGTGCCGCGCGCAGCATCGCGCAACGCAGCGAGCGTGCGTTGCACACTGGCCGCGTCGCGGCGCGCGCGCAACGCCTGCAAGCGCGCCCGCTGTTCGTCGCGCACGCGCGGGTCCACGCGCAGCATTTTGCCGCGATACGGCGTCGCTGTGACAAACTCGTTCACGCCAACCACGATACGCTCTTTTGCTTCCACCGCGCGCTGGAACTGCCATGCCGATTCTTGAATCTCGCGCGTGATGTAGCCGGCTTCAATCGCACGCAACGCGCCGCCCATTGTTTCGATTTTATCGAGATATTCGCGCGCGCGCGTTTCGATTTCGTTCGTCAAGTGTTCGATGTAATACGAGCCAGCCACTGGGTCAATTGTGTTCGTTACACCCGACTCGTGCGCGATGATCTGTTGCGTCCGCAACGCGATTTGCACCGATTCTTCCGTCGGCAGCGCGAGCGCTTCGTCGTACGAATTGGTGTGTAGTGATTGCGTGCCGCCCAGCACTGCGGCGAGCGCTTCGATCGTCGTGCGAACGATGTTGTTCTCTGGCTGCTGCGCGGTGAGCGAGACGCCGGCGGTTTGCGTGTGAAAGCGTAGCATCATAGATTGCGGTTTGCGCGCGCCAAAACGTTCCTTGACGATGCGCGCCCACAATCGCCGCGCGGCACGAAACTTGGCAATCTCTTCCAGAAAATCCATCTGCGCGACGAAAAAGAACGAGAGTTGCGGCGCAAAGTCGTCAATCGCCAATCCGCGCGCGAGCGTCGCGTTGACGTACTCGATGGCGTTCGCAAACGTGAACGCGATTTCCTGCACGGCGGTCGCGCCGGCTTCGCGAATGTGATAGCCACTAATCGAAATCGGATTCCAGTTGGGTAATTCGCGCGCGCAATACTCGATAATGTCGGTCGCGAGGCGCATCGAAGGCGCGGGCGGAAAGATGTAGGTGCCGCGCGCGATGTACTCTTTGAGAATATCGTTCTGCACGGTGCCGCGCAACTCGCGCACATTCACGCCTTGCTTCTTTGCCACCGCGACGTACATTGCAAGCAAAATCGCCGCCGTCGCGTTGATCGTCATCGAAGTCGAGACCTTATCGAGGGGAATGCCATCGAACAATCGCTCCATATCTTCGAGCGACGAAATCGCGACGCCGACCTTGCCAACTTCGCCCTCTGCCATCGGCGCATCGGAATCGTAGCCGGTCTGCGTCGGCAAATCGAAGGCGACGGACAGGCCGGTTTGGCCCTGCGCGAGCAAGTACTTGTAGCGCGCGTTCGATTCGTCGGCGGAAGCGTAGCCGGCGTACTGGCGCATCGTCCACAGACGCCCACGATACATCGTGGGCTGGATGCCGCGCGTAAAGGGATATTCGCCGGGAAAACCGAGTTGCGCGTTGTAATCGGTCACACCATCCGCCGGCGTGTAGACACGTTGGACGGGAATACCGGAAAGAGTCTCAAAGTGGGGTTGACGTTCTGGTAGAGTCATCAAACTCCTTGATTGGCATAATGTCTTTCAATCGCCAGGATAAAGTCAACAAAAGTCATCTCTTTCGTCAAGCGGCGATGTTCCGCTGGATTCTCAAAGGGATGCAAATGCCATCCGCCCGTATTGTCCGCACCAAAAACTCGCTGGTCTTGACGAATGTACGCAAAAGCCATCGTACCTGTTTCCGCGTTGAAGAATGCGTCCACAAACCCACCCTTTACAAGGGGAACGCGAACTGTTTCTGAAGTCGGTGTTCGCCGATAAATTTCGGGAATGCCGCACAGTGCCGAAGAGTACGCAACCTGAAAGACAGTGCGCTCAAACTCGTCCAGCGTCATAGCCACTCATCCAACATCTGTTGATATTTCTGTGCGTCACCTATTGCGGCTTCCCATTCCCAGTAATCGCGCTCGACCTCGTACGAATATTGGTTAGCAATCTGACCTGCCGCCCACGCTTGTTTAAAGTCAGCGAACTTCATATGATAACGCGATTCAAACTCCTGAATACGCTCTTCGACTTCTTTCAACCTCAGACGCAACAAGTCTTTTGCAGCCAACTCTAACGCCACATCGGCACGCTTTTCGCCAGTAAGACTGGTCAGAATGCTATAGATCGGCTTGGAGATTCTCACTTGCAACATTTCATCCTCCTATGCTAGCCCAGACGACACTAACCACAACAATAGACGATTATTTAATGACCACCAGCACCTGCCCTTGCTCCACGCTATCGCCTGCCTTGACGCGCACTTCTTTGACGATGCCGGCGCGTGGAGTGCGTAATTCGTTCTCCATTTTCATCGCTTCCAGAATCACGACTCCTTGTTTTGCCACGACCTGCTCCCCCACGCTGACCACCCCGCGCACCAGCCCTGGCATTGGGGCTTTGATGATGGCCTCACCGATCATGACCGCGTGCGCGCCTTCAGCTTTTGCCATTTTGCGCGTGCGTTCGTCCTGGACGACGACGATGTTCAATTCGCCCCCAATCAAAATGCGATACTCGTCACCATTGCGATCCACCAGCGCTTCCCACGAAGTATTATCGAGCAGCAACGAGTACTGGGCATTGCCGTCAATCGAACGAAAGTCCACCTTGTGAACCTGGCCGTTGATGACGACGGTATTGTTTGCGCCAACCTCGACTCCGTACACTTTGTCATTGATGATGGCTGTGTACTTCATCGCAAGCCCTCCCACGCGCCAAAGCGTTTCCAGCCGCCGCGCGTGCTCCGTGTAGGAGGTGGAATGCTGAGCGCGTGCTGTCGCCGATCGTGGGTGAGCAGCGCGGCGATGATGGCAGCGACCTTTTCCACCTCTTCCGAACCGCCTGGCTCCAAGGTAAAGCGTTCATCGAGAAACGTTGTATCGAAAACGCCACCGATGAAACTGGTGCTCTGGAACAGACGTTGGTGAAAGGGAATCGAGGTAGCGATACCGAGGATTTTATACTCGCTGAGCGCGCGCTTCATCCGCATAATCGCGGCGGCGCGATCGGGTCCCCAGACGCACAGTTTCGCGATGAGCGGATCGTAGTACAACGATACTTCAAAGCCCTCGAACAACGCGCTTTCGAGTCGCACACCAGGTCCGGTCGGTTCGTGCAGACTGATGATTTTGCCGGTCGAAGGGAGAAAACCATTGTACGGGTCTTCGGCTGTGATGCGGCACTCGATTGCCCAACCGCGCTGCTGCACATCTTGTTGCTGATAACTCAACGGTCGTCCCGAGGCGATGCGCAATTGCTCTTTCACAATGTCAATGCCGGTCACCAATTCGGTGACCGGATGCTCGACTTGCAAACGTGTGTTCATTTCGAGGAAATAAAAGTTGCGCTCTTTGTCCAGCAGAAATTCGATGGTACCGGCATTGACATAGCCGGCGGCTTTGGCCGCCGCGACCGCCGCCTTGCCCATCTTTTCGCGTAATTTGTCATCGAGCGCGACCGAGGGGGCTTCTTCAACCATCTTTTGATGCCGCCGCTGAATCGAGCATTCACGCTCACCCAGATGAATCACATTGCCGCGCGCGTCAGCAAGGATTTGAAATTCGATGTGACGCGCCGGCTTGACGATGCGTTCGAGGTACAGCGTCCCATCACCAAACGCCGATTCGGCTTCGCTGCGCGCGCGCGCGATGGCACTGGGCAAGTCCTCGATGGTTTCGACCCGACGCATTCCCTTGCCGCCACCACCGGCGGCGGCTTTGACGAACAGGGGAAAACCCACCTGCTTGGCAGCGGCAAGCATCTCCTCATCGCGCAACGGTTCGTACGTGCCGGGCACGACAGGCACGCCCTGTCTGGAGACGGTACGGCGTGCTTCGATTTTGTCTCCCATCTTTTGCATCACTTGTGGTGGCGGTCCAATGAAGATGAGGCCGGCTTCGGCACAGGCGCGCGCAAACTCGTCGTTCTCGGCGAGAAAGCCGTAGCCGGGATGAATTGCCTCTGCCCGCGCGCGCATCGCCACGTCAATGATGCGATCAATCCGCAGGTAGGAATCGCGCGCCGGGGCGGGCCCAATACAGTACGCTTCGTCGGCGTAGCGCACGTGCAGGGCGTTGCGATCCACCTCCGAGAAAACGGCAACCGTTTGCAGTCCCAACTCGCGGCAGGCGCGTAGCACGCGCACCGCGATTTCACCACGATTAGCAATCAGAACTTTTTTGAACATTCCAACCCCTAACAAAAGACTCGGGACAAAAGCCTTTGTTCTTCGTCATTCGTCATTTGTCCTGCATCTCATTCCGTTCATTCTTTGACGCCAAGATCACGTCAAGTTTGAAGCGGGGAGTGCGGTTTCAGAGGATTGACTGGGCCAGAGCTTGACGTATATCAATACTGAACGCTGAGATAAACACAAGAAAATGATTCACGCGCCCTTCCTCAAAAATCTTCTCCACCAATGCACGGGCACGGTCATTGAAACTATTTCGTTTGAAAAATGCCTGGATTTGTGAATCATCCATTGCACTATGACAATATCCGCAAAGTGCATCCGAGGTTAGACCAATCACTGGAAATGGTTTCAGAGATTGTCCATCTGCGGTGACACGGGACAAATTGGTAAACAAGACCATTTTCAAGAATGCATCCTTGATGTCTCCTACACGCGGCAGAAGTGCTTTGCGACTATGTTTCTTTTCAATCAAAAGCAACTTGTCTCCTGCGATAGATGCTTCATCTACTGTCCAGTAGTAATAACCACCGATAAAATTCTTGATGGTGATAAGGCTTTTATCTCCGCTAACTCTCTCCTGTTCATGTTGGGTCACAAGTTCGCGCTCACGCGCCGACTGCGCTTGCCAGCGAGAATAGGTACGATAATTGGCAATATCGTCTTTCATCCTTTGAATACGCTCGTCGAGAGCATCCAGTGAATGAAGTTGAACCCCCGTGCGTTTAGCGATTTTCTGATAGTGTTGTTTTGCAAGTTCCGCAACATGAACAATTTGTTCTTCAAGTTCCCGCATATTCCAATGCACGGCATCTGATTGATTGAACTCCACAAAACATCTCAGACGATTAAGCAAATAATCGTAATCAAATTCCTGCGCCGTAATTTTATTTGGGTTACGAGACGATCGTCTAGCCGTCTTGTAAAAAGCAGGAATCACGTAAACTTTGAGGAGACTCATCAATGAGACAGTATCCCATTGCAGAAAATCTCTGTCTCCCTCTATCCCTTCATCTTTGACAAATGGGATAATCGTAATACGACTCTCAAAATTCAGCGTGTCATAGACCCGTCCATAGGGATATGTGCGCGTGCGCTTGGGACTGGTCCAGTAACTGACGGCAATAGATGTTCGTTCATCATATTCCAGAAGAAAACAACTGCGCCTGAACGCCTGTCCCGATTGGAAATCTTGCATCCGAAAGACCGGCAACGGCTTACACATTTGAGGATGGTAGGAGATTTGTTCTATTTCTGCTTCGATGTTCATTATCACCTCAAAGTAACCTGGTTTGTGCAATACAAGCACGAATCCGTTTCACCGCATAATCCACATACTCGGGTAGAATCTCGATACTCACATGTCGCCGTCCTAGTTTCTCGCACGCTATGGCAGTTTGCCCACTTCCAGCAAAAATATCAATCACCCCATCACCTCGATAGGAGTACAGTGAAATAACGCGTTCGGCTAATTCCAGAGGAAAAGGTGCTGGGTGCAAATTCTCTTGAGGTGAAAGTGGACGAATTTTCCATACGTTCTTACTCATCTCGCCTTGAAAGTGCGTCAGGTCAAGCCGATTCTGTTCTTTCTCTTCAGCGGTTCGATTCCAGTAAATATTCTCGCGGTCTTTTCTTGGTGCAGGTTTTTGAAAGACAAAAATATACTCGGAAACCAGACTGGGATAATAGTATCCTGGATAAGGATGCTGTAAGAGTACCCCCGACCGCCGATCACGCGCGATGGCTTTCTCCCAGATAATGTCCTCTTTGAATTTCCAGCCAATCTGTTCCATCCAAACCACAAAATGGAACGGCAAAGCCACCCGTTCTCCATTCCATCCAACGGGCGAAATATTCACAATATTGTAACCTCCTGGCTTGACCACACGCAATAACGCTGCAAAGCGATCTATCAAGAACTGTCTGTACTCATCGTACGAGATGTTCTCGCGCTGCCAGTATTTCAGATGGCCTTTAATCTTTGCCACATGTTGTGAATAGTTCACCGCGTTGAGATAGGGGGGTGAAGTAAAGGCAAGCACAAACTCATCCGCCGGCAGATCCTTCAGAACGTCCAGACAATCGCCTTGAATGAATTTGCCGTGCCCCAGAGGAAATTCTACATATGGCGACACGCAAGTCGTGTATGCGTGCTGCGCTTCCCGCGCTGTCCGATTCTTGGAACTTTTAGCCTTGCTCATCTCTTTTTGGTTTCACCCGTGTAATTGACTTGATTTCCACACGACTAAACGACTGCTCCAGCCACCCCATCTCATTTTCGATGTGCGCTCGCAGATAATCTCCTCCCTCGGCGCGCAAATCTCTGAGCGTATCTTTACCACGACTCCTGACAACATCAGAGGCACTGACATCAATTTGCAAAACCACACGATAAGTCGCCATCGGCACACCTCTCTTTCGGTTCCGCGTATGGAGCGTAGATGAAAACTCTCTGACTCTGACCAATAACGAAGATTCTGCTGGAACAATCCACTTATCTGCCGTCACCATCCGCCTCCATCATCCACAATAACCCAAATTCACGCTGACGTCAAGACGCCCACTGTTCACGGCAGGGCTGGTGCAAAGTCGCTTGACAAGCCGCCGGGCGACTCAAGTCGCAGCAACACATACCCGAAGCCGCCCTGCGGCGGCTAGAATTCAGCCTGCGGAGGCAGGCTTGGGGTATTTGTTGCTGCGGTTTCAACCGCCCGTGCCCGACTTTGCACAAGCCCTGTGTTCACGGCAACAACCGCCAGAATACTTGATTGGAGAGCAAACGTCCGCGCCGCGTCAGGCGTACCCCCGTCTCCGTCACCTCCAGCAAGCCCAGCGCGCGCGTCTCCTCAAACTGTCGCGCATAGCGCACGCGCACATCCTCCCCAAAGCGCGCCAACACATCGGCAAAGGCAACACCCGCGTTCAAACGCAAACCCAGAATCAACGTCTCCGCCAATTCCAATTCGCGCGAAATCGCCTCGCGCCCTGCGATGACGCTTTCGCCGCGTGCGCTGCGCTGGATGTACTCGAGAGGTGATGCCACATTCCAGAAACGTTCACTCCCAAAGAACGAATGCGCGCCCGCGCCAAAACCCAGGTACGGCTCGTTGTGCCAGTACGTCAAGTTGTGGCGCGATTGCAAGTTGCGAATTGCAAGTTGCAAAGCCCAGTTCGAGATTTCGTACTGCGCGTACCCTGCCGCATCCAGATACTCCTCTGCCATCTCATACATCGTCGCCATCAAATCATCGTCTGGTGCGGGATATTTGCCGCGCGCAATTTGCTGTGCCAGCCCGGTGCCCTCTTCCACCTTGAGCGCGTACAACGACAGGTGCTCGGGCGCCAGTGCCACTGCGCGTGCAAGGGTAGCGCGCCAATCGTCCAGTGTTTGCAGCGGCAAGCCGTAGATGAGGTCGAGATTGATGTTATCGAATCCCGCGCGCCGCGCGCCCGCATACGTCTCTAGCGTATCTGCGACGGTGTGTCCGCGATTCAAACGTCGGAGCATCGCATCATCAAACGCCTGCGCGCCGATGCTCAGACGATTCACGCCCAGCGCGCGCAGCGCGCGCAGTTTCGCTTCGTCCAGCGTGCCGGGGTTGGCTTCAAGGGTGATTTCGAGGGCAGGGCTTGAACCAGAGATTAGAGATTGACAGGCAAATAGAATTTTTTCGATGGCGGCAATCGGCAACAGTGAAGGTGTTCCGCCACCCAGGTAAACACTCTGAACCGCACTCCACTCTCCAATCTCCCATCTCCACTTTTCAATCTCCTGCACCACCGCATCGGCATACGGCTCCATCCAGCGCGACAGGTGCGCGTACGTGTTAAAGTCGCAATAGGTGCATTTGATTTTGCAGAACGGAATGAAAACGAACAGCGCACGCACAGGAGCATTCATCATCATTCGCTCTTCAGCCAATTCAAGAACTGACGAAGACCTTGCGCGGGCTTTTCTGCACGTATGTTACCGGTGCGCCCGTTGATGACGATGGTGTACTGCTTACCCTGCATCCGATAATGCGCGATCCACAGCGGCAGCAAAATCAATTTGTACGATTCGATGACCAAACGCGTGCTGCTGACGCGTAAATCTTTGTACGACCCGTAGATTGAATTACGAATCGCGCGTTTCTCACGTTGCAACACGCGCCAACGCGCCACGAGTGACGCATCGCTCACCGCAATCGTGTACGTCTCCGCCGCCCAATTGACCAGATAGCGCGCATCGTACGGCACCAGTGCATCGAGCGGAAACGTGTCTATTTCGGCGGTGAGCGGCGCGCTGAGCGTGTGACTCGCCGCGACCAGCAAATCGTTTTCGTACACCACGCGCGTCCCCGACGCGGACACCCACACATCGTTTTCTTCTTGCAAGCATGTCCACGTAATTTCACCCGCCACATCAAAAGTCCACGCCGGCAAATACACGCCGCGCGGCGGCACCGGATCGCCGCGCAAACTCAGTTTCTCCGCGCGAAACCAATCGAGCAGCGCGCGCAGCGCATCATCACGCTCCAGCGCAAACGGCACCACGCCACTCGGCTCGATGAGTTCGCGCGTCTCGATGCGTTCGACGACGTACGGGGTGCCGCAGTACGCGCAATGCGTCGCCAGCGTCTGCGGCGCGAGGACGAACGATGCGCCGCATCCCTGACACTGAACCGCGCGCGTTGCTGTAGGCTTGGTATGTCCTCTGGCGGTCGCGAGCGCGGCAATCAAATTCTGCTCGGTCAACAACACATCCTCGTCCACATCGCCGAGCGATTGGCGTTGACCGCAGTACGCGCAGACCAGCGCGGTGCCCTCCGGCGTGAACGTCATCGTGCCACCGCACTGCGCGCACACATAACGCCGTGGTGTCGCGGCGAGCGCTATGTCGCGCGCGGGCAGTTGATCGGGGTTGACCATTTCTTCGCGCGTGAGTTGTCCTTCCAGAAGAGCAAGCGCGCGCCGCGCATCGGGATCGGCAGGTTGATACGCCAGCACGTGTTCCAGACACTCGCGTTTTTCGTTCGGATCGTCACTGATTTCCGCCAGACCACGCCACGCGGCGATAATGTGTTCCATCTCCGCATCGGGCGCAGTCAGCACGCGGCGCAAATAGAAACGCGCCTCGTCTTTGGAATTGCCCTTGATCGCCGCAATGCCGTGCACTAACAAATCGCGCGTACGCTCTGACACTGTTACTCCTCAACATTGGACAAATCTGAAATATGTTCCTGCAGATTTTCTGTTGCATCACTTGCCAGAATCGGCAAGATGGATTATATTCAGGAAAATAGATTTTGAAAATCGGAGATTGAGGCAAAGCACGTGGGGATGGATACCATCATCGGACTCCTGGGGCTATTTGTCGCCGCGCTGATTGCCGGGGTCATCAACTCAGTGGCAGGCGGTGGCAGTTTGATTTCGTTCCCCGCGCTGATTGCGTTTGGTGTGCCGTCGGTGCCCGCCAATGCAACGAACACTGCCGCCCTCTGGCCGGGCACGTTGAGCAGCGCATTCGCCTACAGCCGTGATACCAAATTGTATCGTGACCTGGTGTTGCCACTTATCATTCCCAGCGCGCTCGGTGGCTTGCTGGGCGCGTTCGTACTGGTCATCACGCCGCCCGAATGGTTCGACTGGATTGTGCCGTTTCTGGTCTTGTTCGCCACCTTCCTGTTTGCGTTTCGCGATCCGTTCACGCGATTGTTCAAGTTAGGCGACGATAACGAAAACGTCAGCACACTGGGACGCGTGTGGGGATTTCTCTTTCAACTCTTTGTGGCGACGTATGGTGGCTATTTTGGCGCGGGAATCGGTATCCTGATGCTGGGCTCGCTCAGCGTGATGGGCTTGCGCGACATTCATCGAATGAACGCGCTCAAGACGATTCTCGGCACGATGATTAACGTGATTGCGTTTCTCTTTTTCGCCTTCAAAGGAATCGTCGTGTGGCATCTTGCGCTGTGGATGACGCTCGGCGCGATTCTGGGCGGCTATGTGGGCGCGCGCACTGCCAAGCGCGTGGACCAGCGTTACATCCGCGCCTTTGTGATTGTGGTCGGCTTGTTTGTTTCGGCGTGGTTGTTGATGAAACGACTCTACGCGACCACGTAGCGTTCCACAACGATTTCGCCAAACAAGTCTTGCTGACGCGCGCGAATCTTGCGCTGCTTGATGAGTTCGAGAATCGCGAGAAAAGTCACGATAATTTCGACGCGCGTCTGCGCCTGTTCAAGCAGTTGCGTAAATGTGACCGAAGTGTAGCGCGTCGTCCAATCCAGTATGCGTTCGATGGCTTGATCAATCGAAACTGATAACGGCACTGTGAGTGTGCCCTGCGGCAAAGTGGGACGCAGGCGGAGGGCGCGCATCAACGCATTTGCCAGATCATCGAGCGAGACTCCTTCCAGACGTCCGGTCGCTGGTTGGGGACGTGGCGGCGGGGCGCGACGCGTGTAGGCACGCCAGCCACGTTGTTCGCGTTCGCGCAAAAACACGGCGGCTTGTTTAAAGAGTTTATACTCGCGCAACTGCCGCACCAGATCATCGCCCACCTCTTCTTCCTCTGGCGTCGGTGGTTTTTCGGGTTGCGGCAACAAGAGCCGTGACTTGATAAGAATCAGTTTCGCGGCGATAATCAGGTAATCCGCCAACTGAGACAAGGCGATGTTCCCGGGGCGGCTGATAATGTCGAGAAACTGATCTGTGACCGCGACGAGGGACACGCGCGTAATATCCAACTTGCGCTGTTCGATGAGTTGGAGTAACAAATCGAGGGGACCTTCAAATTCGGGAAGACGAAACTGGTACATTTTGGATTGCCAATTTTCGATGGCTCGATTGCCAAGCGATACTCAGCACGGGCACAAACTTTCATTTTGAACTGGCGTGCCTTGAAAAAACAAGTGAACGCGTTGCCAGAGATATTGCCCCCACCCCTGCCCCTCCCCGTTGCGCAGGGGCGAAAAATTTTTCGCCCCAACGGGGAGGGGAGTCAAAGGATGGGGGGTAGTGGCGGGCGGCTTCGCCGCCCGCCACTACCCCCACATTCATCCCCCTGCTCTCCCCGCGTGGCGGGGAGAGCAGGGGGCAGGGGGATGAGTGGGGTCAAGCCCTAGCAGGTAAACCCACTTGTTTCAGAACGCCTATTCTGCAATCGAGTCTGGTGAACAGAAAACGACGCAACCCCACTGGAAAAATGAAAATTTGTGACCGTTGGAAGGTAGAAAATCAAAAATCGTAACTACTCACGCCGTGTCATTGCGAGGAGCGTTTTTCACGACAATCTCCACACTGCGAATTTGGGGATTGCTTCGCAAACTGCACTCGCAATGACAGGGACTGAGTAGACACCGAGAATGATTATACGTGGATTCGCACCTGATGCAAACACCGCTCATTCAAATCGAAAAGGTGACGCGCGCGTACGTGATGGGAGCGCGAACGTTATACGCATTGCGCGACGTCTCGTTGACGATTCACGCCGGCGAATTCGTCGCGATTGTGGGACCATCAGGGAGTGGCAAATCCACCCTGTTGAACATCATCGGCGGCATTGACAAACCCAACGCTGGACGCGTCTGTGTCGCCGGCGTCGAAATCAGCGCGCTCGGCGAGAACGCGCTGGCGCGCTGGCGCGGCGAGCACGTGGGCATCGTCTTTCAATTCTTCCAACTCTTGCCGACACTCACCGCGCTGGAAAACGTGATGCTGCCGATGGAACTGCGCAATGCCTTTCCCAACGATCGGCGCGCCCGCGCGCTGAACGCGCTGATGCGCGTCGGCTTGAGCGAGCGCGCCAACCAGTTACCCTCCGAACTCTCTGGCGGTGAGCAACAGCGCGTTGCGATTGCGCGCGCGCTCATCAACGATCCGCCGATTCTGCTCGCCGATGAACCGACTGGCAATCTGGACACGCAGACGAGTGAGCAGGTGATTAAACTGTTCAGCGATTTGCATCGCGCGGGCAAAACGATTGTGCTGGTCACACACGAACACGCGCTCGCGCATGTCGCCTCGCGCATCGCGTTTATGCGAGACGGACGCATCGTGAGTGAACAAAGGGTAGCGAGAGAATGAGACAATTTTCGGGATGGCAAATCGCGATTCTGGCAGTACTGTTCGTTTGCGTTTGTTGCACGTTTGCCAGCGTCGGCACCCTTGCGGTCACGTACTTTGTCTGGGAAGATGTTTCCGTCGCGCGCGTCTCAGCCACCGTTACGCCAACACGCATCGTCGCGACGAACTCCAGCGTGGGTGCTCCCGCGCTCACCCGCACGCCCACACGCGTCACCAATCCATATCACATCGTTATTCCAACTCCCACCGCGCCGCCGCTGGTCTATCCCATCGAGTTCACGAGTGATTTCCGAGTCGTGACGTACACCGTGACAGGCAAAAGCATCAACGAAATCAGCCAATCGTTAGAAGCGCACGCGATCGCAGACCCCGCCGAACCCGGCAGTCACTATTACGCCCTGACGCGCTGGCAACTGGCAAGCGATTGGTCGGTGCGTCCTACACTACGCGGCTGTCAAGTCGCGGAGGGGAAAGTGAGCGTGGCAATCACGATGACTTTGCCCGCGTTGGTCACCCCCGATGTCCCCATCAACACGCGACAACGCTTTGACACCTTCCTGGAAAAAACCATCACGCACGAAAGCGACCATGTGGAAATCACTCTGCGCGGCGCGCGCGACTATCAACGCGCGCTGGGGAATCATCCGCCGGCAAACGATTGTGAGACGCTCAAAACGCAGTTGAACGAATTGTTCCGCCAAAGTTTCAATGCCATCAACCGCGCCAATCGTGAGTACGATGCCCGAACGCAACACGGTCGCACGCAGGGCGCGGTGTTCCCATAACGTCCTGCGCAATACGCAGTATTCAGTGTTCAGTGTTCGGTATTCAGTGGAGATGAACCGATGTTACTCGCTGCTGGTTTGAGTATGGAAATTGTCTATATCTTGCTCGCGCTCTTGACTGCGCTGACGATACACGAAGCAAGTCACGCTCTCGCCGCCTTGCTACTGGGCGATCCCACACCCAAGGAGATGGGACGCCTCTCGCTCAATCCTTTCGCACATCTCGATCCGCTGGGCGCGCTGATGATTTTGCTCGTTGGTCTGGGATGGGGAAAACCCGTGATGATCAAAGCGGAGAAACTGAAACCGGGTCCGCAAATCGGAATGGCTCTGGTGGGTATTGCTGGTCCCCTCTCGAATCTGGTGCTGGCGATGCTTGCCAGTGTGCCACTGCGCTTCCACTGGGTTTCACTTTTGCCGGAACGCTTTATCGAAATTGAATTTCTGCCGGCAGAATTCCAGTTCTTTTCGCTCGGGCGCGTGTTGCTCTACCTGGTGTTCATCTCGCTGGGCCTGACCGTGTTCAACCTCATCCCGCTCAGTCCCCTCGACGGTTCGCGCCTGTGGCAAATTCTTTTGCCCGCGTCGATGTATCAACGCCTCGCGCGCGTGGAACTGGTGGGGTTGGTCATCGTCATCGCGCTTGTCCTCTCGGATCGTTTTCTGGAAACGAATATCTTGATGAGTTTACTGGCGCCACCCATTCGATTTCTGTGGTGGCTCCTCGTCGGTATGGCGCCACCATTTCCATTGTGAGGTCAACGGAATGCTCAAAACACACACGTGCGGTGAACTGCGTCCCGAACACATCGGACAAACCGTGACGCTGGCGGGCTGGGTGCATCGTCGGCGGGATCACGGCGGTTTGATTTTCATTGACTTGCGCGATCACTTTGGGTTGACCCAAATCGTTTTCAATCCGAGTATTTCCGCGACGGCGCATCAACTCGCCTACGACGTGCGCGTCGAGTACGTGATTCGCGTGACGGGTCAAGTGGTCGCGCGACCGGCGGGGCAAGAAAATCCGGCGCTCGCCACTGGCGCAATCGAAGTGAACGCGACGAGTGTCGAAATCCTCAACACCGCGAAACCGCCCCCGTTCTACATCAACATCGAAGAGAATGTGGACGAGGCGTTGCGTCTCAAGTATCGTTACCTCGATTTGCGCCGTGAACGTTTGCAACGCAACCTGACCCTGCGCCATCGCGCCATCAAGTTTATGCGCGATTATCTCGATGCGCGCGGTTTCATCGAAATCGAAACACCGATTCTCATCAAGAGTACTCCCGAAGGCGCGCGCGATTACGTCGTACCGAGTCGAGTGCATCCCGGCAAATTCTACGCGCTGCCACAATCGCCGCAGCAACTCAAACAACTGCTGATGGTCGCGGGATTCGATCGCTATTACCAGATTGCGCGTTGTTTTCGCGATGAAGATTTGCGCGCCGATCGGCAACCCGAATTCACGCAACTCGATATCGAGATGGCGTTTGTGGAACAGGACGATGTGTTGAATCTCGTCGAAGGCTGTTTCACCGAGTTGGTGAAAACGGTCACACCACACAAACGCGTCCTTTCGCCTTTCCCGCGCCTGACCTACGATGAAGCCCTGGCGCGCTATGGCACTGACAAACCCGACTTGCGTTTTGGGATGGAACTGGTGGACGTGAGTGACATCGCGGGCAAGACCCGCTTTCAGGTTTTCGCGAACGCAGTGGAGCAAGGTGGTCAAGTCAAAGCAATGTGTGTGCCCAATTGCGCGAACTATACGCGCAAACAGATAGACGATTTGACGAACCTCGCGCGCGCGAAAGGCGCGCAGGGTCTCGCTACAATCGCGTTGACAACCGAAGGCATCAAATCGCCCATCGCCAAATTCCTGAGCGAAGGTGAATTGCGCGCGCTCATCGAACGTGTTGGCGCGCGCGCAGGCGACCTGGTGTTGCTCGTCGCAGACAAACCCAAAATCGTCGCCGATGCGCTTGGCGCGCTGCGCGTGCATCTGGGACAACAACTGAATCTTGCGCCCAGAGATTTGCTCGCGTTCGCGTGGATTGTGGACTTTCCCCTGTTCGAGTGGAACACAGAGACGCAGCGCTGGGACGCCACCCATCACCCCTTCACCTCGCCCAAACCGAGCGATTTGCCTCTGCTCGATACAGACCCGGGGCGCGTGCGCGCCGATTGTTACGATCTGGTGTGCAATGGCTATGAACTGGCGAGCGGGAGCATCCGCATTCATCGGCGCGACATTCAGGAAAAAGTTCTGGCGATTCTGCAATACTCGCGCGAAGAAGCGTTTGCGCGCTTTGGGCATATGCTCACGGCGTTCGAGTACGGCGCACCACCGCACGGCGGCATCGCGCCCGGCGTGGATCGTCTGGTCGCGCTGTTGTGCGACGAAGCCAGCATCCGCGAGGTGATTGCATTTCCCAAAACCACCGCCGCTACCGATTTGATGACCGATGCTCCTTCGGAAATCACAGAAGAACAATTGAAGGAACTTCATTTGAAAATAACACCTTGACCGATTTTCGATTGCCGATTGTAGATTGCAGATTGCAGATTCAAATCGAAAATCGCAAATCGAAAATCGAAAATTTAGCCATTCGTCATTCGCCCATTTGTCATTTGCTCATTTGTCATTTGCTCATTTGTTCATTTGTCATTCGTCATTCGTCCAACTTGACTTTTCGGCTTTCTCGTGCTAGCATCATTGACGCAACCCTGCGGTGTTCGTGATGCGTCTCTGGCGTTTGAGCCAACACATATCTATAGGGAGACGGTTCTGCGGAGAGCGCGCCCACTCCTTCGGGAGACCGGACCACTCGAAGAGTAGTCTCCCACCTGCGCAAGCGGGTTCACAACTCTGAGCGCACACGGCACAGCGGGGCTTGCGTTTTTTGGGCTTGACAAGTTACGCCAAATTGTGGTAAACTAATAGCGCAATGGGGCACACGACCTGCCGAGAGGCAAAACACTTTTAACACGACCGGGCACGTCTTCACCCATCGCGGCGTGAAGCGTAAGATTCACGCCAATTTTTTTGCCCATCGTTCACACGGGGCGGTAGCTCAATTGGCAGAGCAACAGCCTTTTAAGCTGTGGGTTCAGGGTTCGATTCCCTGCCGCCTCACTTTTCGGCAAGCAAACGGTCCGTCGCTCGCGCGTGCAGGCGCGCGAGAGGAACTTCCCGACTCTCGGCTCAGCCCCCGGGCTGGGCAAGGTTGCCTCACGAAACAGCAAGTGAGGGCGCGCGTCAGGTAACTGGCGCGTGACGACAACTGCAACAGAAAGCAAGTCCTCCCACCAGCGGTGGGGCAGGAGCGAACCGGTGGGGTAAAAGCCCACCAGCGTCGCAGGTGACTGCGGCGGCTAGGCGAATGTCCAACTGAGAGCAAGGCGGGTGGGATTCCTTCGTCCACACGAAGGGATTCCCGTCGCAGTGGCAACGCGCGAGTAGTTGCCACCGCCATCCCAACGGATGGCGAGACAGATGACGGATAGAACAGAATCGGGAGTACGGTTTGCTTGCCGCCTTTTCGTGTGCATTAACTTTCAGGGTGTAGCGTCTGGCTGCACCAATAAGGGAGTGGAAAGAACAATGCGTGCCGAGATTTTGTTTCCACACAAAAGCGTGGCATCGCTGGCAAGTGTTCGCAATGGCAAATGGCGTGAACTGGTGAAACGTATAGCCTCCTTACCCGAAGAGCACCCGGACAGTCTGGCGTTTTCGATGCTGATGATCAAACAATGTGGCTGTCTTGACTGCAATCCTGATCGGTACAAAGCCCTGATGGGGTGTTCCGCCTGTGCCAAACGTACCCTCAGCGCGTACAAAGGAACAGACGAAGGTCTGCTTCGCGCGTTCCAAAAAGCGCGCGCTGAGGTGGAAGAGTATCTCAAAGAACGTTCCCAGCGATAAGCGCCCTCCAAAATGTCAAAGGGCTGGATGCTTACACATCCAGCCCTTTGATTTTGATCACGGTAAACGCTTTAAAAAATCATTCACCGCTTGCATAAAGGCGTCGGGGCATTCCTCGTGCGGAATGTGACCACAATTCGGAATCACGACCAGGTGCGCGTTAGGCAACGCGCGTGCCAAGCGCACACTTTGCTCCGTCGGCACGATGCGATCATCATCGCCGGTAATCACCAGCGTTGGGAGAGTGAGTTCGGCTAAGTGTTGCCTCACCTCTGCAGGACGACTGGCAGCCGTAAATTCCCACAGCGCGCGATCCCAGTTTTCGGCACGCAAGGGCTTGGTGTATCCTTCCCAGATTTCCGGCGTAATCTTCGCTGGATCGTGCCATGCCGACTTGGCGAACTCAATGCCCCAGTTTTTGATCTGCCGCGCCATCAGTTGACCGATGCGACGCCCTTGCGGCGTGGTCATCAAAGGCTGATACCAGGGAGCACTCCCACCGACGAAAATCGCCGGGTCAACCAGAATGAGCGCGCGCACGCGCGTCGGATGGCGCAACGCTGTCAGCGCGGCAACCGTTCCTCCTGCCGAATTACCCACCAGAATCGCGCGCGGCATCCCCAACGCATCCATCATTCCGATTGCCAGTTCCACTTGCGCGTCAAGGCTGTACGGATTCGTCCCCGTCCACTCCCCCGGCATCGGGCGCGCGGTCAGCCCAAACGCCGGACGATCGTATGCCACCACCAGGCCGTGTTGGGCGAACGGTTGCATCACTTCGCGCCACGAGAAAACACTCGCAGCGAAACCGTGCATCAACAAAAACGCGGGTTCTCCCTGCCCTGCCATTTTGTAATGCACCTTGATTCCGTTGACCACGATGAAACGGCTGTCGGCATCTGCCAACTTTTCCGGGGGCACTGTGTCCTCAGCGGGAATGGGCACAAGCAACGGAACAACAAGCACAATGACAATCAGAACACCCAGAACAATCAGAACGATTTTGATGATACGTTTTAGTTTTCGCATGTTCTCTCCGTGATACACACAACCCCCACCGCGCCTGGTCCCAGATGCGCACCGATGATGGGTGTCACTTGCAAACACATTTCGATAGGTACCGCAGGAAAGTGTTGCTGAATGAGTTGGCGCAATTCCTCGGCGCGGTCGGGACAATCAGTGTAAACAACAGCCATTTGATGTGGCGTACCCGCTGCTGAAATCAATTGCATCAAGCGTTCCAACGCGCCTTTACGCGTGCGTGTTTTTTCCAGAGCGACCTTGCCATCATACACACAGAACACAGGTTTGATCTGCAAGGCAGTCCCCACGCCCGCGAGAAGCCACGAGATACGCCCTCCACGTCGCAAGTACTCCAGTGTATCCATCACACCATACGAGCGGATTCGCGTGATTTGTTCGTGGAGCGTCGCGAGAATCTGCGGCACGGTGGCACCGGCTTGTGCCATTTGTGCCGCTTGCACGGCTTGCCAGCCTGTGCCCAAGGACAATTGTCGCGAATCGAATACGGTCACGCGCGCGCGTTTGATTTCCTGAGCGGCTACTTGGGCTACGCTGAACACTGCACTCAACGTCGAGGAGAGATGAATCGCGATGATTTCAGTCGCGCCTTCCGCCACCAGTTGCTCATAGGTTTGCGTAAAGATTTCAATCCCCGGTGCAGCGGTCGTGGGAAACGTGGAATAGTGTGGCAAGCGAGCATAAAATTCCTGACGCGACAAATCTACTCCATCGAGGAAACTCTGATTGCCAATGGTGATGTAGCAGGGAACGATGGCAATGCCATACTGCTGTGCAAGTTCCACAGGCAAATCACCGGTGCTATCCGTTGCAATACGAATGGTCATCGCTTATCTCGCTTTCAGAATCAAATCCAGAGCGCGATCCAGATTGCGTTCGTCCAGCAATTCGACCCGATCGGCGTAGGTGTGCCAGGTCAATTGCAGGTAGTACAAATTATCGCCACTCACGAGGACACTGTCAAGGCCATTTGCCTCAAACAAGTTCGAGTCACCGCGCGCGGTAAAACGTTCATAGACCACCACATTGGGATACACGCGCCTCAAATCGTGCACCACGCGCGGATTGGCTGACGCGTACGCCGGACTGGGTCTGAGCGCGTGACCGTCGTAAACCCAATCGCCCCACAATGGCAGCGTGAACACCCAGCCCACCTCTTCCGCTGTAGGACGCAATGCCAGTTCACCGCGCCCCAGATTGTCGAATGTGATGATCGCACGAATCGGTAATGCGCTGGCGCGCGCGTAGGCGACGAAAGCCTGCGCGCCGCGCAGCCCTGTTTCCTCTTCGCCCGTAAACAGAAACGCGCGCGAACCGGCATCGCCCTGCCGTAGCAATACATCAATCGCCGCGAGCAAAACACTCACTGCGGCGACGTTATCAGACGCGCCTTGATATGCGACATCGTCATACAATTTGTCATAGTGCGCGGCAAAAATGAGATACGGTCCGGGGGAATCAAAACGCACGAACAGGTTGGCTTGAGCCGAGTCGGGAATCGGAATGCGGGTCACGCGCAGCGCCGGCACGTCGAGGCGACGTTGCAGGTATGCCAGGCGTTCTGCGTTGTTCAATGCCACAAGGTCATAGACGGAGGCATAGCGTCCTGAGGGATTGATGGGTGTCCGCGCGTTCGCATCGTAGGTCACTACATCGCGCAAATAAAAAAACACGCCTTCGTACAGGGCGCGTCCATTGGGAACAAGGAGACAAGCCAGCCCGCCCAAAATCAGGAGGGCAACCACTCGCCTGAACATAACGGACTGGTCAACGCGTGCCGAGCACGCTGACTCAAAAAATCGCGCCGCGTGATTTCCATTTCAAGAGCCAGATGCTCGCCGCGTTCGATGGAAAAACGCGGCGTGGTACCCACCGTCCGAAAACCGCAAGCGGCAAAGCAACGCTGAGCGCGAATGTTCTCAGGATAGGTGAACAGGTACACACGTTCCAGCGTCGTCGTTTCAAACAAGTGATGCAGCAATAGACGAATCGCCGCGCGCCCGTACCCCTTACCCCACTCACTTTTTTCGCCAATGACGATGCCCAGTTCTCCTTCGCGACGTGCCCAATCAATCGCGAACACGCCGATACGTCCAATTAAACGTCGCTCACGCGTGAGGATAAAGAAAACGCGACGTTGCTCAAACCATGCCTGCTGATCATTGCGCAAGCGTTCGCTAAATTCTTGCAACGTCAAATCGGTGGGGACGCCACCACTCCAGCGCAACAATTGTTCATCGCGCGACCAGCGATAGACCTGCGCAATCTCTTCGTCACTGATAGGGTCTTCAAAGGGACGCAAGCCCACGTGCAGGTCCCAGACAATCGCCATCGTCACCTCTTGCGAATCAAGCGACTGACGCGCAACAGTCCGACAATCGTCTTGGCATCCACGATGTCACCGCGTTCGATCATCGTGAGCGCGCGCGCGAGTGAAACAAATCGGGAATGGATGAATTCGTCCGCCTCGGGAAGCGCGTTGCCACGCGCAAGTCGTCGCGCGAGAAAGAGATACATCTTTTCGGTCAGAATGCCGGGGCTGGAGTAAAAGTAACCCAGGGCGCGCCACTGGGCGGCGTGATAGCCGGTTTCCTCTTCCAGTTCGCGCGCGGCGCAATGCGCCGGTTCCTCGTCTGCTTCCAGAGTGCCCGCAGGAATTTCCCACAGTTCCTCCCCGGCACCCGAGCGATACTGGCGCACCAGCAAGACGCGCTGGCGCGCGTCCAGCGCGACAATTGCCACCGCGCCGCGATGCTCGACGATTTCGCGCGTGACGATTTGTTGGGTGGGCAAACGGACTTGATCGAGGCGAAGGTTAACGACGCGCCCGCGATAACGATACTCACTCTGGAGAATTTCTTCAGTCATTGGAGCATCTAGAGTTCAAATCAAAGAGGCGCTACCCGTTCAGACACCGCGCCTCTTTCGGTCGAAGGTTGAATCGTTATTTCGAGAAGGATTTACGGAGCGGGGATAATTAACACCATTCCCGGGTAAATCGCATTCGGGTTGACCAGATTGTTCGCGATTTGTAGCGCCAGCGGCGTCGTCTTAAAGCGCACAGCAATTGCGTAGAGTGTATCGCCAGGGCGAACTGTATAAGTGGTTGAACCGCCCGTGCCGGGTGTTGGCGTTCCCTCACCCGGGACGGGTGTGGTTTTGGCAGGAATACGCAACACTTGACCGGGGTAAAGAAAATTTGGATTGATGCCGGGGTTGGCAGCAAGGAGTTGCGCTACACTCATTCCAAATTTACGCGCGATTTGCGAGAGCCATTCTCCGCGTTGCACGGTGTAGGTCGTCGGTTCTGCAGGTGCACTTGGCGTGACGGGTTCGCTACCCGGGGCAGGGATGTTCAAGATTTGTCCGGGATAAATCACGTTGGGGTTGATGCCCGGGTTGGCTGCAAGTAATGCCTCTACGGTGACGCCATGCTTTTCGGCAATCTTCCGTAACCAATCGCCCCACTGGACCTTGTAGGTTGTCGCTGTACCACCTGTCGCAGGTGTCGTTACAGCAGCAGCGGTGGGAGTAGTGACAGGAACAACGGTTGGCGTCAGCGGTAGGACAATCGGTGTTGTGATCGTCACAGGCATCGTCGGCACGCTCAACGTGGGCAACACAATTGCAGGAGTTGGCGATGGGGAAGCAGGAGTACCCAAAGGTAATGGCGTACCCGTGCTCATCGCCAGGGGTGTGAACGCTGCCGGGGCAGTGGCGACACTGGGAACCGCCGGAGTGGGCACGTCCATCGGCTTTTCGCGTGTACACGCGAGGACGCCGAGCGCGACCCAAACCACAACGCCCAGAGTCATCAGACGCTTGACCAAATTGACCTCAATCATCGGCAACCTCCTTGTGAAATCGGTGTCGCCGGGTTGCGCGGGTATATTAACACAAGTCGCGCGCGGCGTCAAATGGTTTAAAGATGGCGAAACCAGGTTTCCGCAAGAAACCTGGTTTCGTCTGACTACAGTCCCGCTTCACTGCGCAAAATTTCCACCTTGTCCATCTTTTCCCAGGGGGCATCAATGTCGTGCCGACCAAAGTGACCGTACGCCGCCGTCGGCTGGTAAATCGGACGGCGCAGATTCAAATCGCGAATGATGGCGGCAGGGCGCAAATCAAAGTGCGCGTTAATCAATTGCGCGATTTTTTCGTGCGACACTTTTTCCGTGCCGAACGTCTCGAACATCATCGAGACGGGACGCGCGACACCAATGGCATAGGCAATCTGAATTTCGAATCGCTCCGCCAGACCGGCGGCGACAATGTTCTTGGCAACATAACGCGCCATATACGCTCCCGAGCGATCCACTTTGGTCGGGTCTTTGCCGCTGAACGCGCCGCCCCCGTGGCGTGCCACGCCGCCGTACGTGTCCACGATGATTTTGCGCCCGGTCAATCCCGCATCGCCCACAGGTCCCCCGATGTGAAAGCGACCGGTCGGATTGACATAGAAGCGTGTTTGCGCATCGAGCAAGTGCGCCGGAATAATCGGCTTGATGACGTGCTCAACCACATCGTTGCGAATTTGCTGTTGCGAAACACTATCGAGATGCTGCGTCGAGATCACCACGGCGTCCACGCGTCTGGGTTTGCCATAGGCGTACTCGACGGTCACCTGCGATTTGCCATCCGGACCCAGATAGTTCAGCAGGCCGGTTTTGCGCACTTCTGCCAGACGCTTCACAAGTTTGTGCGCGAGGGAAATAGTCAGAGGCATATACTCGGCAGTCTCGTTGCAGGCAAAGCCAATCATCATGCCCTGATCACCCGCGCCGATTTTGTCAATCGGGTCGCCGCTACCTTCGCGCTCTTCCAGCGCGTCGTTGACTCCCTGCGCAATGTCTGGCGATTGTTTTTTGATGGCGGTGATGATGCCGGCGGTTTTGTAATCGAGCCAGTACTTGGAATCGGTGTAGCCGATTTTTTCCAGCGTCTTCTGGACAATTTCGTACGGATTGAAGATGGCGGTCGTCGTGATTTCGCCCATCACGGCGATCAAACCACCGCTGCAGGCGGCTTCACACGCGACGCGTCCGTACGGGTCTTGAGCATACACCGCGTCCAACACACCATCCGAGATTTGATCGCAAACTTTATCGGGATGCCCTTCGGTCACCGATTCGGAGGTGAGCAACAGTTTGGGCGCGGACATAAATGTAGTACTCATCGGACTCTCCTGATTTCAGATTTTGGATTTCAGATTGCAGATTGAAAAATCTGAAATCTGCAATCTGAAATTGTCTTATGTTCCTTCTTGCCAACTCGCCAGATAGGCTTCTTGCTCTGGGGTCAGTTTGTCAATCGTGATGCCCATTGCCTCCAGTTTAAGGCGTGCGATTTCTTTATCAATTTCGGTGGGCACAGGGAAAACTGCCTTAGGTAACTCTTTGCCATGCTGAACGATGTACGCACAACTCAGTGCCTGATTGGCAAAGGACATATCCATCACGGAGGAAGGATGCCCTTCCGCTGCGGCGAGATTCACCAGGCGTCCTTGCGCGAGCAGGTTGATGCGTCGCCCATCTTTCAAAATGTACTGCTCGACGAATTCGCGCACCTGACGCTTTTCGACGGCGAGGGCTTCGAGTTGAGGGATGTTGATTTCCACGTTGAAATGCCCCGAGTTGCAAATCACCGCGCCATCTTTGAGGTAGGGGAAATGGCGTTCGTCAATTACGTTCTTATTGCCTGTGGCGGTCACAAAAATATCACCCACCCTGGCGGCTTGTTCCATTGTCATCACTTCAAAACCATCCATCACGGCTTCGAGCGCGCGAAGCGGATCCACTTCGGTCACGATGACGCGCGCGCCCAGGCCGCGCCCACGCATCGCGATTCCGCGCGAGCACCAGCCGTACCCCGCCACGACAAACACCTTGCCCGCAAACAACAAGTTGGTCGCGCGAATGATTCCATCCACCGTAGATTGACCGGTGCCATAGCGATTGTCGAAAAAGTGTTTGGTCAGCGCATCGTTGACGGCAATTACCGGGTATTTGAGTGCGCCGGCTTTTGCCATCGCGCGCAAACGAATCACACCTGTCGTCGTCTCTTCGGTACCGCCCAGAATGTTCGGCAAGAGATCGGTACGTTCCTGATGCAAGGTTGAAAGCAAATCCGCGCCATCGTCCATCGTGATGTGTGGACGGAACTCCAGCGCCGAACGAATATGCCGATAGTACGTCGCGTTGTCTTCGCCTTTGATAGCAAAGACCGGCACTTCAAAGTGCGCGACAAGCGAGGCTGCCACATCATCTTGTGTGGACAGCGGATTGGAGGCGGTCAACACCACATCGGCGCCTCCTTCAATCAGCGTCCACATCAGATTAGCGGTCTCGGTCGTCACGTGCAAACACGCGGCGATGCGAATGCCTTTGAGGGGTTGCTCTTTCTTAAAACGCTCGCGAATCTGACGCAACACCGGCATATCGTTCTCTGCCCACTGGATACGAAAGCGTCCTTTTTCCGCCAGCGAAAGGTCTTTGATGTCGTACTCGCGTAAAGTCATTCGGTTGCTCCTGAAGTTGAATTTTGTACGTGAATTCGATGAGCCAGAATTTCGAATTTGCACGCGGGATGCCTCAAGGCGAGGCACTCGGTTTCTTGCATATCAATCTCGCGTCCCAGCAAGAACGAGGACAAGCCCGCCAGATACCCGGCAAGCAAAGGACACCGCGGAAACGAATCGTGAACTTGCATCGCCGTCATCTTGCCGTTCGCCGTGAATTTGGACAAGACCCCTTCTGCCAAGAACGAGTGATGAACCAGAACAAATCCTTTGCCGGCTGAATAATCCAAGTGAAATTCGTACCTGCCCCAGCCGACTGAGCAGTCGAGGTCGGTAAAAATTTTTTCGAGTTTGGCTTTGTCGCTTTGATCCACTTTGAACATTGATGCAAGCGCGGGTGCCGTGCGTGCGCCAGCCCGCCGACCACCCATATACATTCGTGCGTTCACAAAACGGTCGCCCAGCACCAGATAGAAATCGTCCATCAAGTCAGCGAAGGATGACGTACTCATCAAGAATGCACGCACCCCTCCCAGAACCTTGAGATCGCCTTCGGGTGGCATTTCCAATTGCAAGGTTTTTTCATCGAACATTCCGGGTGGCATTGAATTCCTCCTTGGAAAATATTCTTGAATGCCGGCATTGGCATTTCATCGCCTAGCGCGTGCCAAACGCCAAGCGGCATGATTAATCCAACATCAGATTCTCGCCAAACGCTTCTTGAAAGCGCGTTCGAAATTCCGCCAAATTGTACCGATGATTTTGCGTACCGTATTCCTCCAGCGCGTATGTTGCCGCCAGACTTCCCATTTTGCCTGTGATCTCCCAGGGGAGTTTGTTCAAATATCCCTTGATGATGCCCGCGCGATACGCATCTCCCACGCCTGTTGGATCAGCTTGACGACGCGCGGGTACGCTGGGCACATTAATTGTTTCCCCCGCAAAGTGAATGCGCGAACCTTTCTCACCCAGCGTCACGATGAGCGTTGGTGTGGCACGGGTCACTTGCTCATCCGTCCAGCCGGTCTTGTGCTTGAGCATTTCAAACTCGTACTCGTTAACGATGGTCATCAGCGAGCCGCGCACCCCGTCTGCTAGTTCCTCGCCGCTCAAGCGAATGATTTGTTGGCTTGGATCGTACACGTACGGCAGATGCAATTCCTGACACTCGCGCACATATTGCACCATCGCGCGCGGATCGTTCGGAGAAATGACAACGAGATCAATCGGTTCACCGCGCGCGTGTTCTTTGAACGAGAGTTTGTGTGCGTGCGCCATTGCCCCGATGTAAAACATCGCAATCTGATTTTGCTTGCCATCGGTGCTGACAAAGAACGACGCCGTGAAATCGTCTGGAATCTCGATGATGGCGCGCGTGTCCACGTTGTTTGCTTCCAGCCACGCCCGATAATCGGCAAAATCCTGACCCACCGTCGCCATAATGCGCGGGCGTTCACCCAGCAGTGCAAGGTTGTACGCGATGTTCGTCGCGACGCCGCCGCGTTGTTTCTTCATCGAATCCACGAGAAACGAGACAGAAATGTTTTCGATCTTTTCCGGCAGAATGTGATCTTTGAAAAAGCCGGGAAACTGCATAATGTAATCATAGGCGATGGAACCGGTGATAAGGACGCTCATTGGAACTCCAGTGGTCAGTGGTCAGTTTTCAGTGGTTGGTGGTTGGGATGCGTTCGACGGTATGCCAGTGGTAGTACCAAACCGCGAGCGCAATGAACACATTGACCAGCGCACTCAATTCATCGCGCCAGAAGGATCGAATGCTCTCGGCGTTCGAGAAATCCACCAGACCAAACAACGTTTTAAAAATTTCCGTTCCTGCCTTGCCAGCAATAATCACGGCGACAATCAACGCAATGACCGTAATCATGTACAGATACACGCGTAACCCAAAGTGACGCTGGGTTTGCAATGCCCGTCGTTGGGCGTGTTGCCAATGAAACCACCACACCGGCAATGCCATCAGCAAGAGACCCAAGGTATTGGCAATTTGCCGTCGTATAAAGTCGGTTTCTGAGTACGGCAAGAACAAGGTCAAGATTTGCCCGACCAGTTGCAATGCGCCGACAAACGAGAGAAGCAACGTCGCCAACGCAACCAAATAGAAATAGATTTGCCGAATATCCACAACCACGTTACCGCGCCGCATTGTCCAAACGATCAGCGCCGCGATACCGCCAATGAATGCCAGGACGATGAGGGGAATGATGATACTCACGGTGTCCATCACTCCTCCCCTTCGCCGCGCACGTTTCTCCAATGATACCACCACGCGAGCAAAGCAATCAACGCGCCGACGACACTACCAATGAATTCTTGCGTAAAGGTGAGTGTGGCAAAGCGCGTGGAGAGATCGGCGATGCCTAAAAGCCACATTAGCACTTTGCCTATCGCGCTTGCGCCGCGAAAGACCGCGGTTACCAGTGCGACCAGCATCAGCGCGTAAACATACAGACGAAAGAGTTGCGCGGATTGCGTTTGCGTCAAGGTGCGCCAGCGTCGCCAATGCCAGAACCACACCGGCAGCGCCACCAACACAATCGCCAACGACGAGGCGACACTTTCCTTCGCGCTACGCAGTTCCCAATCTTCTAACCGCGCGCGGTCCCTCTCCTCGATTTGGGCGCGTTGCTCCGGTGTAAGCGTTGCCTCCGGCACCGGCGTGGGCTGATTTGTCCCAGCGACCGGCGCAGCAGTGGGCGGAGGTGGAGGCGTTGGAACCGGGACCGGCGGCGGGCGTCTTTTTTCCAACGGCACATTTGAGACAACCATCAAGCGCAAAACACCATCCACTAGAGTTTGCGCCGTCAGAAAGGCAACGAGAAAGACCAGGAACGCAGTTGCGCCATAGTACAATCGTTTGAGATCGAGATCAAACATGTTGCCCTCCCAAGGTAGGATAAATTTCTAAATTTGTCCTACGAACAAGCGCGCCAAGTTCACATCGAAGGGCGGATACACCACGCCGCGTTCCGTTACCAGCGCGGTGATGTACTTGTTTGGCGTTACATCAAACGCAGGATTACCCACCTGAACACCTTCGGGCGCGATTGGCACACCTTCGATGTGGGTTACTTCGCGCGCATCGCGTTCTTCGATAGGAATCAAATCGCCGTTGGGCAACGTCATATCAATCGTCGAGGTGGGCATCACCGCGTAAAACGGAATGCCATTCTCGTGCGCGACCACCGCGATTTTGTAGGTGCCGATCTTGTTCGCCACATCGCCGTTCGCCGCGACGCGATCCGAGCCGACAAAACATTTTTGCACTTTGCCCGCGCGCAGATAATAGCCCGCCGCATTGTCCGCGATCAGCGTCATTGGTACACCGGATTGCATCAACTCCCACGCCGTCAAGCGCGCGCCTTGCAAACGCGGGCGTGTCTCATCCACCAGCACGTGAACCTTTTTGCCTTGCCGGTGCGCTTCGATGATGCAACCCAGCGCGGTACCCACATCCACGGTGGCGAGTGGACCGGTGTTACAGTGATGCAAAATCGTGTCGCCATCGTTGATGAGTGTCGCGCCATTCTTTGCCATCGCCGTATTGATTGCCACATCCTCTTCGGCAATCGTTTGGGCTTCCTGCACCACAAAATCGCGCAACCCGTTCCCATCGAGCTTCGCCGCGCGTGCCTTATTCATCACCCGATCAAGTGCCCACATCAAGTTGACTGCGGTGGGGCGCGTGGCGCGCAAAATTTTCTCAGCGGTGTCGAGATCGCGCAACAAATCCTCGCGTGTCGTCGCGCGCGATTCGAGCGCGGCGAGTGCCAGACCAAACGCCGCCGCCGCACCAATCGCGGGTGCGCCGCGAATCGTCATATTGCGAATCGCCTCTGCAAGCGCACGGTAATCACGACATTCGACGATTTCGAATTGGCGCGGCAGTTTGCGCTGATCAATCATCCTGACGACGCCATTGTTCATCTCGATCGTTCGCATCTGCTACTCCAGACAACAAAAAATTCTCTCGATGAGAGAGAATTGCCAGAAGAATACTCTCATCTTTCAAGCGCGTTCATCACGCTTGCCGGAATTGGCACCATGTTGTCGGAAGTCAGCATTTCAGTGTTCAGACTGAATACTGAACACTGAACACTGATACCACAACGGGTTGCCGAGGTTTCACAGGGCCGTTCCCTCCACCTCTCTGGATGAGTGTCCAGTCCTATTCGGTTGTGCAAATTTATAACATAATCAAACTGATTTGTCAATTTATTTTGTGATGGATGTTAATTCAATCGCCGACTCGCCGGTTGGCGTCAACAACCGCGCGCCATCACTCGTGCGATATATTCCGATCATCAGGCGATAATTGCCCGGCGCCACGTCAGGCGGAGATAGCTCAGATACCAACCATAGACTTACGGCTGTATCGTTAACGACGCGATTGGCGCTTCACCGCGAATCTGGTACGTTGACACTTCACGCAATACAACCCATAGCTCGTACTCACCAGTGGCAAGTTCGGGATATAGCTTCAAATCATGCCAATCCAACAAAACCTCTCCAACTGCCCACTCTGTTGTCGGATAGGTACCTGCGGCTGGGCGACTCACTTCCTCAACGACCACACGTGCGTTTGTATCTCGCAATTGTACGACTACCTCATAGTCACCTTGTGGCCTACCACGTGCACGCCAGTATAACCCTACTGGCAATGTATCTCCTGTTCGTACTGCCCGTGGTAGTGCCGTATATCCTAAGAGTCGAATCTCGCCCATATCAACAAAAAATGGATTGTCTATTCGTATTTGGCTAGCCGTCACATTTGCCGTGTTCTTTTCAATGGTTACAGCCGCCACCACTGGCTCAAATCCCAAATCCATACCATTCCTATCAGTGGCAGCCAAAAAGTCTTGAGACAGAGTGCGATACACACCGAGAGTAACCTGATAAATACCCGATGGCGCTGTTGGTGGTATGGCAAGCATATATTGATCGCGGAATACGCGACTCTGTGACAAACCTGTGTGATCTAATGCATATTCTGCTTGCCCAAACAAGTGACCTCGCGCATCTAAGAGTTGCATTCTAACGATAAAAGAATCTTGAGAACTAGCGGCTTGGTGCCATTCGACTACTGCACAAAGCATTGCATCTCGATATTCCTGTTTAAGCTTAGTGATAGAAAACAGTGCCAGGGTCATTTGGCCACTATACTGAATTCCGAGTGCTATATTCGGCGCTTTGCGACGCGCAATAATGTAACCATCTTGTTGCGTAATAATCTCAAAATATCCACTATCCAACCACTGAGCCCACACCTCTTTGAACAATTGGTACTGATAGCGTTGAGTATCTGCAGCCAGATATTCAGCACGGCAATAGTCTAGGTGCGGCGCAGGAAATCCATAGATGTATTGACGGCTAGACAAATGAGGTGTTAACTCACCCTGAGCAGAGACAATCGCCTTGGTGGGTATTGTTTTCAAAAGAGAAGCACCAAGTGTGGTGTGCGCATCCAAGACGTAGAGTGATGGCTGAAAGTTGAGAGCAAGGGGACCCGCCGAAAGTAGATAGTAACTTGCCCCGCTGGATAAAAGTAGAAAAAGTGTTATCGAGACTAGTCGCGCTCTACGATCTCGCTCAGGATGCGTCAGAGAGAGCCGCCACTGTAACAGACGCTGCAAGCCTATCACCATTCCGAAGAATAGAAATGGCAAGAGCGAGGCTGTGTAATGATATTTGATCGAGAATTGCGGCGCGTAGTCGCTTAACACGGAAATTATCAGAGTGGGTAGTCCTATCAGGAAGATGTCAAAGCCGACCAACGGCAACAAGCCGAGGGGAACCAACAACTCAGTTACATATTCTATCTTTGCCGGGGTGACCACATGTTGTAATACAATATCTGGACGTGTGAGCATAGTAAGAACGATCTGATGTAATGAATGTCCTAAATAATCATAGCGTCCTCTGCCCGCAGCTACACCGTACCCAAAGTAGTAGTATGCGCCAGAACCACATTGATTACCACCAAAGTACGGGATAAGGCATTGCAAAAGAAACATGCTCCATACCATACCAAATAAGCAAAGACTCAACCCCAACCAGCGTTGACGCTGGACAAACAAGAGATACAGTCCATAGAATATCACGATCAAACCTATGTCCTCTTTCACTAAAAGTGCTATTGCCACACATACCAGAAATGGCTTGTACTGCTGACGCAAAACAAAAAAAGTTGCGTAAGTGAATATCGGAATAGCCAATGCTATTTCATGGAACTCTTCTAGATTCACATACTGTAGCGCCGGAGAAAGAAAATATGTTAGTGCAACGACAACAGCGAGTGAGTGACTCACATGGGATCGAGCAAACCAAAAAATCGGAAATACTCCAACTGCGATCGCCAAAGTTTGAACGATGATTAATACGATGGGACTACTCCACAATGCATAAAGCGGCACAAACGCAAGCAGAATTGGAGAGAAGCGTTGAGCAAGTAAAAGCGAAATATCCTGGATGATTGTAGTTTGGAAAAGACGTCCGCAAAGCGAATTCCAAATGACTTGATCGAAAACGCTCAAATCAAAGCCGTCTGTATTGAAAGTCAAATAGCGTAAAACAGAGAGTGTACCAAAAATTAGTACATACGCAATCGCCAATGACAGAACCAAGAGATGTGCCACGCGTGAAGAAAATAATGGGTTTATGAAATGAATCGGCTTGTAGAGCAAAAAAAGATAGACTAGAAGGCTTGTGCTGAACGCAAGTAAAAGAATAGCAAACATATTTCTTTCTTCCTGCAGGCTTACGATTCTCTCGATGATTCCTAGCGGTTTTCACGTTTATGCCCCGCGAGCTACACTTGGGTAGTTGCACTGTTAGCTCATTGCGTATCTTCCGACAGATTTCCCCTCCCCAAGCAGAGGAGCACTGAGTTGATTAAAGCGCGCCTATCATCAATTATTTTCACTTGGACAGGGTTGAACTGTCTACTGCCTCACAATCAACACTAATCCTCACCTTAGCTGATTTGGAAGTATCACCACTGGCTCCAATGTAACGTGATCCCCCTCGCGCGTTAGCAACCGCGCGCCATCACTCGTGCGATATATTCCGATCATCAGGCGATAATTGCCCGGCGCCACGTCAGGCGGAATTTCGAGCGCGTACTCATCCGCGATTGTTTCGCCAACGTCCCAAAACGAAGTCGGATATGTATTGTGCTGCGGCTGATTATCTTTTTGCGCGATAATGTTCCCATTCGTATCAACGAAATGCACAAACACCGTGTAATCCTCAGCGATTGGTTTCAAGGCGCGCCAATACAATTTGACTGGCAACGTCGAACCCGGCGCAATGTTCTGCACCGATGAATACCCCACCAATTCGATGCGATCACCGAATTTAAAAACGACCGGATTTTCGATTGGTTGAATCTTGGCTTGCCCGGCGATCTTGAACCGCGCGATGGTTGGCGTGATCGTGTTCCCATGTGGATCGCGCGCGGTCAACGTCTCCAGCGGCACACGACGAAATAACCCGGCTTCGATGCGTCCCACGCCCGCGCGCGTATCGAGCGGAACTGGCAAACGATACTCGTCGGTGACAATCTCCCCCGGTTGCCAGACACGCGTCGGATACAAACCGCGCCCGGGAAACGCATCCCAGCGCGTGATGATCTTGTCCTCCGCGTCAAACAAGCGGACGTACACGGAAAAATCTTCGTTCAGCGATTCGCGCGCGCGCCAGAAAATCGTCAGCGGCAACGTATCGCCGGGCGCGATGCGCGTGCGCGACAGCGCGTATCCCACCAGTTCGGCTTGGTCGTTGAAGGTGAGGTGAAGTGGGTGCGGCACGCGCGCGTCATCGGCAAAGCGTTCGGGCGGCGCGTACGTGGGCGCGATGAGGGCAAAGGGCGCAAGAGTAGCGAAAGCGAGTAGGACAATGACAAATGACAAATGAACAAATGACAAAGGACGAAGGGCAAAGGACGAAGGACGAAGGCGCGAAACGTGAGGCGTGAGGCGCGCAATCGGCAATCGGCAATCGGCAATTGGCAATTGTGCAAGTCCGTGCGTGAACAACACCGCCACTGCGGCAATCGCCGGGAAAATCAAGCGTCCTTGCGATGCCATTGTGAGCAATGTCCAACGTATGAGCAAAATCGAAATGAGCGCGAGCCAGAGCGTGGGAAGCCAGAGGAGGCACGGCAGCGTTCGGCGAACGAGTCCGATGAACAGACCAATGACCGCAAGCACGGTGAACACGTCGAGCGCGATGTAGACCCACTCGGGCGCGATGATGTTCACACCGCCAAAGTTGCCCCAGAACGAAATGCGAAAACCCTGAAACTCGTTGAGCAAACTCGCGAGCGTGACCGGGGTGGGGCGTCCGCCGGCGATTTGCACCCACACGTTGAACGCAAAAAAATCGCCGTACAAAATCCAGTTGCGCGCGTACCACCAGAACGCGATGAGGACGACGATGATCGCACAAATGAGACTGCCTCGCACAACGTCGAGTGGGTGAATGGGTGAATGGGCGAGTGAGTGATTTTCTCCCCCTCTCCCCCTCTCCTGTTCTCCCCCTCTGCTTTTCCACAGCAAGTACACAAACACAACCGCCGCGACGATCAACAGCCCCAGCAAACTCACTTTGGTCAGCGCGCCCAATCCCAGCACGATACCCAGCGCGATGAAGCGTTGTTGCGTCGTACCGCGCGTGATGAGTTGCGCGAGGAGCAACAGCGCAAGCGTCGCGAGCATCGTTGCGAGATTGTCGTTGTTGACCGATGCGCTGATGAACAGAAACATCGGATTGAACGCGACGAGCGCGGCGGCGAACGCGGCAAGGGTTTTGCGCTCATTGTCATTGCGAGCGGTTTTTGCGAAGCAATCCCCAATTCGCACGTTGGAGATTGCTTCGTCGCGAAAAACGCTCCTCGCAATGACAATACCGTTGTCATTGCGAGCGGTTTTTGCGAAGCAATCCCCAATTCGCACGTTGGAGATTGCTTCGTCGCGAAAAACGCTCCTCGCAATGACAATATCGTTTCCGATCTCCAGCGCGAGCAAGTACGTGAGCACGACGGTGAACGTGGAAAGAATGATCGAGAGAAAGCGAATGAGATGAACTGCGAGCGGGGTGCCTTGCCACGGGAAATTTTCCGCGCTCGTGTGCACAATCAAATTCTTGTTGCCATAGTCGAGCGGGATGCCGATGCGCGCGTGCGGGTTGCGCCACAAGCGTTCCGGCAAATCGCGCGTGTCAATCCAGAAAGTGGCAAGCGCGCCGAGCGCGTAGTACAGCGGCGGTTGTCCACCCTCCTGCTCCCAAAGTGTCTTGACATTCGGGTCTTGAATCGGCAGACCATTTCCACTCGCGAGATGCTGCACGAACGGGTAATGCCAGATCTCGTCGCCGGCTTCGAAAATCGGCGTGACAATCGAGTAGGTGGTTGCGAGCGCGAGGAAGGCGAGGAGAACGAGCGATAGCGCGCGATGAGATTGAACAAATCGGGCAATCGTGTTACGCAAATTCATTCGATAACTCGAATCGGCGCGATGACGATCTTGTCGGCAAAGGGTTGTCCCAGCGCGTCAACAATCGGCAAGCGCTGCAACGTGGCAAGTTCGTACAGCCCGATGTGCAGTTGATATTCGCCGGGTGGGACGGTCGCGTCAATCGGAATGACGATGCCGTCCGGCACAAAATCGTTTGCGCGCCATCGCGTTGTGGGGGATTTGCCTTGCTGTGGCGGTGCGTCCGCGCTGGCGACGGTTTCGCCGCGCGCATCAACCAGATGCGCGAAAATCGTGTAATCCTTTTCGATGCGCGCGAGGGCGCGCCAGTATAACAGCACGGCAAACGATTCGCCGCGCCGAATTTCATCGCGCGTGATTTCCACGCCTTCGAGCGCGATAGAGTCGGCAAAGCGCACGGGCAAATCAGCGAGCACGCGCGCGCTCACTGACCTGGCGACTGGAAATTCTTGCCATTGCTGCGCGTCGTCGAGGTAATAAACGAACGCGGCGTTGTGATCGCGCAGGTTGGCGCGTCCATCCAAATCCACGCCGCGCGCCGCAACGTCTTTACCGTACCGCAGAAACATCAAGCCGGAAATGTACGGACTTTCCATCGGTGGGTTGAGGAAATACAAGAGCGTGTCTGGCGGGAAGGTGGGGTGCGTCTGAAGAATCGGACGGAAACGAAGTCTTTCTGCGCGCGCTGTGCCGCCGAAATTGATCATGCTTTCGGCGAGCGCGTTGCCGTGCCACACAAGGACAAGCGCGACGAGCAATGCGGACGCGCCTCTCGCGAACCGATGCGGCGCGCGTGTGACAGCAATCACCTTGTCCGCCAGCAATCCGATGCCGACGAGCGAACCCATCAGCGGCAGATACAGATAGCGCGGCGCGGATGCCATATTGAATTGAAATGGCAGAATCGGCGCAAGCGTGAACAAGGTTGCGGCAACGAGGAATGTGAGGCGACGCTCGCGCCACATCGCCCAGAGCAAGGCGAGGACGACAATGCCGAGCCAGACAAAATTGAGTGGCGCAGGCAAGCCCCAAGGAAACGCGAGCGTCGCCGCGTGATGCCACAGCGCGTCGAAAATGTGCGTGCCAACTCCATAGCCCAGGTGCGCGGTAAACAGTCCGCGCGTCAACACCCGCCATTCGAGTACGCCGTAGATCGCCAAAAGCACAACGAACGGCGCGTAGCGTACGATGAGTGCGCGCCAGGTCGTTTGCCCGCGAATCAGCCAGCGGTCCATCAAAAACAAAACGATGGGCAAGGTCGCGGCGACCTCTTTGCTGAACAACGCGCCGATGGTTGCAAGCAATGTCAGCGCGTACCAGCGCGCTTGCGCGCGTGTGAGATAGTTGACCCACAGGCGCAGCGCGAGCAAATAAAAAACGCTCAAGAGTGGATCCGCCACACCGATCCACGCGACAGCAAGGTTATCTACGGGGAGTGTCGCGTACAGCAGCGCGGCAAAAATCGCCGCGCGCCAACGCTGCGTCAGCACGCGCGTCAAATCGAACAGCAAGCACGCATTGAGAATGTGCAGACCGAGTTGGAGGAGATGATAGCCGAACGCGTTGCCCT
>Ga0209227_1000202_pt1 | contig 50317 bp, 38 predicted proteins | sample YNPBryantNP2012_FD_185815 | JGI IMG/M metagenome (GOLD analysis project Ga0209227, IMG submission 185815) | Anoxygenic and chlorotrophic microbial mat microbial communities from Yellowstone National Park, USA - YNP Bryant NP 2012 (SPAdes)... ...
GGGGGGCCGTCAACCCTGTCAGGTATTTGACCCACTTGTCGTGGGTGCGCAAGAACGCTTCGGTTATCATCCTTCCCCTCCGTTGCATGGCGCCTGGAGTGCCTTTCAGCAAACCTACAAGGATGATACCGCAAAAACGCTCAATTGTGAATCAACTCTATGATCATGTTGGCAAGGTGCACGCAGTTACGATAAACCACTTCCAGGTCACTGCGCATTTCTGGCGGAAGGACTACGTCGTACATCTCCGGCGACTCGACCATCAGGCTCACCAACCCGATGATCATGTTCAAAGGGGTGCGGAACTCATGGCTGACCTTGGCCACGAACATCGTTTTGGCCTTCTGGGCTTCTTCGGCAATGATTCGCAACGCTGCCATACGCTCGCCTGCAAGAGCCAACTGTCGGTTGGCATTGGCCAGATCAATCAATGCCTGCTCCAGTTCCACTTTGCGATCCCGTGTCTGCTCTAACAACACCCTGGCACGCTCGAAGTAAGCTTCTGAGTAGCCGACCGTCTGATATACGGAGTGGTACACGAGGGACACGATGCCCAACACGGCAAAGGTCGCCCCCAGAGCGACACCGATTGCTCCCCTATCAGCGGCGGTTGCAGACCCCGGCCCCCACAAGGATAGTAGAAACAGTAATGCTGTTTCAAACAGTGCTACGCCTGTGGCAGCGGCAAGGCTCAGAAGCGCCGCAGCAAGTACGGTCGGAACAACCAGCCAGGTCAACGTGCCAGGCAGATGCAGCCAGTAATGTGCCAGCAATATAAGTGCCAGCAGCGCGATAACTATGAACCAGCGTGCCAGGCGAGTATCCCGCCTCTCAACTGCCCAGGTGATAGCCGATAATACGGCAATGAGGATCGCCAGTACTTCAACCCTGGCCTTGATCGGCTCGGATAGAGACTGGCTGATAAGGGCCAGCATCCAGCTTAACGCGACCAATGTGGCAAGCACGATCTTAGACGAAATACGCATCTCCTGGCTTGAACTTGTCATAAGCTCATCCATACTTTACCTTCCACAAATACGCTCGTGATAACACGCTATGAGGTTGGACGGCGCTGACGCCTGCCCGGACGGTCACCTTTCGACCACAAACCTGCCGATAGTGAAAGAGTCACCCCACGGCTGGCCATGCTCACCTAAGAGTGGCAATCGCTGCATTGTTTTCAGAAGATACCATGCGACCTCGACCCTGTACTCGCCCGGCGGCGCAGCAGGGTCCAACCGCACCTCCCAGGCATCATGCACTACCTGGCCAGGCTCCCACCGGCTGGTGGGGAACGTGCCGGCAACCGGCCACATATCAACCTGGCCGTGCAACCGCCCGTCCGGCCCGATCAACTGGACGGAAAGGGTGTAGTCCTCAGACATCGCGCTCATCCCGCGCCAGCGTAGTGTCACCGGAATGACGTCCCCAGGACGTGCATGCAGACGGCCAATCTCACCATCAAGGAGCAGGATCAACCCCGCGAAGTTGGCCAGCCCGCCCTGAGATGGAAGGACTTTGACCCTGGCAAGCGGGCAATCCGGCGTCGGTGACGCGAGCCACGTGCAACGCACCTTTTCCCCGACCAGACCGACGCGTAACCGGTAGTCGCCCGGAATCTCCGGAGCGGGCAGTTCGTGGCGACTGTGCACACTAAAACCAGCTACAGAAAACAGGAAGGAGCCGCTTTCCCGACCTTCTGCATCAACCCAACTCAACCGTAAAGTCCTCTCCCGATCCTTTTCCTCGTCGGATGCATGCCACGAAAGCTCTACCGCAATGGATGCGCCGGCCGGGGTCTCGCCGGCAAGATGGTAACCGCTCAACCATGTCCCATCGGTGAAGGCATAACGCACCACGTAAAGGAGTGGAGATGGAGGTGGGGACGGCCCGGAGACCTGCAATGTGCATAACCGCAGCCAGGGCGACGGCCCTCCCTCTATGCTTAAGCCCTCTTCCCCGAAGCGCGGGAACAGCCCTATCTCCAGATGATACTCACCAGGCTGCACCCATACAGGTGGTGCCACCTCGTGATAGTCGGACAGCACAATGCCTGCAGGCCAGGCATTGGTCGGGTACAACCCTCCCACAGGCCGCTCGCCGTCAACTGTCCAGACCACATTGCCCTCCTCGTTCACCAGCCGCAGACGGACCACCAGGTCCTCATCTATGTGACCATCAGCCACCCAGTAGAGCATCAGATGATAAAGCGGCCTCCCTGATACATCCCCGTTCAGCCTGGCGTCTAAAAGCCGAACCTTTGTGCCGAAGAGGGTGCCCCGGCCTGCGATTGGGGTGTCGAAAGCGTGACGGCTGACCTCTACAAGCGGACCCACCGACCGCAGGTACAGCCCGGTCAGATCGGGCAGGTAACGCGCCAGATAGACCGTCTGACCAGCCTCGAGGCGGCGGTGCATCTCCCCATAATACAGCTCTTCGCTCCCCAGGAGTACCAGCTCCAGGTCCGGTCGCATCCCTTCGATCTGCTGTAAATAATACAATGGTGCAAATTTCTCCACATCGGCCAATACCGCACTGCGCTGTGCCAGCGGCAGGCTCATCACATAGCGTCCCCAGTGATAACCCTCCTCATCCCGGCTTCGGTCTACCAGGGGCAAATTCAACCATACGCGGCTGAGAGGAAGCAGCGCGACTGCAGCCAGGAGATACCTGTCAGTTCCGATCCGGTTACGGGAGACCAGGCTGGTCAGGAAGGCGATGCCCACCCCGATCCATAATGCCAGCAGCAGATGGGCGGGCAACAGGAAGACGGCAATGTCAGGAACGTTGTACGAGAGGCCATAGAAGAAAAAAGCCACGAAGGTAACACCGGTCAACATCAACTCACGCCTGCGTCTCAATACCAGACAGGTCAGACCGACCGCAGCCAGCACAAGCCCGGCGTTGCCGAAAGGCTCGCTCAGGGCACGCCAGACGATTCCCCAACGGATCGGGTCGCGCCATCCTCCGGGCTGCAACGCTCCGTGAAACTGGCTGCCGGTGATATGGGAAAAGAACTCGGCGGCGGTCATCCAGCGGCCGTTCAGTGCCGGCCAGCGCAGCGGAATGAAGAGATAAAGCGCAAGGCCCAGAAGGAAAAGCCCTCCTATGCTGAAGCGGTCGCGGGCGCGCATACGGGGACGCTCCAACGCCAGGGCCAGTATTGCTGTGGGTAGCACCAGGGCCATCGTCAGATGATGGGCCAGACCTGCACCCAATATAAATGCAAGCACTTTCCAGCGCAATGATGGGGGACGGCCCGTGCCCTCCCAGGGGAACAGTAACAGCCAGAGGACCACTGCCACCAGGAGTGTGTGCAACGTATACACCTCGGCGACCACGGCCTGTGACCAGAAGGTGGCAGAAAATGCCAGCGCCGTAGCGGCCACAAGGGCCGGCGCCCACCACTCAAGACGGGTCACGAGTCCATATAATACAAGTACAGCACCCGTAGCGAAAACGGCCGAAGCCAGATTGACACGCCAGGCCACATTGCCCAGCGGCAAAAATGTGAACAGTTTACCCAGCAGAACATAAAGAGGGTAACCAGGTGGGTGAGCAACGGCCAGACGGGGTACCACCACCTGGAACTCAAAAGTGTCCGCCTGACCTACAGAGGGGAGCATGGTACGCAGGTACAATCCCAACGCCACCAGGCTGAGTGAGAGTGGAACCAGCCATTTCAGCGCCCGTGTCCGCCATCTGGAGCGAAAGGGGAGAGGAGGAGCACCGGTTGTCTGCTCCTCCAGACTGAACAGCAGGCTGAACAGGGCCTCTCCGGCCAGCAGAACGCCGCCAGCCACGGGGCCGGTAACGATACCCACGACGTAGAGGAGTAAGGGAACAGCGGTCGCGATCAGGGCAGTGCGAGGTGCAACCGCACTCACCACTCCACATCCACACGCGAGCGCGACGACCGCCACGGCCGAAGAATAGAGGGGAGCACAAAATCCCCCCTCGGCTATCAGGCGGGCAAGGGCCAATCCCCAGACAGCCCCTGCCATGCCCGCGCCAGCCCGGTACAAGAGTTCAGGGTGCGGCCTCGCCACTGCTTCCAGCCGTCTCTTCGGCCTCTTCCAGGCCAAAGTAGTGTTTCAGTATCTCATGAGCCACCGGCACCGCCATGGTTGAACCCTCTCCACCGTTATAAAGGAAGACCAAAACGGAGACTTCCGGTTCCTGTACACCCTCAGGCATGGCGTAAGCGACGAACCAGGCATGCTCTGGCTGATCGTACTTGCCGGGCGTGCCGCACATAATATCGTCGCAGAACTGGGCGGTGCCTGTTTTGCCGGCGACGTATATCCCTTCGATCTTCGCGCGATATGCGGTGCCGTACTCGACTGCGCCGTGCATACCCTCCCTGACCAGCGCCAGGTATTCCGCGCTGATGGGCAGAGTGCGGATGATCTGCGGCTCGAAGGGCTGGATCACGTTTCCTGCCGCATCAGTGATATGATGCACAATGCGTGGGCGATAAAGGGTGCCGCCGTTAGCGATGGCATTGACAGCGTTGAGCAACTGTAGCGGGGTGACGGTGAGGAAACCCTGCCCAATGGAGAGGTTGTATGTGTCGCCGGTGGCCCAGGACTCGCTGAAAGTCAATCGTTTCCAGTCTGCTGTGGGCACGATACCCGCGGCCTCGGCTGGAAGTTCCACCCCGGTCTGTTCTCCAAATCCGAAGAGACGGGCGTACCCGGCAATGCGACTCACCCCCAGCCCCTGGAAGCCGGCTTCCTCAAATCCACCCCCGGTCTTGTAGAAGAACACGTCGCACGAGTGGGCAATCCCTCCGATCACGTCAAGGGGGCCATGGCCGGTGCGTTTCCAGCAGTGGAACTCCTGGGCACGCCCCGGGTCGTTAGGGAAATACTTGTTGGCTATGACAATCGTGCCCGGACAGGAAAGTCGCGTGTAAGGAGTCAGTACCCCTTCCTGAAGCGCAGCCGACGCCACCACCAGCTTGAACACCGAGCCAGGAGGGAGCTGATCAGACACGGCGTGGTTGAGCATGGGGCGATGAGGATCCGCATACATAAATCTGAGCTCGCGCTCCAGTTCCAGCGGGGAGACGCCGGGGGTGAAGAGGTTGTTGTCATAGGTCGGGAGGCTGACCATAGCCAGGATCTCGCCGGTGCGGGGACGCATCACGATGGCCACTCCACGCGGAGAATTTTTTGCGCGCTCCATTCCCCGCTTCAGCACCTCCTCGACGAATCTCTGTAACTCCAGGTTAAGCGTCAGGTGGACATTGTTCCCGGGCACAGGGGCGGCCAGCTCCTTCACCACACGGACAGTCCTCCCCATCACATCTTCCTCGACAATCTGCTGCCCCTTCTGCCCTCGCAGCACATTCTCGAAGGTAGCCTCTACCCCGGCCACACCAAGGCGGTCGGTAGCGGGATCGTATCCCAGTACGCGGTAATACTCGTCGTTACCCTCGGGTACGGGCAACAGATACCCCAAGATCTGAGCGACCAAAGGGCCGTAAGGGTAGGTGCGCACGGACTCCACCTCAATCGAGACACCGGGCAGGAGTAGAGATTGCTGCGCGATCAGGAACGCAGTCTCCCTGTCCACACCTCGCCTGACGACCAGGGGACGGTACGATGTAAAGCCGACGCTCTCTACCATCTCGCGCAGACCCGGTTGCGGTTCCCCTCCGGAAAGACTTTTACTGGAGGTGGCATAGGGCATATCCAGCAGCCAGGCAAGCCTGATGAGCACATCTTCTGCAGACGCCCGGTCCTCGGGCAGGTATGCCGGGATGAGGAGGACGTTAAAGCTGGGGACGTTTCGCACCAGTGGGGTGCCTCTGGCATCGTAGATGATCCCTCTGGGTGCAGCAATGGTGACAAGGCGAGTACTCTGTTGCACTGCCTGGGCGCTGTAGTAAGGACCCTCCACAACCTGAAACCGCCACACGCGCAGAGCCAGCACACCGAATACGCCCAGTATCAGCAAGCCAAGCAGGATCACGCGAGGAGAGCTTCTCAGCAACTCCCAGCGCCCTTCCCACCTCCCCCGCGCGGGAGAGACGGCGTAAGGACCCTGACGTGGTTCAGGCGCTCGTGGTATCATAAAGTGAACCTCTCCCGTCGCGTCCTGCGCTCCAGCCAGTGCATCGGACGGTACACAAACGGCGCCAGGATGGCGTTAAGCAGGACTGAAGGCCATGCAACCCGGAACAGCGCATCAAGCCAGTTCACAGGATAGCCGGTCCAGGCCAGCGCAAGCAACAACACCAGGTGATAACCCGAAACGGCCAGGAGAGTGGAGAGCATCACTCCTGCAACCGGCGAGCCCAGGTCTACCCTCAGCACCCGGCCGCTCAGGAAAGAGGCCACCACCAGCGCCAGTGTGATGGCACCCAGGGGCCCGCCGGAGAACAGTTCCATCATCAACCCTCCCAGGAACGCCCACAACACCCCCTCATCCACACCGCGCACGACCGACCACATCAGCACCACCAGGAGCAGCAGCTCAGGCCGTGCGCCCCAGAGGCTCACACGGGTCAGCACCACGGTCTGGATCAGCGTCACACCGGCCAGCAGCGGGATCGCCAGTGATAAAAGCATGGCTTACCTCCCCGCCCGATCACTTCTCATTGCCCCCCGCCAGAAGGTCCGGCAGGAAGCTCACCTTCTGACGGCATCTGCTCGTAGGCCGTGATCACCAGCACCTGCTCCAGGCGCGAAAAGTCAAGCGCCGGGCGCAGGATCGCGGCCTGAGAAGAGGCGTAATCCATCTGTAACACTTCGGCCACCTGGCCGATGATCAGGCCTTTCGGCAAAGTGCCGCCCAGGCCTGAAGTCAGCACAATATCGCCGACACTGATCGGCTGATCCTGGGGTATATACTGGATAAGCAGTGAGCCGTCCGGCTGTCCCACCACCAGGCCGGTAGTGCGCGCATTCTGCAGGAACGCTGCCACAGCGCTTTCGCGATCGGTGATAAGCTGGACCCTGGCTGTGCGTTGGAACACCTCAGCCACACGGCCGACCAGCCTGGGCCCCCCACTGACCACAGGCATCCCCACCTTCACTCCCTGCCGTGCTCCCACGTTAATCGTCACATAGCGGAGGTAGGGGTTAGGCTCAAAACCGATTACCTCTCCGCAAGGGTATGTGGTGCAGGCCGCCCGGTCCACCACATCGGCGCCAAGATAGGCCAGGACGGGGAACTCATCTACGAAGTTTAGCTGTGCCCGAAGCGTTTCTACCTCGGCCTTGATCTCTCGCAGTTGGATGTTCTCAGCTTCCAGGGCATCAACCTGCCTCTGTAACTCCTCTACGCGTGCCCGCAACTCCCGTACATCGCGCACCGTGCTGAACATGTTGCCAAGGCCCGCAACAAAGCCCGCCAAGAAGCGTTGCAGAGGATCGAAGAGGTAGTGGAAAACGCTCTCAAAAGGGGAGAGTAACCCAGCTTCGCTGGACACAATCAGTAACAGGCTGAGCACAGAAAGCACCAGGGGAAGCCAGGAACGCGAGGGCGATTCCCTCATACATCACCACCAGGTTTTGCCCTACCACAGGATAGGAGAGCGTCCCAGGCTCTCCGTCAGAACTCGGAACTCCTGGGACGGCGGTCGTTAGTGCTCACAAGAATTTCTCGCAGTTCGTCTAAAGATTCCAGCACCTTACCAGCCCCGCGCGCCACACAGGTCATCGCATCCTGAGCCACCCAGGCCCGCATGTTGGTTTCCTCGCTGACCCGCTCATCCAGTCCCTTCAATTGGGCGCCGCCGCCGGTCAGGCAGATACCGGTCTCCAGCAGATCGGCCACGACCTCGGGCGGTGTTGCCTCCAGCGTATCGTGAATCACGTCCATGATGATGTTTAGCGAACCGCTCAGCGCCTCACGGACCTCAATACTGCTGAGCTCGATCTCCTCCGGCAGGCCGGTGACCAGGTTACGCCCGCGCACGGTCATGGTCAATTCTTGTTGCAGCGGATAGGCGGAGCCGATCGTGATCTTGACCTGTTCGGCCATACGCTCGCCTATGAACAAATTGTACTTCTGACGGGCATACTGGATGATATCCTCATCCATCTCATCGCCGGCAACACGCACCGAACGGCTGACGACAATCCCCCCCACCGCAAAAACTCCTACCTCAGTTGTGCCGCCACCGATGTCAACGACCATACTTCCTCGCGCCTCGGTGACCGGCAGCCCGGCACCGATGGCCGCCGCCATAGGCTCCTCAATCAGGTACGCCTCTCTTGCGCCTGCAGCGATGGCCGCGTCGTAGACTGCCCGCTTCTCCACCTCGGTGACACCGCTGGGAATACCCACCACAACACGTGGGCGGGGGAAAGGCAACAGCAACTGGCTGTGAGCACGCTTGATGAAGTAGTCCAGCATCGCCTGGGTGATGTCGAACTCAGAGATAACCCCGTCACGCAAAGGGCGGATGGCGACGATATTGGCAGGGGTACGTCCGACCATCTCTTTGGCTTCTGCGCCGATGGCAAGGACCCGGCGGGTATTTTTATCAATCGCTACCCACGAGGGCTCGTTTATCACAATCCCCTTGCCACGCACATAAACCAGCGTGTTTGCCGTGCCCAGGTCAATCCCTATGTCCAGTGAAAATAACCCAAGGAACGCATCAATGGGGTTGAACACCAGCCACTCCCGTATTTATACTGTATCCGGCACCCGCCTGCTACATTTGCCGGTCACACCAGAAATTATACCATGGATTTCGTTTTGTGGTAGGTGAGTGGCCACCGGAGTGTGTTCCAAAGTTGCAGGACAACTGCGAGCAGTTGTCCTGTATGGCGACCTCAGGTGCGGTCTGGGGGCTGGCCCGAGCCGGGTGGATGCAAAAATATGAGACCCGAGCGCCGCTCACTGATTGCAGTTTACATTAAGCCATGCTATACTTCTAACAAACAGGCTTTGCGCTGACGGCTGGACGAAGGGGGCGGTATGGCCAGCCTGGGGGCAAATGAGAAAGAAGCCAAACGTGTCATCCTGATTGCAGACGCCGATAGAGCGCTGGCACGGGTGTTAGCAGCGACGCTTGCGTGGGAAGGGGTGCAGATCGTATTCGCTCACGACGGGTATAAGGCACTGGAACTGATCAACACCCTCCATCCTGCCCTCATCATCACCGAGGTGCTTCTTCCGGGCAAATCGGGTTTCGAGATATGCGCAGCGGTCAAACATAACCCCACGACGGCCTCCATTCCCATCATTATCCTGACCTCAAAAGCGGACCTCAGCGGCAGAATGGCAGGCATCACCGCAGGAGCAGATGCTTATCTGACCAAACCTTTCAGTCCGGTTTACCTGATTACGCTGGTCAGCGAGATGCTGGCCGGACACAGTGTTGGGCCTCCCTCGCGCTGGCCCTCTCCCTCCACTGCAACACCTGTTGACCAGTGGCTGATTTATGCCTGCGAACTCAGGGAACTCGTTGCTCAGCAGAAAGCTGCGCGGCGGACGCTGGAGGAGGCCAGAAAGGAAGTAGAGAGGCTGAACAGGCTGCAAACCGAGTTTGTCGGTGTGCTCTCCCATGAGTTGTTGACGCCTTTCGGTGCCATAGGACTGGCGCTGGAACTCCTCCAGCAACAAAGTAAAGACCTGCCCGCCGGGTACCGCCAGGCTATTGATAATCTCTCTACCGAGATAGCCAGCCTGCACCGGATGATCAACGGCGTTGTCAAGTTCGCCGAGTTGTTACATAAGCGACGCGAGCCGGAACTGGCTTTCTACCCCCTGGAGGAGGTGATTCCACCGGCGGTGGAGCCGGTGGCCATACTGGCACAGGCTCGCGGCGTGGACTTCCGTTGCCTTATCCCCCCGGACCTGCCCCCTGTATTTGCTGACCGGAGCCTGCTGGGCGAGGCTGTTTTCCAGATGGCCCACAACGCGGTCAAGTTCAATAAGCCAGGCGGAAAAGCCTGGGTGCGGGCTTCTCAGGAGGATGGATGGCTGGTGATCGAAGTTAAGGATACGGGGATCGGGCTGACGCCGGATCGGCTGGCTCTGCTGGGACAGCCTTTTGAGCAGAGCGCCGACTCACTCCGCCGTGGCCGTGAGGGGCTGGGGGTCGGATGGGCTTTTGTCGGCTATGTCGCGCGTGTCCACAGCGGTCGGACGAGCGTGGAAAGCCCGGGCCCGGGCAAGGGGAGCACTTTCAAACTGTTCCTGCCCATCGTCACGGAGATGAAATGAAGCCACCAGAGATCGGCCTTTCCACTGCTGCATTCTACCCCCACCATCTCACCGAGGACGCGCTGGTCACCATCGCCAGGCTGGGTTTTCGCGTCGTCGAGGTCTTCCTCCAGACCGATGAGGAGTATTCCCTCTCCTTTGGGATGGAGCTTGATAAACGCCGCCGTGATCTGGGATTGTCCATCCACTCCCTCCATATGTACTCACCTTACTTCGACTTGTGGGCACCTTATCCGCGCATGGCACGGGAAACCCATGAGCGTTTCGAGCGATTGTTGGAGATTGCCAGGATATTGGGTGCCGCCGCTCTTACCTGGCACGGATTGCGTTATGAGGTGGACGACCCCCGCCTGCTCTCTCCATTCCTGGAAAGCGCTGCCCGGGCAGGAGAACAGGCACAGGCAGCCGGGGTGACGTTGTGCATCGAAAACGTCAGTTGGTGTTATCTGCGCACCCCCGATCACGTGCGCACCATCAGAGAGGCCTGCCCCCAGCTTGGCTTTACCTTTGACACCTTCCAGGCCGGCGAAAGCGGTGCCGACCCGGCCGCTTTGATCCACATGATGGACAGCCGCCTTATGACAGTACATCTGGCCGATTACGCGCCGGGCGCTCCCCGCCATCTGCCCCCTGGGGAAGGATGTCTTGAGTGGCCTGTCATTATGCGCACCCTCCACGATGTGCGGTATGGAGGACCGCTCATTATCGAGCCGGCATATGTAAGCGACCCGGCTGTATTCCTGCGCGCTCGTGATTTCATCCGCAGGATGTGGGATGAGGCTTATGGAGTGGAGCGCGGTTGATGAGGAGCCACTGCCGGGGCAGGAATGTCGGCTGTGTGGAAGACGCTCCCGGCTGATCACCGCTCAGTTGGGCCTGTGCCTTGAGTGTATCCGCAACCACTCTACCGAAGCACTGGTGCTGGCGGATGAGGCCCACGCCTCGGCGCGCAGCCTCTTCGGACTTCCCACGCACCCGCCACGTTCTCCGGGAGGGAAGCGGTGTGGGCTGTGTGTCAATGACTGTGTGATCGGTGAAGGGGAACGGGGCTACTGCGGCCTGCGCCAGGTGCACCAGGGGCGGCTGCGACATCTGGCCGGCACCCCAAAGCGGGGACTATTACACTGGTACCGTGATCCGCTGCCCACAAACTGTGTGGCCGATCCGTTCTGTGCCGGCCACACCCGGCGCGGTAAACACAACCTGGCGGTCTTCTACAGCGCCTGTACCGCGGACTGCCTGTTCTGTCAGAACTGGCATTTCCGCGAGAGCGATGTACTGCGGTCGCCGTCCCTCTCCGCAGCTGCTCTGGCCGGGGTCGCCAACGCCCACACTTACTGTGTGTGCTACTTCGGGGGTGACCCGGCCGCCCAGATGGCCCACGCTCTGGCCGCTGGCCGTCTGTTTGCCGGGCGTGGGGTGGTTGTTTGCTGGGAGACCAACGGCACCGCTCATCCCCGCCTGATGGAACGCGCTTTTGAACTCTCGCTATCCACCGGCGGCTGTGTCAAGTACGACCTCAAAGCCTGGGATGAGAGGCTTCACTACGCGCTTACAGGGGTCAGCAACAGCCGGACTTTGGAGAACTTTGCCCGCGCTGCTGCCCGCTTTGACGAGCGTCCTTCACCTCCACCGCTTGTCGCCAGCACGCTGCTCGTGCCCGGCTATGTGGATGCCGAAGAGGTAGAGCACATCGCCCGTTTCATCGCCAGCCTCAACCCGGCCATCCCCTATGTCCTGCTTGCGTTTGCCCCCCAATTCTTCTGCGCCGATTTGCCGACCACCTCGCTGCGCCATGCCAGGGAGGCTGAGGCTCGTGCCCGCGCTGCCGGGCTGGAGCATGTGCGCATAGGCAACCGCCATTTGTTGACGAGATGAACATTGTTATCTATGGTTCGTTCTGAGGCCCGGAGAAGCGGCCCGTCACGAGCAGGAGCAATCCGGCCAGTGCAGCGGCCCCGCCGAGCCGGAACATCATTGCCGCCCCGACAGCGTCATAGAGCACGCCGCCGATGAAGGCGCCGAATGCAGAACGCAGCCCCATCACCACCCCTGCGAACAGTCCCTGAGCTGTGGCCCTCACCCCCGGGGGGGCGATCTCAGCAGCATAGGAGACCCCGGCCGCCCACATCGTCGAGAAGGCCGGGCCCTGCAATAACTGGATGAGTAGAGCAAGCCATGGAGCCCGCATCAGGGAATAGGCGATCCCCTGCACAAAACAGGCCAGCAGCGAAACCACGAGCGCCCCTTTACTTCCCCAGCGGCAAAGAAGCTGGTCGGCAAAGAACCAGAGCGGCACTTCGCTCAATGTCGCCATCGTCATAGAGAGTCCCATCAGCGTCTTGGAAGCGCCCAGTTCTCCCAGGTAGAGGAACAGGAAGTTGAGGACGAATGCCAGACCAAGGCTGCCAATGAAGATGGTGAGCAGGAACAACAACCAGCGCTGGTTGGTCAACAATTGATGCAGGTCATTAAAGAATCGGGGGCGGATGCTGGAGCGGGCTACCGGCAGGTACAGGGAAACGACGATGACGCACGACATAAGCACGAAATAGCTGTAGAAAGCCCAGTGCAGCCCATAGCGCTCAATCGCTTCTCCAGCGATAGGGGCGACTATGCCCCAGCCTACGGCCCCCCACAGCCGCTGCTTTCCGTAATCGTTCCTGCGTTCTCCCAGCAGCTCCACCACGGTGTTGTCCACAAGTGGCATGGCAGGAGCACCGAAAAAGGCGAAGGCGATGACAGCCACCATCAACCAGGGGAAGCTGGGAGCCAGAGATAGCCCCACCATTGCTGCCAGAGAGAGTACAAGCGCAAGCAACATCAGCTTCTTGTGCTGCTGTGTGGCATCGGCCAGCGCGCCCCACAACGGCGCCGCGGCAAGCGACACCAGCGGCGAAACCCCTCCCAACAGTCCTATCTGCCGGCCTGTCAACCCCATTTCTCTGTAGTAGAGTGCCAGGAATGGCAGCAGAGAGGACATGGCCGCGAAGTAGAAGAAGTAGAACAGTTTGGGAAACAACATAGTGGCCCTGATGGAACGCTTCATTTTCAGTAACTACGTAACTACCTACCCGACTGGCCTGCCGCTATGCGCTGATTGGAAATCAGCCTTCGCCGACGCCCGGCACAGCGCGCCCGGGGAGGCCGATTTTCCAATCGGCACACGGCGGCAGGCAGCCGGCCAGGTAATTACGCTGCATCTGTGAATTTCACAGGCTTTCCGTCCCGGCTAGCGCACATGCAACGCGGCCTGCCAGGGAGGCGTTGTTAATCAGGAGTGCCTCATTGGCACGGCGTGCCCGTCCGCCGGTGAGCTCGACCAGCCGCTTCAGCAGGAATGGTGTCAGTGATGGGCCGCTGATATTGGCTGCTTCGGCCTCCTCCACCGCATACGCAATGAGCGTTTCCACTTCCTCAGCGGGAATCTCAGCAGCTTCAGGTACTGGCAGACAGATCAGCAGTGCCGTTTTCATCCCCAGAGCCGTGCGCGCACGGGCTATACGCGCGATTTCCTCGGGCGTCCTGACCTGCCCCCCAACCCTCAGTCCGGAGCGGCGGCTGTAGAAGGCGGGGAACTCATCAGTATTATATCCGATCACCGGCACGCCGAGCGTTTCGAGCATTTCCAGCGTCCTGGGCAGGTCAAGGATGGCTTTGGCACCGGCGCAGACGGTGACCACAGGTACAGAGGCCAGTGCGAAAAGGTCGGCTGACACGTCCTCTGGGTGCTCTCTATGCACGCCGCCGATCCCCCCCGTAGCGAAGACCTGGATACCCGCGCGATGGGCCAGATATATTGTCGCGGCGACAGTTGTGCCCCCGCTGGCCCCTTGCGCTACCGCGAGCGGCAGATCGCGCAGGCTGATCTTACGGGCCGAGGAGTCAGAGGCCAGGCACGTCAGTTCTTCGTCCGAGAGTCCCACGTGGACACGACCGTCCAGCACGGCGATGGTGGCGGGACACGCTCCACTTTCCAGCACGGCCATCTCCATCCTTCGAGCGATCTCCAGATTAGACGGCAGTGCGAATCCGTGAGTGATGAGCGCAGATTCGAGGGCCACAACCGGCAGCCCCTGCTCCAGAGCCGAACGGACTTGCGGAGACAACAGGAGAGCATCCACTTAACTTACCCCGGTTCCTAAAATATCCGCTGCCAGTTGAGCATAAACCTCCGCCGCCGCACAGACATCATCCAGGCTGACGTACTCATCGGTCGTGTGGGCCAGCCGGGGATCGCCGGGCCCAAAACCCACGGTAGGGATACCCGCCACGGCGGCAGTGTAAACCCCTTCCGTCGAAAAGCCCCAGCATTCCACACGAGGGCGGCGTCTCAGACGGTTCTTGACCGCCCTTACGGTGCCTGTGACCAGAGGGTGATCCTCAGCCATCACCCAGGCCGGGTAATACTCACGGGTGTGACATTTGTAGCCGGTATAGCTGACAATGTCGTGTTCTGAGATCTCTACCTCCGCCTGGACACCCTCACGAGCAATAACCCGTCGCACTTCGGCCAGAGCTTTAGCCTCATTCTCCCCCAGAGTCAAACGGCGATCTATGAGCAGCTCGCAGCGATCTGGTACGGCATTACGACTGCCGGCGCTGGAAGCGATGTGGGTCACGGCCAGCGTCCCGGGGCCGAGGGTCTCGTCGTTACCAAGCTGGCTGGCAAGCAACTCAAGCCCGAAGACCAGCCTGGCGGTAGTGTAGATAGCGTTCTCACCAAGCTGAGGAGTGGCGGCATGGGCAGAGCGCCCGTAGGCGACGACCCGTAACTCGAGCCTCCCACGCTGTCCCCGGCTCACATTCAGGTTGGTAGGCTCACTCAAGACAACCCAGTCAGGGTGCACAGCTTCTTCCTCGATCAATACGCGCGAGGCGGTCCCTTCACAGCACTCCTCCTGCACCACGCAGGCCACGACAAGATCGCCCCCCAGAGATATGCCGGCATCCTGGAGCAGATGAGCGCCATAAATCATCGCCGCAAGCCCACCCTTCATGTCGCACGCGCCCAGACCGTAGAGCAGCCCATCCTCGATCTCTGCCCCGAACGGGTCATGTTTCCAGACGCCGGGATCACCCGGCAGGACCGTATCCATGTGGCCGTTGAACATCATCACAGGGCCACTGCCCGGCCCGATCCAGCCGATGACGTTTCCAATCCGATCCGTGCGCACATCGCGAAAACCCAGCCGCGTCATCTCTGCCATGATGCGTTCGGCAATGGCTTTTTCTCCGGTCGAAGGGCTGGGGATACGGACCAGATCACTTAAGAAAGCCACCAGTTCGGCGCGTTTCTGTGAGTTCAATTGCAGTTCTCTCATCTCGAATCGTTGCAGGGCATCCTGTATCAAACGGTGGGGCAGACTTTCCGGCCCGCCCGGACAGCCTGAAAGGCTCTCCGGCATCCACTACATTTGATCAGACCTCCTCGCCAAACCTGGGGCTGTAATGCAGGAACACCAGATAGCCCAGGATGAATATCACCAGCGCCGTCAGAGCGGTACGCATCAGGAAGTCCCAGGCTGTAGGTGCACCAAAGTACAGCAGGTCACGGTAGGCGGAAATTATGGAAGCCATCGGGTTCACCCAGTACAGCCAGCGCCTGGGGTAGAGCATCAGGCCATGGAACAGGACTTGCTGGGGTACATCGGTAGCTGAGTAGAACACCGGCGTCAGGAAAAACAAGGCCTGGATCAGCACGCCAAGGATGTGTTGAGTGTCACGGTAGAATACGTTAACAGTAGCCAGCAAAAAAGCCAGACCAAGTACGAATACGAGTTGCACCAGCACCGGGACGGGCAGCAACAGTACCCACCAGCTCAGACGTATCCCTTGCAACAGCGCCAGGGCGAAAAATACGGGCAGGGCGATCAGGAAATTGACCAGACTCGACAAAGTCACGGTAACAGGCAACACCTCACGGGGGAAATAGACCCTTTTTACCAGATGGGCATTGCTCGCTATGCTGCCTGTGGCCTGAATGATGGACTCGGTGAAGAAACCCCACGGGAGCAGGCCGCTCAGTACAAAGACCGGGTAGTGTTCAATCCTGTTATTGCCCCAGAGGACGGTGAAGAACACGGTGTAAACGAGCATCATCAGCAGTGGGTTAAGCCATGACCAGGCAATGCCGAAAAGCGAATTCTTGTAACGCACTTTCAGGTCGCGTATGACCAGGTTCCCGATTAACTCGCGATATCTCCAAACTTCGCACAGGTGATGCCAGAGTTTCATACGCTCTCCTGTAATCAGCAGGACAACTGCGAGCGGTTGTCATAACCCCACCCGGGCGATGAAATCAAGCCTCCAGACACAACCACAGCCGGATGTCTCAGGGTATGGCAGGCCGACCTCAATGAGTTCGCGGCATACATGCGCTGTAGCTGCGACCGCTCTTCCCTCCATATGCACCATGCACTCATATTTACCCCGGGCCGGGATGAGGCGTCCCGGCAAAGGCGTCAGAGAAAACGTTGTGACCGCCCCACCCTTCTCCACTGCTGTCACAGTAGCCGGCAGACGATAGGGACGGCCCAGACAACCGGCAGCCTGATAAACATCACCTGCCTGCAGCGCAGCCCGCACCCGGCTGCTGTTGACTATCGCACCGTCCCATATCAGTGGTTCCACAATGTGAACGGTGAAGCCGCTCTCCGCTCCCAACCGCTGGAGGAAAGGCACATCCCCTTCTCGCCGGTGGCCCAGGGCAAGGTCTGGACCACCCCACAACTGTGCCAGATGAAGATGTTGCCTGAGAAGAGCAATGAAGTCGGTTACTGTGGTGCGGGCCAGCTCACGGGTGAAGGTGAGCACGAGCAGCAGGTCCAGGCCCAGCGGTGCCATCAATTCCGCTCGTTCCTCGACGCTGGTGAGAAGCAAAGGGGCGGGATGTCCTAAAACGGCAGCCGGATGAGGCTCAAATGTGATGACGACGGTGGCACATTGAGCTGCCCGGGCTGCATCAACCATGCCCGTAAGCAACTTCTGGTGACCCCGGTGGACACCGTCAAATACGCCCACGGTCACACAAGAACAGGCGCTCAGTCTCGCTTCGGAGAGGCTGTATGCGATGCGCATTGCTCACGCTTCGCTGCGAAATACTTTGTGAGGCCGCCAGACACCAGCCGCCACGTCGTATCTGACAAGCGCCAGGAAGGAGGCATCAGGTCCGTAAGCACGGGCCATCCCCACTTCCCCGAAAGCGGGGAGGGAGAGAGGCAGCCCTGCACATAACTTTCGAGCCGCTTCCGCGTCCAGGTGGAGGGAGGGGAATTGCCTCAAGGCTGCATCGAGCGGATAGAGTAAGGCCTGCCAGCGGTTCTCAGCAGCCGCCTGAGCAAATTCCTCCGGTGTCACAGCCTCCTCCAGCCGAAAATCGCCGCTTGCCAGACGGGTCAACCCGACGAGATGGGCGCCACAGCCCAGAAGTTGCCCCAGGTCGTGGGCCAGCGAGCGCACATAGGTGCCGCCTGAACACGTCACTTCCAGCGTGCAATACGGTGGCTCCCATGCACTCAATTCCAGGCCGTATATCTCCACCTGACGCGGCGAGCGCTCCACTTCAAGGCCACGGCGGGCAAGGCGGTGCAATGGTGTACCATGGTGCTTGAGCGCCGAGTACATCGGCGGCATCTGGAGGATCGGCCCTCTAAACCGCGCCAGCGCAGTCTCCACATGAGAGCGCTCTACCGTAACCGGCGCTTCCGCCACCACTCGACCATCGGCGTCGTAAGTATCTGTGCTGACTCCCAGGCGCACACGAGCACGGTAGACTTTAGGCCCCCCCATCAGATACTCGACGATACGCGTGGCCTGCCCGATGCAGAGCAGCAGCACACCTGACGCCATAGGATCGAGAGTACCAGCATGGCCCACACGGCGGATGCCCGTAAGCTCACGCACGCGGTCCACCAGGTCGTGTGAGGTCATGCCTGAGGGTTTATTGAGGTTCAGTATACCGTTGCTCACATGCGGTTGCGCCGGACCGTGGGGCAGCATTGACAAGACCCCACAGGATGGGGAGTATCTGCGTCTGCGCTTCTTCTGGGAGGCCGGGAAACTTGCAACCGGCGGCCAGGGCATGCCCACCGCCGCCCAACATTTGCGCCACACGTGCAACATCGTAGCCAGGTCTGGCCCGCAGCCCTACCTCAGTGTAACCATCTTTGCGCTCGACAAAGACCGCCGCAACATCGGCATCGGCAGCGCTGAGGAGAAAGTCCACCAATCCTGCATCGCCGTTTCCCTCATAACCGGCCTTTTGCCTCATACTGAGAGAAACGGTAGCCCAGGCAACGCGCCCCCTGAGCTGCAATGAGGCAAGTGCCTCTTTCCATAGCAGTAACGCGGAAGTGGGGCGGCAATCGAGGCCGTACCTGGTTATATAGGTCAGAGGGGCGCCAGCTCTCATCAGGCGGGTGGCCGCCTCCATTGTCTGGATGGTGACGTTGCTGGTGCGGAAGCCACGGGTATCGGTGACGATGCCGGCCAGCAGACAGGTGGAAATCCTCTCATCGAGAGGAACAGCCATGTGATCCAATAGCTGTAGAACGATCTCAGCCGTTGAGCTGGCCTGGATATCCACCAGATTGACGGTGCCAAAATAGATATTGGTCAAATGATGATCAATGTTCACCAGCGGCACCAGGTTGAAGCCCTCGACCCCGGTGATGTGGCCAAGTCTTTCCGGGTCTGAACAGTCAAGAGCGATGACAAGATCGAAAGCGCCATCTACACGCTGCGGCAGATCTTTCGCGCCGGGTATATAGTGAAGGCCCGTGGGCACCGACTCAGGACTGACTGCCATCGGTTGCAGGCCCAGATAGCGCAGCGCCAGTTCCAGGCCGGTCAGACTACCAATGGCGTCCCCGTCTGGCGAAACGTGGCATGCCAGCAAGGGGCGAGAGGAAGACCGGATGAGTTGTCCGGTCTCTATCAGAGCCTGTTCAAGAGCTGCTTTCCGGTGCGTGAGGAAGTGTGACATCCTCAGCTTCCTCGCCCAACCTCAGGCTATCGAGGATACCGGAGATATGCTCTCCGTGCTCCAGTGATGGATCGTAGTGAAAAGCCAGGGTGGGTGTGTTCTGCAGACGCAGTCGCCGGCCCAATTCGCGCTGCAGCCAGCCGGTCGCGCTCTCCAGGCCGGCCTGTACTTCGGCCCGTGTGGCGGCATCTCCCAGCACGCTGAAGTGAACATCGGCGCGGCGCGTGTCAGGCGAAACGGTCACGCCGGTGATAGTAACCATCTGCAGGCGCGGATCGTTCGCCTTGCGCTCCAGCAGCGTGGTCAGATGGGATTGGATCAGCTCGGAAACCCGACGTTGGTATTTCTTGCCCATAGCGTCCTACTTCTGTTCCACCCGTTGCCTGAGATAGAATTGGATCACATCACCGATGGCAAAGTCCTCGTAGCCCTCCAATCTGACACCGCACTCGAAGCCACTGCGCACCTCGTTTACATCTTTGTCGAACCGTTTGAGCGAGGCCACGTGACCGTCATACAACTGTTGTCCACTCCTCAGCACCCGCGCCCGTGCATTTCTGCGTGCCTCTCCCTGAAGCACGTAACAGCCTGCCACGATGCCGACCTTAGAGATTTTGAAGGTAGCCCTGACCTCCGCCTCTCCTACCACAACGTCCACATAGGCCGGCTCCAACAGTCCTTTGAGGGCCTTGTTTACCTCATCAACCAGATCGTAGATGATGTCATAGGTGCGTATATCCACGCCACCACTTTCGGCCAGACGTCGCGCGGCCGCGTCCGGGTAGACCTGAAAGCCGATCACGATGGCCTGCGAAGCAATAGCCAGATTGATGTCAGATTCGGTGATCCCACCCGCGGCGGCGTGGACGATGTTGACCTTCAGGTCCTCACTGCCAAGTTTCTGCAAAGAGCTGACGATCGGCTCTATCGAACCCTGCACATCGGTTTTAATGATCAGATTCAATTCCTTCACCTGACCGGCCTGAATGCGGCTGGAGAAGTCGTCAAGGGTGAAAGTGCGTGCCGGCGCCGCAGCCCGTTGGGCCAGCTCTTCCTGTCGTCTGGCCACGATCGCCCGGGCAGTACGCTCATCGGGGACCACCTTGAACATCTCCCCGGCATCAGGTACGTCGGAAAGGCCCAGCACGAGTGCCGGTGTCGAGGGAGGTGCCTCATCAATGGGCTGTCCAGCATCGTTGAACATCTGACGCACACGCCCATGTGCCAGGCCGGCCACGATAACATCTCCTACCCGCAACGTACCGTTCTGCACCAGCACGGTTGCAGTGGCGCCGCGCGTGCGTTCCAGTCTGCCTTCCAGCACCGTCCCCACTGCCGGACGGTCTGGATTGGCCCTGATCTGGGAGGCATCCGCGACCAGCAGAATGGCCTCCAGGAGATCGTCCAGCCCAATTTTCTGCTTTGCCGAGACGGGGATACATAGAGTGGTACCTCCCCAGTCGTCAGGAACCAGGCCCAATTCAGCCAGTTGTTGTTTTACCCGCTCCGGCTGAGCTGTGGGCTTGTCTATCTTGTTCAGAGCAATAATGATAGGCACCCGGGCAGCCCTGGCGTGGTTGATGGCCTCGACGGTCTGGGGCATAACACCATCATCGGCAGCTACGACAAGCACAGCGATATCCGTGGTATTGGCGCCCCGGGCACGCATCGCCGTAAAGGCCTCGTGACCGGGCGTATCCAGAAAAGTGATGCTGCGATTATTATGCACGACCTGGTAGGCACCGATGTGCTGGGTCATACCTCCGGCCTCCCCGGCGGCCACGTTAGTTTTGCGAATGGCATCCAACAATGAGGTTTTACCGTGGTCCACATGGCCCAGCACGGTAACAACGGGAGGGCGTGGTTTTAATTTGGCCGGGTCCTCGCCAGCGTACAGGCGGTCCCAGAGAGCCGTCAGACCACCCTCCACAGGCTCTTCGGTGGGAGTAGGAGTCTCTTGCCTTGGCTCGAACCCCATCTCTTGGGCGATAATGGCTGCCGTCTCATAGTCTATCTGCTGGTTGATGTTCGCCATGACGCCCGCCTTCATCAGCTCTTTGATCACCATGATGGGGGTAACGTTCATCAACCTGGCAAGTTGACGTACTGTCACGAAATCCGGGATTTCCACCACCTGCTTTTCCTGCGTTTTGACTTGTTCGTCCATCTCCCCACCCCCTCAACATTACACAGGCAGACACAGGAGTGATGGAGCCGGTACGCCCGTGTCGCTCAGTAGATGCTATCCTGGCGACAGCTCTGGAGTGCCTGGCGCGGCGGCGAGAGTAGCGGGGAACATTTCAAGGTAGCTGTGCAGCCGCTCCAGGTCAGCATTTGTCAGAGTCACGTGCAGGGCCTGCTCCAACCGTTTGCGAGCCAATGCGGTCTCCCAGCACACCCGCTGACGGCACAGATACGCCCCACGCCCATTAAGCTTGCCCGTCTCGTCTACGAATACCCCCCCTTCCGGAACACGCACGATACGTACCAGCTCGCGCTTGGGGCGCACGGTATTACAGGCGACACAGGTGCGCTGTGGGACATGTCTTCGTCTTCCTGACTTTTTAGCCATTGGCGGACTCCGTGACTACCTGATGTAATCTTCCCATTCCTCAAACCCGCCCTCACGCTTGCGTCTGCGGTGGGCCACCACCTTGCCCAGCTCGTCGTCATAGATGAGCTGTTTGCGGGAGCGGCGATCCCTCCTGCGCTCCCCATAAGGTCTGACTTTGAACTCCTCTTCCTCTTCCTCTTCCAGGTAAAAGCGCTCGCGTTTCTTTTTGCCGCTTTCTTGCTCCTCTTCTTCCTCTCCCCCAGGAGCAGAGAATGCTGCCTCCGCCGGCTGCCCGACCTCCAGGAGCACCGCCCCCTCTACCACCGGCTGTACGGCTTCCTCTGGTGGCTGCTCAGGCATTACCACAGCTTCCTCCCTTGCCTGAAGCATCTCTACCTCGCCTTCCCCGATAGAAGGTGCCTCTTCAACCGCCGGCGTCACGGCTTCGGAAGGTGAAGCCGCCACCTCCTCCACCGGTCCAGGCTCTTCCTTCCCGGCAAACGAAAGGCCGGCAATTGCCTGCTTGATCTCGGCCAGGTTTTTGGGGCCGATGCCACTGAGCCTGAGCAGACCCTCATCCCCTTCCGCCAGCCGTTCCATCACATCCCCGACGGATTCCAGGCCGTTGCGTTTGAGATGTTCCAACACGCGCTGGCTCAACCCGGTCTCCTCCAGGGAGATAAAGTAGGCCCGGCCAGGGATACGGGCACGCGCGGCCTCAATTGAAGCGCGACGTTGGGCTTCCGCTGCTCTCAATGCAGCCAGGCGGGCTTTCTCTTCCACTGCCAGCCTCGAGCGCTCCGCGCTGCGCAACTGGGCATAGTATCCCCTCACACCTTCTATGAATTGACGCATGGTGAGCATTTCCTCGTTGGTATAGGGCATCTTATCCTGCTCATGTTGTCTGAGGATGCCCTCTACCACCGGGATCGCATCAGCCACCGATTTCAGTGCCGAGGTGAGATTAGAGTCCGCTTTTGCCTGGCGCAGGGCCTGTCTGGCTGCCTCGGTGACACTCTGGATGTCTATGCGCCACCCCGTCAGCTTGGCAGCCAGCCTGGCGTTCTGTCCCGCCCGCCCGATGGCAAGGGAAAGCTGATCATCCGGCACCACCACACTGGCGGTCTGCCCCTCACCCGGCAGGTCTTCCAGTTGAATGGTCAGCACTTTAGCCGGACTGAGGGCCTTGGCTATGAAGACGGCCGGATTGGGGCTCCACTCGATGACATCAATCTTCTCGCCTCCCAGCTCGTTGACGATAGACTGGATACGCACGCCGCGCATACCCACGCACGATCCCACCGGATCCACGCCCGGCTGGCGCGCCGCAACGGCCACCTTTGAGCGCGAGCCGGCCTCGCGGGCGATCGCTTTGATCTCGACTGTGCCGTTGAGAATCTCGGGCACCTCCAGCTCCAGCAGGCGACGCAGCATATTACTGTGGTTGCGCGACACGATGATCTGGGGCCCGCGGCCGGTCTTGTGCACCTCCAGCACGTAGGCGCGCAGTCGCTGATGGAGGGTATAGTGCTCCCCCGGCACCTGTTGATCGCGCGGCAGGAATGCTTCCGTCCCCTCGAGATGGAGCGTGATCCCATGAGGCTTGATGCTCTGGACTGTGCCGTGTACGATCTCCCCTTCCTGTTGTATATAGTGGGTGTAACGTGCCTCTCTCTCGGCCTCGCGGATACGCTGCAAGATGATCTGTTTGGCGCTCTGCGCTGCGATCCGCCCAAAGTCCTGGGGAGTGCTATCCACCATAATTTTGTCCCCGATCTGGACATTGGGCTGAATGGCACGCGCTTCACTCAGAGCGATTTGAGTAACCGGATCGGTGACCTGCTGGACCACCTGCTTCTCGACGAAGATACGCGCCTTGCCGGTCTCCAGGTCTACCTGGGCGGTTACGTTCTGGTTCGCTTCCACCTCTGCATCGCGGCGATAGGCAGAGACCAGTGCCATTTGCAGGGTTTCCAGCACGGTCTCTTTTGACACCCCTCGCTCACTGCAGATTTGGTTGAACGCCAGTAAAAACTCGGACTTCATCTTGTACTCCTGCCGATTTCTCTCAGCCTGGCGGTCACCGGCAGATGACCGCCCGGTGGCGTATACAAAGAGAAGTGGGGCTTGCCCACTTCTCTGCAATGTTGATATTGATGGTTGACATTATAACATAGAGGAGGGCAACTTGCAAGCCTGGCGGCCCAGGCGGGTGTGTCTCCAAGTTGTAGGACAACTGCGGGCAGTGGTCCTACAACTTGGGGACACACCCCGGCGCTGCCCTGATTGACAAAAACACCGCACCATAGTACAATCGTTGACCAGGCTCACACTTCCTGTCGGCATGCCGACCGTGTGAGACAGCTTTTCATGCTCTCCGGACAGGCCGGGAAAGGCCCCTCCGGTCGCAACCACACAGGTCCTGGGATGAAACTCACCGCCGCTTCTTCCAAAAGTGGGTGGCGCGCGCTGCCACGTAACATCTGGGCCGTCAGCCTGACCAGCTTCTTCATGGACGTCTCCAGCGAAATGGTCCTCAACGTCCTCCCCCTCTTTCTCACCAGCGTACTGGGAGTCAGGACAGGCGTGATCGGCCTGATCGAAGGCATAGCTGAGGCAACTGCCAGCCTGCTGAAATTGTTCTCAGGGTGGCTTTCCGACAGGCTACGGGCGCGCAAATGGCTGGCGGTGGGTGGTTATGCCCTGTCAGCCTTGTCCAGGCCGTTGTTCTACATCGCCAATTCGTGGAGCGTGGTCGCAGGCGCGCGTTGGGCGGACAGGGTAGGGAAAGGCGTGCGCACCGCTCCCCGCGACGCCCTCGTCGCCGACTCGGTTGGCGAACACCAGCGTGGACTGGCCTTCGGATTCCATCGGGCTGCTGATACCGGGGGAGCTGTGGTCGGCCTTGTCGTTGCACTGGGGGTGGTCTGGTTAGCACAACAAAATGCGGTAGACCTCAACCGTACCACGTTCCAGATACTGGTGCTTATCAGCATCGTCCCAGCCCTGCTGGCAGTGCTATCACTGGCCATTGGGGCCCAGGACGTGAGTGTGACGAGAGCACAAGAACGGCCGCGCATCGCTTTTCGTGGCCTGGGCAGGCGCTTCGCCCTCTTTATGCTCATCGTCGGGATATTTGATCTGGGCAATTCTTCGGATGCATTCCTGGTTTTGCGGGCCAGAGAGCGGGGGTTGAGCGTTGTCGGCGTGCTGGGAATGTTGACTACATTCAACCTTGTCTACACCCTGGTCAGCACCCCCGCCGGATCACTCTCCGACCGCATCGGGCGCAGGCGGGTGATCATCGGCGGGTGGCTGGTCTACGCCCTGATCTACCTGGGCTTCGCGCTGGCAAAGGCGGGGTGGCACATATGGGCGCTGTACACGGTGTACGGTATCTACTACGGCCTGGCCTACGGCACGACCAGAGCAATGGTCGCGGATATAGTGCCAGAGGCGCTGCGCGGCACAGCATACGGTACTTATAATGCTGTGCTGGGTATTCTGGACTTCCCCGCTTCACTCGTTGCCGGCATTTTGTGGCAGGGTATTGGCCCCTGGGCGGGGTTTGGACCTTCCGCCCCCTTCCTCTTCGGCGGCGTCATGGCGCTGATGGCCGCTATCCTGATGCTCACAGTGTTGAAGACCGATTCCAGGGCAGCAGGAGCATGAAGCCGATCCAGGCCGCAGTGCTTACCATAAGCGACAAGGGCTACGCCGGTGAACGCCAGGACCTGAGCGGCCCATTGCTCTCTGAGCTTTTGCAGAAGCTCGGCGCTGAGGTTGCGTACTACTCAATCGTACCGGATGACAGGGATGCGATCGAGCAGACGCTGATCCGGCTGGCCGATGAAGTGCGCGTTGACCTGATCATCACCACCGGCGGGACCGGCCCCGCCCCACGCGATGTCACCCCGGAAGCAACGCGGGCGGTCATCGAGCGGGAAATGCCCGGCCTGGCCGAGGTGCTCCGTTTTGAAGGCTACCGCAGGACGCCGCTGGCAGTTTTGTCTCGAGGGATCGCCGGTATTCGCCGCCAGACGTTGATTATCAACCTGCCAGGCAGTCCCAAGGCCGTGCGCGAAGGTATGGAAACCCTTTCCTCTCTCCTGCCCCACGCGATCCAGATGCTCCGGGGGGTGCACACCGGGCACGCAGCGGAGGAGCGCGCTTTATAGCAGCGGGCCTGCGGGAAGATTTATTCGCGAGGAGTGGCTCCGGCTATGCCATTTCGGTTCCAGCGGCTGGAGATTCCTGAGGTAATTCTGATTGAGCCCCGTGTCTTCCAGGATACGCGCGGCTTCTTCATGGAAACCTACAAGAAATCCGAGTTCGCAGCCCACGGCATTACGGAGGAATTCGTCCAGAGCAATTATTCCCGCTCCATCCATGGCACTTTGCGGGGACTCCATTACCAGAAACCACCCCAGGCCCAGGGCAAGCTGGTGATGGTGCTGCGGGGAGAGGTTTTTGACGTGGCAGTGGACATCCGCAAGAACTCGCCTACCTGCGGCCGTTGGGTAAGTGCGACGCTCTCCGGGCAGAACCATCATATGCTTTACATCCCGGTCGGTTTTGCCCACGGTTTCTGTGTGTTGAGTGAGGAGGCCGATTTCCTCTACTTCGTCACCGCTGAGTACAACCCGGAGCTGGACGCAGGTATCATCTGGAACGACCCGACCATAGCGATAAACTGGCCTGTCAGGGAGCCACTGCTCTCCCCCAAAGATGCCCGGCTTCCGCGCTTCGATGAGATTGAGCTCATTGCCTATCCGAAAAACGTAACCGACGCATCCCTATGCGTCGGTTAAGCGGCAAGGGGATGCTGCCTGCACGGTTTTTTCGGATCTGGTCTTATTGCCACACAGAAGGGAGGAAAAACATGAGCGGAGAGCGAGTTGCCGTCGTCGGTGCGGGGATGACCAGATTCGTCCGCCGCGCCCAGGAGACAGGGAAGGAACTGGCGTGGGAGGCGGCGCACCTGGCACTTGCCTCTTGTGAGATGACGCTGGACGATGTAGACGCCGTCGTCATCGGCACCGCACCGGATGCCTTCGATGGTGTGCATATGAAGCACGAGTACCTCTCGGACGGCTGTGGCGCCTGGCGCAGGCCCGTCATACGCGGCTACGTCGGGGGAGGGACCGGTGTCTTCGCCGCGATTCAAGGCTGGTACCATATCGCCAGCGGGTTGTTCGATACCGTGCTGGTGGTTTGTGAAGAGAAAATGTCCTCCTGTCAGCCACATCCACAGGGAGCCTTCCTTACGATATTCGACCATACCACTGAAAGACCGTTGGGTCCGAATTTGCTGTGGATCTTCGCCCTGGAGATGAACGCTTATATGACCAGGTATGGACTGGACAAAAGGGACATCGCGCTGGTCTCGGTCAAGAATAAACGCAATGCCGCTGCTCACCCGGCTGCGCTCCTGGGCGACCCCAATATCACCGTCGAGGATGTGCTCAACTCCGAAGTGCTGGCCTGGCCGGTGCAGCGTCTGGATGTCAGCCCGGTAACCGACGGGGCCGTAGCGTTGGTGATGTGTGCCGGGCATGTCGCGCGCCGTGTGACCGATAAGCCGGTCTGGGTTGAGGGAGTGGGCTGGAGCCTGGACACCGCTTATTGGACCAATCGCGATTTGTCCTACCCTACATACGTGGAAGAGGCGGCGCGGATGGCCTACCGGATGGCCGGTATCACCGAGCCGCGTAAGCAAATTCACATTGTTGAGCCGTACGATCCCTTTGATTACAAGGAACTGCACCATCTGGAAGGGTTGCTGCTGTTTGATAAGGGCGAGGCCCCCAGAGCTACGGCGGACGGTGTCACACAGCGGGATGGCGACCTGCCTGTCTGCCCTTCCGGGGGACTGTTGGGCGTGGGCAATCCCATCGCCGCTGCCGGGCTGATGAAAGTGGCCGAAATCTTCTGGCAATTGAGAGGAGAGGCCGGAGCACGCCAGGTCCCGGGCAAACCCAGACGCGGCCTGGCTCAGGCCTGGGGTGATCTGATGCAGGTCGGCACAGTGATTATTTTAGGAGTGTGAAATGGAGGGCTTCGTTTATCCCACCACTTATCTGCGCCATCAGGACTTCGAGCAGGGCCGTGTGCTGTACGAGACCTGGTACCCCAACGCACATTACGCCTGGGATGCGGGTGTCGCTATCGGAGGGTACCTGCAGGGGCTGAAAGCCGGCAGGTTACTTGCCCGCCACTGCCCGGAGTGTGATCGTATCCTTATACCGCCCCGGATGTTTTGCGAAAGCTGTTTCTCCCACACCGACCGTTGGGTGGAACTTGAGGATACCGGCACTGTGATAACCTTTTCTATCTGCTACGTCACCTGGGATATGCTCCGTCTGAAAGAGCCTCTGATCCCGGCCGTGATAGGGATAGACGGTGCCTCGCGCGGGATGGGCATTATGCATCTGTTGGGGGAAGTGGAGCCTCAGACCGTACATGTCGGTATGCGAGTGCGGGCAGTGTGGAGGCCTCCAGCAGAGCGGGTCGGCGCCATCACCGACATCGCATATTTCAGGCCTTTATGAGGAGGAGCCATGTCCCTGCTACACCGTATCCAGCACCCGCGTGATGCCCTGACGTGGGAAGGGGAAATGCCAACGCGGGGGCTTTATACTGCGGGGCTTGCCGGCGCACGCTTCCTGCGCGAGATAAAAGAGCATGGCAGGTTTATGGCTACACCGTGCAGGAATTGTGGCATCACCTATTTGCCGCCGCGTCTGTACTGCGAGCGCTGCTTCAGGCAACTGGAAGAGTGGATAGAAGTGCCCTCTACCGGTCATGTGCATACCTTCACTGTCCTGCACCTGGACCTGAACGGCAACAGGCTTCCCGCACCGCGTGTGATCGCATTTGTACAGGTGGATGGCACGGACGGGGGACTGGTGCATTATCTGGGCGGAGTCGAACCTGAGCACGTTTATATCGGCATGCCGGTCGAGGCCGTGTTCAAGGCCCCTGAGGAAAGGCGAGGCAGTATCCTGGACATTGCACACTTCCAGCCTGCAGGGAAGTGAAGCGCGTGCAGTGAGCCATATAGCTCACGAAATATGCGAAGGCCATTGATTAAGTTTGCAAACTGATCGCGCACAGCCTGGTGCAATGCGAGTGCTTCTCTCGCTTGCCTTCTTGCTGATGGGCTTCAGTTTCTCCTCCACTCAGGCCCTGATGGCTCGCGAGTTAATGGTCGGCTTCACCGGCAATGAGCTCTCCATAGGGCTGGTGTTGGGGAGCTGGCTCGCCCTTGAGGCCATCGGCAGTGGGGCATCTGTAAGGCTGGTCCGCCACCGACGCGTGACCGCCAGTTTCTATGCTGCCCTTCAGATCGCGCTGTCAATATTCCTCCCCGTTTCCCTGTACGGCGCTGTTAACGTCCGCCGCCTGGTCAGCGTCACGCCGGGAGAGGGCGTCGGCCTGAGTTCCATACTGTGGGCTTCCCTGCTCATCCTGCTCCCCCTGGGCATTATAGACGGAATGATGTTTACCGTCGGCTGTCAGGCCTGTTCCACCGGCGATCCCGCCGGTCGGGTGTACGTTTTGGAGGCTATCGGCGGCATCATCGGAGGGGTGGTTTTCACTTACCTGTTTATCCCTTACCTTCACTCCGTTCAGGTTGTTCTGCTCCTGGCAGTTCTGAACCTGGGCTCCGCCCTCTCTCTCCTGCTTGCCGGCATGCGCTCTCCGGCTGGCACCCGCGCCCGCGCGGCCGCTGTCTGCGTTGTCATATTGCTGCTCGCTGCAGCAGCGCTCCTCCCTCCGAACTCAGAGCGCCTCCACCAGTGGCTGATTCGGCGCCAGTGGTCGCCTTACACGGTGGTCGGATACCGCAACTCTATCTATGGGAACGTGGCCGTCGTCCGATCCTACGAGCAGTACACCTTCTTCACTAACGGCATCCCCGCCCTGACCGCGCCCACTCCCGATATCGGGCTGGCGGAGGAGATTGTGCATCTGCCCCTCCTCTTCCGCGGGCTGCCACACAGATGCATGATCGTGGGTGGCGGGGTAGGAGGTGTGTTAAATGAGCTGCTCAAGTACCCCATCGAAAGGGTAGATTATGCGGAGCCTGACCCGGCGCTTATTCAGGCCGTCCAGGAGTTTCCCACCCGGCTGACCCGGACAGAACTCTCAGACCCACGGGTCACCGTCCATACTGTGGATGGCAGACTTCTGGTACAGCGGACGGCGGAGACCCCAGGCCAGGCACCTTACGACCTGGTAATCGTTAATCTGCCCTACCCTTCTACACTTCAGTTAAACAGATTGTATACTACCGGGTTCTTCCGTGCCCTCAGCACGTTCATCTCTGAGGATGGGCTGGTGGTGGTCGTGGCGCCCGGTGCGGACACATATCTCAGCCCTGGACTGCGCAATCTCAATGCCTCGCTGTTTGTCTCTCTGAGCAGAGTCTTTCCACACGTGTACGCGATCCCGGGAGAGATCAACCTGTGGCTGGCCTCGCCGGGACTGAGCCTGGACAGCACGCAGCCTGCCGTCCTGGAAGAACGCTGGCAGGAAAGGGAAATCCCGGCAAATCTGGTGAACGTTGAATATCTGCGCTACAAGTTTCGTCAGGACCGGCTGGAATGGTTCTGGCATTCCCTCGACGTGAACCCCCAGGTGTTGCCCGATGAGGACCTGCACCCGACCGGACTGCTCTACGGCCTGCTTTACTGGAGTGAGCTTTTCTCGCCCTATCTGACCGGGTACCTGACCGCCCTCACTCGACTCCGGCTTGCTCATCTTGCCTGGCCGGTTTTGGCGACAACGGCGCTGTTACTCGCCCTGCTCGCACTTTCCGGGCGTATGCGCTCCCACCGCCTGATCTTAACGGTTGTTCCCCTGGCCGTCGGTACAACCGGTCTCGCAGGTATGGCTTTTGACCTGGTGGTAATCTTCGCTTTCCAGAGCTTTTACGGTTATGTTTACCGGCAGGTTGGGCTGCTTGTCACGGCGTTCATGGCCGGTTTGAGCCTGGGCGGGTGGTGGATGAGCAGGCAACCAGCACGCACCACCGTTCGCTGGACATGGCTGATATATCTGGAAACGCTTATCGCGGCCTGCCTGGCCGTCCTCCCCGCAGCTCTCATCCTCCTGCATAGAGTCCGGGCAGGTGGGCCGGGATGGGGGCAAGGGGTACTTCTCGGGTTGAACAGTGTGGCAGGGCTGCTGGTGGGGCTGGAGTTCCCCCTGGCAAACGCTCTGATCACGAAAGCGGGCGTCAAAGGCCCGGCCGGCATCGTTTACGCAGCCGATCTGGCAGGCGCCTGCCTGGGCGCTCTGGCAGTCTCCGCGGCCCTGCTACCTGCGCTGGGGTTGCTGGAGACCTGCGCGCTCCTGGTGCTGATTAAGTTGGGCAGTCTGACGTTGGTGGCGGCGGGTGCGCCGGGTACCAGCTTACCAGCCCAAGACCATCCAGTCCCTTGAAATTCAGACGGTGTCAATGGCCCGTCACCAGGATCGGCTGCAGAACAACGGCATCGCGAGAGCCATCTCCGACCCCCAGCCGTTTGCCCGTCTCGGCGATGTACATCCCTGTCTCAAGCAGGTATTCACCAGGTGGGACAGTAGCCCCCACCTCGATCTCATAAGTGTCAGTGACCACCTCGCCGCCCAGCCAGAGGCTGGTGGGGTACGAGCCGTTCAAAGGCCAGCTATCGCGTTGACCGGCCATCGTTCCATCCGGAGCAACCAGGTGAACAAAGACGGTGTAGTTTTCATCCATCTCCCTGAGCGCCTGCCAGTAGAGCGTCACCAACAACTTTTCCCCAGGCGCAATCTCATCTCTGGACAGGTCGTACCCGAGTAACACCACCTGTCCTCCCAGCGAGATGCGCAATGGATGGGAGAGAGGAGGGATCGCAAAGGTGCGTGAGATGGCCCGGGTCACAAAAGTCCCCACCTCTACGGTTGCACCGCAAACGCTTACGTGCAGAGTGTGCTCTCCGGGCGGCATGTCGCGCGGCAGAAGCGGGTTGTACCGGTCCACGATGACCTCGCCCGCACTCCACAGTGAGGTCGGGTAAGTGCCGTGGACCGGTGCCCCTCTGTAGAGGGTTATGTCGCCTGAGGTCAGGCTAACGCTGCAATCCGGAAGCCGCGAATCTGTAGCCTGCCAGAAGAGGGTAAGATAAAGCGGCTCTCCCGGCCTGGCGGAGAGTGTGTCAAGGTTGGCCCCCAGGAGGCGTATGCCGCCAATCGGTACATCCAGGCGCCGGGAAATTCCCAGGCTCTCGATAGCGAGTGGCGTGGCGGCCTGGCTCAGGCGTACAGGCAGCTCAACGTAAGTGCCCGCGTACCCTCCCTGCTCGTCGAAAACAGGCATTGGAGCGGCCGCACCAGGCGCGTAGAAGCCAAAACGGACGGTATACTCACCTGGCGGCGCACCGGGCTGAACGGGCACGGAGAGATGGTCCACCACTAACTCACCTGGTTGCCACTGCTCGGAGGGATAGTGGAACGGCAATACCTCCCCCCACGCGAAGCCCCACCGATCGCTCAGGCGGGCAAACGGGATGTAATCACCCCGCTCAGGGCGATTCAGCACCTCCCACCATACTGCTATCTCAACCACACCACCGGAGCGCGGCACACCGGAGACCTCATAGCCACGCAGTATGGCCACATGGCCCAGGTCTGCGCTGAGCGTGTGCAAAGGTGGGGCAACAGAGTTGATCCGGTATGCGCGGAAGGCCGGGCCCCCGTCTGGGCCGGGATGGATATCCGTTTTCTTCTCAGCAGGAAGCATAGATTCAACCCAGGCCAGGTCATCAGATGCTGAGCGGGGAAAAACCAACAGCGCATCTCCCCGCGCGGGCAGCACCACCGTCCTGCCACCCGTAAGCCAGTGGAGCATCCCGTATTTTCTTGACAGGAAGGCAAGCGTGGGATGGCGATAATGTACGCTGGCCACATACGGGGTGACCCCGCTCAGGTCGGTCCGGTTGAGGTACGCGGCCACATCCACCAGGTCGCCGTCGGCAGCGTAGTACAGCCCGGCAGAGGAGGCCCATTTGCTAAAATAGGCGTGACCGGACACAGGTGTCGCAACGGAGAGGAGTATCAGTAAGACCACCCCATAGCACACATGTGCAGTCCGGCCTGACCATGTGCCCTTCCAGCGGATAAGTTGCCACAATCCCAAAGCGGGGAAAACGTATATGAAGGGCAGCAGCCCTATGGAACGCAGGTTGCTGGGCGTGATGTCGCCGGTGGCAAGCGCGCTGGGGAGTACCATAAATATCAGGTTGGAGAGCAGGAAGGTCGCAGGCGGGAGGTTACGGCAACGTCTCTGCGCTTCGGCTGGCCTGAGGCCGGCGATGAGCGTCACAAGCCCCAACGCGAAAAGTACAGCTTCAGGTGCTCCGAAAAGTGGGCGGTACGGAATGTTGAAGCGTATATAGGGATCACCTGCACAGAAAAACATCCTGGCACAGGCGATGATCCCTCCCCAGGCTTCGGCCCGGCTCCTGGCAGCAACCTGTTGGGCACGGGTTATGAAGCTGCCTGGATGGGTCGCCCAGTAATAGAGCAGCGGGGCAAGGGTGAGCAGTGCAACCAGGACGAAGATCGAAAATTGCTTCAGGCGCACACGGTAGTCACGCCAGCCGGCGATCAGAACGCTCAGAAACGTGACAGCCAGCGGCAGCGGAAAAGCACGGGCAGCCAGGTATGTATAGCCCGTGAGTCCGCAAAAGAAGCCGGCCAGGATCAACCAGACGGGCTTTCGAGCAGGTGGACGTGATGGGGAATGCAATCCCCGCCACAGAGCTGCGACGGTCAAAGCCTGCATCAGCGGCTGGCTCACAGCGCGGAATCCGTACCGGCTGAAGAGCAGATGCCAGAACGATGTGGCCAGGAACGCGGCGGTGAGCAGGGCGATCCATTGCCCCTCGGGCCATTCTCTGAACAGCGCACGCACTGCCCAAGCCGTTACCGCGACCGTAATGATCCCTATCGTCGCCGCGCTCAGCCTGAGTGCCAGGGGTGTTGCGCCGAGCATTCGCACCCACAAGGCAGCCCAATAGAAAAACAACACCTCCTTGCCGGTGTATGCGGAGATAAAAATCGGAGTCTTGCCTTTGAGGCCGATCTCTCCGGCCAGTATGCCGTTGGCCGCCTCATCGTAGTGAAAGCCAAGGGGTAACTCCGGCAGGCGGTACAGCCGCAATGCTGCCGCAACGAGCAGCACAGCGACCGATGCTGCAAGAAACACCCGACGTGACGTTGCTGACATAGGAGAAAATTAAACAGGTGTGGGATCAGGTAGAGCTATGATACGGGCTACAGGACTCGACAGCCCTGGCTTATTTGCCCTCCCTATGGGGGTGGCTCATTTCCTCCTCGATTGGGGGATGGGACTTCTTCAGCAGCCTCCTGTGATGCCCGTGCTCCCTGCCGCGTTTGCATTGCAGGCAGCGGATTTGCCCGAACAGGCGAAACAAAAAGCACACCACGACTAAAAGTGGTGCGCTTCTCTGTCAGGAAGGGCCCAGGCATCCGTGACGGTCACCGTGCCCGACGCTTCCTGAATCCCGTGGGTCTATCTCAGGTGGGCCGGGCTGGACTCGAACCAGCGAAGGCTGAGCCAACGGATTTACAGTCCGTCCCCTTTGCCGCTCGGGACACCGACCCTACCCGCCGGCGCTCGGCCGGCAGTTCTATTATACCATAACCAGGTAATTGGTCAAGCTGTGAGGGCACCTCCACGGGCGCACAGCCAGCCAGCCCTGACCTCAAAGGTGGCGGTCAGGACCCGCTCCCCGGCCGCAGGCGTGGTGCCGGGCTGGCATCCGCCAACAGCAATCTGGAACTCACCTGGCTCGACAACCCGTCGCCCTTCGCTGTCTATCAGCGAGAGTTGACGCGGCGTCAGAGAAAACGTGACCGTTTTGCTCTCGCCGGGGTTCAGGTGAATGCGCGTGAATCCTGCCAGTTGCCGAAGCGGCACCGGCACCGAAGCCTCCAGATCGCTCACGTAGAGTTGCACGACCTCGTCGCCGGCGCGGTCACCCGTGTTTTGCACCTCCACACTGACGGTGAGCGTCTCGTCGGGGGCAATCGTCTGAGCGCTCAACCGCAGATTGCGGTAGGCGAACGTCGTATAGGAGAGACCGTAGCCAAAGTGGAAGAGCGGTTCGCCGCGAAAGTAGCGGTAAGTACGGCCTTCCATCCGGTAGTCCTCGAACGGGGGCAGGTCCGCCACGGATTTGTAGAACGTGACCGGCAGACGACCGGCAGGATTGTAATCGCCGAACAGAACATCCGCGATGGCCTCTCCGCCAGCCTGCCCGGGGTACCAGGCTTCGACGATGGCCGGGATGTTCTCGGCCGCCCAATTGACAGCCAAAGCACCGCCGTTCAGCAACACAAGCACGATGGGCCTGCCCAGGGCGTGGAGCCGCCTGAGCAGTTCCTCCTGTGGGGCGGGCAGGCCAATATCTACACGATCTCCTCCCCTGAACCCCGGCACCTCGATGGGCATCTCCTCGCCTTCCACTGCGGGTGAAAGCCCCAACGCAAGCACGATCACGTCCGCCTGAGCGGCTGTCTCGATCGCCCGCTGTAGATGGTCAGTGTGCGGAGGCGCCCACAAGAGCCGCACCATCGGGTCGTGATCAAAATGATTATTCACGTATTCCAGTCGGAGATCGTACATGCGACCTGCTTCCAATTCAACCTCTGCGGTCCTGGTGATCGGGCTGTACCAGAAACCAAGTTCGACGATCAGATCGCCATTCAGGTAGAGCCGGTAGCGACTACAGCCTCTGACGCCGATCTTGTACTTCCCGCTCTCCGGCGGGATGAGCACCCCCGTCCAGCGGACGGAGAAGGCCTCGGCGATGCGGCCGGTGACCGGCGTGGTCGCTTGCCAGACAAAGTCAATCGTGGGGTCCACTCGCGTAAACGCGGGCTCGCCTTCAATTTGCGGGTTGTTGTAGTAGGCGGCCGTCAGGCCGGTCTGGCCGGTGGCAGTACCGTGCGGGCGCAGGCAGTGGGTGGGGATCGCGTCTAATACCGGCATTCCCTCCGCCAGACCACACCCGGGCGCATAATACAGTCTGGTAGCAGGTGATACCTTCTTGCGGATGCCTTCAAGGACCGTAATGGCATAAGAGGGCGTACCACTATAATTGCCCAGGAGCACCTCCTCATCGCTGGCGTTGGGGCCGATGACTGCGATTGCACCGATGTCTTTGCGCAGGGGCAACAATCCCCCGGCGTTCTTGAGCAGCACGATGGACTCGCGCGCCGCACGCAGCGCCAGTTCACGATGGGCCGGAGAATCCACGATTTCGTAGGGGATTTGCGTGTAGGGCACCTGATCGGGGGGATCGAACATTCCTAAACGGAAGCGAGCAGTGAAGAGCCGTTTGACCGAGCGGTCAATCGTCGCCTCGTCAATCAGCCCCTGCTCCACCGCGTCGAGCAGGGCCACATAGGTCGCGCCGCAATTGAGATCACACCCATTCTTCACCGCCATGGCTGCCGCCTCAGCAGGAGTGGCCACGACCCGATGCCCGGCATAGATGTCATCTATAGCTCCGCAATCCGAAACAACGTAGCCGTCAAAACCCCATTCCTGGCGCAGGATCCTGTCCAACAGTGTCGGGCTGGCACAACAAGGCTCGCCGTTGGTACGGTTGTAAGCCCCCATGACCGAAACGGCCCTGGCTTCCGTCACGCAGGCCTCGAAAGCCGGCAGATAGGTTTCCCGCAGATCGCGCTCGTCAACCTGCGCGTCGAAGGAGTGACGCTCTGGCTCCGGTCCGCTGTGTACAGCATAATGCTTGGGCGTTGCCACCAGCTTGAGGTATCTGGGGTCATCCCCCTGCAACCCCTTGACGAAGGCCACGCCCATGCGGGCGGTGAGATAGGGGCACTCGCCGTAGCTCTCCTGCCCCCGCCCCCAGCGTGGATCGCGAAAGATGTTGATGGTCGGTGACCAGAAGGTGAGGCCAAAGTATTGTCTGTAGAACCCCTTCCGTACCGCGTCGTGATGCTTTGCCCGCGCTTCGTCAGAGATGGCCGTCGCGACACGGTGCACCAGGTCGGTGTCCCAGGTTGCCGCCAATCCAATGGCCTGCGGGAAGACAGTGGCGATGCCGGCGCGGCCGACGCCGTGCAGGCACTCGCTCCACCAGTTGTACGCCGGTATCTCCAGCCGCTCGATAGCCGGCGCGTCGTGCACCATCTGGGAGATTTTCTCCCGCAACGTCATGCGGGATACCAGATCACTGACACGCTCTTCGATGGGTAATCTGGCGTCTTTGTAGGCAGGTTTGGACTTCATATGGTCTCCGGTGACACAATGACGGGGGTGGATGCAAAAATTGCTACTGAAGTGCAGCAGTCCCGGTATAGAGCAAGCGTCGTAATAACGCCACTTTCCTCTGCCCGGCGATCATCATGCCGCAGACATACCCTCAATGCGCACACCGTTGTCGCCGATGTCCTGGATGCAGGTCATGCAAGGCACAGGAGACCAGGCTTATGCCGGTGAGCAAAAGCATGATGCTCGGGATTGGTAACACTTCAGCACATGTTCTTCACCTACCTGGCATACTTGTGACATTTGACAAGCACATCGTCCACGTAAATATCCTCAGGTATCTGGCTTCTGCAAACCTCCATGACCTCCGGGCATCTGCCCGCAAATCTACAACCCCGCCGCAAATACTCCTCGTGTTCCAGCTCAAAAAGTGTGATCGGCTCCTTCCAGCGTTTTTTCGGATCCGCCTCGGGGACGGATTCCCGCAGAAGCCTGGTGTACGGATGTTTTGGGGTCATCAATACCTGCTCCACAGGCCCCATTTCCACAATGTTTCCCCTGAACATGATGGCAATCCGGTCGCTCACATAATAGGCCGTTGCCAGATCGTGTGTAATGTACAGCACGCTCAGGCCAGACTCTTCCTTGAGTTTCTTGAACAGATTTACAATGGACATCCTCAAAGAGGCGTCCACCATCGAAACGGGCTCATCCGCGATCAGGAGGGTAGGATTGGTCAGCAAAGCCCTGGCTATGGACACTCTTTGCAATTGTCCCCCGGAAAACTCGCTCGGATACTTGCCAGAAAACTCAGCGTAGGAAATACCGACGGCGTTCAGTTTCTCTTCGATCAATCTCACCGCTTCTTCCCGGCTTTTTGCCAGCCCGTAATTTTGCACGGTCTCGAAGAAATAGCGATCAACCCTGCGGAGCGGGTTGAACGTCGCAAACGGGTCCTGGAAGATCGCCTGCACACCCTCCGTGAGCCAGACCTTCTTAGGTTTCGACGCTTCGTCCCTCTTGCCCTTGTACACAATTGTGCCCGAGGTGGGTTCTTCAAAACCTAGAATCATCCTGGCAGTTGTCGTCTTACCACATCCGCTTTCGCCGGCCAGGGCGAAGATTTCCGCCGGCCTGATGTAGAAGGACACATCGTCTACCGCCGTGATCCTTACCCTCGAAAGCACACTCCCTAACGAGAAAATCTTGGTTAGATGCTCAACTTCGACAAGTCTTTCCACTTTATCTCTCTCCGACCAGCCAGCAGGCAACTGTGTGTTGAGTGCTCAGTCTCACAAATCCCGGCATCTGCCTTGTGCAGACATCCATCTTGTAGGGGCACCTTGGGTGGAACGGGCAGCCGCTGGGGAGGTCCATCAGTGAGGGTGGACTTCCTGGTACGCTTTCGCGCATCGTTTTGTCCCCAAACCTCGGCAGGGAGTCGATCAGATACCGGGTATAAGGGTGGCGCGGATTGCCAAAGATCTCTTCGGTCGTCGCCTCCTCGACAATTTTCCCGGCGTACATGATGGCAACCCGATCGGCGATATTGGCCTGAACGCCCATATCGTGTGTGACCAGGATGATCGTGTTTCCCAGCCTCTGCTGAATGTCCTTCAGAAGTTGGACGACTCCTCTTTGGACCACGACATCGAGCGCAGTAGTCGGCTCGTCGGCGACGATGATGCGCGGCTTCAGAAGCGCCGCCAGCGCAATCGTCACTCGCTGCCTCATCCCGCCGGACAATTGGTGCGGATAAGCGTCCAGGATTTTGGGTGGCAACCCTAACCCTGCAAGATGTTCCCTGGCGATCTCGATGGCTTCCTCCCCTATCCTGCCGCTCACGTGGCTGGCAATGAAATCCCGATACGTCCCCTTCACCTTAAGCACGGGATTGAGCACGCTCATCGAGCCCTGCGGGACGTAGGAGATATACTCCAGGCGCAGCCTTCTCTTATCCTCTGCGCTGAGCGCAGTGACGTCAAGTTCCCTGCCGTTCACACGGTAATAGACCTTCCCCCCGATCAGCCTTAGCGGAGGCTCAATAGCGGCGACGAGCGCCTTCAACAAGGTCGTCTTTCCGCAGCCGCTTTCCCCGGCGATCCCGTAGACCTCATTCTCCTTGATGTTGAGATCAACCTCGTTAACCGCCTTCACGACCTTCTGGGTTCCGAACACATCGAGCACGTAGAAGGCCTTCAACTGTTCAGTCCTGAGTATCGTCTCGTTCATTGTCCCCTCACTGTGCCCCGACACGCTGAATGCGCGTTCTCGGATCCAGATACTCGCTGATGCTGACCGAGAGCCAGTAGAGAGCAATAAATATAAAGACCGCCAGGACCACCGGCGTCAAGACCCAATTCCAGCGTCCCAAAAACATCGCCTGGTAGTTGATCGCCCAATTCAGCATCGTGCCCAGAGTGGGAACGTTAACATCAACCAGTCCAAGGTATGCCAGTGTCATCTCTGATCCAATTGACCATCCCATATTATTGATCAAAGTCGAAAAGATTAACGGCATGGCAAAGGGCATGTATTCGTTCAATACCAGCTTGACCGTCCCTGTACCTGAAAGGATGGCCGTCTGGGTGAACTCGCGTTCACGCAGGCTCAAGACCACCGAGCGGATCACACGCGCATCCCATGCCCAACCGAAGGCCGATAGCAACAATCCCAGAACTGCCAGATTCATGTGTTGTCGCACCATCATGGCCAACATGACCAGGATGAGGAAGAGCGGGATAACCAGCATGCCGTCGGTAATAAACATCAATATCCGGTCGGTGTTGCCGCGCTTATAACCGGCAATCATGCCAACCAGGATGGCAATCACTCTGGAAACCGATGCGGCGATAAGCGAGATGAGCAGGGAATTGCGCACCGCATACGTGGCCTGCCAGAAGATATCCTGGCCGTTCGAATCGGTACCGAGCGGGTGTTCAAGCGACGGCTCTAGATTCTTGGGGACGACATTCCATAAAGTAGGGTCATAAGGCGAGAAATTGGACAAGAAGGCCAGGACCAGGATGATCACCAGGACGCTGAAGCTGAGACAGAAGCGATAATCTCTGAATAGATCTCTGAGGATCTTCACGTGACCGACCTCCTCAATAGTATCTCACCCGCGGGTCGAACAAGGGATATGTCAGGTCTACGAACAGCATCGCCGTCGTGATACCAACAATAGAAAAGATGGTGATTCCCATGATCAGGTTGTAATCTGCTCTGATAATGGCGTTATAAAGCAGCATCCCCAAGCCAGGGTAACCATAAATCATCTCTGTAATCAGCGCCCCACTGAAGATTTGCCCAAGCGAAAGCGCCAGGCCGGTGATTTGTGGCATTAAGGCGTTGCGAATGACGTACTTGCCCACAATGCGACCTTCGGTAACGCCGCACAATTTGGCGTACTGGACAAAGTTCTCAGCGTTGACATTCTGTACGATCAACTTCATGGTCTGGAAATTGATCGCAGCCCCCAGGATAATCATCGAGAGGGCGGGCAAGGTCGAATGCCAGAGGACATCCTTGATGTAGGGCCAGGTGAAGGAGGGTCTGGCTCCCAACGACGCCCCGCCTGTCACCGGGAACCAATTGAAGACAAGCGTGGAAGCAAAGAGCAAGAGCAATGAGAAGGCAAAGATATAATAAGGCACCGGACGGACCACCATGGCAATGGCATCCAGGGTCCGCGACCAAAACCTCCGCGCGTAGTAACCTGCCAGCCCGCCGATAATATTGCCTAATACCCAGTTGATAAGAGTACTGGCCAGCAAGAGTCCCAATGTCCAGGGCAAGGCGGTAGCAATGAGTTGGTTGACACGCGCTGGGAAATTGAAGAAGGAAACGCCAAAATCACCACGGAACAGCCGGCCCCAAAAAGCCCAGTATTGATCAAGCCATGAACCCTCCAGGCCATACATCTCGGTCAGGTCGGCGATGATCTCGTCCACCGCGCCCGGTTCCAATGTGGCACCGCGCGCTCTCATCATGGCCACCATAGCCATAACAGGGTCGTTCGGGGTGAGTCTGGGAATAAGGAAAACAATGGTGATGCCCAGCCAGATGATCAAAACGTATTGAACCAGCCGGGGAATGAGATACCGTTTCAGAAATGTCACAGTAACCACCTCGCTTACCAAAAGAATCCTGGACGGGCGAGACGCCCGCCCAGGATAATTGTACCACCAACCGCAGGACCTACAACCGCAGAACCTATCTGCCGGTGGGCTTCAGGAATGGGGTCATATACTTGAAGTTGGGCCAGTGCGTGTAAGGCTCGCAATAGGGGTTCTCGGAGCCAGGCCAGTTGGTCCAGTAGTACTCATCCCAGCCGACAAAGCCAATGTATCCGTAGGTCGGGATGGAGGGCATATTCCTGACCAATTCCTGGAGGCCCTCGATGCCGATGGCGACAACCTTCTCAGTATCGAAGGGGTTCGTCTCGCGCAGCCTCTTGATGACGTCGTCCATCACCGGGCTCGACCAGCGCGAGTGATAGGCGCTCGCCGTGCGCTCTCCCAGGGGCTTAATGTAGGCAGAGTTAAAATCGTCGAGCGTGCGATACAGATCGGGCCCTGCACCCCACGGCTCACGCGCAGGCCAGACGGTTTCCACATCAAAGTCGCCGATGGATGTCAGGGCATCAAGATTCTCGATTGTAAGCACCGAGGCATCAATGCCGAACTTCTTCCACTGCTGGACGGCGGCCTGGGCATTGCGCGCATCATGGTTGGTAAGTATCGTGCCACACGAGTAGGTGATCTTCCAGGGCGTGCCATCCGGCAGCAGCCACTTCCCATCCGCGCCGCGCTTAAAGCCGTTCTTCACCAGCAGTTTCTCGGCGATGTCGGGGGCATACTTGTACCAGCCAATGCCGAATGCCTTCTCGATGAATTCCGGCGTGTCGGGGAAGACATAGCCACGGCTCCTGGCATAGTCCGCAATGCGCTTCGGCGCATCCGGGTCGTAGGGCGCAAAGGTCTCGCCGTTGCCCACATCAATGGTGAACGTCTTCAACCACTCGTGCATCGGCCTGTGGTACAACTCGGGGTAGGGGCCCAGGTGCGGGATGTGTATCGGGCTCACGGTGCCGGTGCAGTCAACGGCGATGCTCATGTACTCCACTATGTCAATCGCCAGCAGCAATGCCCAGCGGACATCTATGTTATCGAATGGCGGCCGGGCGGTGTTGAACACAATGCCGGTGATGCAGGGGTCGTTGTTGACCACGAAGGGGAAGGTCGGCTGGTAAGCACGGGAGGTCTTTGACTGCGCCAACAGCGCCTTGAGGCCATCGGCCGAGAGTTCCGCCACGTCCAATTGATGCTGCAATTGCGCCAGGATCTGAGCGCCTTCCGTGTCAAAAGCCTGGATGATGATGTACTTGGGCTGCGGCTGGCCATACATGATCCCGGTCGGGCTCTTATCCCAATCTTCGCGTCTCTCCCAGGCCGTCCAGAACCCTTGGGGGTCGTAGCTGTGCAGCTTGTATGGCCCACAGCCTACATATGGATTGAAGGGGAACTGGACCGGATCGGCTTCCTTCTCGAAGATGTGCTTGGGCATGATCCGGGTGCAGCCCCAGCGGTCAAGGAAGGTGGTGTGGAAGCGCGAGTTGGGGTGGTTCAGGGTGAACTTGACCGTGTAATCATCCACGGCATTCACGGAGGCGACGTTATCCACAAAGAAGGTATGGCCATTGAGGCCCTCGTACTGCATCAGGGTCTCGACCGTGTAGACCACATCGGCAGCGCTGAAGGGCACGCCATCATTCCAGGAGACGCCCTTGCGGAGAGGGACTGTGCATTCGGTAAAGTCATCGTTGTACGTCGGATCACCACTGGCAAGGCCGTTGATGATCTTGCCTGTGGCAAAGTCAACCGTCCATAGCGGCTCATCAGCCAGGTTCTGCAGGCCGCGGTCCTGCCATTTCCAGCCAACCCACAGGTTCATATTGTCGGGTGTGCCGACACGCCCGGTAAGCTGCCTGGCAATCAGCGTCTCCCTTCGGGGGAAAGTACCGAGCACATCAGGCACTTCCTCTTTTTTAACGGGGACAGGCGTGGCTGTCACGACAACCTGCTGGACCTGCGGGGTTCCTGCGACCTCGACGATACGTGTGACCTCCACTTCCACCCGCTCCGGTGTCGGTTGGGCGCAGGCACCAGCTACCAGTGCAGTAGCGGTCAGAGCTGCGCCGCGCAGAAATTCCCTACGACTGATTGTCCTTCTGCCCTCGCTCATTTTTCTTCTCCTTTCTTATTACCCTGATATTGCCTGCTCTCTGATACACACTGACCATAGTTGACGCTCATCTGTACCCCGCCTCCACACCACCTCCTCTCTCCAGTTTATGAACACTGTTCCACCAGCGACTGGCACGACTGACGGACGATCAACCTGGTGGGCAGCTCGATACGCCTGGGTGCCAGTTCCGGGTCTTTAATGCGTTCCAGTAACATGTGCGTCGCCAGACGTCCCATCTCCTGCAATGGCTGTTGGACCGTAGTAAGGGGAGGATGTACCCTGGCTGCCTCGGGGATATCGTCAAAACCCATCACCGAGATATCCTCCGGGATACGCAGATTACATTCACGTATGGCTTCCATAGCACCGAAAGCCATCACATCGTTGGCGGCGAAGATCGCCGTGGGAGGATCGGATAGATTCAGCAGGGCACGGGCGCCAGCATAACCGGCGGGCTGGAAAAAATCGCCTTCCTGCACAAGTCCCGGGTCGAAGGCGATCCCATGATCTGCCAGAGCAGCCTTGTAACCTTCCAGCCGGTCGCGGGCACACCCCTGGTCCAGAGCCCCGGTGATGTGGCCGATGCGCCGGTGCCCCAGTTTGATCAGATACTCCGTCGCAGTATAGCCTCCCTGCCAGTTGGCGGCCGTCACCGCCGAGGTTTCCTCGCCGGTGCCGCGATGGTCAATCAGCACATAGGGGAAATTCGAAGAGCGCAATGTCTCCATGTAGGCCCCGGGATCGCGCGGCAGAACAATGAGCAGGCCATCTGCCATACCTCGTGTGAGCGTTGTCACATATACTGATTCCTTTGTCTTGCGCCGGTGGGTCGTATAGAGTAAGAGATCATATTGGGCAGGAGCCAGTTCCGCTTCAATGCCCCGGATAATCTCTCCGATGTAACTGGTGCCGAGGTCGTGGACCAACAGCCCGATCACCTGCGAGTGCCCCCCCGCCAGACTCCGCGCCCGCTGGTCCACCACGTAGCCCAGGCGCGTCATGGCCATCAAGACGCGTTCCCGTGTTTCCGGCCTGACGTGCTCCTTGTTGTTGACGACCCGGGAAACAGTGGTGTAAGAGACGCCGGCCTCGCGCGCGACGTCAATAATAGTCACGTGACGAGAGGTCTTCCTCACAAAAACCCCTTCAGTTTATGTGAACGCTCACATCACGCCTCAATCCACGGTGATCGAGGGTCCAGACCGTACAGCGAAAAGGAGAACCAGATGGATTGAAGCCATTGAGGGCCGCTCCCTTCCTCAAGAAAACGTCCACGACGGGTTAAGCAACCCGTTTTCTGATACCAGGCACGCCTTGTGAACGTTTGCAAACAGTATTTTACCACAAAGAACGGCTGTTGTCAAGATTTTGTGAAGTGGTGATGACCCACATTGTGGGCAAAGGGAAAATTGGGGGGTGCAGGCAGGCGCTCCGCGCCCGCCCGAACCCTCCAGGTCCCTCTTCAAGCATTGGGACAGGCTACATCAAAGAGGTGGGCAATCACCGGTTTGTGAACGATTGCAAGAACGGGGGGTCGCTTATCTCTGCACAAGCACGCGGCACCCGCACGTCGTGGCCGGGGTGATGGTTACTTCGACAATGTTAAGTTTGCCTTGCCGGGTTGACCTCACCCATCCCCACCCCGGCCCTCCCCTTCCCTCTCCGTTGCGGAGAGGGAAGGGGAGGGTGCAGGAGGAGTTAGGAGAGGTCAGAGCCTGAAACTTACATTGTCGTATTACATATCAACTTTGGGATGGTTGGTCGGATGGGCGGATTTCAAGCAAGGTCACCCCAAAGGGCTGAACCACGACGGGCCATTCGAGCCTGCCCGACGGCGTGGCGACGCGTTGCACGGCAACGTCCAGTTCCATGCGGCGACGCAAAACGTCCAGGTCGGCGGGGAGGATGTGTTGCGGCGCCCCCATGGCCACCCAGGCATCGTACACGCTGCCATGCTCCCGATCAAAACGTGTCGTCTGCACGCGGACGGCAGTGCCCACACCCTCCAGATTCAGGATGAACTCGCGTGGGGGCCGTACATCGAACAGGTCATAGATTTCGCCCGGCTTTGCGGCGGCCATCAGGCGGCTGTCGTTGGCGTCGGCGCGATAGTGGCAGTAATTCCACAGCAGCACGGCCAGCGTGCCATCGCGGCGGCGGGTGACCGCATATCCATCCCCCTCGGCCAGCGCTTCGTCGCCCAGGCGCGACAGAAACCAGTAGCCATGATACGAGGGCTTTTTCAGGCCCTGGACGTTGACCAATCCAAAACCGCCGTGAAAGGGCGTATCGCCTACACGACATTCCTCGAAGATGTCGCTGACCACCCAAAACGACAGCGAATCCATCAGGCCGCGCGCCCGCCAGTTGTTGTCCACGATAAAGGCGGCCTCGAAAGCGGTATCGTGCACGGGATCGCGCGGGCTGGGGCTGGAACTCCATTCGGTGTAATGGCGTTCGATGTTGGGATAGGCCGACGCGCGCAAGAGTTCTTCACAGCCACGCGCATCCATCAACAGGCGGTCGGGACCGTCCCAGGTCATATAGCCGTGGCCTTCCAGATCAACCGGGTAACGGGTCGGGTACGGGTGCGTGGAGAAAAAGTCGAGCGGCAGTTGGCGTTCGGCGCAGGCGGCCAGGAATTCCTTCCCCCACGGCGGCTCGCCCACGGCGTCGCCAAAGCCATGGCTGGCCGGGCCGCCGACCCGCAGGTGTGGGTCCACGCGCTTGATCGTGCGCGCAGTGCGCGCATAGAGTTCCATGTAGGCGTCGAAATCGGCGTCTTTCCAAAAAATATCCAGGCTCGGTTCGTTCCATACCTCGAAATACCAGCGCCGCACTTCGTCCAACCCGTAGCGTTCGATGATGTGGCGGATGAACTGCTCGATGAACCATTCCCAGCGTTCCCAATCTTTCGGCGGGGTGATGTTCCCTTTCCACCAGAAGACGGTCTCCTCACCGCTGGCCAGGTCGTAGGGCATAAAGCTCAATTCCACAAAGGGCCGGATGCCGATGGAAAGCCAGTGGTCGTACACCAGGTCCACATATTGCCAGTTGACGATCGGCCGGCCGTTCTCTTCACGGTAGACCATCATATCTTCGTGGAACAGGCCGTGCATGCGGATGTATTGGAAGGGCATCTCGCGCTGCACCATTTCCAGGTGCTTTTGAAAGTCGGCGCGCAGGGCTTCGGCCACCCGCCCGCCGCCGACGCACACGCGCCAATGGTGGACAATGGGTTGTCCGGGTTGTTGCAGATGGATGTTGATGTTCATCGTCGTCACCTCAAGCCGGCAATTGTTTCAAGAACGCCCACAAGGCTTCCATAAAGGCCGGGTATTTGTCAAACCGGATGAGATGGCCCACGTCGGGGATGTTGACTATGGTTACGTGGGGGTTCAACTCGCGCACCTGGGCGACGACTTCCGGCGTCACGATCGCCCCCATCTCCGGGTTGCCTGTGAAGAGCAGTACAGGATGGGTGACATTCTGGAGAGTCGTCCGCCAGTTCCATTCCTCGGAGTGCATTCTGGCGCTCACCACATCCAGGATCGTGGGATCGAGCTGCTTTTTGGACTCGCACATCGGTTGCAGCAGTTCTTCGGGCCAGGTGGGGTGATCCTTACGATACTGCGCCAGCAGCTCTTCCAGCGTCTGAGTGCCCAGGCTCTTGACCCATTTCGCCATGGGATTCTCGGCAAGCGGGGGCGGCATCGGCCGGGTCAGCCACCAGCCCGGATCTTCCAGGAACAGGGCGCTGACCAGTTCCGGGAAACGCACGGTCAGTTGGTAGGCGACCGCTGCCCCCATCGAGTGTCCCCCCACAATCGGGCGATTTAGCCCCAGGGTGCGGATGAGTTCGGCGACATCGGCGGCCATGTCCACGTCTTCATCCGGCTGCACGCGCGCCGAAAGGCCGTGGCCGCGCATATCCGGCATGATCACGTCATAGTCGGCTTCGAGAGCGCGCGCTACGGGGGTCCAACACAGGCCGTTGTCCGAAAAGCCGTGAATCAAGACCATCGGGCGTTTATCCCCATGACCGGTGCGGTAATAATGCAGCCGCACGCCGTTGATCAGTACATCTTTTTCTGTCCAGTGTGAAAGCATAGGGTTTCTCCTTGAGAGTTGACGATAGTCCGTTAGTGGTGAAATTCTTGCACATTGGGCAAGGATTTTGCCACAAAGGACACGACGGTCACACAAAGGACACAAAAGCATCCTTAGTGTCCTTTGTGCATCCTTCGTGCCCTTAGTGGTTCTTGGATTCCGGCTCGTCCGGGTTAGGAACTTAAAGCCCTGGCTGGGCGGCTATGGCAGTTTCGTCGGATCAACGACGCCCCAGTAGGCAGGCTTGGCCTGTAGTTGCTCGTCAAAGAGCAAAGGTAGATCGAGCCGCGCGACAGGGAAGGTCTTGAGCCAGGTGTGATCGTCGGCCAGTCCCCAAAACGTCACCGATTGGATGTGGTCGGCCTGGCGCTTAAAGACTTCGAATATCGCTTTGTAGCGCTTGCCCTGCCTGATCAGGATGTTTTCCGGCACAACCGTGTACGACTCGGTATCGTTGGCATAGATGCTCATATCCAACTCGGTGATGTGCTGCTCTATGCCGAGATCCGCAAACATCAGGATTGTCTCCTCGATGACCTCCGCAGATGGACTTGCGATGTTGATGTGCATCTGGTGGCCCACGCCATCAACCGGCACGCCCTGCGCTCGCAGGTCGCGCACCAGGTTGTATAGACAGGCGCGCTTCCGCGGCTCTGTGGTGCCATAGTCGTTGATGAGCAGCACGGCGTCCGGTGCAACCTCGTCTGCCACCCGGAAAGCGGTCACGATATAGTCCATGCCGGTGAGGTCGTACCATATGCTCCGGCGCAAGCAGTCTGAATTACCCGGATCAATCACCTCGTTGACCACGTCCCAGACCTGGACATCGTCCTTGTAGCGGCCGACGACCGCGCGGATGTGGGCCTCCAGGCGTTGCAACACCAGTTCCTTGTTCTCCGGCGTTGCCTCCAGGAGGTTGCCCTCGCTGTCTTTAAACATCCACTCTGCGGCCTGCTGGTGCCACACCAGGGTATGGCCATGAACCGCCTTGCCATTTTCCCTGGCGTACTGAACCAACCTGTCGGCGCCCTCCCATCTGAATTCCCCTTCGGATGGCTGGATCGAACCCGGCTTCATCGCGTTCTCGGGCGTGATGCTGTTAAAGTGACGTGTCAGCAGGATGGTGTGCTGCTCCTCGTCGAGCAGGTCCGGCTCGATTGCCGCACCGACCACAAAGTAGGGCGATAACGTCTCGTACACCGAGGGTATGTCGGTCTGGACCGTAGGCTCTGATTGAGGCCCCGACAGGCGTGTGATGGTGATGTCGTCAATGTAGAAATCTACCAGTGCGGCGTCAGGGCTTTCCACGTATAGCAACAACTCGGAAACCTCGCCGCTGTAAGAGTACTGCCCTTGCAGATGGACCCATCCGGCGTCGGTTACACCTTTTTCTGCGCTGGGTGCAATCCAGTCATATTTGGTTTCTCCGCCCACCGGAGTGCGCTGCATGGTAATGACCACTCTGCTGGCAGGCTCTCCCTCGGCCAGCCTCACATACCCCCCAATTTCGTACGTGCAGCCTGCCTCCAGCAATCCCGTCACATCAACGGTTGCGCCCTGCCACCCCCGCCTTCTGCCTGGGATGATAGCCTACTTGAGAGACGTGGATCACCGGCCCATATTTCCAGTCGGGGATCACGTGGGGCGTGATTTTCCACCGGATGGCGTTTTTCGGGACGGTTCAATTTTCTGGGGAAATTGGTTTACACTTTGGAATGCCTCAAAATTGGCCGCCCGTATCTCTGCGCCCACCGCCTGGTGATAATGAACTTTAAAAAATTAACCAGGACATAACCGTCATAGCGGAGCACCCCGCTACTTGTTGGGTTTTTCCCTTTGGAGGAGGTCATTGCGAGGGCGCAAAGCGCCCGAAGCAATCCCCAAACAGCAGCGAGAGATTGCTTCGCCCCCTTCGGGGGCTCGCAATGACGCCCCGAGCGCGGCCGCGTTATGTCCGAACTAATTCGTTAAAGTTCATTATCGTCGGGCGTGCCGACAAGGCAGAGTGTCAACCAGTTATGAACCATCCCCAATCCGTGTCCAATAAATCTTCGCGGTTGGTAACCATTCAGGCGGTGACTGTAGGGGGCGAGGCGCGCCTCGCCCGTACACCCTTTTGGGCCTGCCTGTCAGCCGTTCTGGCAGGTTCTGTACGGGCGCAGCGCCGCTGCGCCCGTACGACGCTTCATCCACACCTTCGCTTACGCTGTCCATCGTCGCCTGCTCGGGGTGTCGCCGCCTGCGGCTGGCGGTTTATCCCCTTCTCACCCTCGCACTCCGCCGTGTGTTCACCAGGCACACAACGTAGGGTGATGCGGTCACTCCTCTGCCAGGAGGTCAGGAGTTGGTGAGTTTTCTCACCGCACCTGAATGGACATCCAGTTGTCAAAGTTCAGAATGTGCCGGCCATTCCTCCCTTTGCTACCCATCCCCCGCTCTCGCGGTTTCGGGTAAACGGGTCGCACTGCGCTGGTTAGCCGCCATTGCGGAATGCCTCGACCAACTTCCTGATAGCCTCTGTGATTTCCTGAGGCCCCAATGGCACTCTTACGTATGCATCAGCCCCTGACTCTGTTGCCACCTCTTCTATGCGAACCAGACCTTCAACCAGGAGTACTGGAATGTCTTTAGTGTCAGTATTCGACTTGAGGGCCTTGATGATATCGCCTCCCATAGGAGACCCAACTGCTTTCCAACGCTCTCGCATAGCCTCATCGTCTAGTAGAGGGCGGTGCCCAATCAGAATCAAAGCAGGTTGGAGACGAGATGCTGTAGAGTTGATTCACAATTGAGCGTTTTTGCGGTATCATCCTTGTAGGTTTGCTGAAAGGCACTCCAGGCGCCATGCAACGGAGGGGAAGGATGATAACCGAAGCGTTCTTGCGCACCCACGACAAGTGGGTCAAATACCTGACAGGGTTGACGGCCCCCC
>Ga0209227_1000203_pt1 | contig 50067 bp, 36 predicted proteins | sample YNPBryantNP2012_FD_185815 | JGI IMG/M metagenome (GOLD analysis project Ga0209227, IMG submission 185815) | Anoxygenic and chlorotrophic microbial mat microbial communities from Yellowstone National Park, USA - YNP Bryant NP 2012 (SPAdes)... ...
CCGTCCTGCAGGGGTTGGGGCGCCAGATTGGTGTCCCACAGGTGAGCCCAGACGCCCCGGATCGGAACGTCGGTCCGCCTGAAGGAACGCAGCTCGCTGTCGTCATTATGGGAGGCCGAGACGTCCAGCACGAAGACGATGTCGCGCGGCGTCAACACGGCGGCCGACGAGGCGGAGATGTCCACCGAGCTCCTGCCGAAGATCGCGCTGAAGAAGGTCGGGATCGGGCCGCTCGGCGACCCCTGCGTTCGCCGGACTCGTACGCGCACGGCATTCGAAAACGGCGCGTCGGGTATGAAGACATAGCGGTTCGTGAGCTGATCGATGTACGCCTGTCCGAAGACGAAGTCGGACGAGTCGAGAATGGGCGGCTCGTTCAGTACCGTGTTCATGGCCGCGTAATTCATGCCGGCCTGCCGGGCCCGCTCGATGGGGTTGCCCGTGCCCACCCCCAACTCGGCCGCCGCCGCCAGGGCTGCCGCATCCGCGGCGCGCTGGAGTTCAGCCTTCGCCGCGTACATCACGCCCACGTCCACCGCGAGGGCCACGAATCCGACCAGTCCCACGAGAGACACGGCCACCAGCGGGCTGACCGACCCGCGCCGGGCGCTTGCGCTGCCATGGCCGCGCGTCACGCCAAGAGGTTTACGTTTCTGCGGCATAGTGCTTTCTCCTGCTCCCAGATCTGTGCCTTGGCGATCCGGTGTCACGGCCCGCGCTCGGCCGGCCCGCCGGGATCGACGGCGGCGGAAACCCGCTTCTTTCTGCACTTACACAGTCACAACGTAGAATACGTGGGGCCGGAGAGCAAACGAGCTTTGAAGATAACGGGCTCAGTTCGTGGTTGCGGTCGCGCCTTCGGCCCGATAACCGCCCGCCGGCACGCCATTGCAGATCCGCCGAACGCCGAGTACAAGCAGTCTCCCGGGAGCAGACCCGGGGTCACCGGAGGTCGCCCGATGTGGCTTTCTCTTTCGCTGCTGGTCCCCGTTGCCCTGACCGCCGCACAGCCCGGTGCGTCCAGCCGGCCCGCCGCGGACGTGCTGGCAACGTTGCGGCCCGGACACCCGCGGCTGATCATCCTCGATGCGGACCTGGCCCGCGTCCGGCGTCTCATCGAATCCGATGCCGAGGTCCGACAACTCCGCGACCGGCTCCGCTCCGCCGCGGACGACATGCTGGATGATCCGCCGGTAGTGCACAGGCTCATTGGTCCTCGGTTGCTGCACCAGAGCCGCCTCTGCCTGGATCGCGTGTATACGCTCGCGACGCTCTATCGTCTGGAGGGCGACCCCCGTTATGCCCAGCGAGCCGAAAAGGAGCTGCTGGCAGCCGCCGCGTTTCCGGACTGGAACCCGTCGCACTTTCTCGATACGGCGGAGATGTCGCACGCGTTTGGGATCGGCTATGACTGGCTGTTCGACTATCTGTCCCCCGCCAGTCGCCGGGCCATCCGCGAGGCGCTCGTCGAAAAGGGTCTGCGACCCTCTGCGGAGCTGCACCGCCGTCGCAGCTCCCGCGTCCGCGGCACCAACAACTGGAACCAGGTCTGCAACGGGGGGATGACCATCGGGGCATTGGCCGTCGCCGATGAGGAACCCGACCTTGCGCGCTTCATCATTGAGCAGGCAGCCGACGGGATTCGCATCCCTACCACGCGACTCTACCCCAACGGGGGCTGGGATGAGGGCCCCGGCTACTGGGGCTACGCGATGTCCTATACGGCCTGCTACCTGGCCGCCATGCGATCGGCCCTCGGCACGGATTTGGGCCTGTCGCAGACCCCCGGACTGGACGTAACCGGCTTGTTCCGCATCCACTTCGTCGGACCGACCGGGCACACGTTCAACTATGCTGATGCCGGCAGCGCGGCGGGCAACGCCCCCCAGATGTTCTACTTCGCGCAGATCTTCGACCGTCCGGTCTACGCATGGCACGAGCGCCGGATGCGGGCCAGGAACAGCGCTCTGGACCTGCTGTGGTACGACCCCCGCGGCACCCGCGCCGACCTGCTCGCCCTCCCGCGGGATGCCTGGTTCCGCAATGTGGACGTCGTGTTCCTGCGAAGTGCCTGGGACGACCCGGACGCCTGGTTCGTCGGATTCAAGGGAGGCGACAATCAGGCCAGTCACAGCCATCTCGACCTGGGCAGTTTCGTCCTCGATGCCCTGGGCTGCCGCTGGGCGACGGACATCGGTCCGGACGACTACAACCTGCCCGGCTACTTCGGCAACAAACGATGGACCTACTATCGTCTCCGCACCGAAGGGCAGAACACGATCGTCATCGACGGCGCGAATCAGTCCCCCAGGGGCAAGGCGCCGATCATCGCGTTTGACTCCAAGCCCTCGAGAGCTGCCGCCGTGGCGGACCTTACCCAGGCCTATGCGGAACAGGCCGGGCGTGTCCGGCGGGGTGTGGCCCTGCTTGACCGGAACCGCGTCCTCATCCAGGACGAGATCGACACAAACCGCCCGATTACCGTGGATTGGGGCCTCCATACGCCGGCGGATGTCCGCATCGAGGGACCTCTTGTGACGCTGCGGCAGAAGGACCGGACGCTCTGCCTCCGGAACCTGGAGGCGAAGGGAGGCTCGTGGTCGTGCGGACCGGTGCCGATCGATCCGCCCCAGAAGCCCGCCGAAGGCGTCCGCAAGCTGATCCTGCGGCTGCGGGTCGAGCCCCCGGGCGCGCGGATCGCGGTCCTGTTTGCGGGGTCGCCGGATGCCTCGGCGCCCATCATCCCGTTGGACGACTGGGTCCGCTGAGATCGCCGGCCTCTCAGGCCGTCCGTCCGGCCTCTTGTTGCGTTGCGGGGATGATCGGTCTGTCGGCGTCCCACGGAGCGGGCGGGTCCGTTGCGGCCTGGGACACGGCGGGATACAAGGACGGCAGTTGCCTGGCCCGAACGAATCGGAGGTGCGGCATGAGTGAATCGGCTCGCCCGGATGGCACATTGAACCGTCGGGATTTTCTTCGGAACACCGCCTTCGCGTCGGCGGCCGCGGCGGTCGGATCGGTGACTGCCGGCTGCGTTTCCGCCGCGCGCCTGGGGCTTGTGCCGGTGCGGACACTTCCGCCCTTCGAGAGGCGCGACGTCGTCCGCGTGGGCTTTGTCGGCGTGGGTGTCATGGGTACCGGCCACTGTCGTAACCTCCTCCGCATCGAAGGGGCTGAACTTCGGGCCGTGTGCGACATCGTCCCCGAGAAGGTCGCTCACGTTCAGAAGCTGGCGGCCGACGCCGGACGGCCCGTTCCGGCGGCTTACACCCGGGGCCCCGAGGACTTCCGCCGCATGTGCGACCGCGAGGACCTGGACTTGGTCTACACCGCGACTCCCTGGGAGTGGCATGTCCCCGTCTGCCTCCATGCCCTCCAGACGGGCAAGCACGCGGCCACCGAGGTACCGGCGGCCATGACGATCGAGGACTGCTGGCGTCTTGTGGAGACCTCCGAACGCACCGGTCTGCACTGCATCATGATGGAAAACTGCTGCTACGACCGCACCGAGATGATGGTGCTCCACATGGTCCGCCGCGGGCTCTTCGGAGAGATCGTGCACGCCGAGGGCGGCTATCTGCACGACCTGCGGGCCCTTAAGTTCAGCCGGTCGAGCGAGGGGCTGTGGCGGCGGGCGTGGGCCATGAAGTATAACGGCAATCTCTATCCCACGCACGGACTCGGGCCGCTGGCCTGGTATACGAACATCAACCGCGGCGATCGCTTCGAGTACCTGGTGTCCATGAGCAGTGCCTCGCGCGGACTCCAGGCTTACGCAGCGGAACATCTGCCGCCGGATGACCCGCGACGTCGGGAGACCTACATGCTGGGCGACGTCAACACGAGCCTTCTCCGGACGGCGCGGGGAATCAGCATTCTGCTTCAGCACGACACGAATCTGCCCCGTCCTTACAGTCGCATCAATCAGGTTCAGGGTACGAAGGGAATCTTCCGCGGGTTTCCCGATCAGATCCACATCGAGGGCCGTACCAAGGGCCACGACTGGGAGCCGATCGACGCCTACCGCGATGAATTCGAACACCCGCTCTGGAAGGCGATGCGCGAACGGGCCTCCGGCGCCGGCCATGGGGGGATGGACTTCATCGAGGACTACCGTCTGATCCGCGCCATCCGTCTGGGCGTCTATCCCGATCTCGACGTGTACGACGCCGCCACGTGGAGCGCGGTCTGCGAACTGTCGGAACGCTCGGTGGCCCGCCGGTCGAGCCCGGTCGACTTCCCCGACTTCACCCGTGGCCGGTGGCAGACCGCCGCTCCGGTCGATATTTCCGAGACCTGACCCCCGGGCTGCGAGCGGGCGCCATGCCGCACGCCGCATCGCGATCTCCGGCAGGTCCGTGGCGCACACGCACGCCCGCCGCGTCCGACGCCGCCTGAACGCATGCTGGCCTGCCCGTCCGTCTTGCCGGAGACGTGCACCCGGGGTTCGCGCCGGGGGTGCCCGTTGCGGAGCGGCGAACCGTCCGATGGATTCCGGTGAGCCACAAGGCGACCGAAAACGGGCGCATGGCAGGCCGCTTGTCCGATCCGTGGAAATGGGCCGAGGCTCGAGCCAGGACTCTCCCGCTTGAGCAATGCGTTCCGGCGAAGGCGCCTTACTTCTCTCCTGCGGCCACGCGCAGGACAACCTTCTGCGTACCGCCCTCGCCTGGGAAGGGCAGGTCCACCACGAGGCGCCCCTCGCCTGGTTCGGCCCGACCGTCCTTGCGGTACGGGTTGTGCGGCAGCACCGGCCAGCGGACCTGTGCTGTTGCCGGGCTCTCGATGCGGAGGGCCGCGTGTTCGATCCAGCCCCCCACGTCGGAGGATCGCCAGAGAAACGCCTCGTGGCCGAGGCGCACTTCTCGGCCCGCGGCCGTCCGGACCGGCTGGCCTATCCGGGGCAGAAGCGTGATATGGGCCGCCACGGGCGCCTCACAAGGCCCCACCACCGAGTAAACCAGCTCAAGCGTGGCCTGATCGATCGCCGTCATCGTGACGCCGCATCTCTGCCGCCCATACTCCAGGGCGAGCCCGATGCGACTCGATCCAGTATCCGATGTCTCCTGCTCCACGAGGGCCGCTTTCGTCGGGACGTGCAGAATCCCCGTCGGGGGAATGAACGAGGGGTTCTCATCGCCGGCCTTGTGCCGGAGCATCTCCGGATCGCCCACGGTGAATGTGCTCCAGCGGGGTTGGAGTTTCGTGTTCCCGCCGCCGAGGATCAGGCCGGTCCGTTCGTGGAAGACACTGACGAGGTTCTGCCGGTCCTGGATCCAGCGGTTGGGTACCACCGGGCAGACCATCGCGGAAGCGACGAGAAACCACGGCCCGCGCCGCCACACAGCTGCGTCGCCTTCTCCGAGCAGAAAGCGGTCCTGCCCGGCTCCGGTATCGCCCGACGCGGGACCCTCCAGACCGTGCAGCAGGAGCAGCGCCGCCACGTCGGCAGGCAGCGGTCGGCTGCCCCACGCCCGCAGCAGGATCGCGACAAACGCCCGGCCCTCGGCGGTGATCGTAAAGCCGGGGTTGGGCAGCTTCACATCCGCATCGTACGGCGTGCGCTCGTCAATGGTCTCCACCGGCGTCCCGTCGGGATAAGTGAAACGGCGATGGAACTGCGAAGCCCGCTCCAGGGCCGGCAGGACGGCCGCATCCCGCGTCTCGATGTAATACGTGCCCAGGGCGTCCACGTACACGTAGTTGTACTGGACCACCGGCCCCATGTGCTCCGACCAGTAGCCGTCGCGGTGCTGGGCGGCGGCGACCTTCCGCAGGAACTCGGCGGCCTTCTTCTCCCAGGCGGGCTCGCCCAGCAGTCGGCCTGCGAAGTGGAGCCCCATGGCGTGGTGCGAGGGGATGTTGTGCACGCTGCCGAGGGCCTTCTGGGCGATGTTGCCGTATCCGAGCCTCAGGGCCTTCTCCCATCGTTGGCGCCTCTCCGGGGGCATGGCGTCGCGGATCAGCCCGTACGTGCGGATCCACCGCGAATACGTCCAAGGCATGTGGATCTTGCCCCAGGTGGAGCCGTCTTTCTTGCGGAAGACCCACTGTCCTGCGGCATCCTGGTCGTCGATGAGTGCATCGCCGCCCGCCATGATGGCCCGGAGGATCTCGTCGCGATGGTAATAGGGGTTCGCCGCATCCCGGGTCGCCCAGGCTACCGCCAGCGGAAGGATCACGTTCTGGTCGCTGACGATCCAGACCCCCGAGCTGAACCGTCCCGTCCGGGCCTCCTGGCTCTGCATGATGCCCGGGACGGCCGCCGTCAGATCCCTGAGGCACTGCTGGCGGAAGCGGAGCGCCTCGGCGGCGCGAGCCGTGCCGGCCCCGACCACGCACGCCACGATCACGCCCGCTCGGCCGAGCCTTCGCATCACACGGCTCCTCCGGTCTTGCGGTTGTTCCCCCGCGGCCTTACCCTGTCGTGCCGATCGGTCGACATTCCATTCCCACGAAGGAGGCCATCATGACCGGAAGACTTACCCGTCGCAACTTCCTCAAGGCTTCGGCGGCCGGCGCTCCGCTCGTTTCTCTCGGCCTGGCAGGGGTAGCCCGCGGCTATCCCGCCAACGAGAAGGTCCAGTTGGGCTGGATCGGCTGCGGCGGTCGCTCCAGCGGCCTGATGAAGCACATGCTGGAGTCGGTGCCCGATGCCCGGGTCGTCGGCGTCTGCGACCTGATCCCGGACCGCATGGAGAAGGCCAGGAAGTTCTGGGAGCGCGACAAGCCGAACGGCTATCTCGACTTCCGCAAGATGTTCGAGAAGGAGAAGCTTGATGGTGTGATGTGCATCGTGCAGGTGTGCAACCACGCGAAGGTCACGATCCCGGTGCTCGAGGCGGGCTACCACTGCTTCGGCGAGAAGCCGCTGGATAAGGACGTGGAGTCGTGCGATGCCCTTACGCTGGCAGCCCGCAAGGCGTGGAAGGAGAAGGGCAAGTTCTTCCAGATCGGCACCCAGCGGCGCTACCATCCGACCTACCTGGCCTGCATGGACGCCATTCACCAGGGGCTGATCGGCAAGGTGACCTTCATGCAGGGCGGGTGGCACTGGTCGAGCGACCCCTCGGGGGCCCGGACGGACTGCGACGGGGGGCGGCTCATCGAGCAGGCCAGCCACCACATGGACGTGATGGCTTGGGCCATGAAGGATACGCCGCCCGTCTCGTGTGTGGCCATGGGTTCCAGCCAGGCAGGCCGCACTCCCGAGTTCTCCGAGACGCACTCGTCGGTGACGTTCTGCTGGCCCGATGGTACGCTCTTCTCCTACACCCACCTGTGGGCGCTGCCCGGCCGCTACGACCAGGAGATACTGACCGTCTTCGGCGAGAAGGGCGCCGTGGACCTCAACGGGGCAATGTATTACGGCCGGGACGAGAAGACGCGGAAGTTCGGCGAGCCGATCGGCAAGGGTTGGGACCAGGGCACTCCCGAAGAACTGATGGACTTCGTGGCCAACATCAAGAGCGGCGGCAAGCGCCTCCCCAACGCCAACATCGAGACCGGCCGCGTCTGCTCACTCATGTGCATCATGGGCCGGATGGCGATGGTGAACGCCGAGAAGAACCGTTACGAGCCGCGCGTCGTTCATTGGAAGGACCTCAAGAGTACAACCGACCTCTGATGCCCCGACGCGCTCGGGCGGAGTCCGCGGCCGCCCGGCACACGCCCCCGGAACGCCGCGCCTCGCGGCCCCAGGACTCCGTGAAGCCGGGACGGCCGCGGACGCTCACGGGCGGCGAAGATGCTGTCGCGCCGCGCCCGACGTACCCGCCGATCACGGGAACCGGCCGGCGGGGGCCGTGCGGACGAGATCGCGTGCGAAGGCCTCGTACTCCCGGGCGAACCGGTTGAGGTCCTCGCATATGTAACGCCGGAACGCGACCTCGCCCGCGGCGGCTCCCGCCGCGTCCGGCACGGCGACCCGGTAGGCCTCCACGGCCGCGCGCATCGACTCGGTCCCGACCTCTGCCACCAGCTTCCGGAACCCCTCGCGGTACGCCGCGTTGCGTCCCTCTGTGAGCATGAGCACGAGCGACCAGACCTGGGCGTAGTACGTGTCGCTCGATTGCTCCGGCGAAGAGAACAGCTCTCCCGCGTGCATCCGCAGCAGATCCCGGAGGGGATACAGGCGGTTCGCCCCGGCGGACAAGGCCATCCTCAGGTAATTGCGTCGGTAGAGGTTGTGGCGCGGCTCGAACACCGGCACACCGTCACGCAGCGCGAAGCACTCCATCTGCGTGGCCAGTCCCTCGTTGACCCACGCCGGGATCGGACCGCGCACGTGGCGCGCCAGGTACTGGTGCATCGACTCGTGCGCGGCCACCGCGAGCGTCCGGTCGCGCCCGATGTCGTAGAGTACCGCCGTGGCGGTCGGCTCGTCCGTATAGCCCCCGTGTCGGATCTGGCGGTAAAGCGGCGCCCGCTGCGGCGCGAACTCTTCCGTGAATCCACTCCACTGGGCCCGGGTCTCGAACACGTAGACGACCAGAGGGTCGGGCGACCCGGATGACCTTCCTGTCAGCCTCGCGCAGCGTTCGTGGCACTCCTCGAGGAACCCCGGCAGCACGGCCACAAGCCGCTCGTCCCGGGCCGTCGTCCGGATGTCGAAATGCGCGGTGATCAATCGCCGGCCGGCGGCTCCGCGGTACTCCCACGGCTCCGTACGGACGTCGAGTGCGGCTCGATGCGGAGGCGCCCCGCACCCGGCCAGCACGCATGCGATCGCCATCGATGGCAAGGCCGCTCGTCTACCGCACCCATGCATGAGAGTCGCTCCTCCGATTCAGGTCGAACGGGTCCGCCCGCGCCGGCCGGCCGTTGCGGGCGCCGCGCTGCCCCGGTCGCCGGAGCCGGTCACGGCCGCCCGCGTCGCGGACGTTACTCGATTCCGATGTATCGATGCAGGAAGTACCCGCGCTCCGGCAGGCCCTCCTCGGCTTCGTACACGATTGCCGCGTCCGTCAGCTTGTCTCCCGGCAGCCGGCTCCCGTCAAACAGCAGGGGCGCCTCCACGTGCGTCCGGAACGCCCCGTGTGCCAAAAGGTGATCGACGGCCCGATTGACGTTCGAATACACGTTCCCGCTGGAGCAGTTGTTCATCACCTCGAACAGCGCCGAGACCAGCCGCGTGATTCGCCTGGATCGGCGCAGTGCGATCTCCGTCTCTCCCGCCTCGGCCATCTCCACGACGTTCCGCAGCGAGTACGCCAGGATGTTGGCCGTGCTCACGAGAAGTCCGTCGTAGTACCCCCCGGCTACGCGAAGGGACTCCACATAGGCCCCCTCGGCCCCCCGAACCATGATCACGCCGCTCCGGCCCGCGTCGGCCCGCGCGACCGCGTCGGTGCCGCTGCTGTCCTTGAAGAGAATGATCCGGGGATGCGCCGCGGCCAGCTCCGCGAAGGTCTCGGGCTCGATCGTGCAGCCGGTCACCTGAGGGAGCTGATAGACGGCGAGGGGCACGTCCAGAGCCGTGATCACCCGATGGTAGTGTTCGAGGATCCGCCGTTGCGAGGCCCCGGGGCTTACCGGCGGGCACACGGCTATGCCCAGAAAGCCCGGCGCCTGTCCGCGACCGACCTGCCGCAGGATGATCTCCCCCTTTCGGAGCACGTCCTGCGTCGAGCGGGCCAGCGCTCCGATGAAGAAGCGGGCGTCGCCCTCCCAGTACGGCCGGTGCGTAGCGAAGGCAAGCAGATCGTTGAACTGCTGGGCGTCCAGGTCCCACCCGTCCCCCGTCGAGCCCGCCAGAAGAAACTGGTTCACGTGCGGCGCGATGGTCCGCAGATGCGCGGCCATCCGGCGTCGATCCACGGTGACCCGCCCGTGTCGGATGATGTAGTGCGTCAGAAGGGGACACCACAGGGCACGCACGCCGCCGGGAAAGAGGCGATCGATGATCTGTCGGCGATCCATCGCGGGCATGCTATCCCGTCGGCCGAGCCGGCGGCAAGAGGTCGCTGCGGGTGCCTGCTTGTCCGCCCGGTCGCGTTCGTGTAGCCTTGCCTGACTGCGGCGGCGCGCGGCGCCGGGAATGGATACAGGAGTCGGTAATGCCAGACCCGATCAGGATTGCGGTGGTGGGCGGCGACGGGACCGGCCCGGAAGTCGTCCGCGAGGGACTGAAGGTCCTCGAGGCCGTGGCCCGCAAGGAGGGGTTCACCTACGTAACCAGAGAGTTCGACTACGGGGGCGATCGTTATCTGCGCCTGGGTGGAGATCCCCGCAGACCGACAATCGAGCCCATCACCGACCAGGAGGTCGATGAGCTTCGCGCGTACGACGCGATCTACCTCGGCGCCGTGGGCCATCCCGATGTGGCGCCGGGGATCCTGGAGAAGGGCCTCCTGCTCAAGCTCCGTTTCCAGCTCGATCAGTACATCAACCTCCGTCCCGTGGTCCTCTACCCGGGCGTCGAAACACCTCTGAAGGACAAGGGCCCGGAGGACATCAACTTCGTGGTCGTCCGTGAGAACACGGAGGACCTGTACTTCGGCGGAGGGGGGTTCCTGCGCAAGGGAACACCTCATGAGGTCGCCACTCAGGAGATGATCGCCACCCGCTTCGGGGTCGAACGTTGTCTTCGCTGGGCCTTCGAGTACTGCCGCAAACGAAACCGCAAGAAACAGCTCACGCTCGTCGCGAAGACCAACGTCCTCACCTACGCTCACGACCTGTGGTGGCGGGCCTTCAACGAAATCGGCGACGCGGAGTATCCGGACATCCGCCGCGACTACAACCATGTGGACGCCTGCTGCATGTGGTTCGTTAAGAACCCCGAGTTCTACGACACCATCGTCGTCCCCAATATGTTCGGCGACATCATCACGGACCTCGGCGCCATGATTCAGGGCGGCATGGGGGTGGCGGCCGGCGGAAACATCAACCCCAAGGGCACGAGCATGTTCGAGCCCATCGGGGGCAGTGCCCCGAAGTACGCCGGCAAGAACGTCATCAATCCCCTGGCGGCCATCGGGGCGCTGGCCATGATGCTCCAGGTTCTCGGCGACCAGAAGAACGATCCGGTGCTCACTCGGGCGGGCCGGCGCGTCGAGGCCGCGATCGCCCGGACCTGCCCCCGGATGAAGAGCCAGTCCGCCGGGAAGATGGGCATGGGAACGACCGACGTGGGAGATCTCGTCTGCGAAATGCTCTGATCGCCCGCCACGCGCGGACGGGGCGACGGATCGGAACGGCCAGGTCCAGGAAGCCGACCGCAGTTCGCAGCATGCGACGTGCTGGGGGAGCGGCCGATCCCCTCTTGCGCGGTCCGATCACGGCGACGGGCGACCGGTCGGGTCCGGTCGGCCGATTTCCTTCCGGCCGGCGCGCATCGGTTGCGCCGTCGCTTGACCCTTGTTTGCCGCGACAGATACCATGACCCGGATGCCGAGTTACGTTCTGCCCGACTATGAGCAGTTCGCCTCTCTGGCCGAGAGGGGAAACACGGTTCCTGTCTACGCCCGGCTGATCGCCGATCATCTGACCCCCGTAACCGCGTTCGCCAACGTCGCCCGGACGACCGACCACGCGTTCCTGCTCGAGAGCGTCGTCGGCGGCGAGAAGATCGCCCGCTATTCCTTCATCGCAGCCTCGCCGTACGCGGTCTTCGAGGCCACTCGCGAGAACATCCGCATCACGGCGGAGCGCGGCGTCCGCAAGCTTACCAGTCGGGATCCGCTGAGCGTGCTCGAGGAGCTGCTCAAGGACTACCGGGCCGTCCATCTGCCCGAGCTGCCCCGGTTCGTCGGGGGGGCCGTCGGCTACGCGGCCTACGATATGGTCCGCTACTACGAACGCCTGCCCAACGCCCCGAAGGACGACCGCGGACTGCCCGACCTGCTCTTCGGCCTCTACGATACGATGGTCATCTTCGACCACGTGAGCAAGACGATCCTGGTGGTCAGCCACGCCCGGGTGGATCGCGAGGGTCCGCGTTACGGCTACGAGAACGCCTGCGCGCGGATCGAACAGACGATCGAGACCCTCGGCCGCCCGCCCGGCACCAGCATCGGCCACATCGTCGTCAAGGGCGATCCCAGGGTGCCCTTCCGCAGCAACTTCACGCGGGAGCAGTTCGAGCGGGCCGTCGAGGTGTGCAAGGAATACATCCGCGCCGGAGACATCTTTCAGGTAGTCCTTTCGCAGAGGCTCGATCTGACGACCACGGCCGACCCGTTCAATATCTATCGCGCCCTGCGGGTCGTGAATCCATCCCCCTTCATGTTCTACCTCAAGAGCCCCAGGGTGATCCTCGTCGGCGCCTCGCCCGAAATCATGTGTCGTGTGGAAGGCGGTGTCATCACGAATCGTCCGCTGGCCGGCACCCGGCGCCGCGGTCGAACGCCCGAGGAAGATATCGCCCTGGAAAAGGAACTTCTGGCCGATCCGAAGGAACGGGCCGAACACATCATGCTCGTGGACCTCGGGCGCAATGACGTCGGCCGGGTCGCCGAGCTCGGAAGCGTCCGGCTGTCGGACGTCATGTCGGTCGAACGATACAGCCACGTCATGCACATCTGCAGCAACGTCAGCGGTCGGCTCGCGCCCGGCCGCACCGCGTTCGATGCGCTCCGCGCGGCCCTGCCCGTCGGCACCGTCAGCGGGGCGCCGAAAATCCGCGCGATGCAGATCATCGACGAACTCGAGCCCACCCGCCGCGGCCCCTATGCCGGTGCGGTCGGTTACATCGACTTCGCTGGCAACATGGATACGTGCATCGCCCTCCGCACCCTGGTCATCGTTCCGGATGAGCAGGGCCGTCAGAAGGTCTACGTCCAGGTGGGGGCGGGCATCGTGGCTGACTCCGTTCCCGCCAACGAATACGACGAAACCATCAACAAGGCCAAGGGGATGCTTCGCGCCGTCGAGATCGCCGAGCTCGGATTCCACACCGAGGCCTGAGACACCGCACGACCCCGGCCGCGGCGCCACGGGCGGGGGGCCGGCGGCGGTACGCCCGGGGCTGAAGCCCTCCGGCCTCGCCTTCACAGACGGCGTTCACGGCATCCGGGCGATGGGGCGAACCTCGCACTGCGGGTCGGGGCCTATGCGACCCCGGTCAGGCCCCACCGCGCCAAACGGACCGGACGGCGCAGGCGGGATGCGTCCTGTGGCACCCGGCTCGGGCGACGGTCTCACGCCAGGGCTTCTTCTTCCATCTGCGCCAGCAGGGGTGGACGGCGTCGGCGTCTGCGCTTCTTGGGGGCGCCGGGCACGCGGACCGTCGGCGTCCGGGGCGGGGCGGAGTTGGCCAGGTCCAGGGCCTTTTGCGCATTCGGGGCAAACAGATCGGCGTTCACCTCCTGCCACAGGCCCGGGGCCCGGTTGAAGACGCCGCCGGACAGCAGGATGTTCATCTGGGGATTGGCATCCACCTCGCGGATCGTATCGATCAGTTTGCGGACGCCGGGTACGCCTTGGGGCTGCGTGCCGTAGATCAGCAGGATGTCCGGCCGAAGGCTCCCCACCATGGCCAGAATCTCGTCGTTGGGCACCCCGCCGCCTAGGAAGTACACCTCCCAGCCGTCCGCCTCGAACAGGTCCGCGCACATCTGCGCGCCGAGTTCCTCCGGTTCGCCGTCCGCACAGGTGATGATCGCTCGCTTGCCGTTGCGTTCGCGGCGGGGCAGTCGCGCCTGGAGCTGATCGGCCAGGCAGCGGTTGATCCGCGTGGCCATGTGCTCGACGGCCAGATTGATCCGGTCCTGTCGATACAGCGCGTGCACCTGCTCCATGGCCGGCCAGAGGAGCTGGTAGTACAGGTCGGCCGGCCGGGACGTCTGCTCAACCGCTTCGGATAGGATCTGGCGGCATCTTTGTCGATCTCCGGCCAGAAGGGGGTCGAGAAACCGTTCCAGGAGACTGGACGAGAGCATGAGACCTCCGAGTTTCGGCGCGGGCCCCGCGGGCCTGTAGACCCGCTGCGTCCGCCAAGCCTCATGCTCCGGCAACGCTGGGAGCACCGCACTCGAGTCGGTGCCAGCCGGACGCTCCTTCCCGGCTTACTGGATGTTCCCGTCAGCGGAATCGCCGACACCAGCCCAAGCGGCTAGACCAATGTGAATATGGAGAATCTGGCCGCATGGGACATGCTTCTATCGTCCCGTGGCTCAAAAAAACTTTAGCCATGTCTCCTGTAGTCACCAGTTTAACACATAGGTAGGGATACGTGCTGAGGTCCTATAAAAGGCACCCTCAGCTTCGGCTCACCACGTAAATGGCCTCCTCGGCCCGAAGGTTCGCCCAGAACCGCAGCGGCGAGCGCCGCGAGCAGGCCAGCGGAATCCGACGATGGATGCGGATGTGACGTTCCCGGCAGAACGCCTCGAAATCCCGGAGGGACAGGTACAGCTGATTCGGCGAGTTATACCAGCGAAAGGGCAGATTCTCGGTGACCGAGGTCTTGCCGGTCAGCAGGAGCTGGACGAGCGGCCGCCAGTGCGCAAAGTTCGGAAAGCTGACGATGCAGTATCGCCCGATGCGAAGCATCTCGTGGAGTACCTGGTCGGGTCGGCGCAACGTCTGAAGTGTCTGGGAGAGGACCACGTAGTCGTACGAATCGGACGCGAAGGCCGACAGATCCTTCTCTACGTCGAGCTGAACGACCGGCAGGCCCCGGTCCACGCACTCGCACAGCGAATCCTGATCCAGCTCGACCCCGAGCCCCCGCACGCCCTTGCGACGGATGAGCCGACTCAGCAGCACACCCCGACCGCAGCCCAGGTCCAGGACCGTGCTCTCCGGCTCGATCAGCTCCTCGATGCGATCGTAGTCGACCCGCCGGCGCGTCCAGGCTGTCTGCACCGCCGGTTGCTGCCGGTATGGCTGAAGGTCGGGGCCGTTGTCCAGCAGGGGTCGCCCGGAAGCAGCCGCCAGAAAGCCGCTGATCAGCCGACCGAGCACCTCGGGTTCGAGCAGGAACGCATCATGGCCGTACGGTGAGTTGATGTCGCAGTAGGTCACGTGCTTCCGGTTGGCCAGCAGGGCGTCCACGATCTGCCGGGACTGCTGCGGTGTGAACAGCCAGTCGCTGGAGAAGCTGATCACGAGGAATCTCGCTTGCACGTTGCGGAAGGCGGCCTCCAGCGTGCCGTACCGTGCGGTCAGGTCGAAGTAGTCCATCGCCTTGGTGATATACAGATAGCTGTTCGCATCGAATCGCTCGACGAACGTCCGGCCCTGGTGGTCCAGGTACGTCTCGACGGAAAACTCGCTCCCGAAGTCGTAGCTGTAGCGATCGGCGTATCGCAGCTCGCGGCCGAACTTTTCGTGCATTCCCTGCTCGGAAAGGTACGTGATGTGACCCACCATCCGGGCGATGGCCAAGCCGCGGTCGGGGCCGGGGCCTCCGTGGTACTGGCCGTTCCGGAAGTTGGGGTCGGCGAGGATGGCGTTGCGGCCCACGGCGTCGAAGGCGATCGACTGAGCGTTGAGGCGCGGGGTCGTCGCGATGGGAATCGCTGCGACCACGCAGTCCGGGTAACGGACCGTCCACTCGAGAACCTGGGCTCCGCCCATGGAGCCGCCGACGACCGCCAGCAGTCTCGAGATGCCCAGGTGCTCCACCAGCTGCTTCTGGACCTTGACCATGTCCTCGATCGTGACCACCGGGAATTCCAGTCCCCACGGCCGCCCGGTCGCCGGATTGATGCTCGACGGACCGGTCGTGCCCTTGCAGCCGCCCAGCACATTCGAGCAGATCACGAAGTACCGGTTCGTATCGATCCCCTTGCCCGGGCCGACCATCATGTCCCACCAGCCCGGTTTGCGATCGTTGGGGTCGTGGTAGCCGGCTACGTGGGCATCGCCCGAAAGGGCGTGGCAGATCAGCACGGCGTTGTCACGCGCCGGGCTGAGGGTGCCATACGTCTCATAGGCCACCTGGATCGGTCCGAGGCTGCGCCCGCACTCCAGCCGTAGCACGTCCGGCGGCTCGAACAGCGTTACCGTCTTCGTCTGCACGATACCGACGGACCCGGGCGAGCCCCCGGCGCGCCCCGCGGATGCGTGGGCCTCGGCGCAAATCGTTTGCGAGCTTTCCGGGGATGTCGACTCAGCGGGGGTGCTCATCTCTTCGTCCGGCCGCGAAGGAACCCGCACAATCGTAGTCCCGCGGCCGGGCCCTGCAAGCAGGCAACGCTACCGCTGCGATGCCTCCAGCGCCTGGTCGATATCGGCCAGGATGTCGTTGAGGTCCTCCAGGCCTACGGAGAGCCGCACGTACTCGGGCACCACACCCGTCTGCGCCTGCTCGGCCGGCGTGAGCTGCGAGTGCGTCGTGCTGGCCGGGTGGATGCACAGGGTCTTGGCATCGCCGATGTTGGCCAGGTGCGACATCAGGCGGGCCGCGTTGATGAACTTCTTGCCGGCCTCGGCACCGCCCCGGATGCCGAACCCCACGATCGCCCCGCAGCCGTTCGGAAGGTACCTGCGGGCATTCTCGTAGAACGGGTGGTCCGGCAGGCCCGGGTAGTTCACCCACGCAACCGCCTTGTGTTCTTTGAGATGTCTGGCCACGGCCAGCGCGTTCTGGCAGTGGCGCGGCATCCGCAGATGCAGGGTCTCCAGCCCCTGGAGAAACAGAAACGCCGCAAACGGGCTCATGCAACTCCCCATGTCCCGCAGCCAGTGCGTCCGACACATGGTGATATAGGCTACGTTGCCAACGGGGCGCAGCGCCTCGGCGAACACGATGCCGTGGTACGACGGGTCCGGCTCATTGAACTCCGGCCACTTCTTCCGGTCCGCCGTCCAGTCGAATCGACCGGAGTCCACGATACACCCGCCGATGTGTGTTCCGTGACCTCCGATGAACTTCGTGCAGCTGTACACGTTGATGTCGATTCCGTGCTCGAACGTCCGCAGGAGCGCCGGCGTCATGACCGTGTTGTCGCAGATGACCGGCAGGCCGTACTCGTGGGCGACCCGCGCAATCTCGGCGAAGTCCGGGACGTCATTCTTGGGATTGCCCAGTGACTCCAGGTACACGCACCGGGTGTCCTTGTCGACCAGCTTCCGGATCTCTTCCGGTCGGGCGGGGTCGAAGAACTTCACGCGGATGCCGAGCTTGGGGAACGTCTGCGTGAACAGGGTCCACGTGCCCCCGTACAGGCTGTTGGCCGAGACGAAGTTCTGCCCCGCGTGGCAGATGTTGAAGATCGAGATGTAGATAGCCGACTGGCCGCTGGAGACGGCCAGAGCCCCCACGCCGCCGTCCAGCGCCGCCATGCGCTTCTCGAGCACGTCATTGGTGGGGTTCATCAGCCGGCTGTAGATGTTCCCGAACTCCTTGAGGGCGAAGAGATTGGCCGCGTGCTCCGTGTCCCTGAACACGTAGCTCGTCGTGGCGTAGATCGGGACGGCCCTTGCCGTGGTCGTCGGGTCGGGAACCTGTCCGGCGTGAAGAGCTCGCGTTCCAAGTCCTTGTGCGGACCCCATCTCTGGCATCGTGACGACTCCTGGAAACAAACTTGGTGAGTATGCCTCGGTAGCGCGTCGAAGAAGGCCCGAAGCAAACCTTTATAGTCGAACTCGTTTCGGTTGCAAGGCTTGCGCCTGCTCCGAACCGGCTGGAGCAGGCCCGCCAGTACAACAGGCTTGCGCAGTATGCGGCCGATCCGTGGCAACCCGATCTGGTAACTCGCGTCGTGTCAATATCTTATGATAATCCGACACGCCGATGGATTTCGGCCGGTTTATGGGCTTGACGCCGTCGGGGTAGCATGCTATAAATACGCACACAGGGCTGGAGCACGCAGTGTGAGCCCCGGCCCGCTACTGGGAGTTGTAAGCCGATGAGAGAGAGGAGGCTCGTCGGCTTTTGTTTTTGGAGGAGATTGAAGGCCGCACACTCAGGACCGTAACACTCCCCGCTATACGCCTCGGAGTGCCCTTCGCGACCGCTTTTTCAGGAGTGTGGAAAAGCATGGTCGGGAAAAGCAAGGTTGGGAAAAGCTAGGGAAGCGGTAGGTCTGAAGGGTACCCCGCGAAGAGGCCGTAGCCTCGATCCCTGAAGCTAGGGGAAGGCCTTAGGAGAGGAAAAGCGCGGGGAAAAGGTGCTGCCGGCTCAACCCGCCGGGTTGGTCCGGCAGTTTTTTTCTGCCGTGTCGGCGGCCCCATCATCCGGGGATGGGCTGGTGGTCCGCTCGCTTGCAGCGGCTGCCGGCGGTCGGCCCGCGTCGATTGGGGATCCCGGTCGCGGCCGCCGGGTGCGCAAGACCTTTTCGGCCACTTTCGGTAGCCATCGCTGGGGCTCGGGCCACTCGTCGGGACCCAGGAACAACCCCGGTGCCTCGTCGCCCTTGAAGAGGTAGTGAGCCGTCAGCCACATGTGCTCGCTTGCCACGGTGCGATCGGTGTTGGTTCCGGCCTCGCCAGCAGAGTGCATGTGCTCCACCCAGCCGCCGGCCGCCTGGCCCAGGCTCTTCCCGGCGACGCTCAGGCCCGGCTCGATGCCCCAGCGGCGGACGAAGAAGGGTTTCACCCGCGTGCGTCCCTCGCCGCGCTGGAGTACCAGATAGTTGAAATCCTCCATCGGCCGCAGGAACCGGTAGTTGTCGCCCGCCAGGAGTCCGGCGCGCTGGATCCTCTGCTTGAATCGGTTGGCCTGCTCGTACTCCTGGCGCGCGGCCATCGCTCGCATCTGATCGGACCAGAGGCCGGTGAAGGCTTCCCTGCGCCCGCCGGCGAAGGCCAGCGCATCGATCATCATCATGCGGTACCGATCGAGGGGGATCCGGCCGGCACAGGGGCCAGGGCACTTACCCATCTCGAAGTAGGCGCACGGTTGCCCGTGTGGCGCCAGCTCCAGGATGTGGTGGTATCGACAGAGGTCGAACAGGTCCTCCAGGGTTTCGATCAGCTTCTCAGCCGACGCCCGCGTCGGCAGGGGGCCCAGGTGGGTCCCGCGCGGTTGCAGGTACTTGACCGGTGCCAAACGCGGGGGCCTCTGGTCGAGGTCCACGTGGACCATCCAGGCCGGACCGAAGGCGAGCAACTCGCCGTAGCGGTCCGGATACAGCGCCCGGGCGATCCGGTGGAACTCGAACATCGTCTCGAACGGCGACCCGGTTCGCCGCCATCGGACGCGGCGGACGATCGCTTTCAGATCGGCCCGCTTTCTGGATGCCTGGGGCGGCGGGGCCAGGCGATGAGCGATGATCCGGCGGAGCCCTTCTCCGGCGGCCACCAGGATGAGGCGGTCGTCTTCGTCGCTCAGCGCGTACACCCCGCCGCCGGCCGGAATCGGCCTGATCGCCTCGGCACCGAGTTGCGGAGGCACATCGAGACGATTCTCGAAGAGCGAGTCGAGGTCCACGCACAAGAGGGTATCCGCGGCCGGCCCGACTGGGAATCCGCACGGCAGAACCCGGGCTGTGCCATGGCGCGGCCCGGGGTGCTCGCTGCGTTTGCCAACCGGCTGGGCGTACCGATAATAGTCGCGAGCCCGATCGGCCTTGCGCCACGGCTCGGTTGACCGTGAACGACCGGCGGTACCGGGGCCACGTGGCCTGTCGGAACGCTTGGCGCGGGCAACCCGCCGTTTCCCCCAGGAGGTCCGGCCCAGGCATGAAACTCACCGTCGTCGGCACGGGATACGTAGGATTGGTCACGGGCGCGTGCCTGGCGGACACCGGCAACCACGTCGTCGGCTTCGACGTGGACGCCCGCAAGGTTGCCCGGCTGTCCGAGGGACAGTGCCCCATCTTCGAACCGGGGCTTCAGGAGCTGATCGCGGCTAACCTGGGGGCCGGTCGCCTCCGCTTCACGACCGACCCGGCCGAGGCCATCCGGCACGGTCGCGTTCTGTTCTTGGCGATCGGCACGCCCCCTCTCCCGGACGGCCGTCCGGACCTCTCGTACCTGGAGCGTGCGGCCGACCAGATCGCCGAGCTGGCGGACGGGCCGAAGATCGTGGTCATCAAGAGCACGGTACCCGTGGGAACCGGCGCGCGGATCGAGGAGCGGATCGCGTCGCGGTGCCCTCACTCCATACACCTTGTGAGCAACCCGGAGTTCCTGAAAGAGGGCACGGCCGTCGACGACTTCATGCGGCCCGATCGAGTGGTCATCGGGGCCGAGGACCCGGAGGCGGCCGCCGTGGTACGCGAGCTGCATCTGCCGTTCGTGCGGAATCAGGCCCCGATCATCGTTTGCCGGCGGGCCGCCGCGGAGCTCACCAAGTACGCGGCGAATGCGGCCCTGGCCATGCGGATCAGCTTCATCAACGCGATTGCGAACCTCTGCGATCGGTTCGGGATCGACGTGAACGAAGTCCGGGCCGGACTCATGAGCGACGAGAGGATCGGCCGGCACTTCCTGTATCCCGGACCGGGTTACGGGGGGAGCTGCTTCCCGAAGGATGTGCAGGCCCTGGCGCACACCTTCCGCGAAGCCGGCCTGGATGCGACGCTCATCGAGGCTGTCCACGAAATCAACGTGCGACAGCAGCGGGTGCTCTTTGAGAAGATCCAGAGCCGGCTGGGCCCGCGCCTGAGGGGCAGCCGGATCGCCATCTGGGGCATTGCCTTCAAACCCAAGACCGACGACATCCGCGAAGCGCCCTCGCTGACCCTGATCGACCTGCTGCTGACCGCCGGGGCCGAGGTGCACGCCCACGATCCCGAAGCCCTGGAGAACCTCCGGGCCCTCTACGGCGACCGCATCCACTATCATCAGGACGCCTATGAAGCGCTCGACCGCGCGGACGCGCTGGTGCTCGTCACCGAGTGGAATGAGTTTCGCAGCCCGGACTTCGAGGAGATGAAGAGACGTCTGCTTCGGCCACTGATCTTTGACGGGCGCAACATCTACACGAGTGAGGCGATGCGGCGGTACGGCTTCGAGTGCTACTACATCGGCCGGCCTCCTGTGAACGCCGACCGCGCGTCGGGGACATCGTAATGGCATCCCCCGGCAGTGGGCAGCCGCCGCAGACGCCTGCGGCGGCCGGCGACAGGGCTCCGATCGCGGCGGGACTCTCCGGGCCGTCCGGGCGGCGGGTGCGCGTCCTCACCTACAACATCGAGTGCGGCAAGAAGCTCGCCGGCGTGCTCGATGTCCTTCAGTCGAATCCCGCCGATGTCATCCTGTTGCAGGAGGTTCCGATCCGATCGCCCAGGCGCAGCCCGCCGGACCACGGCGCATGGCTGGCGGACCGGCTCGGCATGCGGTACGCGGCCGAGCCGGGCTGGGCCGATCACCTGCCGCCGGGAATCATCGGTCTCGGACTGCTCGTGAACGGCCGCATCCTGTCTCGCGGTTGCCTGCCGCGCGCCCCGGAGCGCCGCTTCGCGCTGACGGCCGAGGTGGAGGCGGCCGGGCTGTGCTTTGCCGTCTGTTCGGCCCACCTTCGGAGCCCCGTTCGGCCCCTCTTGGCGGGCTTTCCGGCGACGATGCCAGTCCGGATGCGGCAGGCGCGGCACATCGTGAACTGGGCGCGATCGCAGCGGCTTCCGGTCGTGGTCGGGGGTGACTTCAACACGCTGGCCTGGACGCCGGAGTACCACGTGATGAGGCGGGCGCTGAGGGATTGTGCCCGCGAGGCCGGCCGGCCTCGGCCGACGCGGACCACCTGGGGCGTGCCCATGCGGATCGACTACTTCTTCGTCTCGTCCCACTGGCGGATCATCGACTGTCGAACGATCCGGGCCGATGCCTCCGACCACAGCCCCCTGGCGATGGAGCTCGAGCCGAACGAACCGGGTGGCGACCTTCGCGTCGGGATCGTATCCTGCCGGCCATGACATCTCGCGAGCGACTGCTGACGGCGTTGCGGCGGGGTCGGCCGGATCGCGTCCCGGTCACGCTCTACGGCCAATCGCCGTACAACGACGACTGGGCGACACGCGAGCCGTCGTACGCACCCCTGCTGGAACTGGAGCGAGAACTCGGAGACAGCATTGTCTTCGTGCCGATGCAGTTTCCGATTCTCCTGGGCGACCCGAACGTGGCCACAGGCACGGAGGTGCGGCATTCCGACGGGACCGTAGTCCGGACCACGCGGTTGGAAACCCCGAAAGGCCCGCTTCAGACGACGACCCGTCGTGACCCCGGCCTGATGACGAACTGGCAGGTGGAGCCCCTGATCAAGACCGACGAGGACATCGAACGGGTCCTGGCCCTGCCCGATCCGCCGGCGGAGGTCGATGTCCGGCGGATCCGCGAGCTGGAGCAGCGTGTGGGCGAGCGGGGCGTGCTGCTGTTCAGCATCGGCGATGCCATCGGCCACGTTGTCGGGCTGTTCGATTTCGAGGACTTCGTGCTGCGGTGCCACAGCGACGACGGTCCCGTCCGGGCGCTGCTGGACAAGGCGCAGACGCTGGTCCTGCGGGCGATCCGGGCGATCGGTCCACACGTCAAGGAGGCGATTTTCCGGTTCTGGGGGCCGGAGTACTGCGGGGCGCCCCTGATGGACCCCCACGTGTTCTTCCCACGGTACGTGATCGAGCAGGACCGGCAGGCCACGCAAGCCGTGCATGAAACCGGCAACTTCAGCGTGATCCATGCGCACGGGCGGCTCCGCGACATCCTGGACATGATCGCCCAGACCGGCGCCGACGGCCTGGAACCCCTCGAGACCCTCCCGATCGCCACCGCCGATGTGACGCTCGAGGAGGTCAAGCAGCGGCTCGGCTCCCGGATGTGCCTGATGGGCGCGGTCCAGGCTCTGACACTCGAATCGGGCACACCACAGCAGGTGCGGGAGGAGGTCCGCCAGGCCATTCGCGTGGGGGGCGCCGGCGGGGGCTTCATCGTACTGCCGACTTCGGGTCCGTTCATGGTGCCGCTGGACCCGCGGGTGCTGGCCAACGCGCGGGCGATGTTCGAGGCCGTCCACGAGTTCGGCTGGTACGAGTAACCCGTCGGGCGGCCCCGGACCCGACCGGGCCCTGGGAAGAAAAAGTGCCTGTCGCGCCCGCGCCTACCGAAGACGACCTTGCGCCCGTTGCCACGCAATGGCCTTCGGAAGTCCCGCCGTCAACGGCGTCTGGGGGTCGTAACCCAGAAGCTGCCGCGCCTTGGTGATGTCCGCCACGTAGCGCGTCACTTCGCCGGGTCGGGCCGGTCGGTACGTGGCCTTCGGTTCCCGCCCGACCGCCAGAGCGATGATGTTCACGAGGTCCATCAGGGTGTTGCCCTGGCCGAAGGCCAGGTTGATGGTCTGGTTCATGACCCGGCCCGATACCAGGGCATCGATCCCCAGCAGGACCCCCGCCACGCAGTCATCTATGTACGTGAAATCGAGCACCTTGTCCTTGCCGAATACGGTGATCGGCTCACCGGCGGCAATCCGCCGGATGAACAGGGGCACCACGCGCTCCAGCCGTTCGATGTCGTCATCGTAGCGGCCATACACGTTGCTGAACCGGAACACCAGGTACGGCAGCTCGTAGCACTCGTGGTAGGAGTACACCAGGGCCTCGCCGGCGATCTTGCTGGCCGAGTAGGGACTCTCGGCGACGACGAAGTCGGCCTGGCCCTCCTCCGTCACGTGGCGGCGGATATCGCCGTATACCTCCCGTGAGCTCCCGAACACGAACGGGACGCGGCGGCGGCGGCAATAGTCCAGCGCCGTGAAGCACATCCGGATGTTCTCCATCGCCCGATCCGGGTGCTCCACCAGCTCGAACACCTTCGCATGGGCGGCCAGATGAACGACCACGTCGTAAGGCCCGGGGGGCAGATCGGCCGGATCGGCCTTGACCAGGTCGATCAAATGCGTCGGGATGCGGGCCGTCCAGGGGTTCGGGCGGATGTCGATACCCTCGACCCGGTCCCCGCGGTCCAGCAGCGCCAGGGCCAGGTTGGTTCCGATCTGCCCACTTGATCCGGTGATGAGGATTCTCATGGGGCGACATGATACGGGTGGCCGGACGCGGAATGAAGTCGCCGCGATGCCACAGGTTGTCGGCCCCGGTGGGCCCCGCCCGCCCGCGGCCCGCGTGAGCTGGCCTTCCGGCCGGGCTGGATCGGCATATCGCTCGCCTCCTCCGCGCGGGCGCAGTCCGGTTCTACCGGTGCTTGGGTTCGCCGGTTTCGTCCCGGCCGCCCGTCTGCTCCGGCGCGCTGCGGAAGCCCGTAATCAGCGGAACATCTTCGGGCTTCTCCGACGGGTGTACTGCGTACACCTCCACGCGGACGATGTCCTCGAACGGCACGGCCACGACGAACGACCCCACCTTGTAATGCTCGTCGGTCGGCTCGCACTCGAACGTCAGATGCGACCGGCTCTCCACGTCGGCCAGTTCCTTGAGCTCGTAGCTGAACCCGTCGCGAAGATAGATGAGAACGCGAACCTCGAGTTCATCGTAGAAGCGGCGAAAGGCTTCGGTGGGCCGGGCGGGGTCCACCTCGGGGAAGTGCTTCCGGGTGCAGCGAAGCCGCGCGTCGTTCTTCTGTTGCTCGAAGGCCTTTCCGGCGAACCAGTCGTAGTCGAACATCCCGAACGATCCTCGCCAGCAAGGACACGCGGCCCCCGCGAGCCGCCGCGGTGTGCCGCAGGTCGGCGAGAGCCTAGAAAACCGCGCCGGGGGTGTCAATTCGCGCCGTCGTGGCGGATAAGATCAGGGTATGACGGCAGACCTCATCAGGCAGACCGGCGCCCGGCTGGGATTCGACCGCGTCGGGATCGCGGCGGCCGGCCCCATCGCTCGCGGGGACTACCTCCGCCGGTGGCTGACCCTGGGGCGGGCCGGCCAGATGGCTTACCTGTACCGAAACCTGGACAAGCGAATGGACCCGTCGAGGATGCTGCCCGGCGCGCGTTCGATCATCGTGGTGGCGATGAGCTACCGGCCCGCTGCGGACCAGGCCAGCAGGGACGCTCCGACTGCCGCCGAGGGGCTCGGCCGGATCGCCCGCTACGCCTGGGGACGCGATTACCATGAGGTCCTGCGGGAGAGACTGCGACGCTTTGTCGAGCATCTGCGATCCGAAGGAAAGGAACCCTTCGACGCGCGGATCTGCGTGGATACGGCCCCGATCGTCGAGCGGGAGATCGCCGAGGCCGCCGGTATCGGCTGGATCGGAAAGAACACCCTAGTTCTGCACGAACGGCTCGGCTCGTATCTGTTTCTGGGGGAAATCATCACCACGCTGGCCCTGGAGCCGGATGGGCCGGTTGCGAACCGTTGCGGCTCCTGTACCGCGTGTCTGGATGCATGCCCGACGGGGGCGCTGGTCGAGCCGCACCGAATGGACGCGTCGAGATGCATCTCGTATCTGACGATCGAACATCGTGGCGAGATCCCTGACGGGTTCCGCGAGCCCATCGGCCCATGGCTCTACGGCTGCGACGTCTGTCAGGTGGTCTGCCCGTTCAACCGCAAGGCCCCGGCCACGCGTGAGCCGGCGTTCGCGCCACGCCCGCCGGCGCCGGCCGTGCCGCCCGGACAGATCGAGCAATGGACCCTGGACGACTACCGCAGGGCCACGAGCGGTCGTGCGATGCGCCGCGCGAACCTGGAGATGCTCCGCCGCAATGCCCGAATCGTGCAGCGCAACATCGCGCGTGACCCCTCTCCCTGAAACCCCCGGGCCCATCATCGGCTCGGGACGCGCCGGGGCCTGCTCCCTGCGGTGCCGGGGATCATTGCTTCGCGGACACGCCGAAGCGGGCCAGGGCCTCCTCCGCGGTCGGCGTGAACTCGAACAGCTTGTCGATCGAGGTCATGTCGAACAGCCGCCGGATATCCCTGTCGAGTGCGCACAGGACCATCCGCCCTCCGACGGCATCCAGCTTGCTCTTGATCGTGAGCAGTACCCCCAGCATGGAGCTGGCCAGCGACGTCACGTTATGAAAATCAAGGACCAGACGGGTCCGGTTCTGATTATCGACCATGTCGGTCAGAACCTGGTTGATCCGCTCGACCTCCGTCATGTCCAGAAGCGCGGTCTGCTGGAACGTGACCACAGTCACGTCGCGGACGGTCTCCACCAGAAGGTTGGCCCGGGCGTACATGACTCACCGATTGTACGGCCGGCAAACGGAAAAGGCGACAGGGGGCAGGGGCCGGTCCGCTAAAAGTTCGCGTCCGCGAAAAGTTGACATCGGGATACTATTCTTGACACCCCCGCAGCGACCCCAGTAGCATACCGGAGTATTGGAGGACGTCCCATGTCCGGTGCAGGCGAGTCCGGCCCACGCTCCGAGCCACGACCAGAGGAACTCGACGAGGCTGCCGAGAAGATCTTCGAGATCACGAAGATGGCGTGGATGGCCCGCTCGCAACAGCGACCCCAGAAGGGCCAGCCCGACCTCACCGAATCGGAGTTCCTCGCACTGGATTCGCTGGTGAAAGCCGCTCCCGAACCCCTCACGGTGGGCGAAATCCAGCGGCGGATCCGCGTCCTGCCGGCTCAGATGTCGCGGGTGATCCGATCGCTGGAAAACAAGGCCGGCAAAGCGCTGATCCGTTGTCGGATCAATCCGAAGGATAAGCGAAAAGTGGACGTCAGCCTGACGCGGGCCGGGCGGAGCGCCCACGCCTCCTTCCGGGAATCGCGGTTGTCGCAGCTCGTGGAAATGGTCGCTCACCTGACCGGCCAGGACCGATCCGAACTCATGCGGATCCTGCAACAGATCCAGGAGTACGTGCGTAAGCGCTTGGAGAGCTGAAGGTTGGCCCCCGCCGGCGCTGAGACCGGTTTTTCCGGTTTTCTACTAACTTCCGCGAACTGGCCGATGTCAGTACAGTACGAAGGAGCAAGCGACCGACGACGGCCGGTCACCGGCAACCGGGTGACCCGGCGCAGACCGGACGGGTCGCAAAGGAGTTGAGCCGATGTCAGCCTGGAAGACGCCGCTGCTGATCGGTGCCTTGGTGGCGGGGTTGTACGTATTCGGGTACGCCGGCAAGACCGTTGAGGCCCAAGTGATCGCGTATCCGGCATACTGCTACGTGCCGCCCGTGTATTACACCGTCCCGGTGTACTACTACGCCCCGCCCGCGTACTACGCTCCGCCGGTCTACTACTCGTATCCGGTGTACTACTGCGCGTACCCGCGATACTACTACGCGTATGCTCCCCGGTCCTGGGGCTTCAGCTTCGGGTTTCACTACCGCCATTGACGGCGGGGGGCTGACGATGCACCAGACTTCGTAGGCGGTGGAGTCTACGCGGCACCAGGCCGGGCGCGGCGCCCGGCTTGGTCTATTCGCCGTGCCGGCCGTGGGCACGGCGGCGGCTATCGTGTCTCACCTCCGATCGGGCCTCAGGTGGGCTGCGTCTCTTCCATAAGCCTGACGCGCGACCAAGTTCGTCGCATCGACCGGCTTGCCGTGGAGCAGTACGGCCTGCCCGGAATCGTGCTCATGGAAAACGCCGGCCGCAACGCCGCTCGCGTCATCCGTCGCGACGTCCTCGGGGCCGGTCGTGGGGGGCGGGTGGCGATCGTTTGCGGAGCCGGCAACAACGGCGGGGACGGGTTTTGCATCGGACGGCACCTGGCCAACTGCGGCGTGGACGTGAAGATTTACCTGGCGGCCGATCCGGGTCGCGTCGGGGGAGATGCCGCCACAAATCTTCAGATCGTCCGCCGGATGGGGCTGCCCCTCACGGATCTCCGCGACGTGCAACAGATCCATCCGGCCATGGAGCAATGGCAGGCCTGCGATGCGATTATTGATGCGTTGCTGGGTACGGGCTTCGCGGGCGAGGTTCGGGGGCCTCTGGATCGCGTGATCGAAGCCATCAACGCGGCACGGGCAGCGGCCGGTCCGGGCGGCCGACCGCTGGTCGTGGCCGTCGACGTGCCGAGCGGCCTTGACGCCGACAGCGGGCGACCGTCGAACGTCGCTGTGCGGGCGGACCTGACGATCACTATGGTGGCCCGGAAGGTCGGCTTCGACGCTCCCACCGCGGCTCCGTATACGGGGCGAGTGGTCGTGGTGGACATCGGCGCGCCCCGTATGGTGATCGAGTCGGTCGCCGGACGGGTTTCCGACGCTTGAACAGGGGGGTATCCGCAGAGGTGGATCAGGATGTCGGAGTCCGGCATTCAAGCGGCGGCCCGCCCGATCAGCGGGTCCGCTCGTGTCATATCGGACGCGACGGCGGCGTGGGCTTGCGGCCACCAAGGGGCGACCTTCGCCGGGGTTGAGGCGGCTTGACCCGACTTTTGGCATCCCTTTAGAATGCCGCGGGTTCGGCGGCCGGATCGCACCTGCCCACCCCCGCGGGACGGGGCGGCGGCCAATGTGCCGGCCCGCGATGCCACGGTGCCGGCGCGCGAGTATGTCTCTCCCCCAATGGACCTCCGGAGGTCTACAGCGGTGAATCACATGGGCAAGGACTCAGGGAAGCGAGCTGTTGCGGCTCGACGGAGCTTGGCCCTGGCTGCGTTGATCGCCTGTGGGGCGGCGAGCGTTCTGTCGCTGGGCGGTTGCCCCCAGATGCCGGCCACCATCCCGATTTCGGCGCCGAGCCTCCCGCCGGGCAGCGGGGTGCCTGGGCTGGGCACCGGCAACATCCCGCCGCTCATGACTTTCCTGGAGCCTGCCTCCGACGTGCAGGTCAGCCCGGGCGAGATCGTCACGATTACCTTTACCGTCATCGATCCGGATGATGACGCCCAGTACACCGTCTTCCTTGATCCGGATCAGATCAGCAACAACGGCAACGAGGTGGAGCTTGAGTCCGGGCTCGAGTCCAATGTGCCGCTCTCGGGCCGGACGATTACGGTGGATACCGCGGCCCTGACCATCGGCACCTATCGCATTCGGGGCAACGTAACGGACGCCGTGAACGGGCTCACCGAGGTGACCGCACTGGGCAACATCCTTCTGTATCCGCCGGGGCTCCAGAAGAAGAATCGGCCTCCGTTCGTGACGGCCATCGAGCCCTCGTCCAGTCGGGGGGTCGTCCAGGGCGACACGGTTCGGATTCAGTGGTGCGGGCGCGACGCGGACGACCAGGCACGGATTCTGATCCTGCTGGATTACGACCAGGATGCGAACAACGACGTTCAGTTCCACACGGCCCAGGAGGTTCAGGCGGTTTGTAACGGGTCGTTGCCGCGGCGAGTGGAAGGAGCCATCCTGCTGGCCTGCGAGACCGAGGACGACTGCACCGATCCGACGCAGGGGCCGTTCCGCGACTGGGTGATCGACGTGTCGCAGATCCCGCCCCGGCCGGACGGGCAGCCCTATCGGGTTCGCGTGGACATCACCGACCAGCGGCCGGGCAACCCGACGGTCCACTCGTATGCCCCCGGCGGGGTCAGTGTGCTGCCGATCATCAGCTCCTCCCTGGTGGACGTCCGTGACATCGGCCGCCGGCTCGGCGGGGCGGTCTTTCAGGGCTTCGATGCCGGCGGACGCACAGGGCACGCCTTTACCCGGGTTCCCGATCTCGAATTCGACGGCGCGGACGAGTTCCTTATCGTCTCGCAGTATGGGAGACCGTTCGAGCGGGGGCCGGTGGGTTCGGCGGCGATGCCGTACGGCCGGCCGGGCCAGCGTTTCGGCGGTCTGATCCCGATCAACAGCGTGGGGACGACCATCCCGGGACTCGCCTTCGGGAACTGGCCGGCCGAGGCCTCGGAAGGGATCGTCAGTGTGAGCTTCGTGCCCGACCTGGACGCCACACCCGACAACCGGGTGGAGCTGTTGTTCGGGATGCCGCGGGTCCAGGGCATGGACGATCCGCATGACGACGATCCCTGCGACACCGATGGCTGCTACTATGACTACCTTCCGAACCCGGTTTCGGATAGCGATCCGTCGAACGATGACCTGTCGGGCTTCGACTCCGACGAGGGGCCGGCCTGCGATCCCGCCATCCTCTGTAGCAACGACAGCGACCTGAGCACCATTACGCCGATCGTCAGCGGCTACATGATCTATGTCAGCAGCCGGAACCTGACGGGCAGCGGGTATATCGATCTGGGCGATGCCGGCAGCGCCCAGATTCTCGGGGCGCGATTCCGCGGGGCCTGGTACGACTTTGACATCTCGCAGGTGGAATGGCCGTACGCGATCAACCCGGCGACCCGTTTCGGCCAGAACGTGGCCTCCATGCCACCCCTCAGCGACGGATGGGACGATTCCGGTCTGATCCCGACGTTCCCTGGCGGAGTCGCATTTGGGATTGTCGCGGTGTCCGACAATCCCTTCCCCGGCACGACTCGCGACGGATGGTCTGAGATCCTGACTTCGGCCCCGATGGCCTATGAGGAGCGCGGGGAAGTCGTGCTCACGTTCGGGCGCGACATGGTCAACTACAACGGAACGCCGGACTTCAACTCGATCCCAAATTACGATCAGTCGGAGTGTGAGCCGTGCATTGTGACCCGCCGCCTTTGGTACCCGGACTTCCGGATGTTCGTGGGCGCTGCCCCGGGGGACCGTCTCGGCTGGGCCGGGCCGGCGGGAGATTTCAACCTGGATGGCGGCCAGGATATCCTGATGGGGGCGCCCGGGGCCGATCGGGCCGGACTCGTGGATAACGGAGTCCTCTACGTGCTCTTCGGACGCGTGGACATCGGGAACGTCTTCCTGGGTTGGCAGAACCCGCCGCGAATGGAAGTGCACGGCGTATCCGCCGGGGACGAACTCGGCAAGGTCAACCGGCTGTTGGAGGACGTCAACGGCGACTCCATTCCCGATGTGGGCTTCGGGGTCCCGAGGTTCGATCCCAACGGGCTGACCGACGCGGGCATGGTCGGCGTGATCTTCGGCGGGCGGCCGCTGACCGGCGAGAACATCTTCCGCGTCACCCAGGTGGGCACGGAGCAGTTGCCGGGCGTGCGATTCCTCGGGACGCAGCCGGGCGGCCTGGCGGGAAATCACATCGCCTCCGCGGGCGATTTCAACGCGGACGGTTTCGGCGACCTGCTCGTGGTCGCGCCGAACGAGACGAGGTCGATCAACGGCCAGGTCCGGCGGGGCGTCGTGTACCTGATCTTCGGCGGGTTCCATTTGCGCAATCAGATCTTCCTGCTGACGCAGGTCGGAACATCCCAGTTGCCGGGCGTGGTGTTCGTCAGCCCGTTCGCGGCCGGCACGGCCGATGAGGCGCCCCTCGAGTGCGCCGAGGCCGCAGGCGATGTGGACGGCGACGGGTTCGGGGACATCCTGCTCGGCGCGCCGACCGCCGACTATGTGAATCCGCTGGAACCCAGCCAGCGGCGGCTGGACGCGGGCGAGGCCTACCTCATCTACGGCACGAACGCGATTCAGCCCGGTTCCTGAGGGCTTGCCCGCAGGGCACCAAACCGCGGCGGCAGGGCCCTCGCGGTGGTCCTCCGGCGCGTGCACCTGCCAGGGGGCCCCTGGCATCGGGAAGCCGATACAAGCACCCCTGCAACTGGGGTAGCCTCCGATGTCAGAAACGGATCGCCACCGCGCGACCCCCAGGACCCCGGTTCGCTCGCAACGAGACAAGACACCGGTACTCCCCGCGACGCACGTTCCTTCCTCGATGCTGGCGGCTCAGCGTGGTGGACGCGTAGGATACCGCCCGTGAAGGTTGCGCTGGCTACGATGCAGTTTGGCGACGGCTATCGGCAGGGGACCGAGCGATACCTGACCGACCTGGGCGCGTCGCTTCGCCGGGCTGGACACGAGGTAACATACCTGGCCGGCGACCCCGACCGCCTGCGCCCGCCCGCCAGGCCGGGAGATCTCGTCGGGGACGCCTGGCCGCTTGTGGCCCTGCCGACGCGCGGCTGGATGGCCGTGCGGGGGGCTGGGGGGCGGTGGGCGACGGAACTACTCGAGCGCCTGGCCCCCGATGTCGTCCACGTGGCCAATCCCGCTCATGTCGGGATGGCGCTGGCGGATGCGTGTTTGCGCCGGGGCGTCCCTTATGTGGTGACCACAATGGATTACTGGTGGGTCTGCCCCAAGGCCACGCTGGCGCGTCCGGATGGGAGCGTCTGCGCACTGGGCGTGACCTGGCGTGACTGCGTCCGCTGCATCGCCGCCGATCACCTGTCCCGGGTTAAGCGGTCGGCCGCGAGATTGCCACCCACAATGCTGGGTCCCCTTTTCGTCCTCGCAGGTGTGGCGCGCGGGATGTCCCCACAGGATGTGCGGGCGTGGTTTCAACGGAGCAGTGTGCTGGCGGAGTACCTTGAGCGGGCCGCGCACGTGATCTTCCCATCCACGGCGATCGGGAACGTGATCGCGCCTCTGGTAAGCCACCGGCGATTCTCTCGCATTGGCCACGGATTAGACGCCCGATGGTTCGAGGCAGATGGATGCCGCGTGCGAGGCGGACCGCGCGAGCCGCCGGTGATCGGGTTCGTGGGCGCCGTGGCACCCCACAAGGCCCCGCACCTGCTCATCGAGGCAATCGGCCGGCTGGGCTGGCGCGATTGTTTGGTGCGGGTCGCGGGTCGCGGCGGGAACGATGGCTATATCGATCGGTTGCGACGGCTCGCCGAAGGGCTACGGGTCGAGTTTCTCGGCAGTCTGCCTCCCGGGCGGATGCCGCAGTTCCTTCGGGAACTCGATGTGCTGGTGGTTCCGAGCGTCTGGCCCGAGAACGCTCCCTATGTGATCCTTGAGGCCCAGGCCTGCGGCGTTCCCGTCATCGCGAGCCGGATTGGGGGAATCCCGGAACTGATCCCCGAGCCGACGCGCCTTTTCGAAGCCGGCTCTGCGGAGGATCTCGCTCGAGCGCTCGCCCTCTGGCGCAGCGGCCCCCGCCGGACGAACGCGGAGGCCCGGGTGCGGGTCCCGACCGCCGACGAGATGGCGCACTCCACGGAGCGGGTCTATCGGAGCGTGCTCGGAAACCGCGCGTGAACTCCGGGATTCGGTAAGCGTCTTGTGAAGCCCGTCTCGGGGGTCGAGGTGTGCCGGCCGGCGAATCAGGCGGCGGTCAGCGCCGCGTGGGCCGCCTTCCAGCAGTCCGGCAGGAATTCATCGAGGCGGCTCACCGGCCTCGCCCCGATCCGCGTCAACACGTCCGTGACGTAGGCAAACGGGTCCACGCCCTGCCGCTTGCTCGGGACCACCAAGCTGGCCGGCACCGCCCCGGTCCGCTGATGGCCTTGCGCGAGCGCGGGACCCCGCCCCTGCGTCATTCCCGCGCAAGCGGGAATCCACGACCGGTCCCGCCCCTACCGTCAGTCCCGCGCACGCGGCAACGCCCGACCCGACTCCGCCCCTGTCATTCCCGCGCAAGCGGGAATCCAGGAGAAGGCGGCTTTGCCCGGCCGCCCGGTCTTCGGCGTGTGGCACCACCCCACACCTCCGGACGGATCCTTGCCAATCCGAGGCCGCGAAAAGAAGAAGGGGTTCACGGGAGGCCTGCGTCAATGCTGCGCCCACGGGAAGCGACGCCCGTGCGACTTCGTGGACCCCCGCTTTCGCGGGGGTGACGGTCAGGGCGGAGGTCGGCATCGGGGCCGGGGATGGCGGTCAAGGGCGGGGGAGCGGTCGCGGTGGGGTGACTGCGGTGCGTTGACTATCCGTGTCTGTCCACGGCTGTGTGACTTCGTGGACCCCCGCTTGCGCAGGGGTGACGGGCGGGGTGCGGGTGACGGGCGGGGTGCGGGTGACGGTCGGATGAGGGGTGGCGGTTGGTGTGGGGCAACGGGCGGCGCGGGGGGGTGACGGGGGCCAAGCGCGGGCGGTGTCGGGGCGGGCCGGTGTCGCCGTGTGTCGTCGCCGCAGGATTCACAGGACGCCTACGGGGTTCGCAATAGCTCGGGGCCCCCACCCGCCGTCTCACTCCGTGGATCCGGCCGGCCGATTGCTGCGGGAAGCATGCGCGGTCCCGAGTCGATCGGCTTGGAGATGGCGGCGCAACTCATGGGGCGGGCACCGTGCATGCCCGCCGCCGGTACGCGTCTTCAGTATGGCTCTACGGCTGCGGAGGGCACCCAGCAGGAGGGGCCGGATGGCAGGGCCACGCGAGACCACTGGCCCCGTTGCTCGAGAAGTCTTACCTCCTGGCCGGGGGTGATCCGTTCTCTCAGAACGGTGTACGTTTCGCCGTCGCCGGCATAGCCCTTCACCGCCTCCATGACCACGGCCCACCGGTCGCCGCCGGTGGCGGCCACGAGATCGGACACCCCCATCGTCGCCCCCAGCAGCATCAGGCCGAATCCCAGCCGTCGCACAGCCCGCCGGCGGCGAAGCGCACCCCAAGCCACCAGGATCGTTCCAAGCGGATAGACCGCAATCAGCAGTCGCTGCTTGGCGGCGCAAGACAGGTCGTAATGCCACGCCAGCAGGGCCCGGCGGATCGAACCGCGCTCGGCGGGCCAGGGTTCCGCGCCGCACGCCTTCCGCAGAACCGCCACCCCGCTGCGGGTTTCGGCCGTGTTGGCAAGCCGCATGGCCCGCAGATACCACAAGAGGGCCCGGGGCTCGTTCCCGGCGAAATGGAAGGCGTTCCCCGTGTTGACAAAGAGGTTGACGCTGCGAACGCCGTCGCGGGCGATGGCCTCGAACCCCATCGCCGCCTCGAGGAACCGGCGACGGACCTCCACATCGTCATGCCCGCGGGCCTGGAGTTCGCGGGCGGCATCGAATACCGACTGGGCAGCGGCGAAACGATCGGCGGGGGTGCTGGCCCCATCGGCGGCGCTCGCGGCGGTCAGCCCCACGCAGACGGGAATCACAGCGAGGAAGCGGCTTACCGTCATCGGGCGACCCTCTCCAGGCGTCCGAAGAGATCACGGGTTCGGTCGATCAGGCGGCGGCGCTCGTCGAGATCGATGACTTCTGGGGCGAACCGGCCGGCATCGCACCTCCGCAGCAGATCTTGGGCGACAGACAGGATGTTTGCATCCAGCCCGCCGGCGACCGCCCCCAGCACCTCTGGCGTGACCTCGCCTGGCGGCAGGTCCAGAACGAGCCGCAGATACGACTGGATGACTTCGGCCAGCGACCCGTAGAACGCCGGGCCGTCCCCCAAGCTATCGAGTCGCACCAGCAGTTCGCGTCGCCGTCGCCGCCGCTCGGCTCGCGGGCGTTCCAGCCGGTACACCCGCTGTCCGGCAAGCGCGGCCGCCACCGCGGCCGGACCGCCCAGGAGGATCGCCCCGACGCCCAGAGGGCTCAACAGCGGGCCGGACTCCGGTTCGCCCAGATCGGGATGGTTGGCGCCCAGGGCCGGGGCAGGGCCCTCCTCGGACGCGACTGATTCGGCTGGGGCGGGTCGTGTCTGGGGGGTCTGCATCGCCGAGGCGCCGACGACGACTCCGGGCGTGACCTCGATCGGGATGGGCAGGCTGTAGATCGTCTGGTACCGCTTGTTCCTGTAGTCATAGGCCACCAGCGGCAGCGCCGGCACCTCCTTGACGGCTTCCGACCGCGGGCGGATGACCTGCGTGAACGTGATCGTCTGTCCCTGCACCTCGCCGCCGGAGACGCTCGGCGAGACGTCGAAGTCGCGGGTCAGCTCGGGCACCTCGGTCAGCGCGGGGGGCTGGAAGTGCGGGCCGACTCCTTCCCCCGTGATCCGCATGGTCAGCGTGAGGGGGGACATGGCCGTGGCCGTCGTGCGATCCACCTCGGTGATGAATGTGAACGATCCGACGGCACCGCGATATCCGGGCGGAGGCGTGATTCCGGGCGGATCCACGACCCTGTGCGGGCTTACCTCCACCTGCCGCACGTACTGCTGCGTGCGCGTGCTGCTGAACACGGAAAATGCGGTCCGCTGCTCCTCCTTGATCTGGAGCATCAACCCGACGCGGATCCCGTCCAGCGCGAGTTCGCCCGTTCCCAACGGCGTGAAGCGGATCGCAAAACGCAGCATCTGCTCTTTCCTGCCGTTGAACTCGCCCGCGCCATACAGCATCCGGATTTGACCTTCGTCGAGCTGGCCGTTCACAGGCGCACCGCTCCACCCGGGGTAGGCAAGGTCCTCGACCGGTTCGATCTTCACGTACTCTTTTTTCGCGAAGGCCGCCTGGCTCGTATCCACGGCCGCGGCCCGCAGCTCTCCCCGGAAGAAGACCTCGAAGTCCACGATGAACGGTTCGCCCACCACGGTCTGCTCGGAGCGCGCCCGGCCGCGGCACGCGAGGATGCCGCCCTCGCCCGCCTGGCGCACGGCCAGAACCACCGGCGGTTTGAGGGCCACCCTCTGGGGGCCGGGCACCTCGACGGCCTCAATCGCGAGGGTCCCCGGTTCCGTCGCGGTCACGTCGAAGGAAAAGACGGTCACCCCGGGAGGACCGCGAAAACGTTCGCGGCTGCGCGCCCACGTCAGGCCCTGGGGGGGCGCGACCAGCTTGACCTCGGCCGTCTCCGGCAGGCCGCGGACGAGCACATGGACCTTCGTCTGGCCGCCGACCACCAGAGAGGATTCGGCGACTTGAGCCCCCACGACCACGAACGGCGAGACCGTCAGTTGGAGGGGCCCGGCCGGTACTCCTCCGAAGGAGATGCCCGTGATCTGATACACGCCGCTCCTGGCGGCCCGGACTTCATACGTGAAGACCGTTGCCGGGGCGTTGCCGCGTTCGAGCACCTCGACGCGCCGCGGGCGGCTCTCCCGGAAGCTCAGGCCGGCCACGTCAGGCAGAATGAGCGACTCGCCCGGGCGAACGCCCTGATAGACGATCAGGAGCTGGGACGACTCGCCCGGAGTGATCTCCTCCGGATCCAGCCGGGCCTCGATCAGCCGAAGGGGCGCCTCCACGACCTGGAGCAGGAAGGGCCCCTGCGTGAGCGTTCGCCCCGCGGCCTGGAGCGAAACGGATTCGATCTTGAACGCGCCGCCCCGCGCCGGCTCCAGCAGAAACCGGTAGGTCGTGGTGACGGTGCCGCCGATCAGATCGCGTATGCGCGTCGGCGAGCCGTAACGGGACACCTTCACATCAGCCGGAGCCTTCACCGCAGGCCACTCCGCCGGGGCCGCGCCGACGACGCGAACGGACAGGACGGCACGCGTCCCCAGATATATCCGCTCGGGCTCGAGCTCGGCGGTCATCTCCGGCTCAACGGTGGCCGCGGAAAGCGCCGGCCACAGAGTCAGGATACCAGCAATGGCCCGCATGGAGGTCATATCCAGTCGCGGTTGCGGATCCGGCCGCGCCGGCCGGTAATCGTCGTCTTCACCAGTCCTTGATCGGGGTCCGCGGCGGCCGCATGTAGAGCTGCCGCATGGCCTCTTCTCGTTCCTTGTCCTGTCGTTCGACGGCCCGGCGCACATCCTGTTCGCGCGGTTGCGGCGACTCCTGCGACGGGCCCTTCTCCTGTTTCCTGTCCTGCTGCGGCTGGCTTGCGGGCGGGCGGAGTGCGGCCAGGGCCTTCTTCAGTTCGTCGAGGGCGCGCGCCTGCGGTGGCTGGACCGGACCGTCGGTCTTCAGAGGATCGAGGGAATCCTCCACGACGGCCCGCTCGAGTCCTTCGGAGGCCGAGGCCATCTCGAAGTCCGCCTTGTCCAGATGCTTGCCGGCTTCGATGGAGGCCTGCGCCCCGGAATCGGTACCCGATCCGCCCGCAGCTGCGGCTGCCGACCCGCCTGCGGGAATGCTCTTCCTGATCTCCTCGGCGACCGACGATGTCTCCTTGCGGATCTCCTGCTGCCGCTGCCGGAGGCTCGAGGCGATCTGGGCGGGCCTGCGGGGCAGGAGGGCCCTTCGCAGGCGCCCCGTCAGATCATGCAGCCTCTGGAGCCATCCCGCGTCGCGCTCGTCGTCCCGGGCGTCCGGGGCCTCAGCCCTGGTGTCCGCGTTCAGCCGCGTCTGACGGATGATGAGTTCGGCGATCCGTTGCTCGACGGTTTTCGGCAGCACGTCCAGGGCCGCCTGAATGACGTCGGCCACACGCTTCTGCGCCGTCAGCGTCTCCAGCTTGTTCTGTCGGGTGATCGCCTCCAGGCACTGCCCCTGGGGGGCGCCCGCCTGTTCGAGAATCTCGGCGAGCTTGCGGTTCAGGTCCGCGTCCAGTCGCGGATCGGGCAGCCCGTCCTCCCGCGTGCCGGCCGGCTGCGATGCCGCGGCGATCTGTCGGCACTGCTTGGCCAACCGCTCGAGCGCGCGACCGATCTGCTCCTGGTGGTCGTACAGGGGAGTATCGCGCGTTTCCCACTCGGCCGGCGGAGACGTGATGGCCGCATCCAGCCACGGGTCGCGCCACCAGTCGGCCCGCGACTCGAACGGCAGGACGAGTCGGATGAGCGTCTGCTGCTCGTCACGAGCGCGGACCAGCGCCCGCGCCGGGTCCAGGGGAAACAGGGCGGCGGCCGTCCGCATCGTTTCGAGGGCCTCGCGTTGCCGTTCACGGGCGGGCCCGACTTCGCCATCCAGATAGTGACCGCAGGCGTCTCGCTGGGCCTGGATCGCCGGCTCCAGACGGCGCGCCACCTCCGCATACAGCCGTTCGCGGGGGGTCGGCTCGGCGGCCTGGCCGGCCGGACCGCTCGCCGTAACAGGGCGCTCCCGGAACTGGAGCAGATGCTTGGCGAAGGTGTCGGTACGCTCGAGGGTGGCCCGCTGGAGGCGCACGGCCGCGCGCCGTGCCTGACGCGCCGCCGACGCCTCAGCAGGGGGCGCGAGCAGCATATACCGGGCCAGGGACGTCTGCCGGTCCTGTTCTTCGATCAGCGCCTCGAGGTAGGCCTGCGGGTCGTCGAGGATGTCCTGCTTCTGCTTCGCTTCCTCGGCCCTGCGGAGCAGACCGAGCACGTTGCGCCGGAGGATCCGGGCCACGCGCATGTTGTGTTCGGTGTCTGCCGACGGCTCGATGTCGGCGGACGACTTGAACGCGACGATTGCGCGGAGCAGCTCGTCGGCGATGGATTGCAGCTCCGCCATATTCTCGGGAGCATCGGCCGGCGGCTTGCGCTCGGAGGGCTGCGTCGCGGGCGCCAGCAGGGCATCGAGCCGGCCGCGGGCGGCCGTCGCGCGGCAGAAACCGATGTTGTAGAAGGCGTCCCGTCGCAGGTCCGGGGCCGCGTCGGACCGGCTGGCCACGGCCTCGAACCCCCGGATGGCCTTTTCCGCATCCCCGAGCTGGAGATGGCACAGGGCGATGTTGTATTCCACATGGAGCGGGGCATCGGCGGCTTCGGCGGCCTGCGTGAACAGCTTGAGCGCTTGTTCGTACCGGGCGCTGGCATACAGCTCCTGCGCCTCGATCAGCTTGGGACGGACGTCGGCGAGGCACCAAGAGGCAAGCACCAGACAGGCCGCCGCCGGAACAACACGCAGCGTGTGCACGACCTTCGGAAGCGTCTGCGTTGGGCTGCTCACGACTGTTACGGTAATACTCGGGAGCCGGAGATGGCAAGCACGTGCGCCCCACCGCGCCCATGAACTCCACAGGCCTCCGGCCGGGGCTGTGAGCCCGTCTCTGAGCGAGGGTGCCGCGCGGCAGATACCGGGCCTCGAGACGTATCCGACGGGCATGCTCGGGACTCGTCGGGTTGGATTCGGCCTGCGATTACCACGGGGCGTGTCCTGGAGCCCCTCGGGCGGCCCACGCAGGCCGGATGCACCGGACGCAGAAACCTCCGGCCGCTGCCCGCGATCAGGGGAGAAGGCGACAATCCAGCGGTGTGTACTGTTCGCGGATCGCGTAGCGGGCGACGACGTCGCGGTCAAGCTCCACACCCAGTCCGGCCCCTTGCGGAACGCGGATCCGCCCGTCCCGGCAGTCAATCGGGGGAACCGTGATGTCCTCGGCGAACCAGCGGCGGCTCGCCTCCACATCCGTCGGGTACGTGCAGCCGGGCAGGGCGGCCATGTGAATCGCCGCCCAGCCGCCCACCGCCAGCTCGGGCATGGTGCCCATCCAGCAGCCGGCCCCGTGGGACCGGGTCAGTTCATAGACGCTCAGGGCTTCGGCAAAGCCGCCGACACGCTGGAGCTTGATGTTGATGATGGAGGCGGCGCGTCGGGTAAGCGCCCGCCGGACCGCGTCGAGATCATGCGCCGACTCATCGAGGCAGACCGGCGTACGACAGTGGGCCGCGAGGCGGGCATGGCTGTCGAGGTCGTCGGCCGGAAAGGGCTGCTCGATCATCATCAGACGGAACTCATCCCAGCCGGCGAGGCGGTCGATGTGCTCGGGCCGGTAAGCGGTGTTCGCGTCCACCATCAGCGGGACATCGGGCCAGTGCCGGCGCACGGCCTTGAGGGGTTCCACGTCCCAGCCCGGCTGGACTTTGATCTTCACCCGCGCGTACCCGTCCCGGTCGAGCCATTCCGCGATCCGTCGCAGGAGCGCGTCCACGCTGTCATAGATTCCGACCGCCAGCCCCGACGGAACGTCCGGCGTCTGCGGTGCCCCGAGCAGGTCCCACAGCGGCCGGTTCTGCGCCCGTGCCGCCAGGTCCCAGAGGGCCGTGTCGATTCCGCAGCGGGCGAATGGATCGTCTGCCGGGCGGATCACGTGACGAAGGTCGGACCGGCTGACCGTCCGGCAGCGCCGCAGCCGGGGGATCAGATCGTTCACCAGCGCATTCCACGTCCCTTCCGGCGTGTGGTGGCTGTAGAAGGAGCCCGCCATCGGCGAGGCCTCACCCAGCCCCGTCAGCCCATCGGCAAGCAGTTCCACCACGATGGCGTCCTTCTCTCGGACCGCACCGCTGCTGATCACGAACGGTTCGTGAAGCGGCACCCGCACATGGGTCAGACGAATCGCCTCGATTCGCAGGGCCATGGCGCGGCAGGATAGCCGAAGCCCCGAGCCCCTCCAACTGCACGGTCGCCCGCTCTGGTCGAAGGCTGCGCCGCGTTGGCGGCGCCGGGCCGGTTCCGGGTTCGCCGCCGTCGCCCGGATCGCGATGCGACCGGCAGCCGGCCCCGTGGCCGGCGATGGCTCAGGGGCGGCGGTTCGCCGCGAAGGGTGCTACAATCTCTGCGTGCGGAGTCGGGTTTTTCCAGAGTCCAGTGGCGAGGGCCGGCGATGGCGGTGAAGGCCGAGAAAAGCTCCCGGGTTGATCTCGAACGGATTGCCGCCGCGGTGCGGGAGATCCTGCTGGCGGTCGGCGAGGACCCCGATCGGGAAGGCTTGCGGCAGACGCCCATGCGTGTGGCGCGGATGTATGCCGAGATGTTCCAGGGGCTGCACGAAGACCCGAGCCGGCACCTCGGGGCGTTCTTCACGGAGCGCTACGATGAGATGGTGGTGCTCCGCAAGATCCCGTTCAACTCGATGTGCGAGCATCACCTGATGCCCTTCGAGGGATACGCCGACGTCGCCTATCTGCCCAATGGAAAGGTCGTGGGCATCTCGAAGCTCGCGCGGGTGGTGGAGTCCTTTTCCCGCCGGCCGCAGGTGCAGGAGCGGCTCAGCTCGCAGATCGCCGACCTGCTCATGGACAAGGTGGGGGCGCGGGGCGTCGCGGTGATCATGAAGGCCACGCATACCTGCATGACCTGCCGGGGCATTCGCAAGCCCGGTTCGGTCATGATCACGTCGGCCCTGCGGGGCATCTGCAAGAGTGATGCCCGCACGCGGGCCGAGGTGCTGGCCCTGCTCCACGAGTAGGCCGCCAGGAGGCGCGGCTTGCAGGTCCGCCCCCGAAGCCGCGAGCGATCAGCCGGGCTGCGCGGTGTCTTCGGCCGGACCTGGGGCCGGTGCGTTGGGGGGAGGAGCATCCAATCATTCCGGAGCGGGCGGCTACCGGTGGGCGCGGTGAGCGCATCAGGGGGTCCCAGTCCGGGTCCTGCCGGAGTCGTCGTCTTTTCTGAGCCATTCGTCAATTCGTCGGGCCCACGTGTCGCTCCAGCCGAGGTAGGTGTTGGCCATGATCTGCTCGTATCCGGCATCGGGGATGTCTGCCCCGTATTCTCTGAGGTGGATCGGGTGCCGTTCCAGCCCGTCGCGCCACCGGCGGAAGGCCGCCTTGCAGTAGCGAACCCAGCGCCGGTGGACCTCCTCGTAGTCCACGATCGACCGCAACTGCCTGTCCATTGCCTCCGCGATCTCGGGACGCGCTGCCGCCATGTTCCGGACCTCGTCCGGGTCGTCCCTGAGGTTGAACAACTGCGGCGGGTAACCCGGATAGGCCACGTACTTCCAGTCCCCGCGCCGCAGCATGAACATCGACGTGTTGGCCGTGCAGCCCGTGTAGGTGGCCATCGCCCAGTCCCGGCTCTTGTGGGTCTTGCCCGACAGGAGGGGCATCAGAGACTCCCCGTCGAGATCCGCCGGGCCGGTCGCCCCGCCCATATCCATCAGTGTGGGAAACAGATCGATCAGAGACACGATGTTCTCGACAACCACCCCCTTGCCCAGGCCCGGGCCGGCGATCACGAACGGCACGCGAACCGAAGACTCATACATGTTCATCTTGTACCACTGTTGATATTTCAGGTTGTTTTCGCCGTGATCGCTCACCAGGATGACATAGGTGTTCTTCGCGAGGTCCAGTCGGGCGAGCGTATCCAGGATCTGCCCCAGCATGGCGTCGGCCTCCGCGCACATCGCGTAGTAGATGGCCCGCGTCCGCCGGACCGTCGCCTCGTCGAATCCGAACGTCCAGTTCTTGGCACGCCGCTGGAAGCGCATCACCGGGTGGTCCTCCTGATCCTCGGGCGGGAGCGTCACCCGGTCCAGATCGATCCGCGAGAGCCAGTATTGCGACGTGACGAAAGGCGGGTGGGGGATCCCCATCGAGACGTACAAAAAGAACGGCCGATCGCCGCATCCGTGGCGGGTCAGCCATTCGCAGGCGCGATCCACGACCTGCCAGTCTCGACGATGCACCCGCTTCTCCTGACTCTCGATGATTCTGGGCGGCTCGACCCGCAGCGATGGCAGCTCGATCCCGGCGGTGGCGGTCCAGTCGGTGACCCGGTTGAGCTGACTGTGCCCACCGCTGAGGTAATCGTGCTTTCCGAAGCCGCCGGCATCCGACGCGAAGCGATAGCCGTGCTTTTCGAGGTAAGTCTTGAAGGTCGGCGCTCCGGGCTCCAGCCCCTTGTAGTTGTTCCAGCTTTCGATGTGATGGGTGTAGCGACCGGACCACATGTTTGCCCGGGAAGGGCAACAGATCGGGTGCGTGCAATAGGCATTGCGCAGCAGGACTCCCTCCCGGGCAAGCCGGTCGCTGTTCGGCGTCGCACGTCTCGCCGCGCCGTGGCCGGCGGCGCCCAGGACCCTTCCGTCCCAACTGTCAAACTGCACCAGACAGATGTTGTGCCTCTCGCCGCACGCCGGCACGGGCTCGGACGCAGAGACCGCCCGAAGAAGGGGCCCCCGCCACATCGCGGCGGCCAGGAGGAGCGTCAGTCCTGCAGGATTGCGTTTCAAGGGGAACCTCCCTCGGGTTATCCAACGAGGCACGCCGGCTCCGCCGATGGACCCGGCCGTCGGCGCCCGAGCGTACGCGTGGCGGACTTGCCCCGCAAGGCACCTGGTCGTATCGCCCATTCAGAATCCCGATCGCGCCAGGGGTTTGGTCAGCACCCGGAAGACGCGGCTGACGCGCGCGCCGACCGAGCGGGAGTAGAACGCGATCGGACCGACCCACGCGATCTCGCATCGTCGGTGGCCGCGGTCCCGCAGGTCGGCCAGGCACTTCCGCAGCAGGACGCGGCCCAGGCCCAGGCCCCGCAGCTCCCGAGCCGTGCCCATCGGGCCGAACGTGCCCGGAAACATCGCACAGTCGTACGCCGCGAATGCCGCCACACGACCGTCCCGCTCGGCGTAGAAGAGCGAGACCGGATCGTTCACCCGTGCGTTGCGGATCTCCTCCGCCCACTCGGGCCACTCCGGGCGCGCGAACTCCGAAACCCGACGGAGCGCCTCGTCGTCGGCGCGCCGGATCACGAAGCCCTCCGACTCCAGCCGGGCCTCGTCGGCGGCCGTATCGAGTGCGGAGTTCGCGAGGTCCACCTCCATGTTGACCTCGACGCGCTCGTCGCAAAAGCCGAGCTTCTCCAGAAAGGCGGCGGCCGCGCCATACCGAATGTCTACGCCGGGCCAGAAGTAATGAGGCGCGCCGATGGTCGTCATCGTCGCTGCACCCGCCGCGGCGAACCGCCGCTCCAGCTCGAAGAGGACACGACGCCCCAGACCTCGCCGCCGGGCCGCTTCGTCCACGCAGAAGAGCTTGATCCATCCGGCCGGCCCGGCTTCGGGAATCCCCCGCAGGACGCCGATGGCGGCACCCAGCAGGCCGGCTGCTCCAACGGCCAGCAGGGAAAAATCAGGGCAAAAACGCGGATCGGCAAGGATGCGCCGCTCAATGATCGGGAGCGTAAACTCGTCCAGCGGGAGGTTCTTCCGGCAGAGCGACGCGAGGGCGGGCAGGTCCGCCCGCTCGAGCGGTCGGATGCCCGCAACGTCTTCCCGGCTCACGGCGACATCCCCAGCACGTCCTGCATCGAGTACAGCCCGGGCGGCTGGCGGACGACCCACTCGGCGGCCCGCAGGGCTCCCCGTGCGAATGTATCCCGCGTGTGGGCCGAATGACGCAGCACGATCGTCTCACCGAGGTTTCCGAAGTGCACCTCATGCTCCCCGATCGTATCTCCCACCCGCAAAGCGTGAACGCCGATCTGCCGGCGCGGACGCTCCTCCAGGATCCCGTGTCGGCCATGGATCACATCATGGTGGCGGCTGCGGCCGGTCGCCTCGACGATCGCCTCCACGAAGGCCAGGGCCGTACCGCTCGGGGCGTCCCTCTTGAACCGATGGTGCGTCTCGACGATCTCGATGTCGTACTCCTCCCCCAGGGCGCCCGCGATCTGACCGACCAGCCGGAGGAGCAGATTGATCCCGACGCTCATGTTCGACGACTTGACGATCGGAATGGTCCCCGCCGCCTGGCGGATGGCCGCAAGCTCTGTCTCGCTGTGGCCCGTCGTCCCGATCACGATCGGGCGCCGAGCGACGAGGCAGTAGTCCAGCCAGTGCATCGTCCCGGCCGGCGAAGTGAAATCGATCAGCACGTCGAACTCGGTCTGCGTGCGGTCCTGGATGGGCAGATGGAGTCGCCCGATCCCCGCCCGTTCGCCCGCGTCCCGGCCGACCTCCGGACTGCCTGTGGCCTCCAGGGCGGCCACGAGGTCGTACCGATCGGAGGCGTGCGCCAGAGCGATGACCCGCATCCCCATCTTCCCGGCGGCTCCCGCGATCGCGATCCTGATCATGTGCCTTCCACCCGTCTGGGGTTCACACCTGCTCCACGTTCGGTTCGCCGAGGGCCGCGCAGATCGCCGCGAGATTGTCGGCCACCTTGATCGGCCGGTTCGCATACCGGCCTTTCGTCGGCTGCGGTTCCGGCGGTGTGATCGCCTTCATGTCGATGCCGGTGTGATACTTCACCGTGGCGTCCGGGTCCTTGAGTTCGTGGCCGGTCAGAATGCAGACGACCTCCTCCTCCGGACCGATTACGCCCTCGTCGCGCAGGAGGTGGAGTCCGGCCACGCTGGCCGCGCTGGCGGGCTCACAGCCGAAGCCGAAGCGGCCGACCATGGCCTTGTGCTCGAGGATGGCGTCGTCGGGCACCTCCCGGACCAGCCCGTTCATGACCTCCAGGGCCCGCAGGCACTTCGGCAGGTTCACAGGGCGACCGATCTCGATGGCCGAGGCGATCGTGCTGGGCCGGTAGCCGGTCGCGTCAAACTCGGCGTAGAGGCGGTCGATCTCGTGGCGGTTCGCGATGCGACCCCCGTTCCACCGCACGCCGCGCTTCTCGTAGAGCGTGTACAGCGTGTCGGCACCGGCCGCGTTGATGATGGCCAGTCGCGGCACGCGCGGGACCAGGCCCAGCTCCTTGAGCTCCAGAAATGCCTTGCCGAACGCGCTCGAGTTCCCGAGGTTGCCCCCGGGCACGATGATCCAGTCGGGCACCTGCCAGTCCCGGGCCTCCAGCACCCGGTACATGATCGCCTTCTGCCCTTCGAGCCGGAAGGGATTCATGCTGTTCATGAGGTAGATGCCCAGCCGGTCGGCCACCTCCCGGACCCGTCGCATGCACGCGTCGAAGTCCCCCTCGATCTGGAGCGTCAGGGCGCCGTAATCCAGCGCCTGGGACAGCTTGCCGTAGGCGATCTTGCCCGAGCCGATGAACACGATGCCCTGCATGGGCGGGTCGGTCTTGTGCGCGAACATCGCCACGGAGGCCGACGTGTTCCCCGTGCTGGCGCAGGCCACCCGTTTGCGCCCCAGAATGCGGGCAAGCGTAAACGCCGCCGTCATCCCGTTGTCCTTGAAGCTCCCCGAGGGGTTCAGCCCTTCGTACTGAAGGAACAGATGACCCGGCTTCATGCCCACCTCGCGGGCCAGCGGATCACACTGCTCGAGTACGGTCCGCCCCTCCCCGATCGTGACCACCGCATCCGGCGGAGCGAACGGCAGCAGCTCGCGGAACCGCCAGACGCCGGAGAAATCCAGCCGCCCCTGCGACCGCAATCCCTTCGTCAGCCAGCGGTGCTCGAAGAAATCGAGCGTCGCCGGGACCGGGAGCCGGTCCCAATCGTATCTCACGTCCAGCAGCGAGCCGCACTTCGGGCAGCTGAAGATGACCTCCGTCAGGCCGTAGCTTGCGCCGCAATCGGGGTTGATGCAGCCCTGATACGCTCGCTCGGACACCGTGGCTCTCCTTGGGGTCTGCGGCCCCCAGGCCGCCAGTCGCACGCCGGGCGGCATTCTATCCCTCAGCCCGACCCGGCGGCAACGCAGGACCCCGTCGCCGCGGCGGCTTTACACCCCCCGTCGGGTGACCTACATTCGCCGCCGGCGCGGGTCCGTCCTCGCTCTTGGTCCGATGCGGGTCGGATCCCCGGAGGGTCTGCCGATGCTTCGTTCGACTCTTGCCACGGGTTTTCGGCTCGCGGGCCTTTGGCTGGCAGCCCAGGCATCCCTGGGCCGGGCGGCCGAACCTCAAGCCGTGCCGTTCTTTCCCTGCGGCGCCATGCACATGAGCACGATCTCGCACTGGCAGCACCACCTCCCGCCACTGGACGAGTATGCGGCCTACCTGGATGCGGACTTCGCGAAGATGAAGGCCGTCCACTTCAACAGCGTGGCGGTCCATGTGGACTGGTACGACATCGAAACGGCCGAGGGACGCTTCGAGTTCGATCGGCTGGACCTCGTCATGAGGACCGCAGAAAAGCACGGCCTGAAGGTCCTCCTGTGGCCCTGGGCCGAGCTCCAGCCGGACTGGGTCGTCCGGAACTACCCGGACAGCGAGATGATCGCTTCGGACCATTATCGGCCGGCCGTCGCCTGCTGGGACCACCCCCACGTCCGATGGCTGGTCGACCGCTTCATCCGCACGGTCGTCACGCGGTACAGGAACCGCCCCTCTCTGCTCGCGTGGGACGTGGGGGCGGAGGCCGGCGTGTGGGTCGCGAGCATCAACAACCCCGTCGATCAGGCCCGCGCGAATCGCCTGTACTGCTACTGCGACCATACCAGACGGAAGTACCGTGCGTGGTTGCAGGGCAGGTACGGCTCGATCGAACGGCTCAACGCCGTCTGGGCGACCCATTACGATGACTGGTCGCAGGTCGACCCGGTCCGGACGGGCATATTCGAGCGCGCGCAGGTCTTCTGGATGGACTGGCGGACCTTCATGCTGGAGAACGTCGCCGGCTTCCAGCAGCTCAAGGCCGATGCCGCGCGGGCCGCCGATCCGAACCACCCGATTACCGCTCACATCGGCGGCTGGGGCAGTGGCTACGTATACGCCTCCGCCGACGAATACCGCATCGGCCGGCACTTCGACATCCTGAGCCTCTCGCTCTTCCCGTACTGGATCGCGGGGGGGCTCGGCTGGTACGAGGGCGCTCTCGCCGGCATGCAGCTCGACGGCGTTCGCTCCGCGGGCGACGGCAAACCGATGTGGGTGGAGGAACTGCAAGGCGGTCCCAGCGTGAACGGCCTGGCCTACCGTTCGCCCTTTCCCCGCCCCCAGGATGTCCGGCTCTGGGTCTGGCAGAGCGTCGCGCACGGAGCGACGGGCATCTTCTACTGGAACTGGCGACCGGAGACCACGGGCATCGAGGCCTCCGGCTTCGGCCTGGTCAACTATGACGGCAGCCTCACGGACCGTGCCCGCGCGGCCGGGGAGCTCGCCTCCCAGCTCGATCGGCACGCGGATCTGCTTCGCGAGTGCCGGCCTGCCCCGGCCCAGGTGGCGATCTTCCACAGCCCGCGCAACAGCATCCAGGCGTTCGGCGAAGGGGACGAGTCTCACTACGCCGCAAGTGTCCGCGGGATCTACCGCGCGCTCTGGAGGGCGGGTCTGCCCGTGGACATCCTCGTTCCTCAACAGCTCCTGACCTGCCCGCCGGATCGGTACCGGGTCGTGTATCTGCCCTTCGCGTATACCCTCACCCGGGCCGAAGGCGATTGGCTCCGCCGCTTCGTCGAGCGGGGCGGCACGCTCTACGCCGAGCTGTGGTGCGGGCTGAAGGACGAACGGACCTTCCTGTACGAGACGGTCCCGGGCGCCGGGCTCGCGGAGGTTCTGGGGTGCCGCGAGGAACTCGTCTGCCCCGCACAGAAGCCGTCCGTCAGAATCCTCGAGACGCACCCGGCCATCGGGGAGCTGGAGCCCGGAACCGTCGTGCCCGGCTGGCGGTGGCAGGAACGGATCCAGATCCTGCCCGGCGGACAGGTGCTGGCTCGTTTCGAAAACGGAGACCCCGCCCTGGTCGCGGCGACGCACGGTAAGGGTGCGACACTGTATGCTGCCACCATGTTGTGCCGGAGCTTCGACCTGAGCCTTGATCCCGCGCTGCTCCGTCTGCTCACGGGGCCTGCCGAATGGGCGGGCGTCCGGCCGCCGGTTTCAATTGAGCGCGAGCCGAAGGACGCGCTCGTGGAGGCGCGGGTGCTCCAGGGTGCCGACCGGCGTCTGCTCATCGTGATCAATCACACGGAGACGAAGGCTGTCGCATGGCTCACGCCGGGGGATACCGCCGCGCAGGTGTCCGAGTTTCTTACAGGCCGGCTCGTGGTCCCCGCGGACGGAACCGGACGCATCCGGATCGAGTTGGGCCCGTCCGAGGTCCGGCCCCTCCTCGTGAGGCACTGATCGCCGCCCGACAGGCTTCGATGGGAGCTGGACCGCGTCTGGAAACGCTGCCGGGACCTTCCAGGTGCACTTCGCCCGCGACGCACGGTCCTTCAGGCGCGGCTCCGCGCGCATAGCCACCCCCTTTCAGACACCTCTCAGAATGACGCGTGCGATGCTGACGGCTCCGGGCGCGCCCCGTGACACCCATGATGCCGGGCCAGGGTCTGGGGGCCCCGCCGGCCCTTCATCGCCCTCACACCTTCTGTTCGCGACGCGCCAGCCTCTGTTCCAGCGCCGCCAGGATCACATGGCAGGCCTGAGGCACGGGCAGTCGGGAGGTATTCACCGTCAGGTCGTAATCCTCCGGGCTGTCCGTCTCGACGCCGAAGTGCTGTTTGAGAAACGCCAGACGCTGCTGGTCGAGCCGCCGAAGTGCCCGCCGGGCCTCTTCGAGGGTGATGTACCGTTCACGGGCCAGTGTGGTCACCCGGTCGTTCAGACGCGCTACCACGCGCACTCGCAGCCCCAGGTCGTCCGGAAGAACCAGGTGCGCCCCGCGGCCCACGAGGATGGCCGGGCCCTCCTGCACGATCTTGACGATGGTCCGGCACAGCGCCTGGTGGAAATCCGTCCGCGCCGAGAACATCTCCGGAGCGCACACGGCCAGCAGACCGTCCATCCAGTTCTGCTTCTGTTCGTCCAGGGTGCTGTACAGGTTCCGCCTTTCCGCCTCGTGTTCGGACATTCGCTCCAGCAGCTCGCGGTCATAGAGCTTCCACCCGAGCCGCCGGCTCAGTTCTGCGGCTACCTGTTCCCCCGAGCTCCCGGCAAGTCGCGAAATCGTGATGAACGGATGAAGCTTGATGCCCGAGACCGCAGTTGCCGGCGAGCAACGGCCCTGAATCTCCCAGCGGCGGGCCTGACGCTCCACGATCCGTTGCAGCGACGGAGAGGTATCGGCCAGTTGCGACTTCATGACATGAACCTCCCGCAACGAGGTGAGTGCCCTCATATCATTATACCCTGCCGCGCGGGGCATGTCCGCATCTCCGCCGGCACGGACGTCGTCTTTGTGCCCTTCACGCCCTTCCGTGTCGTGCCATCAGAGGCCGGAGCCGGGTCCGATACTCGGCTGCGTGGAGACTACAGCCTTCCGGC